>Ga0190265_10001310_pt1 | contig 16242 bp, 18 predicted proteins | sample Popmic124T_FD_133135 | JGI IMG/M metagenome (GOLD analysis project Ga0190265, IMG submission 133135) | Populus adjacent soil microbial communities from riparian zone of Indian Creek, Utah, USA - 124 T | ecosystem: Environmental > Terrestrial > Soil > Riparian zone | place: USA: Utah | collected...
CACGCGTTGCTGCTCGCCGCCTGAGAGCTGGCCGGGAAAATGCGCCTCGCGATGCGAGAGCCCAACCTCGGCCAGAGCGGCGCGCGCAGCGGCGAAGGCATCCTCATGATCGAGAAATTCGAGTGGCAGCGCCACATTCTCCAACGCCGTCATGGTCGGCACCAAATGAAAGGACTGGAACACGATGCCGATATTAGCGGCACGCAGACGCGCGAGCCCATCCTCGTCGAGGCTCCCGAGATCGGCGCCAACCACCTCGACGCGGCCCTCGGTGGCGCGTTCGAGGCCGGCGATGACCATCAGCACCGTCGACTTGCCGGAACCGCTTGGGCCGACAATGGCCACCGCCTCGCCGGTCGGCACACGGAGGTCGATGCCCCGCAAAATGTCGACCGGCCCGGCCCGGGAGGGCAAAGTGACATGCACGCCTTCGAGCAGGATCGCGGGAGCGCGGCGCGGTTTCACAGACTGGTCCATTTGCGGCAGGTTTACCCGGGTGACAGATGGCACGTGCCACGGCAATAAAGAAGGGCAAAGAGGTCGAAAAGATGAAACGTGCCTGTGCGCGGACTTTCGTAATGATTGCCGCGAGCTTTGTGCTCGCTCTCGTGTCCTTGCCTGCAATTGAGGCAGAGCCGCGTGCGCCCGTCATTGTGACGCTCGGCGACAGCCTCACCGCCGGATTCGGGCTGCCGCAAGATCGATCCTTTCCGGCACAGCTTGAGGCGGCACTCAAGGCGCGCGGGCAGCAAGTCAGCGTCATCAATGCCGGGGTTTCGGGTGACACGGCTGCCGCCGCTTTGAAGCGGCTCGACTGGGCTTTACCTGAGAATGCCGACGTGGTGATCGTCGAGCTTGGCGGTAACGATGCGCTGCAAGGGCTTCCGCCCGCAGAGACCAAGGCTGTTCTTGCCAAGATTATCGAAGCGCTGCAGGCCAAGGGATTGCCCGTGCTGCTTGCCGGCATGGAGGCACCACGCAACATGGGAAAGGACTATGTGGAGGAATTCGCCGCGATCTTTCCCGATCTCGCTTCGCGCTACGATGTTCTCCTCTATCCGTTCTTCCTCGACGGCGTGGCGCTCGACGACGGGCTCATGCAGGCTGACGGCATCCACCCCAACGGCAAAGGCGTGACGCGCATCGTCGAGGGCATTCTGCCCAAGGTCGAAGAGCTTCTCGCGCAAATCGAGGCGAAGGATTGAGGCCTTGGCGACCATCTACGATCTGAAGCCGCGTTTCCAGGCGCTGCTCCGTCCGGTCGCCGCGAAACTGGCGGGGGCCGGAATCAGCGCCAATGCCGTCACTATTGCGGCTTTGCTCTTGAACATCGGGCACGGCGCATGGATCGCGGTCATGCCGTCCTCGCCCTGGCCGCTTCTGCTCCTACCGGTGACGCTGTTCCTGCGCATGGCGCTGAACGCCATCGACGGCATCATGGCCAAGGAGCATGGCCAGGCGAGCCCCGAGGGCGCGGTGCTGAACGAGCTGTCCGACGTAGTGGCCGACGCCGCGCTCTATCTGCCCTTCGCGCTGATCGCTGGTGTCAGCGCACCACTCATTGTCCTCGTGGTGGTCCTAAGCATCATCGCCGAGATGGCTGGCGCGCTCGGTCCCATGCTCGGGGTGCAACGCTGTTACCTCGGTCCGTTCGGTAAGAGCGACCGTGCGATCGCCTTCGGCCTGTTTGCCGTGCTGATCGGCTTGGGGATGACACCCGGTATCTGGAGCACACTCTTCCTTCTGGTCCTCGTCGCGCTCGCCGCACTTACCATCGCCAATCGCGCGCGCCGCATCGTCGCCGACGCCGAGCGCAAAGCGCCATGACCCTCATCCACGGCATTCCCGCGAACGTGGTCTACGTCACGGCCGGAATCTACGCCCTGCTGCTCATCGCCACGCTGATCGTGGGGCTGCTGCGCTGGCGAAATCCCGGCGAGCGTTACGAGGATCTCGCCCGGCGCACCAGCTCGTGGTGGTGGATGATCGGCGCTTTCACATTGTGCGTGTTGTTCAACCAGACGGTCGCGATCGTCTTCCTCGCCTTCATCTCCTATCTTGCTCTCAAGGAATATCTGTCGCTGATCCCAACGCGGCGGATCGACCGCGAGCTCCTGCTATTCGCCTATCTCGCGATTCCCCTCCAATATTATTGGGCGGCGATGGACTGGTACGGCATGTTCATCGTGTTCGTGCCGGTGTGGATGTTCCTGTTCTTCCCGGCGCTGATGGCGCTGAGGGGCGAGACGCAAAACTTCCTGAGCGCGGTCGGCACGCTCTCCTGGGGGCTGATGCTCACGGTGTTCGCGCTCAGCCACATGGCCATGCTGCTGGTTTCGGGCGAGGTACCGAACCCGGTCGCGGGCGGTATCGGCTTGCTGCTGTTTCTCGTGCTGCTCGCCCAGTTTAACGACGTGGCGCAATATTGCTGGGGCAAGCTTCTCGGCCGACACAAGGTCACGCCCAAGGTGAGTCCCAACAAGACCTGGGAGGGCCTGATCGGCGGCGTTGCCACCACCATCCTGCTCGCTTCGCTGATCGGCCCTTATCTCACCCCGATGGACTGGCTCTGGTCGGCGCTGGCAGGCGGGGTCATCGGGGTTACGGGCTTTCTCGGCGACATCACCATCTCGGCGGTCAAGCGCGATCTCGGCGTCAAGGATACCGGCGGCCTGCTCCCCGGCCATGGCGGCATCCTCGACCGCGTCGATAGCCTCACTTATGCGGCGCCGGCCTTCTTCCACTTCTTCCGCTATTTCTTCTATCCATGAGCAAGAATCCGCTGACACGGCTGCTGCGCTTTCTGTTCTTCGCGGTCGTGGTGCGCGAGGTCATTCTCGTCGTGATGGGATTGACCGTGCGGAACCGCCAGCGCTTGCCCGGGGACGGCCCAGCCGTGCTCGCGGGCAACCACAACTCCAATCTCGATGCGCTCGCCATCATGTCGCTGATGCCGCTCAGGCTGTTGCCGAAGCTGCGCCCCGTGGCGGCGATGGACTATTTCTATACGAGCAGTTTTCGCGGCTGGTTCGCCAACAACATCATCGGCATCATTCCGGTGAAGCGGGGCAGCGGCAAGGAAGGCGGCAATCCGCTCAAGCTTGCCGAGGAGGCGCTCGACCGCGGCGAGATCCTGGTTATTTTCCCGGAAGGCACGCGCGGCGAGCCGGAGGCGCTTCAAGCCTTCAAGAAGGGCATCGGCCATCTCGCGCGCGCCCGGCCAAAGGTTCCGGTCGTGCCCGTGTTCATGCACGGGCTCGGCAAGACGCTGCCCCGGGGTTCCAAGCTGTTCGTGCCGTTCAACTGCATCGTCAGCATAGGCGAGCCGCTATACGGCAAGGAGTCCTACGAACAATTCGTGGCCGAGCTCGCAGCCTCCATGACGGCGCTTGCCGCTGCGGAGAAGCTCCCTGCGTGGGAATGACGGACAGCGCCGCGCTTCGCTCAAGCCGCTTGCCGGACCAGGGCCATGATGAAGCATGCGGCCGCAGCGAGCGCCGATGCCACCCGCACATGGTTCCACAACGACCATTTGGGTAAATACGCCTTCCATACCTTCGCGCCCGCTTCGCTGTCGGGCCTGACGAAAGCGAGCTGGTTGTTGAGCGGCAGATTGCGCAGGAGGGTCACGCCGATGGGGCCGTTGAGGTAGAGCAGGCTACCGGCGAGCAGATAGAGCGCGTCAGGCTCTGACCATCTGAAAGGCGCGGCAATGCCGAGCGCGGCGGCAAGTGCGGCCGTGCCGAAGAGCACGAGCACGAACAGCCCCCCTTTGACCGCCATGATGATCTTCTGCATGGCGCCGATGCCCGACGCCGGCGCCAGGCGGGACAGGGCGGGCAGCACGAAGGCGGAAAAAGCAAAGAAGGCGCCGGCAACCAGCGCCGAGCCGAGGGCCGCCAGGAATGTCGCCGTGCACAATAAGCCGTCCATCGCCTGTCCCTCCGCCTGTCGTTATTGACCCCAAGAGATATTGGTGCAGCGAACGCCTCGCGTCTTGGCCTCGGTGATCTCGCCGGTCTCGATCGAGATCTCCCAGGCGTGCTTGACGTCGGTCCACCATTCCTTGTCTTCCTTGCCGCTTGCCTCGCCCATGAATCTCAACGTCTCGTCCTCGCCTTGCACGCAAGCGATGGTGAAGTCCACTCCCGCTTTGGGCGGCGGTACGATCAAGGCATCGGCCACAATATAGGAAGCAGGATTGGTGCTCGTCGCCGGCGCGGTCTCGCGGCTGGTCAGCACGAGAAAGGTGCCGTCCTCGCGCTGGTACTGACGGACATAGATGGGGGGCAAGACGAGACCGCCTCCCAAATCGTCCCAGCCGGTGACTTCCAAATCGCCTTGGTAGGTCTTGCCGAGAAAGCTCTCGGCGAACTTCTCGTCGATCTCGGCGGAGCTCTCCTCTTTGGGCTGCTCTTCTTTGGCTTGTTCCTCCTTGGGTGGCGCCTCTTTGGGCAGCTCATCCTTGGGCTGCTCTTCTTCGACTTGTTCCTCCTGCCCCAAGGCCATCGACGAAGGCATAAGGACAAGTCCAGCCGCAATCGCGCAGATGAGCAGGCACGACAAGCACTGAGCGGCACGGCGCATGGACGGCTCCCCCGACGAGTGCTCCAAGTTTATTCACAATCGTGACAAAATCAGCCCCCCGTTTACGCCTTTTAAGCCCTGCATAATCTCCCCGCTTCTCCTACCCAGTCCAAGCAGATACAAACGCTAAGCCGTTAACTTTCCAGGCGATTCTTCGATGCGCTTTAACTACGTAACTCAGGCACTGACGGTCTGCCTCGTGCTTCTCGGCGGGGCCTCGCCCCTTTCTGCGCTGTCCTCGCCGGACGCCGACACGGACCGGCTCGATCAGATGATCGGGCAGATGATCCTGGTCGGCTTTCCCGGCATCACGCAAGGCGACCAGAGTGTCGCCGCCGTGCACGAGCAGTTGGCGAAGGGCGTGATCGGCGGCGTGGTGCTCTACCCTGAGAACATCCGCTCGCCGGAGCAGCTCAAATCTCTCACCGCCTATTTGCGAGATGCGCGCTCCGCGCCGGTGCCGTTCATCGCCGTCGACCAGGAAGGCGGCAAGGTGCAGCGGCTCACGCCATGGAATGGACACGGCGACTTCCCCTCGGCCCAGAGCGTCGGCCGGAACCCGAGCTTCAGCACGCAAGAAGCGGCATTAAAGCTATACGCGGAGATGGCCAAGGAGCTTGCCGAAGCGGGCTTCAACCTCAATCTCGGTCCCGTGGTCGATCTCGACCTCAATCCGGACAATCCGGTAATCGGCGCCCGGCAGCGGAGCTTCGGCGCCGATCCCAACACCGTCACCACGCTCGCCCACGCATTCATCGCGGCGCATCGCGACGCCAATATCGTCACCGTGGCCAAGCATTTCCCGGGCCATGGCTCAAGCCGTGTGGACAGCCACATCGCGCTCGCCGACGTGTCCGAGACCTGGCGGGAGATCGAGCTTGAGCCTTACCGGCGGCTTGCCAAGGACGGCCTGCTCGACGCGGTGATGACCGGCCATCTCTACCATCCACGCTTCAGCGACGGCGCCAAGTTGCCGGCGTCGCTGTCAGGTAAAGCCATCCGCGCGCTCAGGAGCAAGGACTGGATCGGTTTCCAGGGCGTGGTGATCAGCGACGATCTGGAGATGGGCGCCGTGAGCGACGGCTATTCGCTCGAGGAGCGCGTGATCAAGGCGATCAATGCCGGCACCGACATCGTCATCGTCTCCAATGTGGAGTCGCAAGACACCGAGCTTGGCGTGAAGGTCCACGCCATCGTCGCCGATGCGGTGCGCGACGAGCTCATCTCGCGCGCGCGGATCGAGCAGGCCCATGGCCGGATCATGCTTCTCAAGCGCCGCCTCGCGCAGAAGAACCTCGCCGGAATGACCGATCGTCAGTGATAGACGTCATGCTCGGTGGTGTCCCACAGCACGTAATAGGAATAGGCGGTGTAACCGAGGATGATCGGCAGTATCGGAATCGTGCCGTAGAGCAGGAATAGCTGCGAATCCGGCGAGGCGGCGGCCTGCCAGATGGTGATGTCGGGCGGGATGATAAAGGGGAAGAGGCTCACCCCGAGCCCGGTATAGCAGAGCATGAAGATCACCACGCCGAGAAGAAACGGCGTGTAGCGATGACGCTGGCCGAGCGACCACCACAACCCCGCGATTGCCGCCGCGGTGATCAGCGGCACCGGACTCAGCATCACCATGTTGCCGGGTGCGAACCAGCGCGCGGCGATGTCTGGATGTAGCAGCGGCGTCCACAGGCTGAAAATGAGAATGAACGCGGCGACGGCGATCAACGCATAGCGGGCGACGCCATAGGCCCACACTCGTAACTCTTCGTCGGCCTTCATGATCAGCCAGCCGGTCGACAGCAGCACATAGCCTGACACGAGCGCTATTGCCGTGACCACGGAGAACGGCGTCAGCCAATCGAAGGGTCCGCCGCCATATTGGTTGTTTTCAACGACGAAGCCTTGGACGAAGGCGCCGATCACCACGCCCTGCATCAGCGCCGCAAGCGTCGAGCCGCCGGCGAAGGCGATGTCCCAGAGATAACGGTAGCGCTCGGCCTTGAAGCGGAACTCGAAGGCGACGCCGCGCAGGATCAGACCCAAGAGCATGAATATAATCGGGATATAGAGTGCCGGCAGGATTACCGAGTAGGCGAGCGGAAACGCCGCGAGCAGCCCGCCGCCGCCAAGCACCAGCCAAGTCTCGTTGCCATCCCAGAACGGCGCGACGGAAGCCATCATGGCGTCGCGATCCTTGTTCGACGGCGCGAGCGGGAAGAGCACGCCAAGGCCGAGATCGTAGCCACCGAGCAGCACGTACAGGAACACGGCGAGCGCCAGAATCGCGGCCCAAACCAGCGGCAGAATGACGGGAAGGAACTCGGTCATGGCGCACCTGCCGCAGCCATCGGCCGCCGGGACGGATCGGCCTCGCCCTCCTCGGGGATCGGCGGCGTCGCCTCGGGCCCGTTACGCACCAGCTTGGCGATGTAGTAAAGACCTGCGCCGAACACGATGCTGTAAACCAGCACGAACAGGATGAGCGAAGTGAGCACCTTGCCGCCGGCAACCGGCGACACCGAGTCCGCCGTGCGCAATACGCCATAGACCGTCCAGGGCTGGCGCCCCACTTCCGTGACGAACCATCCGGCAAGAACGGCGATGAAGCCAAGCGGCCAGGCCCAATACATGAAGCGCAAATACCAGTTGGTGGTGTAGAGCCGCCCCATCAGCCACAGCGCCGCGCCAGTCAGCCCGAGCGCGATCATGATCACGCCGATCCCCACCATGAGGCGGAAGGCGAAGAAGGGGATCATCGGGTTCGGTCGCTCGTCGGCGGGAAAGGATTTCAACCCGCGCACCTCGCCTTCCCAGTCATGAGTGAGGACGAAACTGCCGAGCTTAGGGATGGCAATCTCGAAGCGGTTGCTTTCGGTCTTGACGTCGGGAATGGCGAACAGGATCAGCGGCGCGCCCCGCTGCGTCTCCCAATGCGCCTCGACGGCGGCGATCTTGGCCGGCTGATGCTCAAGGGAGTTGAGCCCATGCAGATCGCCGATCACGAGCTGGAGCGGGGCGAGCCACACCAGGATGCAGAGCGCCATGCCGAGCATGACGCGTCCATGCGGTACGAATTTTTCGCGCAGGATGTACCAAGCGCCCATGCCGCCGACGCACAGCGCCGTGGTGAGATAGGCCGCGGCCACCATATGGGCGAGGCGGTAAGGGAAGGACGGATTGAAGATCACCTCCCACCAGCTCTGCACATACAGCACGCCGTCGTCTCCGATGCGGAAACCGGCCGGGGTTTGCATGAAGCTGTTGGCCGCGAGGATCCAGAAGGTTGAGATCAGCGTGCCGAGCGCCACCATGGCCGTGGCGAAAAGGTGCACGCCGCGCGGAACGCGTGCGCGCCCGAACAGCATGATGCCGAGGAAGCCCGCCTCCAGAAAGAAGGCGGTCAGCACCTCATAGGACATCAAGGGGCCGATGACATTGCCCCCCCTGCGCGAGAACTCGCTCCAATTGGTGCCGAACTCGTAGGACAGCACCACGCCCGAGACCACGCCCATGCCGAAGGACACGGCGAAGATCTTGGTCCATTGCCGCGCCAGCTCCGTGTAGACCCGCTCTCCGGTCTTGAGCCACATCAGCTCGAGCACGAGCAGCCATGCGGCGAGCCCGATGGTGAAGGACGGAAACAGGATGTGGAAAGAGAGGGTGAAGGCAAACTGAATGCGCGACAGCAGAAGCGGATCGAAATCTGACATGCTTCGGACCCAGCCTCATCTTTCTTGGAGCCGCCGCCTAGCGACTCAAGTCTTAAATAACGAGCTTAGACCCAGCGGGCAGGTGAGCAAAGCTCCCGCAAGGCCGCAGCATGGGCGCGCGGCCCACGCCGGACCTTGACGCAGGTCAAGCGGGTCCCTTTGCGCCTATGTCTTACGAGAGGCCGACGAACGCTAGTCGGCGGAGGCCGAGGAGTTGCCGACCGAGGACGGATTCACCGACCTGATCCAGGCGATGATCTTCCACATATCGTCGTTGGATTTGACGATATCGCCGAAGGGTGGCATCGGCCCGACCACCGCCTCGGAGCCCTTGCGGGTATAGCCCTGCTTCTGCAGCTCGTCGGAGCCGAGCGCGGTCAGGCGGAAGAGCGTGTCGTCGTCCTTGCCGTATATCCAGATTTCGTTGGTGAGGGGTGGACCCATGCCGCCGCCGCCCGAGCCGCCATGACAGCCGTTGCAGCCGGCGGCCATATATTTCGCGTGGCCTTCTTCGGCGACCGACTCATAGTCGGTATAGGGATTTCTGAGCGAGCCTTTCTCGGCGCTGCGTGCCGTCTCTAGGGGACTGTCAGCTGATTCCGGTTTTGCATTCGTGCTGTCTGGCGCTTCTCCAGCAGCCAGGATGTTTCGGCTCTCGCTCATACCAACGAGCGCTAACGTCGCAATGGCGAAACCGACGATGAGCAGAATCCAGGAAAATATTCGAGCCATGACGCTTCCTCAGAGCCGTTTCAGATAAAACTGTTCCGGCAGGGGCTTGTTCCGGGCTGTTTGCAGGCACTTTGGGAGTCAACGAGGAGCCTTGAGCGTCGCTGGTATGTTATGTTATATCATCGCCATGAACGCCACACATCATCATCACGACCCCAAACTGTCCCGCAATCAGAGCGAGATCCTGGCCTGCCTGCGCAAGGCCAAGGAGCCCATGAGCGCCTATGCCATCCTCGACCGCGTGCGCAAATCGGGCATCTCCCATCCGCCCACCGTCTACCGCGCCCTGAACGACCTGATGCAGAAGGGCATGGTGCATCGGCTCGAATCCCGCTCGGCCTTTATCGCCTGCGGCCATGGCGTCTGCAATGGCAAGTTCGCCTTCGCCATCTGCCGCGTGTGCGAGAAGGTGATCGAGATTCCACTCTCCGATGAGGACCGGGCGGCGCTGCTCGCGCTCGCGCCGAAGGAGATCGTGCCCGAGCAGGTGACGCTCGAGCTTGCCGGCCATTGCGAAACCTGCCGTCCGGCCGACGCGGCCTAAACACAAGGATCGTTCGGTGGAGTCGCAAGGAGCCAGAAAGCGGCACCGTCACGCTGCGCCAGTCGCAAAAGCGCGCGAGAGCGGATCTTCGCTGTTGCTCTTGTCGGTGCCGATGCGGCTGGCCTTGGCAGCCATCGCGGCGGCGCTCGTATGGGCCGCAATGCTGTGGGCGTTAAGCTGACCATGTCACCACGTCCGGAACCGGCCATCGTCTTTCACGACCTGACACTCGGCTATGACCGTCATCCCGCCGTGCATCACATCGACGGCGAGGTTGCGCGCGGCGCGCTCATCGCCGTGGTTGGGCCTAACGGCGCCGGCAAATCGACCTTGCTCAAGGGCATCATGGGCGAGCTTGCGCCGCTCGGCGGCAGCTTCTCTCTACGCGGCCTCGACAAGCGCAACACCGCCTATCTCCCGCAAGTCATGGACATCGACCGCAGCTTCCCCATCTCGGTGTTCGATTGCGTGGCTATGGGGCTGTGGCACGAGATCGGCGCCTGGCGCGGCCTCGATGCGCATCGCAAGGGCGCCGTCACGGGCGCGCTCGCCACTGTCGGCCTGGTCGAGCTCGCCGACCGCCCCATCGGCACGCTGTCGGGAGGACAGTTCCAACGCGTGCTGTTCGCCCGGCTCCTGCTGCAAGACGCATCCCTCATCCTGCTCGATGAGCCGTTTCGCGCCGTCGATACCAAGACGGTTGCAGACCTGATCGCGCTGATCCTGCGCTGGCACAGCGAGGGACGCACCGTGCTCGCGGCGCTTCACGATATCGAGCAGGTGCGCACACATTTCCCGACAACGCTGCTTCTCGCACGTGAGGTCGTGGCTTGGGGCGATACGCACAAAGTTTTGACGCCGCAAAATCTCTCCGAGTCGCGGCGGCTGGTCGAGGCTTTCGATGCGCATGCCGACATCTGCGCGCGCGACGAGGAGAGGGTTGAGCGGGAGCGCGAGCCGGCATGATCGACGCGCTCACCCAGCCTTTCGCCGAGTTTGCCTTCATGCGCCGCGCTCTGATCGGATGCTTGGCGCTGTCGCTCTCGGCGCCGCCCATCGGCGTGTTTCTCGTGCTTCGCCGCATGAGCCTGATGGGCGATGTCATGGGCCATGCCATCCTGCCCGGCGCGGCCATCGGCTTCCTGCTCGCGGGCCTGTCACTGTTCGCCATGAGCGTCGGCGCGTTTGCCTCGGGCCTCGCCGTGGCGCTGGCCGCGGGACTGGTAGCGCGCACCACCATCCTGCGCGAGGACGCAAGCCTTGCCGGTTTCTATCTGGTGTCGCTGGCGCTTGGTGTGCTGATCGTCTCGATGCGGGGCAGCAATGTCGATCTGCTGCATGTGCTGTTCGGCACCGTGCTTGCGCTTGACGACGCGGCCATTCTGCTTCTCGCCGCCATCGCCACGGTCTCGCTGGCGACGCTCGCCGTCATCTACAGGCCGCTCGTGCTCGAATGTTTCGACCCGCAATTCCTGCGCTCGGTCAGCAATCTGAGCTCGCCCACCCATCTCATCTTCCTGGTGCTGGTGGTGTTGAATCTCGTGGCCGGCTTTCAGGCGCTCGGCACGCTGATGGCGGTCGGCATCATGCTGCTGCCGGCGGTCGCCGCGCGCTTCTGGGCTGCCGACGTGTCCGGCATGATCCTGGTGGCCATGGCTGGCGCCTTCGCCGCGAGTGTCACCGGACTGCTGCTCTCTTATTACGCCAACCTGCCCACCGGCCCGGCGATCATTCTGCTGTGCGGCGTGTTCTATCTCGTGTCGATGGTGGTGGGGGTCAGAGGTGGTCTCGTCTGGGGCCTACTCCCGCGCAAGCATCTGGAAGCCTGATTCAACTCAAGGAGTCGTGTCATGAAACATCGCGTCCTCATGCAGATTGGCCTGGCGCTGATATTGCTGCTCGGGCTCGCCGGCAGCACCGAGGCGGCCGACAAGGTCAAGGCCGTCGCCTCGTTCAGCATCCTCGGCGATATGATCGGGCAAGTTGGCGGCGACCGCGTCGAGGTGGTGACCTTGGTCGGGCCCGACGGCGACGCGCATGTGTTCAGCCCGACGCCCGCCGACGCCAAGACGCTCGCCGGTGCCGACGTCTTTTTCGTCAACGGCCTCGGCTTCGAAGGCTGGCTGCAGCGGCTGGAGAAGGCCTCCGGCTTCAAGGGAAGCGTCGTGGTGACGAGCGACGGCGTCAAGCCGCTCACCATGGAGGAAGAAGGACACCACCACGGCGAGGAGCATGCCGAGCACGCCGATCACACCAAGGGTCACGATGACGATGAAGACGATGAAGAAGACGAAGAGGAGGAAGTGCCCGATCCGCATGCCTGGCAGGACCTCGCCAACGGCAAGATTTACGTCGCCAATATCCGCGACGGGCTGATCGCCGCCGATCCCGCGGGCAAGGCCGTCTACGAGGCCAACGCCACCAAATATCTCGATGCCATCGCCAAGGAGGACGCGGCGGTGCGGGCGGCGCTGTCTGCTCTGCCGGAGGCGCGGCGAAAGATCATCACCAGCCACGACGCCTTCAACTATTTCGGCAGCGCCTACGGGCTCGAGATTATCGCGCCGGAAGGCGTGAGCACCGAAAGCGAGGCTTCAGCCCAGGACGTGGCCAAGATCATCCGCCAGATCAAGGCGGACAAGATCCCGGCGGTGTTCGTGGAGAACATCGCCGATCGCCGTCTGCTCGATCAGATCGCGCGCGAGACTGGGGCCAAGATCGGCGGCACGCTCTATTCAGATGCGCTGTCGGGGCCTGACGGGCCGGCGCCCACCTATCTCGACATGTTCCGCCACAATGTCGGGGCGTTGACCGCCGCGCTGTCGAGTTAAATCACCTCTCCCCTATGGGGAGAGGGGGTCTATGTTGAGGCATGACGTCTTACTCACGATGGTTTGCGCTGGCGGGCGCGGTTCTGGTCGCAGGCATTACCTATGCCGCGCTCTTTCCCGTGGAATGGCAGTTCCGCACGGGTCTGCATTGGCTGATCGAGCATTTCCTGATCTTCTTCACGGTGACGACATTGTTCTGTATCGCCTGGCCGCGGCCGATGGCGGTGGCGGCGCTGCTCCTCCCCTTCGCCATCCTTATCGAGACGGCGCAAGGACTGACGCCTGACCGCGCGGCGGACTCGGCGACAGCGTTAGTCGCCGCAGCCGGCGTGGCATCCGCGGCGCTGCTTGCCGATCTGGTCATAGCTCTGCGGAAGACAGCCAGAAAGGACACAGGATCAGCGGGTTAAGCTGCTGGCGCGGGCCTGGCAAATGTGATGTATCCTTTCCGCATGAGCATTTCCGCGCGCAGGCGCTCAATACCGGTCGGCATCGGCGGCGTCGTCCTTGGCGGCGATGCGCCCATCGTCGTGCAGTCGATGACCAATACCGACACGGCGGACGTCGAGGCGACCGTCGCCCAGGTCGCGGCGCTCGCGCGCGCCGGCTCGGAGCTCGTGCGTATCACCGTTGACCGCGCCGAGGCCGCTGCCGCCGTGCCCCATATCAGCGAACGGCTCGACAGGCTCGGCGTCACGACGCCGTTGATCGGCGATTTCCACTATAACGGCCACACGCTGCTCGCCTCCCATCCGGCCTGTGCCGAGGCGCTGGCCAAATACCGCATCAACCCCGGCAATGTCGGCTTCAAGGACAAGCGCGACAAGCACTTCGCGCAAATCATCGACATCGCGCTGAAGCATGGCAAGGCCATCCGCATCGGCGTCAACTGGGGCAGCCTCGACCAGGACTTGTTGACGCGACTCATGGACGAGAATGCGCGCCAGCCCGAGCCCAAGGATGCGCGCGAGGTGATGCATGAGGCTATCGTGCAATCGGCGTTGATCAGCGCCGCGCGCGCGATGGAGCTTGGGCTTGGGCCTGAGCGCATCGTGCTCTCGGCCAAGGTCAGCGCCGTGCAGGATTTGATCGCCGTTTACACGATGCTTGCGGAGCGCTCCGAACTTGCGCTGCATCTCGGGCTGACCGAGGCGGGCATGGGGTCTAAGGGCATCGTCGCTTCTTCCGCCGCGCTTGGCGTGCTGTTGCAGCAAGGCATCGGTGACACCATCCGCATCTCCCTGACGCCTGAGCCTGCCGGCGACCGCACCCTCGAGGTGAAGGTGGCGCAGGAGCTGCTCCAGAGCATGGGGTTCCGCAGCTTTGTGCCGCTGGTCGCGGCGTGCCCCGGTTGCGGGCGCACCACCTCGACTACCTTCCAGGAGCTTGCCCGCGACATCCAGGATTTCATCCGCGAGGAGATGCCGGAGTGGAAACGCCGCTATCCGGGCGTCGAGAACCTCACCGTCGCGGTGATGGGCTGCATCGTCAACGGGCCGGGCGAATCGAAGCACGCCGATATCGGCATCTCGCTTCCCGGCACCGGCGAGGCGCCGGCCGCGCCCGTGTTCATCGACGGCAAGAAGGCCGCCACTTTGCGCGGTCCCGGTGCCGCGGCCGAATTCAAGCAGATGGTGCTCGATTATATCGAGCGCCGCTACGGCCAGGGCACGATCGGCCGCACCGCCGCGGAGTAGTCTCTAATTCGATCTGACGGCGTCGGCGGCGATGCTGACGGTGAGCGCGATCAACGTCACATTGAAGATGAAGGATACAATGCCGTGGGCCCATACCGTCTTGCGGATGGTCCGCGAGGTGACCTGCACGTCCGAGACGGCCGACGAAGTGCCGATGCTGAAGGCAAGATAAAGGAAGTCCCAATAATCTGGCTGCTTGCATCCCGGAAAGCGCAAGCCGCCACCTTCGCCGCGATGCTCGGCATAAAATTCGTGTGCGTAATGCAGGGCAAAAATGACGTGGATGAATACCCACGACAGCAGAGTGGTGAGGAACAGCAAAGCGAGGATGGACGGCTGATCGGCCTCACTTTCGCTAGCCGTGCGTAGCCAGAACACAATGGCGCCGAGGCTCGCCATCGCCGCGATCACCGTCAGGATGGGAATGGCGATCCGTCCCTCATCCTCAAGCGCGGCATGGCGGCGCATATGGCTCGTGTCCGAGCGGGCGATCATCGTCAGCACGAGCAAGAGATAGAGGGCGACACCCGCGTCCCAGCCGACCAGCATTCGCGATACCAGCCGGTATTCTACCGGCAGTAGGAAGACAACCAGAACGCATAACAGCGCCGAGATAAAAAGCCGCCAGTGCCCTCGCAACAACCGCGACAATCGCCATGACGGTTTTTGAGGTTTGGAGAGCGGCTTGGTCATGGATCTATTCGAGCCGGATTCGCGGCCATCCTCAAGTGCGCCGTTCGGCGATGAAACGAGCGGCCTCGATCAGCGTAGCGGCTTTGCTCCCGAAGGGCGCGACCGCGTTTTCGGCTTCGGCGACAAGGGCGGCAAGCCGCGCCTTGGCGCCTTCGACGCCGAGCAGCGCCACCAGCGTCGCCTTGCCTCGGCCTTCGTCCTTTGCCACGGCCTTGCCGACCGCCTTTGCGTCGCCTTGCGCATCGAGAAGATCGTCGGCGAGCTGGAAGGCCTGGCCCAGAGCCGTGGCGTAAGCTCGCAGCTTTTCCCGGTCGGAGGCTGAGGCGCGCCCGAGAATGGCGCCAGCCTCGCAGGCGAAGCGGAACAAGGCGCCGGTCTTCAGCGCCTGCATCCCGGCTACGCCGTCCGCGTTTAAATCTTGCCGCTCGGCGTCGAGATCGATGGCCTGGCCGAGTGCCATGCCGCGCCAACCCGCGGCCTTGGCCAGGTTGAACACCAGCTCGGCGCGAATGTCCGCATCCCCGTGACTTGCGGGCGAGCTCAGAATCTCGAAGGCGAGCGTAAGCAGTGCATCGCCCGCCAAAATGGCCGTCGCCTCGCCGAAAGCAACATGCAGGGTGGGGCGCCCACGGCGCAGATCGTCGTCGTCCATGGCGGGGAGGTCGTCATGCGCCAGCGAATAGCAATGCACGCATTCGAGCGCGCAGGCGGCATCGAGCGCCCGGTCCTCTGCAACACCGAACAGCCGAGCCGATTCGATGAGCAGGAACGGTCTGATACGCTTGCCCCCGCCAAGCGCGGCATAACGCATGGCCGCCTCAAGGGCGGCCGGCGCGTCCTCATTGCCCGCGAGCAAGGCTTCGAGCCGCCGCTCGATGGCTGAGGCGTGGCGTTCGAGCACTCTTGCGAAGGCCATGTCAAGGAAAGGGACAGAGGGACGACTCTTTGCCACGAACGGGCGGTAAGCATCAGCCTAATACGGCGTTGCTCGATGCGGCAACCGGGAGGTACAACCCCGATCCATGGTGATTCAAGCGGTTTCAGGCCCGCGCCGGGGGGCCAGGAGAGGCTCCCGGAAGAAAACTCCGTGGCTCCGTCATCTCGCGCGCCTCGTGCTGTTCATCATCGTGGCGCTGCTTGTCTCCATCGTGATCTTCCGTTTCGTCAATCCGCCGATCACCAGCGTTATCGCGCTCAATAAATTGAAAGGCGCCACCGTGCGGCAGCACTGGGTGCCGCTCAAGGACATGTCACGCAATCTCCCCTTGGCGGTGATCGCCAGCGAGGACGGGCGTTTTTGCCTGCATTGGGGCGTCGACTGGAGCGCGGTGAAAGAGGCGATCGACGAAGGCGGCGGCCTCGCCGGCTTTCGGGGTGCAAGCACCATCCCCATGCAGACCGCCAAGAACCTCTATATGTGGAACCGGCGGAGCTATGTGCGCAAAATC
>Ga0190265_10001311_pt1 | contig 16234 bp, 15 predicted proteins | sample Popmic124T_FD_133135 | JGI IMG/M metagenome (GOLD analysis project Ga0190265, IMG submission 133135) | Populus adjacent soil microbial communities from riparian zone of Indian Creek, Utah, USA - 124 T | ecosystem: Environmental > Terrestrial > Soil > Riparian zone | place: USA: Utah | collected...
CCGCAATCGCGGCGACGTCGAGGCCACGTACGTGATCGTCGGCGCCAAGGGCGGCTACATCGGCCGCGACGGCCAGGTGCCGGACGGCGACCAGCGGGTCAAGCAGATCGACTGACCGCGGGGTCGTTGCGCCGCCGTGCGGACTCGCCGCGGCGGTGGCGGAGCGCGTAGCGCGCGTTGACGGCAAGCGTGCGCGGCAAGGACGGCAGCATCTGCTCCGGCTGGATGCCGCGGCTGCCGAAGACGTGGAAGCGCTCGGCAAGGCGATCGTCGTGGGCGGCGGCTCGGAACAGACCTCGCTCGAACGCCGTGAAGCGGCGGCCACCGGAGTAGTCGTCGATCAGCCAGGAGTGGAGCGCGAGGGCGCGACGGTGGCGGCGACGGTAGCGGGCCAACGCTCGCTCCAGGGGCTCGTCGCCGAGCAGCGCGGGCGCGATGGCGTCCGCCAGCCGCACCGCGCCCTCGAACGCCCAGCCGCAGCCGACGCCGAAGAGTGGATCGGTGGCGAGCGCGGCGTCGCCGACGAGCGCCAGGCCGGGGCCGATCGGTCCGCGGGAGACGTTCGGCATGTCGACCTTGCCGTAGACCGGGCTCACCATCTCCGCGTGCTCGACGGGCGCTGGGTTCGGCAGCCCAGCCATGAACGAGCGCAGCGCTCCGGCGAGGTCGCGCTTGAACTCCGGTAGCCGGTCCTTCGTCGGCATGCAGCCATAGAGCGTCAGGCCGCCATCGGTGGGAAAGCGGGCGCCCCACTGCGGATCCATCATCCAGACGTGCGCGGTTGCGGCGTCCCCGGCGCCGCGCTCGTCGAAGTAGGCGGCGTAGCTGAAGCGGCCGTGCGCCACCTCGCGTCCGGTCAGGCCCGCGAGCTCCGCGACCTTCGATGCGCGGCCGTCCGCGCCGACGACGAGCCTGGAGCGCAGCGTGGTGGTGGCACCGTCACGCGCCTTGAGCTCGACGCCACCGAAGCCGGCGTCCTTCCAGACCAGCCCGTCGACGGTCTGACCGAGCAGCAGCTCGACGCCCGGGGTGCCCGCCGCCACCTGACGAACGAGCGGATCCAGCACCTCGCGGCGGAGATTGATCGCCGGCCGGAGGGTCGTGTGAGGCGGTTGCTCGATCCAGCCCCAGGGCGACCACATCGAGAGGCGGCTTCGGGCCGCGCCGGCGGTCAGCAGCGGGTCCATCAGCTCCAACCGCTCCAGGGCCGGCAAGGCGGAGGGGTGGATGAAATGCCCGCAGATCCGCTTGAAGGCTGCAGGATCTGGCTGGCGCTCGACGAGCGCGACACGCGCTCCGGCCCGCGCGAGCAGCATCGCCGTCGAGCAGCCGGCAAGGCTGGCGCCGACGACCACTGCGTCCCACTCCCGAGTCTCGTGTCCGTGGGCGGCCAGGGGCGATGGCATCATGGGCTACCTTTCATCCCGAACAGTTCTTAAGGAACCATACATCTTGAATGATCCTAGTCAAGAGATCCGCCTAACGGGAACGTCGTTCGCCGTGCTCGGCCTCGTCGAGTTGCTCGGCGAGGCGACTCCATATGAGCTCAAGGCGGCGCTCGAGGCCTCGGTGGCGAACTTCTGGCCACTCCCGCACACGACCTTCTACGTCGAGCCGGCGCGGCTGGCGAAGGCGGGCTATCTGACCGAGGATCAGGAGGAGGGCGGAAGGCGCCGCAAGCGCTACCGCATCACCGTCAGCGGGAAGCGCGCGCTCGCCGAATGGCTGGAGTCGCCGGAGTTCCGGCCGCCCCAGCAGCGCGACGAGCAGATGCTGAGGATCTTCCTCGGCGCCGACCCGGTGCCCCTCCTCGAGGCCCGCCTGGAGTGGCACCGAGCGAAGCTCGCCGAGCTCGACGGCTATCTGACCGCCGTGCGCACGACTGGCAAGGCCGAGGGCTTCGGCTCCGAGGGGGCCGAGCGGGCGCTGGTCGGTGGCACCTTCTTCCACCGGACGCTCGCGGAGGGCATCGAGACCCTCCTGCGCGACGGCCCGGAGGCGTTCGAGTCCGACGAGCATCCGTAGGCTGCGGCTGGTGAGCGTTCGCTTTCGTCTGGGGGTGGCGGTCCTCGGCGCCGTGGTGGTCGGGGCCGTGTTGGCCCACGACGGTGACGGACGGCCGCTCGTACGGGCGCCGAAGTGCCCGATCTTCCCGGCGTCGAGTCACTGGAACCAGCGGGTCGACGGGCTACCCGTCCATCCGCGCTCGGCCGCGATGGTCACGGCGATCGGTCGCGGCGACCATGCCCATGCCGACTTCGGATCGGGCCGCTGGGACGGCGGGCCGATCGGGATTCCGTTCGTCGTCGTCGGCGCCAGGCAGCGCCGCGTCCCGGTGCGGTTCGAGTACGCGAGCGAGTCCGACCGCGGTCGCTACCCGATCCCGCGCAACGCCCCGGTCGAGGGTGGGCGGGGCGCCGACGGCGACCGCCACGTGATCGTCGTCGACCGCGCGCGCTGCCGGCTCCACGAGCTGTTCGCGGCCTATCCCGAAAACGGCGGGCGGCGCTGGCGCGCCGGCTCGGGCGCACGCTGGGACCTGCGCTCGAACCGCCTGCGGCCACGCGGCTGGACCTCCGCCGACGCCGCCGGCCTGCCGATCCTGCCCGGTCTCGCCCGCTACGACGAGGTCAGGCGCGGTCGGATCGATCACGCCCTGCGGATCACCGTTCCGCGCACGCGGCGCGCGTACGTATATCCGGCACGCCACTTCGCCTCGGATTCGATGAGCCCCAATCTGCCCGCGATGGGTCAGCGCGTCCGCCTGCGCCGCGGCTTCGACGTCTCCAGCTTCCCGAGCCAGGCGCGTGTGGTGCTGCGAGCACTGAAGCGCTACGGGGCGCTGGTCGCGGACAACGGCTCCGCGTGGTACGTCTCGGGCGCTCCCTCGCCGGGCTGGGACAACGACGACCTGCACTCGCTGCACCGCGTTCGCGGCAGCGACTTCGAGGTGGTCGACACCTCGGGCCTGCCTCGCCCGCGGCGGTAGAGGCCTCAGTCAGGCGATGACGGCGGGGGAGTCTGGGACGGCGCCGGAGCGGTCGTAGTCGGAGTGGTGGGCGTCGGCTCGTCGGGCGTGGTGCGTGTTGGCGGCTCGCTTGGGACGGTGGGCGCGGTCCGCGGGGGAGGCTCCGGCTCGGCCGGAGCTGGAGCAGTCACCGTCTCCTCCTCGGTGACGGTCTTCTCCCCGGTTCCCGACTCCTTGCCGCCGCCCAAGATCGTCGTCCTGCGGTCGCCCTTGCCTAGCGATCCCCCGGCGATCAGCTCGGGAACGGTCAGCGCCACTGCTGCGATCGCGAAAGCGAGCAGCCCGGTGGCCAGCACCACCGCCCAGGCGATCTGCCGCCGTCTCCCGCGGCGGTAGACGCGGATCTCGGGATCGCGTGCCGGGCTGGGAGTCGTCTCCTCGATCGGCGGTGGCGGCTCGGCGCCCGCGGCCTCGGGCAGCGCATCGGTCTCCGCGGTCAGCCGCTGCGCGATCTTCTCGGTGGGGCGGTGGAGCAGCTCGCTGACGAGCGCCACGATCACCGGCGTCAGCGCCGCCGCGATCGGCGTGCCCCTGATCCAGAACCGCGACGTGACGATCGCCGCCGCCGCGGAGGCGGCGCTGGCGATCACGAGCGTGCGGACGTCGATGCGGCGGTCGTCCTGCATCCGGCGGGAGGCTAGCGAGCGCTGAGTGGCCGGCCCGGGGAGTTACGGTTGCCGCATGGGAGACGTGCGCGAGGTCGACGTGGCGATCGTGGGTGCGGGCTTCGCCGGTCTGACGGCCGCGCGTGCCCTGGGCGCGGCCGGCGCTTCGACGGTCGTGCTCGAGGCGCGCGATCGCGTGGGCGGGCGGGTGCTCAACGAGCCGCTGGGCAACGGCGCCGTGGTGGAGGTGGGAGGTCAGTGGATCGGTCCCACCCAGGACCGGCTCGCCGCGCTGGCGACGGAGATGGGAGTGGACACCTTCCCGACCTACGGCGAGGGCTCCAACGTGATCGAGTGGCGCGGCAAGCTGCGCCGCTATCGAGGCACGATCCCGCGCATCAACCCGGTGGTCCTGCTCGACGTGCTGCGCGCTCAGCGCAAGCTCAACGGCATGGCGAGCGAGGTGCCGGTCGATCGACCGTGGGCGGCGGCGAAGGCGAGCGACTGGGACTCGCAGACGGCCCGGACCTGGTTTCGCCGCAACGTCCGCACGCGTGCCGGGCGCGAGCTGCTCCAGCTGGCCACCGAGGCTGTGTGGGCAGCTCAGCCCGAGGACGTGTCGCTCCTGCACGTCCTCTTCTACATCCATTCCGCCGGCCGGCTGGAGCTGCTGCTCGACACCGCGGGTGGCGCGCAGCAGGACCGCTTCGTCGGCGGCTCCCAGCTGGTGGCGATCCGACTGGCCGAGCGGCTCGGCCACGACGCCGTGATCACCCGGGCTCCCGTCCGGCGCATCGAGCACGGGCCGGAGGGCGTGACCCTTCACGCCGACGGCGGCGCGACGGTGCGCGCCAAGCGGGCGATCGTCGCGATCGCGCCAAGCCTCGCCGGGCGCATCGTCTACGACCCGCCGTTGCCCGGCTACCGCGACCAGCTCACCCAGCGGACCCCGCTTGGCACGGTCGCGAAGTGCATGGCTGTCTACGACGAGCCGTTCTGGCGCTTCGAGGGTCTCTCGGGCCAGGCAACGAGCGACAGCGGGCCGGTCAAGCTGACCTACGACAATTCGCCGCCCAGCGGCTCCCCGGGGGTGCTGCTCGGCTTCCTCGAGGGCCGCCAGGCCCGTGAGCTCGGCCGACTGCCGGCGGATCAGCGCCGTGCCGCGGTCATCGACTGCTTCACCCGTATCTTCGGCCCCCGCGCCGCCCGTCCCGAGCGCTACATCGAGCGTCTTTGGGCCGACGAGGAGTTCTCGCGCGGCTGTTACGGCTGCCACATGCCGACCGGCGCCTGGACCGGTTACGGCGAGGCCCTGCGAGCGCCGATCGGACCGATCCACTGGGCGGGCGCCGAGGTCGCCGAGGTCTGGTCCGGCTATATGGACGGCGCGGTGCGGTCAGGCGAGGGCGCGGCCGGCGCCGTGCTCGCAGGGATCTGAGCCCGGGTACTCCAATGCCGTGGCGGCCTGGTGGGAGAGCGCGGCGATCTACCAGGTCTATCCGCGCTCGTTCCAGGACTCGAACGGGGACGGGATCGGGGATCTGCCCGGCATCACGAGTCGCCTCGACCACCTCGTCGATCTCGGCGTCGACGGACTGTGGCTGTCGCCGATCTACCCCTCGCCGCTAGCCGACTTCGGCTACGACGTGGCGGACTACACGGCGGTCGATCCGGTCTACGGGACGCTTGCGGACTTCGACCGGCTGATGAGTGAGGCGCACGCTCGAAACCTGCGCGTGCTGATGGACCTGGTGCCGTGCCACACGTCGATCGAGCACCCATGGTTCAGCGAGCATCCCGACTGGTACATCTGGGCCGAAGGCAAGAACGGCGCGCCGCCGAACAACTGGCGCTCGACCTTTGGCGGTTCGGCCTGGTCGCGTGACCCCGCTGGTGGCCCACGCTGGTACATGCACAGCTTCTATCCCGAGCAGCCGGATCTCGACTGGCGCAAGCCCGAGGTCGTGGCCGCGATGGGAGAGGTGGTTCGCTTCTGGCTCGACCGGGGCGTCGCCGGCTTCCGCATCGACGCGATCGATCGGCTGATCAAGGACGACGAACTGCGCGACGACCCGCCTGCCAGCGTGCCGTTCGAGCTGCCGCTGCCCGAGGAGTACGCGGAGCTCGAGCATCTCTACTCGCACAATCGTCCCGAGATCCGAGCGGCGCTTGCGGGTCTGCGCGAGGCGGCGGGGGATGCGTTGCTCGTGGGGGAGGTCTATCTGCCGGCGGCCGAGGTGACGCCCTACCTCGATTCGCTCGATTCCGCCTTTGCGTTCGAGCTGTTCCATGCACCCTGGGAGGCCGAGGCGCTAGAGACCGCGATCGGGGCCGAGCTGGACCTGCCGGGAACGCCGGCCTGGGCGCTCTCCAACCACGACTTCCCACGCCTACCGAACCGCTACGGCGAGCTCGCGGTGGGTGGTGCCGCGGTGCTCGCATGCACGCTCCCGGGGCTGACCTTCATCTACCAGGGCGACGAGATCGGGATGGCCAACGGCCCTGGCGCCGACCCGCCCTACGATCGCGCCGGGCGCGATCCATACCGCCACCCGATGCAATGGGACGCGACGGCCAATGGCGGCTTCACCGCCGGCACGCCGTGGCTCGCCGTCGTCGATCCGGCTGAGCGCAACGTCGAGGACCAGCGCAACGATCCGCACTCGCTGTTGTCGCTCTACAGAGAGCTGCTCGCGCTGCGCGGCGAGCTTCGAGGGACGCCCCGGCCGCTCTCCGCCGAACCGGGCGTGGTGGCCTTCGAGCGCGGCGCCCACACGGTTGTCGTCAACACCAGCGGCGAGCCGCGCACGGGTCCCGGCGGGCAGCGGCTCCGACCCGGCCAGGCGTTCGTCTCTGGGCCGGGCGGGACAATCGGCGTATGAGCGCTTAGCCGAGCTGTAGCGGTTTGGCCCCGCCTGCTCGGGGGGTACGAAGCGGCTGTAACGCTTCACGACCACGAGGGGGAAGTGAGTCGCAACCGCCTTCACGCGCTGTTCGCAGTCCCCGTGCTCGTGCTCGTGGCGGCGTTCGCCGGTTGCGGCATCGGCGAGGAGGCGGAGGGCGGTCCGCGGGCGGTCAACTGGTACGCGTTCAACGAGCCGAGCGGCGCCTACGAGCAGTCGATCGAGGACTGCAACAAGCAGGCCAACGGCCGCTACACGATCAACTACCTACGTCTCCCGACTGACGCGAACCAGCAGCGCGAGCTGGTCGTGCGCCGGCTCGCGGCGAAGGACTCGACGGTCGACCTGCTCAACATGGACGTCCCCTGGACGGCCGAGTTCGCCGAGGCCGGCTGGATCGAGCCGTGGACCGGCGAGCGGCGCAAGGTCGCCGAGCAGGGACGGCTCGACGGTCCGCTCGAGACCGTCCGCTACGACGGCAAGGTCTGGGCGATCCCGTTCACGACCAACACCCAGCTGCTCTGGTACCGCAAGGACCGCGTGCCGAAGCCGCCGCCTGACTTCACCTGGAATCAGATGATCGACCAGGCGGTCGAGAACGGCACACAGGTCGAGGTCCAGGCACGCCAGTACGAGGGCTACACGGTCTGGATCAACGCGCTGATCGCCGGCGCGGGTGGCGAGCTGGTCGGGACGGATGGCGAGTCGAAGGTCGACGACAGCGCGAAGCAGGCGGCCGAGATCGTCAGCAAGCTCGCGAACTCTCCGGCCGCGCCGCCGGGGATGTCGACCAACGCCGAGGACGACGCCCGGCTCGGCTTTGAGTCCGGCCGCTCGGACTACCAGGTCAACTACTCGTTCATCTACCCGAGCGCGGAGGAGGTCGGCAAGGACTTCCAGAAGAAGATCGGCTGGGCGCGCTATCCGCGGACCGTCGCCGATCAGGAGAGCCGCCCGCCGCTCGGCGGCTTCAACCTGGGCGTCGGCAAGTACTCGAAGAAGAAGGACCTCGCCTTCGCGGCCGCGGAGTGCCTGGCGAGCGAGCAGAGCCAGCTCGTCGCCGCGGAGAAGGGTGGTCTCGCCCCGTCGAGCGAGGCGGTCTACGACAAGCCAGCGCTCAAGAAGGCGTTCCCGTTTGGCGAGCTACTGCGCCAGTCGATCGACCAGGGCGGTCCGCGCCCGGTGACGCCGGCCTACACCGACATCTCGCAGGCGATCCAGAAGACCTTCCACCCGCCGTCAGACGTCGACCCGGAGGGGATCGTCGACCAGCTCGAGGAGCGGATCGACAAGGCAGCTGAGGGAGGGATCTTCTGATGGAGGCGGCGAGCGTCCCCGAGGCACGCCCAGCGGCGTCCGCGCCGGCGAAGAAGCAGCGCAAGAGCGATCGCGCCCGCGGCGAGCGCCGGCTCGCCTGGATGCTCTGCGCGCCGGCGGTGATCGCGATGCTGCTCGTGACCGGCTATCCGATCGGCTACGCCTTCTACCTGTCGCTGCAGAAGTTCGATCTGCGCTTTCCCGACGAGAAGGAGTTCGTCGGCTTCCAGAACTACGTCGACGTGCTGACCGCGAGCACGTGGTGGAGCGATGTCGGCACGACGATGATCATCACCGTCGCCTCGGTGGCGATCGAGCTGGTGCTCGGCATGCTGATCGCCCTCGTGATGCACCGCGCGATCTTCGGCCGTGGGCCGGTGCGGGCAGCGATCCTGATCCCGTACGGGATCGTCACCGTCGTCGCCGCATTCGCCTGGCGCTATGCGTTCGACCCGACGAGCGGCTTCGTCCAGCAGCTCCCGCTGATCTCCGACACCTGGGCGCCGTTCAACGAGCGCGGCAGCTCGCTGCTGGTGATCGTCCTCACCGAGGTCTGGAAGACCACGCCGTTCATGGCCCTGCTGCTGCTCGCCGGCCTCGCGCTGGTGCCCGACGAGCTCCACGAGGCGGCGAAGGTCGACGGCGCCAACGCCTTCCAGCGCTTCTTCCGGGTCACGCTGCCGCTGATGATGCCGGCGATCCTCGTCGCGCTGCTGTTCCGCACGCTCGACGCGTTCCGCGTCTTCGACACGGTGTTCATCCAGACGGCGGGAGCGAACGGCACCGAGACCGTGTCGATCCTCGGTTACAACGTGCTCATCAACCGCGTCAACTTGGGTCTGGGATCGGCCGTCTCGATCCTGATCTTCATCGCGGTGATCTTGATCGCGACGTTCTTCGTCAAGGTGCTCGGCACGAGCACCGCCCAGCAACGGGGGGAGACCTGAGCTCATGATGCACTCGGCGCGTGAGCGGGCCGGCTGGTCGATCGCGATCCTCGTAGTGCTGCTCTACGCCCTGATTCCCGTGGCATGGATGGCGTCGCTGTCCTTCAAGCCGGCCGACAAGCTGACCGACCGCAAGTTCTTCTCCGGCTTCTCGACCGACAACTACAAGACGATCTTCGAGGACGACACTTTCCTCGCGGCGCTCGTCAACTCGATCGGCATCGCGCTGATCGCGACCATCATCTCGATCGCACTCGCCGCGATGGCCGCCTATGCGCTGGCGCGGCTCAACTTCGCCGGCAAGGCGGTGATCCTCTCGGGCGCGCTCGCGGTCGCGATGTTCCCGCCGATCTCGATCGTCGGCTCGCTGTTCGACATGTGGCGCGAGATCGGCCTATACGACACCTGGCCGGGGCTGATCATCCCTTACATGACGTTCACGCTGCCGCTCGCGATCTACACGCTGTCGGCATTCTTCCGCGAGATTCCGTGGGAGCTGGAGCAGGCGGCGCAGGTCGACGGCGCGACTCCGTTCCAGGCGTTCCGCAAGGTGATCGTGCCGCTCGCCGCGCCCGGCGTCTTCACCGCGGCGATCCTCGTCTTCATCTTCGCTTGGAACGACTTCATCTTCGCCAACACGCTGACGTCGACGAACGAGGCGCGTACCGTCCCGGCCGCGCTCGCCTTCTTCACCGGCGGATCGCAGTTCGAGCAGCCGATCGGCGCGATCTCCGCGGCGGCGGTCGTCGTGACCGTGCCGATCATCGTGATGGTCCTGATCTTCCAGCGCCGCATCGTCGCCGGGCTGACTGCGGGCGCGGTAAAGGGATAAACGAGGCCAAGTCGGGGAAAGGACACTGCAATGGCCAAGATCACCTTCGACGGAGTCACCAAGCAGTACCCCGACGGCTATGAGGCCGTGAAGGACATGAACCTCGAGATCGACGACGGCGAGTTCATGATCCTCGTCGGTCCGTCGGGTTGCGGGAAGTCGACCGCGCTGCGGATGGTCGCCGGGCTCGAGGACATCACCGACGGCGAGCTGCGGATCGGCGAGGAGGTCGTCAACCAGAAGGCGCCGCGTGACCGCGATATCGCAATGGTCTTCCAGAACTACGCGCTCTACCCGCACATGACGGTGCGCGAGAACATGGGCTTCTCGCTCCAGCTGCACGGCGTCGACAAGGAGGAGATCAACAAGCGTGTCGAGGAGGCGGCGAAGATCCTCGACCTCAGCGAGCACCTCGACCGCAAGCCGGCCAACCTCTCCGGTGGCCAGCGCCAGCGCGTGGCGATGGGACGGGCGATCGTCCGCGACCCCTCCGCCTACCTGATGGACGAGCCGCTCTCCAACCTCGACGCGAAGCTGCGCGTGCAGATGCGGACCGAGGTCGCGCGCATCCAGCACCGCACCGACACGACGACGATCTACGTCACCCACGACCAGGCCGAGGCGATGACGCTCGGCGACCGCGTCGCCGTCATGCGTGCCGGCAAGCTGCAGCAGGTCGACACGCCGATGGTCCTCTACAGCCAGCCGAAGAACCTTTTCGTGGCCGGCTTCATCGGCTCGCCGTCGATGAACTTCATGCCCGCGACTGTGGAGGGGGACACGATCCACCTGCCGATGATCGACGTGAAGGTCCCGCGGGACCTGCGCCAGCGGATCGGAGAGATCGATGACTCGAAGAACCTGATCGCCGGCATCCGGCCGGAGAACTTCGAGGACGCCGCTCTGCTCGGGAGCGACGCCCGCGATCGTGGCGCCACCTTCAAGACCACGATTGACCTGATCGAGTCGATGGGCTCTGAGATCTACGCTCACTTCACGGTGCAGTCCGATCAGCGGCTCGAGTCCGACGAGCTGCGCGAGCTCGCCGAGGACGCCGGCATCACCGAGGTACCCGGCGGCGGCGGGGAGGGTGACGTCGTCGCCCGCCTCTCAGCCGAGAGCCAGGTCGCTCAGGGCCAGGAGGCCGAGCTCTTCGTCGACGCCTCCCACATCCAGATCTTCGACCCGGAGGACGGGTCGTCGCTTACGGCTGAGCGCTAGCAGCAGCCGTCCAAGCTCCAATCGTTGGGCGCGTCACCGATGCGTTGAAAAGCGCGATTGGACACTTGGTCGGCCTATTGCACCCACAAGTGTTCAATCGATCTGTGGGCAGCTCTACGAGGTCGTCTATCGGCGAAGCTCCCGGAGCGTTGCGGGAGTAACCGTACGCAGGTCTAGGTCGAAGCCGATCTCGGGCACGACCTCGGTGACGTAGCCGTCGATGTCGGGCTGGCCCTGGGCGCGGGCGACGGCGACGCGGTGGTGACCGTCCTCGACGAAGTAGGCGTTGCCGATCCGGTAGACGCGGATCGGTGGCATCGACTCGCCGCGGCGCTTCGCGACGGCAATCCGCTCGAAGCGGCCGCGCGGGTTGCCGGAGGTAGGGCGGAAGCCGCGGTCGAACTCGCGGCCGCGGTCGACGGTGCCGACGATCGAGTCGAGCGGGATCGATTCGAGGCCGAGGCGCTTCTCGCCACGGCGGCCGAGCGCCTCGACGACCTCCTCGAACGGGAGGATCGCCACCTTGTCGCCGGGCTGGCCCTTCAGGCGGTTGGCGAGCCGTGCGAGCGCACGCCGGCGACGAGCGCGACTGAAGTCGAACTGCGCGTCGGTCTGCGGAAAGCCGGTGTCGCGGGGCACATCTGCGAGGGTACCCAGCCGATGGCGCGCTGCTTCGTGACGCGACGGATTCCCGGGAACGCGATCGAGCGGCTGGCCGCGGAGCACGAGGTAGAGGTCTGGACCGAGCGACTGCCGCCATCGCGTGATGCGCTGCGCGAACGGGTCGCGAACACCGACGGCCTGCTCTGCATGCTCACCGACGCTATCGACGCTGAGCTCTTTGCCGCTATGCCGAACCTGCGGGCTGTCTCGACCTACGCGGTTGGGGTGGACAACATCGACATCGAAGCCGCGAGTGGTCGCGGCATCCCGGTCGGCCACACGCCCGACGTGCTCACGGAGACCAGCGCAGACTTGGCGCTCGCCTTGATGCTCGCGGTCATGCGACGCATTCCTGAAGCCGATGCCGCTGTCCGTGCCGGCGACTGGCTCACCTGGGAGCCGGCGATGCTGCTCGGCCACGACCTGCACAGGGCGACGGTCGGGATCGTTGGTCTCGGCCGCATCGGGCAGGCAGTCAAGCGGCGCGTCGAGGGCTTCGGTGCACGGGTGCTGCATTCAGGCCGCCGGGACGGGGTCGCGCTGGACCGGCTGCTGAGGGAGTCCACAGTGGTGACGTTGCACTGCCCGCTGACGGAGCAGACACGCGGAATGATCGACGAGAGCGCACTGCGAACGATGCGCGAGGACGCCTACCTGATCAACACCGCGCGCGGGCCGATCGTCGACACCGACGCCTTGCGGCGTGCGCTCGCCGAGGGCTGGATCGCCGGCGCGGCGCTCGACGTGACGGATCCAGAGCCGCTGCCGGTAGATCACCCACTACTCAAAGCACCGAATCTCGTTATCGCGCCGCATCTCGGGTCGGCGTCCCACGAGACGCGCGAGGAGATGGCCAACATCGCCGTCGACAACCTGTTGGCCGGCCTGCGCGGCGACCCGATGCCCCATTGCGCGAACCCTCAGGTGCGGGGCTCGCGCGCCTGACCGTGGAAGACTGAGTGCTCGATGGATCTCGGGTTGCGCGACAAGGCGTGCATCGTCACCGGCGCAAGTCGTGGGATCGGCCTCGCGACGGCCCGGCAGCTTGCCGACGAGGGCGCGTCAGTGCTGCTCGTCGCCCGCTCCGAGGAGAAGCTCGAACGGGCTCGCGCGCAGTGCGGCGAGCGAGCTCGGACGCTGGCGATCGACATCACGGCGCCGGAGGCCCCGGCGCGCATTCTCGCCGCTTGCGAGGAGGCGTTCGGTGGCGTGGGCGCTCTCGTCAACAACGCCGGCACGACCCGCGCCGTTCCGTTCGAGGATCTGACCGACGCCGACTGGCAGGAGCAGTGGGAGCTTCACGTAATGGCGCCTATGCGCCTGATGCGGACCATGGCGCCGCGCATGGCGGACTCGGGCTGGGGACGGATCGTCAACGTAACCTCGTCGTCGGGGAAGCGCCCGTCGCTGCGCAACATGGCGTACTCGGTGACGAAGTCAGCTCAGCTGGCCCTCTCGCGCGCCTTCGCGGATGCCTTCGCCGCCCAGGGCGTGCTCGTGAACGCAGTCGCTCCAGGTGTCGTCGCGACCGGGCTCTGGCTCGACGAGGGCGGTCTCGCCGATCAGGTCGCCGCCGCCGAGGGTGCCGATCGTGACGAGGTCATCGCCGGCCTCGGCAAGAAGATCCCGCTCGGCCGGGTCGGAACCGAGGAGGAGATCGCCGCGGTGATCGTCTTCCTCTGCTCCGAGCGAGCGTCCAACGTCGCCGGCGCCGCCTGGTCGGTCGACGGCGGCACCGTTCCGCTGATCATTTGAAGCGGCAACTCAGCTCACTGAACGGTTGTGGGTGCAATAGCCCGACCAACCGTCCATCCGAGCGAGAAAGGCGTCGAATCGACCGTCTAGGCTGCCGCCCGTGTCGAGCATTCCCTACAGCGTCCGTCGCTCGAACCGTGCCCGGCGGGCGCGGATCCAGGTGTCGGCGGACGGGGTCGAGGTGGTGGTCCCGAGCCGGATGCCGTTGCGAGCGGTCGAGCCGTTTGTCGACGAGAAGCGACCGTGGATCGAGCGGACGCTGCGACGGATGCAGGCGGCCGAGGCCGAGCGGCCACGCCCGCGACTGGAGGACGGTGGCGAGGTGCCATACCTCGGCGAGCAATTGGGGCTGTGCGTCAGCGTCGAGCCCGGCCGCACGCGCGCCCACCTGGCTCGCCGCGGCGACCGTCTCGAAGTAGCGGTCTCGCGGACAGGTGAGAGTGCCGTCCGCGATGCCCTCGAGGCCTGGTATCGCCGCCGCGCCCGCGAGGAGGTGGCCCCCCGGCTGGACGCCGCGGTCGAGCGAGCAGGCACCAGCTACTCAAGCCTGCAGATCCGCGCCCAGCGCACCCGCTGGGCCAGCTGCTCGTCGAACGGCGGCATGAGCTTCAACTGGCGCTTGCTGCTCGCGCCGCCGGAGATCCTCGACTACGTCGTCGAGCACGAGGTCGTGCATCTCGAGATCCACGACCACTCGGAGCGCTTCTGGTCGCTGCTGGCGGCGCGCTGTCCTGAGTACCGCGAGCGCGAGGCCTGGCTGCGGGCCAACGGCCACACCCTCCGTCTCTGATCGGCGCGGCCACTTCCCCAGCGGCGAGCGAATCAGACGCGCCGGGGAGCAATAGCGCGTGGGGAAGCTGGTTTGCCGCTGCCCGCCGAGGGTAAGAGGCCTGCAGGCAAGCAGTTCGGAAGGAGTCTTGGCATGTACAGGTTGCGCCCTCCAGCGATCTTGGTCGTTGTGCTCCTACTCGCGTTCGCCGCCGGCTGCGGTGACGATGACGACAACGGCGGCGGCGGTAGTGGTGGCGGCACCGCGGACGCCGAGAAGGTCACTACGCCACGCGCGCAGGGTGACGTGACCTGGTGCATCGGCAAGGACACCACCGGCGCCTTCAGCACGGTCGTCGACAACTTCAACGAGGCCAACCCGAACGCCAACGTCGAGCTGCTCGAGCTGCCCACGTCCGCCGACGATCAGCGGCGCCTGCAGATCCAGCGCCTGCGCGCCGAGTCGCCCCAGTGCGACGTACTCGGCATGGACGTGATCTGGACCGCCGAGTACGCGGCTCAGAACTGGTTGCTGGACCTGACCGACGCCGTTGGGAAGCGGGCCGACGCGTTCATTCCGTCGACGCTCGAGACCGCCAAGTACGAGGACAAGTACTGGGCCTATCCGTTCAACACGAACGCCGGGTTCATCTACTGGCGCACCAACCAGGCCGGCGACCAGCCGCCCGAGAGCTGGGAGGCGATCTACGAGCGCGCCCAGCAGGAGGACGGCTTCATCTACCAGGGCGCTCGCTACGAGGGGCTGACGGTGAACTTCCTCGAGCTGCTCTACAGCGCCGGTGGCTCGGTGGTCAGCGAGGACGGCAGCGAGGCGACCGCCGACAGCCAGGAGGTCCGCGACGCGCTCGACTTCATGCGCAAGGGCATCGATGACGGCGCGGTTCCGAAGGCCGTCACGACCTACATGGAGGAGGAGTCGCGCCGCGCCTTCGAGGCCAATCGAGCGACCTTCATGCGCAACTGGCCGTACGCCTACGCGCTCGCCAAGGACTCGCAGATCGCCGACAGCTTCGAGGTGACGACGTTCCCGTCCTACAAGGGCAACGAGGGCGCCGGCGTGCTGGGCGGGTACAACCTCGCGATCTCCGCCTTCTCGGAGAACCCCCAGGGCTCGCTGGCGTTCATCGAGTTCGCCACCGAGCCGGAGCAGCAGATGATCCAGGCGACCGAGGCGTCGCTGCCCGCCGTCGTCAGCGAGGTCTACGACATGCCTGAGGTCAAGCGGGCGGCGCCATTCTCACTCGAGCTCCGTGATGCGGTCGAGCAGGCACAGCCACGGCCGGTGTCGCCGGTCTACCCGCAGATCAGCGAGGCTATCTACACGAACGTCTACTCCGCGCTGCAGGGCGACAAGTCGACCGACCAGGCGGCCCAGGACATGAACGCCGACATCCAGGACGCACTCGAGAGGTTCTAGGGAGTAGGAGATGGAGGCAGCCACCGCGGGACTGGGAAGGCGCCGGTCCCGCGGACGTCGCTACGGCAGTGGCGAGCGCCGGCTCGCGCTGGCGATGCTGTCGCCGTCGATGATCGTCATCGCGCTGGTCGCCGCGTATCCGATCGGCTACGCGCTCTGGCTGTCGCTCAACGAGTACAGCGTGAGGGTCCCCGGGCTCTCGCGCTTTGCCGGCTTCGACAACTACACCGAGGCTTTCAGCTCGCCTGAGTTCTGGCAGGCCGTGACCACGACGTTCATCTTCACGGTCATCTCCGTGGGCGTCGAGCTGCTCGTCGGCCTCGGGATGGCTTTGGCGATGCACGAGGCGTTCCGGGGTCGGGGCTTGCTGCGCACCGTAGTGCTGGTCCCCTGGGCCGTCCTCACCGTCGTCAGCGCGATCACCTGGCGGACGATCTTCGAGCCGAACCTCGGGCTGGCGCCGCAGGTCCTCTCGAACCTTGGCCTGCCGGGGGCTGACGTGGTCTGGCTCGGCGAGGAGGGCTACTCGTTGGCTGTCATGGTTCTCGCCGACGTCTGGAAGACCGCGCCCTTCATGGCGCTGCTGCTGCTTGCCGGCCTGCAGGTCATCCCGGATGACGTCTACGACGCGGCGAAGGTCGACGGGGCCAACACGCTCCAGCGCTTCCGCCGCATCACGTTGCCGCTGCTCGCCCCGGCGATCCTCGTCGCGCTGATCTTCCGCACGCTCGACGCGCTGCGGATCTTCGACCTGCCC
>Ga0190265_10001312_pt1 | contig 16231 bp, 11 predicted proteins | sample Popmic124T_FD_133135 | JGI IMG/M metagenome (GOLD analysis project Ga0190265, IMG submission 133135) | Populus adjacent soil microbial communities from riparian zone of Indian Creek, Utah, USA - 124 T | ecosystem: Environmental > Terrestrial > Soil > Riparian zone | place: USA: Utah | collected...
CGGGCACTCGCACAAGCCCCTCTTGAAGACCGAAAAAGGCGTGCTCTACATGAATCCCGGGAGCATCGGCCCGCGCCGTTTCAAGCTTCCGGTCGCGCTGGGGCGCCTCGTCGTCGAAAACGGGCGCGTGACGGGCGAGATCGTTCAGCTTCCCATTTGACAGTGGGCCTGTTCTCGTACTTTTCGTGGCACGCCGAGCACGTGCAGAAGGCACGAGTTGCGACTCTGCGTGGATTCATCAATAGTCGTTGCTTGAGGTCGCCTGTTCGTGAACCGGGGGGCAAGGCAGAAGTGGGAGGTTATCCGATGAAACACTACATTGACCTGCTCCTCGAACGTACCGGTTGGCTGGCCGCCAAGAGCAGCAATGCGCTGCTCCTGACCGCGCTCGTCGGCGCCAGCGCGCTGGCCTGCGGTGGCGCCGCGCCGCTCTCCGAAGATCTCGGCGAAGATCTCGACGAGACGAAACAGGAGCTCTGTGATGAGCTCCCCAACAACTTCCCGTTCAAAAACGAGGGTGGCGCCGCCGCAACCTTCAGCACGGCGGGTTTCGTCGACCTGGAAAATGAGTTTCACACGCCGCAAGGCACGAACGGTCGCTCGTGCGGCACGTGTCACCTGCCCGAGGCGGGTTGGGGCATCAACCCCCCCCAGATCGAAGCTCTCTTCAAGAAGACGCGAGGCGTGTCGCCCATTTTCAACCTTCTCGACGCGAACAGCGCCACCGCTGACGTCTCGACACCCCAGGCGCGCCGGGCGTCGTACAGCATGCTGCGCAAAGGGCTCTTTCGCCGGGGCGCGAACGTTCCGGCGGCGGCCGAATACACCATCACCGCCGTGGACGATCCGCTGAACGCCGGCGGGAGCACGACGCGTTTCGAATTTTTCCGCCGTCCACTCGCGACGGCCAACTTCCACCTCGCACTCAATGTCGGTTGGCATTCGCAGAACGGTCAATCGGCCACGCCTCCTCCCACCGCGGGGTTGACGGCACAGGCGGTCGGTAACGTTACCGGCGGTCAGCAGGGCGCGCCCGCGACGCCGGAGGTCATCAACGCCATCGTGACCTACGAGAGCCAGCTCTCGTTCGCCCAGGTCAAAGCCAAACACGTGGGAAAGCTCGACAACTGCGGGGCGCGCGGGGGCCCCGAGCTGCTCGCCAGCCAGGCATTCGTCGATGGACCGTTCGACCTTTTCGACGCCTGGGCCGCCCCCGGGCACGGGTGCAGCTCGAACCCGCACCGCCAACAGATCGCCCGAGGTCAAGCGCTCTTCAATGCAACGAACCCTGGCGGTCGATCCTGCCTAGGTTGCCACAACGCAGCGAACAACGGCAGCAACGTGAACGGCACGCTCTTCGACATCGGCGCTTCCGACGCCGACAAGCGCGAGCCGGGCATGCCGCTTTACACCCTGATGAACACCGCCACGAGGGAGATCAGGCAGACGACCGATCCCGGTAGGGCAGGCGCCGGCACGGGCACTTGGGCTTCGCTCAATCGGTTCAAAGTGCCGTCGATGCGCGGCTTGGCGGCGCGCGCACCCTACTTCCACAACGGTATCGCCAAGACGCTGCTCGATGTCGTGCGGCACTACGAAGAGAAACTCGGCTTCGTCTACACGCCGGAAGAAGAGCGGGATCTCGTCGCCTTCCTGAACGCCCTCTAGTCGCGGCGGCGTCGAGACTGGCGCTCACTCGTCGCGTGCTGCGCAAGCGGCACGGGTTCGAGTGAGCGCCGCTTACCACACGCGGACGCGCTGCTGGGGCGTGAGATAAAGAGCGTCGCGCGGATCGACCTCGAATGCTTGGTACCAGTCGTCGAGATTTCTCACGGTGAGCACGCGGTAACGCCCCGGCGCGTGACCGTTCGTTGCGAGACGCTCGCGCAAGACCTCGTCGCGCATCTTCGACTGCCAGCACTGCGCGTAAGCGAGGAAAAACTGTTGTTCGCCGGTGAGTCCGTCTTGCACCGGCGCAGGGTTGCCGGCGAGTGATGCGCGCCAAGCGTCGTGCGCGGCGGCGAGGCCGGCCAGGTCGGCGATGTTCTCACTCAAAGTGAGCTTGCCGTCGATGTTGGCGTCGGGAAGCGGACGATAGCGGTTGTATTGCTCGATCAGCGCGGCGCCCGACGCCTCGAAGTGGGCGAGGTCTTCCGGCGTCCACCAGTTCGCGAAGCGGCCATGGGCGTCGAATTTGGCGCCTTGGTCGTCGAAGCTGTGGCTGATCTCGTGCCCGATCACGGACCCGATCCCGCCGTAGTTGGCGGCGACGGTCGCATTCGGATCGAAGAACGGCGGTTCCAAGATGGCGGCGGGGAAGTTCAAGGCGTTGCGGATGGGCAGGTTGACCGCGTTCACCTCCTGCGAAACCATGGCCCACTCGCCGCGGTCGGCGGAGCGCCCCAGCTTTTTGAGGTTCAGTCGATAGTTGTGATGCTCGGCCCGCTCGAGATTGCCGAATGCGTCGCCGCGCACGATGGAAAGGCCGGAATCATCGCGGAACGTCTGCGGGTACCCGATCTCGACGCGCAGGGTAGAGAGCTTCTCCTTGGCTTTCGCCTTGGTGGCGGGCGACATCCACGAAAGAGCGTCGATACGGCGCCCGAAGCTCGCGATCAGGTTCTTGACCATGCCGTCGATGGCCTGCTTCGACGTGGGGGGGAAATATCGCCCGACATAGGCCTTGCCGACGGCCTCGCCGAGCACGTCGTTGATGCTGACGAGGGCGCGCCGAAAGCGCGGCGCGTTGACGGGCACGCCTCGCATCGCCTTCGAATAGAAGGCGAAGTGTTCATCCGCGAACGCCTTGGGAAGCACGTCCGCGTAGTGGTCGATGGTATGCGCGGTGAGAAGGTCTTTCCACGTTTCGAGCGGCTCGGTCATGACGAGCTTGGAGAGCCCGGTGACGGCCTGCGGATGCCAAACGATGAATGCCGGCTGCTTATCGAGGCCGGCGGCGGCGAAGAACGCTTCCCACTCGAGACCGGGGGCCCGCGTTGCAAATTCGCCGCGTTTCCAAGGATTATTGGCCTTTTCCACGTCTCCCGAATCGAGACGACTGGCGTGCACGCCGGCGATTTTGCGCTCCAGCAGAGCGATGCGCGCCGCCTTCGGCTCGGCGCCTTCGATCTGGGCGAGCTTCAATATCGTGGCCAGGTGGCGCTCGTATTGGACGAGCAGCGCGGCGCCCGCGGGCGACTCGCCGAGGTAACGACTGCGATCGGGCATCCCGAGCCCGCCTTGAAGGATGTACGCGGTGCTCTGTGACGGGTCGTTGAGGTCTTGCTCTACCCACAGCCCCACGAGATTGTGCGTCGAGAGATCGGTCGAATTGATCGCGTCGACGTCCGCGCGCAGCTCGCCGCCCAGAAATGTCGCGAGCTGCTTCTTGTCGGCCAGCCTGGCGATGCGCTCGAGAGCCGGCAGTAGCGGCGTGATTCCGCGTTTCTCGATGACTGCCTCGTCGAGGTAGCTCGCGTAGTAGTCGCCGATGCGGCGAAGATCCGTTCCCTCGGGCGCCTTGGCCGCTTCTTCGAGCAGCCCCTTCGTTCGCGCCTCCACCGTTTCCTGCAGGCGGAGGAACGACCCTGTGGCTTGGCGGTCGGCGGGGATCTCGGTCTTCTTGTACCAATTACCATTGGCGAAGAGGAAGAAGTCCGCGCCCGGGCGCACCGAACGATCCATGGCCGCAAGGTCGATCGAATGGCCCGCCACCACCGGCACGCCGCTTCGGCTTTCGGGACATCTGGCTCGCGCGCAAGAGACGATGGCGAGCGCCAAAAGCAGCCACGAAAAGCAGCGTCCTGAGAAGGCGAGCATCGGGCCCCATCTTGAAGGTCCGGCACCGGAAGGCAAGTACGTGATGTAGGCAACTGCGTTGGCGCATCGCAACCAGGCAACTCGGTTGGCGGATCGCAACAGGAATCGTTCCTCGAAATCACCGACGTCGATCGCGTCGAGCTGTAGGTGATGTCGGGCGGTCTCCGCGGCAAAACGTACGCTGTGCTGGAAGTGCGCGAAGCGAAGTGCGCGAAGTGCAGATGCTCGATGCACTGTTAAGTCTTTCCTTCGATCGCACACGCCATCGCCTGCTCACTCTCTCGGCTTGCGGCTACTGACCTTGCATGCGCGGATCTCCATTGCCAACATCGTCGTTCAACCGCAGCTCACAGCCTTCCAATAGACCATTCGTTCGAGCCTTCCGCGCTGCCTCGATGGGATCCCTGGCGCTGACATGCGTCGCCGCTGTCGGCAGCGGTTGCCTCGACCGTCCCGTGGCCCCTTCCGCGCCGCTCGTGACGGCGCGCGTCGTCGAGCAGGTCAGGCAAAACAAAGTCAACAAGATCGACCTTTTGTTCATGATCGACAACTCCTCGTCGATGGCCGACAAACAGGCGATCTTGGGCGAAGCCGTACCCGAGCTGGTCAAGCGTCTCATCGAGCCGAAATGCGTCGACAAGGACACCGGGGAGCTCATCGGCGATGCGGTCGACAATCAATGCAAAGACGGGGTCCTCGATTTCGACCCGATTAAAGACATCCATATCGGCATTATCAGCTCGTCGCTCGGCTCGCACGGCGCGGGCGGCAACGTATGCGACGACCCGTCCGACACTCGCTCCGATCCTCACAACAACGACCGCGGACATTTGATCCATCGCGCGATGGGCGCAGGCACGGTACCGACCTTCAACAACAAGGGGTTTTTGCTCTACAACCCCACCGTGGCGAACGGTCACAAGACGGTCGACGCCGTGGTCGCGCCTTTCAGATCGATGGTGACCGGCGTGGGCCAACACGGCTGCGGCTACGAAGCTTCGCTCGAATCCGTCTATCGGTTTCTCGTCGACCCCGAGCCCTACGATAGGATCAGAGTCAGCGGCGACATCGGCGGCGCCGGTTCGGCCGTCCTCGAAGGCGTCGACCAGAAGCTCTTGGCGCAGCGGGCCGAATTTCTGCGGCCGGATTCGCTGGTCTCGATCATGATCGTCACCGACGAGAACGACTGCTCCATCATCGACGGCAATCAGGGCTTCTATCCGCTGCTCAGCACCCCGAGCGGCGGTAGCCAGCTCGCGCGCGGCACGTCCGCCTGCGCGGCGAACCCCAACGATCCCTGCTGCTTCAACTGTGGCACCGCCAACCCGCCGGTCGGTTGCACACTGCCCATCAACGACCCGGAGTGCCAGAAGGCCCCGACGACGATCGCCGACGATCATCCCAACCTGCGCTGCTTCAATCAGAAAAAGAAGTACGGCGCCGATTTTCTCTACTCGGTGCAACGTTACATCGACGGATTCGGAAGTGAGCAGATCCGCAAACGCGACGGTACCCTGGTCGGCAACCCACTCTTTTCCGACCTCACCTGCACGGCGGGAACTTCTTGCCAAGGTGTTCGCGACAAGAGTCTCGTTTTCGTAGCGGGCATCACCGGCGTTCCGTGGCAGCTCATTGCCAAAAATCCCAACGACCTGCGCGACGGCTACAAATCGGCGAAAGAGCTCCACGACGAGAATGTGTGGCTCGACCTGGTCGGTGACCCGGAAAATCCGAAAGGACCCATTCCGCCCGCCAATCCGCACATGGTGGAATCGATCACGCCGCGCGCGGGACTGGCCGGCCCATCGAGCAACGCCGGGGCGGACCGCATTCACGGACACGAGTGGGACCCCTCACGCGCGAAGTTCCCCAACTCCGACCTGCAATATGCGTGCACCTTCAAGGTGAAGACGCCGCAGACCTGCGTCTCCGATACCGACTGCGATTGCTTCGGTACCCCTGCGGAGCTCGACGGGATGAAAAATCCCCTCTGCCAAAACGAGACCACGAATGCTTTCACCACCACGCAGTCGCGCGCCAAGGCCTACCCGGGAACGCGCATCCTCCAAGTGCTGAAGGGACTCGAGCCGAAGCAGACCATCGTGGCTTCGATTTGTCCTGCGGAAGTCAGCGACGCCGGCGCCAAAAACTACGGCTATACGCCGGCCATTCAAGCTCTCATCAGCCGCTTGCGCTCCGTGCTGCGCGGCCGGTGTATGCCGCGGGCGCTGGAAGTCGATCCTACCCACGGGACAGTGCCCTGCGTTGTCGTCGAAGCTTTCGACTCAGGTGGCATGTGCAACTGCAATGCGCTGCCGGGACGCGTCGTCGCCGACCGCGAGGTGATCACCGATACCATCCGCGAAGCAGGTGACTGCTTCTGTGAGATCGAACAGATCGACGACGCGAGCCAACAAGACGCGTGCAAGACCGGCATGGATCAGGGAGGCGCCTCCGGCAACGGGTGGTGCTACGTCGACCCCGCTCACGGTAAAGACGGAAAACCCGATGTGCGGCAATGCAGCGTCGTCGCCAAATGCCCCGACACGGAGCGCCGTCTCATCAAGTTCGCCAACACGGCCAGCGAGCCGCGCGCAACAGCAACGGCTTTCATCATGTGCCAGGAAAAAGCATTCGATTCGTCCCAGGGTAGGGGCGAGGCCGACGTTTGCAAGCGGTGAAGACGTGCTCTCGCGCTACGGCCGTTCGCAAAGTGGGCACGGCGCGGGGTCCGCTCCTTGATTGTCGACGGATGGCAAGTCGCTCAAACGGACGTCGATGTTTCTCGTTTCGCCGGGTGCGCAGGTCGCCATCACCTTTTTCGTCAATCCGTCGGCGGATCGGAAAAGGACGGTGTGCGTCCCTGCCCAGACGGAGATGGATCGTCGAGGGCTCAGGCCGAGCGAATTGCCGTCGAGAATGACCGTCGACGCCGGCGTCGAGCTCAGATGCAGAAGGCAGGTGCCCTCTCCCTTTACCGTGGTCGGCGTGCCGGTAAGCGCCACTGCGGCCGGCGGTGTTTCCGGGGCGCCCTCTCTGCTCGATTGCGGCGCCGTTCTCGCGGGGCGCGGCTCGACGGGACGGACACGCGGTGGCGCGACTTGTCCCGTTCCCGTCGGAGGAGGCTGCGCGATCACGCTGGCGCCGGGGGCAACCGCGTAAGCGCGCGTGGGGTCGTCGTCCGCCAAACGGCTCGGTTCAGTCCTGGGAATGGAAGTCGCGGCTGCGTGCGCTGGCCCGCGAGCAACCGTCGACTCGACTCGGGGTCGACCCGTGAGGTCGGTCGCGGCGAGGAAGAGATCGTTGCCCGGCGCCCTCTGCAGCCACCACACACCGAGCGCAACGCCGATCGCCGCGCCCGCGGCCAGCAAGGCGGTGAGCGTGCGGCGATGGCGGCCGTCGACGGTGCGCGTGGTGGCCGCGCCCCACGTAGGGGAGGTACCGGCCGCATCTTTCGGCATGACCTCGGCCTCGGGCGCCACCGAAACGGAAAACGGGCGCTCGCTCGCGTTCTTCAATGTAAGCCGAATGCGATCGACGGAGCTCAGCGCTTGGCGCGGTCCAAACTTTCCCAAGGCGGCCGCGAGATCGGCCACGCTTTTGTAGCGCTTTTTCACGCTTTTTTCGAGGCATCGCGCGATCACGCCTTCGAGTCCCGGCGGAATATCGGAGCGAATGAGACGCAAGCTCGGGGGCGGACTCTTGGCGACGCGGACCGAAATCTGGGGCAAAGTCTCACCGGGGAAAGGCACGCTGCCTGCGAGAAGCTCGTGCAAGATGACGCCGATGGCCCAGATGTCGGTGCGCGCGTCGACGCTGCGCGGCGCCTGCATCTGTTCGGGTGACATGTAGAAAGGAGATCCGACGACCACGCTCGTCCTGGTCGTCTCCCCGGCGACGTGCAGTCCCTCGGCGTCCATCACCTTGGAGATCCCGAAGTCGAGCACCTTGATCGATGCTTGTCCGTCGGAGCGACGCACGCAAAACAGGTTCGCCGGCTTGAGATCGCGGTGGATGATGCCGAGACCGTGCGCTTGGGCGATGGCCTCGCAAGCCTGCATCACGAAATCGACAGCCTCTTCGACCGGCAAGGGCCCCGTTCTCGCAAGGCGCGCCGCGAGGTCTTCACCTTGCAGGTGCTCCATGACGATGAACGGGGCGCCCGATTCGAGCGCTCCGACGTCGATGATGCGCGCCACGTGTTCGCTTTTGATCTTCACCGCGGAACGCGCCTCGCGCTCGAACCTCTTCACGGCCTCCGGATTCGACAGCGCCTCGGGCAAGAGCAGCTTGATGGCGACTCGCTCTTGAAGCTTCAGGTGGTAGGCGGCCAAGACCACGCCGGTGCTCCCCGTTCCCAAAACCCAGTCGACCCGGTATTTACCGGCGAGAACGTCGCCCTTGCGAATACCAATCTTCGGTACGAAGCCGCCTTGCATCGGGCGAAGATCCTCCTGTTAGGTGGGCGGGGGCGTGAGCTCCGCGCCTCGGCGCCGAACTCCCGTTTCGTCGAGCTCTGCTGCTCCCCCTAAGTTCAACAGGATACGTCCGCTTTCGTTACCTTGGCGCCTGATTTTCACTTTCGAGCGCGATGCCAGGGTCGTGCGCTGTCCTCCCGATGCACACACCCGTCGCCAATACGGGCTTATCTGTACGCAACAGCGGGGCGCCGGCGCGCGCCGCGTTACGGATGCGAGGCGGCCGCGTTCAAGCGATCGAGCAGCTTGTCGAGATCGCGCGCCAGCTCGGGATCGGCCTTCTTGCGAAGATCGCGGGCGAGCTGCGCGGTCGACGGATCTTCGACAACGCCGAGGGCTCGGAACAGCGCCTCGCGCGTGGAGCCGGCCGACGAGCTCGGAAGCGCGCTCATGAGCGCCTTGGCGGCGGCCGCCCGCACAGTGGCGCCTTCGCCCGTGGCCGCCAGAGACGGCGTTTGCCAAGCCCACGACGAGGCGGCGCGCCCGAGCGCGCGCGCCACGATGGCCGTCGTCTCGCGATCTTGCGTCACGGCGAGCGCGGCGCTCAACGTTTGAACGCAAGCGAGCGCGTGGCACTCGCCCATCCCTTCCAGCATCGCGCGGCGCAGGGCCGGATCAGCTGGCTTGAGCGTCACGATCTTGGCGATAGTGGCACGCGTCCCGAGGCGTCCGGCCGCTTCGACCGACGCGCGGAGTAAGGGCACATCGGCATCACGTTTGGCGAGCAGCGCGAGAACGATGGCTTCGGTGCGAACGTCGTGCAGAAGACCGAGCGCCTCGATGAGCGCCAGACGCCAATCGCGCCACGCACCGGGCGCGAGAGCGCCGGGGGGCTCGGCGGCGAAGGCGAGCTCCTCGACGATGGGCCAGAGTGCTCGTTGGCCCATGTCCTCGAGCGGCAACGCCACCATGACGACATCACCGCGCTTACGCGCGTCGAGCTCGGGCAAACGGCGGCGGAGCGCGGCTACGTCGTCGAAGCTCCTCGGGTCGTCTTTACGCGCTTGCGCAATCGCACTCTCCAGTTGCCCGCGCGCGGCCGCGGGCACGTCGGACGGTGAAAGCACGGCTCCCGACGCGCACGCCGATCCCGACACGGTCGCCGCGGCAACGGCGACCGCGAAGATAGATAGCCCCCTCGCCCAGGCGGTCGTTTTCATTTTCCGCTCGTCCACCATGTCTCTCCTGCGCCCACCAACCGGTCGACGTTCGTTGCACAATGGATCTCGCCGTCGAGGGAATGGAACAGGTCCCAATCTTCGACCCAATACACGGTGATGCCCAACGTGGTCATCGAAGCCTCGAAGGCGGCTTTGAAGATGTCCTTGCCGCCGATCACCGGTCCGTGCGGATCGGGCGCGAAAAAGACTTTGTCGGACATGGCGATCCCGTTCACGGTCCCGGGAAGGTGGGCGACGCTCTTGCTCGAGGTCAGCCGATGCGTGATGGGGACCTTGATGATCTCGGCATCGGTCAGTCCCGTGGCGGTCTTGATGATATCGACCTGAGCTTGGATGTCGGCGGCGGCATCCTGGTTGTGCGTCATGATGGCCGTATTCGCGAGAACGGCGCTGATCGTCGTCGCGCCCGACGTGCCGGCGAACATCGCCGTGCTTCCGTTGCCGGCCGTGCTCTGGTCTTGCAACATCTTGACCGCCCCCGCCGGGTCGGTGACGAGCATGACCCAACCGCGCGCCGTCGAAGCCTTCACGAAGCTGACCGTCTCGTCCACGTGCCCGACCAAGAGCCACTGGGTGTCGATGGCGAGGCTCGTCTGCTGCCCTTGCGCGTCAATGAGCGCATCCATCGTCTTGTCCGGATACCAAGCGGCGGTGCGACCGCGCAGCACGCGACCGAGCGGGTACTTCTCGGTGCCGTTCGTATAAGGCGGGATGGTCTCGAAGTTCCCGGTCGAGTTGAGGGTGTCCATGTTGTTGGCATGGTTCACGTCGTATGCCTGCACGCCCCCCACGTCCTTGCCGCGCAGCGTGGTGAAGATGACGCGGCTGGCGGGGCGAAGGCCGGGCCCCTTGCTGCCGCCATAATTCGCCGAACGGACGTTGACGCGAATGATCTGCGGTGCCGGCGCGGCGGGCATCGCCACGTAAGCCGATTCGTAGATGTCTTGCGTCCATTGGTCGCCGCCGAGGGCCAGCGTCTTCAACACGGCGGTGCCCGCCGAGGTGATCGCCGTGGTGAGCGAATTGATGAAGGGCGTGTAGCCCGTACCGGCGGTGGAGATGGCATAGACGTTCTGCACCGGCGAAAGGTGATGACGGAAAATGAGCGGCGCTTGACGGAGGCGCACCGTATCCGACGCCGAGCTGCCGCCGTCGCCGCCTGATCGCACGGTGAGCGTGACGTCGGCGTAGCCGTTCCACGACGTGTCGCGTTGTACGTCTTTGCCCTCCACGCCGAACTCCACGCCTTCGCGCAGCTCGGCGACAGTCAGAACGTCGGTGGGCCTGAACACCGTGAAGCCGGCCGCCGTTCGTTTGAAGACACGCACCAGAGAAGCGCTCTTGGCGTCGAGCGTGAGTGTGCCAGTCGCATCGGCCGGCAAGGACGGCGCCGGCGCCGTCTTGAGTCGCGCCAGATCGAGCAGATCGTCGGCGCCATTGGTGACCTCGTCGGCGCCGTCGTGGCAGAGAGCGATTTGGGCGTCGGCCGCCGTCTTCGAGCAGGTGTTGGCGTCGTCGTCGATGTTGGGGAGGAAGATCGCGCCGTGGGTGGCGTCCCACGTGTCCTCGCCGGTGTCCTCGGTCGGGTCGGTGAGATCGATGGTTCCGTTGCGATTCACATCGGCGCGAAGGTCGACCACGAGGCAATCGGTGCGCCCATCGCAGTCCTCGTCTTGCGGGCTCGCGCAGTCCTCCGTGCGCGGCACCACTTCGCCCATACACATGCTCCACGCCGTGCCGGTCGCGTCGCACGTCTGCGTGCCCGCGAGGCAAAGTCCCACGCCTTTGGTCGCGGCCGGACCGGAATAACATTCGCGCCGCTCGCCCGGCATGCAGATGCAGCGATCGCCGGTACAAGGCGGCGGACCTACATCCACGCTCGCGTCGCCACCTCCCGGTCCTGCGTCGGTCGACGTGCCGCCCGATCCCGCGACGCCACCGCTGCCCCCCGTGGTTCCACCGCTGCCGGCGCCACCACCGGTCGATCCACCCGAGCCCCCTTTTCCGCCCGTCGAACCGCCGACCCCAGCGCCGCCACCCATCGCGCCGGCCGCTCCGCTCGCTCCGCCTTTTCCACCCGAGGTCCCACCGCCGCCGCTGCCGGTGCTCGACCCACCCGTCGCTCCCGATCCATTCGTGCCGGTCGACCGTATGGCCTCCGACTGATCGCCGCACCCGGCCGCCACAAGAAAGAGGCCAACCGAACATCGCGTCACAAAATCAAAGTTGAAATTGAATCGCCGATTCATTCAGGTCTCCCGGCGAACCGAAACGGGCGTGGACGATACAACGCTTGTATTCCGCGCCATTGCTTTTTGATCAACCTCCGCCGCATCAATTCACGCCACAGCTACGGCAACACGGCAATGTTGGCGTACCAACAAACGTATCTTGCTCAGTCTGCGCGAGTTCGAGCGCAAGCACCTCACCCGCGCCCATTCACAACGCTCCTCGCGCAACAACCCCTTGCGCCTCGCGAGACGTGCAAAGCCAGTCCGGAGGTGCCCTCCGGCGGGCGGCGGAGCAGAGAGGGAGGCCGCGTGATGCCCGCGCCATCCGCCCCCCGATCCGTAAGGCGCTCGTAGTTAGTCTGCTCGCGAAGAACAACGCAGATACAAACGGCGCGCGTTACCCCGAGCGGCGCGATGGCCGACCGAACGCGCGACCGCCGCCCGCGGAGGGCGCCTCCGGCGGCGGTCCGTCACCTCGCCGTTCATTTTCCGGCGAGGCGTCTCCGGCGGTCCGTCACCTCGCCATTCATTTTTCGGCGAGGCGCCTAACGCGATCCGCCAACGGCCCATCGGGATGCCGCGCCAAAAACTCACGCGACGCCGCTGCCGACTGCACGCGATCGCCGTTCTCACGCAACGCCTCGATGCGAAGCACCGCCGCCTCGGGCTCGAGCATGCCGCGCGGATGACTCTCGAAGTATTGACGCAACTCCTGCAGCGCTTGGTGCGCCGAGCGCATGCGCAGCGCCGCGCGCGCGCGATCGAGGATGCGGATCTCGTCACGCAGCTTGGCATCGCTTACGGCGGCGGGCACCGTTTCGCGCGGTGTGACCGCGGGAGCAGCGACAGGAGGAGCAGGAGCATCGGGCACCGCGAGCGAGCGTGCGCCCACGAATCCGGCGCCCGCTGCTGCGATGAGCCCCACCGATACCCAGACGCCCACGCCCGCTTTCGCCGCGGCCGCGAGAGGCGCCGCTGTTTGCGTGAGACCGACGCCGAGCCCGAGGCCCGCCAGCATGCGCGGTACGAGGGTCGACTTGGGCCGCTCCCGTCTAGCTGCATCGAGCAGCAGCTTTTCGAGATCGGTTCCTTCTTGCTCTACCAAACGCTTGGGATCGTTCATCGCTCTTCCTCGCGCCGCAACGACCGCTCTAGCCGTGCTACCACCGCCCGAAACTCTTCCCGTGCTCGGCGCAGACGAGATGCCGCTGTACCGACAGGAATGTTGATCATCTTCGCAATCTCGGGCGTTGGCAGCCCTTCAATCTCGAATAGCACGAATACTTCCAGCAAATCGGGATGGAGTCGAGAAAGTACGCGATCCATCAAATCGACGGCGCGTCTTCGATCGGCGATCTCGTCAGCCCGCGCGGGACTCGCTCTCAGGTCCATGTTGTCCTCGAGTTGCCAGCGGCGGTCGGTTCGGATCGCGGTGGAAGCAAGCCGCAGCGCGGTTCCCAATACGAACGCTCGTTCGCTCCCTTTGCGAATGTCGTCGAGACGTTCGGCAGCGATGAGGAAACACTGCTGCGTTGCGTCGGCCGCTGCTTCCGGCGAAAGCCCGCGGCGGCGGAGCGTGCGCCATACGGCCTCGTGATGCGCCGTGAACATTTGCTCGAGTCTTCGCCGATCGACGTCGCCGTTGACCGGCAGCGCCCTCGGACCGACCATCGAGGAAAAGGCACGTATCCGCATCGGTGACGTCAGTATGCCGCGAGACGACGTCGCCGATCAGAGAAAGCGTACGGCGACGCCTGCCCCTGCCGTTAGCACAACCACTGGGACTTCGTAAAACACCTCTGGACGAAACTGGAACGAATCCCGCATCAGGGGAACGCCGCCATTCGCAAAGCTGGTGAAAGCAATTCCTCGACCGAAATCGATGCCGATGGCAGCCGCCGCGCCGAATGCCACATACGCGCGGGACCGCGTTGCGCCGTTCTGCGTTTGCGTCCCTTTGACCTCGAGCCTGCCTGCCTCGCCGGTCGCGCACAGTTGAACGCTCACCCTGTGTTCTTGCAGCCATACGGGACAAAGAAGGACCGTGCCGGTATCGAGGTTGAAGTGCGCCACGCCCCCGGGCGCCACATAACCGAGCATCCAAAAGTGGGACAGCCGCAGTTGCACCGCCGGTGAGAAGACCGAATCGCGGTTCCAGCGCAGCGATCCGAATATCGATACGCCGGGCATGATATTCGGCGCGGGACCCGATAAGAGACTCCCGGCCGCGCCGACCGATCCAACGGCGGACTCGACTGGCGGGACGATTTTCGGCTCCGCGGGACGATCGACGACCGGTCGTGGCGGCGGCGGGGGTTCAACCGGTGGTGGTGGCGGCGGCTCGGGCGCGGGCGCAGGTTCGGTCACTGCCGGTGGTGGCGCGGGAGGTGGCCGACGTTCGGCATCGGGCGTCGCTCTCGGCGGGCGTTCCGGTGGACGAACGCGCGACGGTGGTGGCGTCGGATCGGGCACGGGCTCCGGAACCGGATTGAGCTCGGGCGAAAAAGCGACCGCGAGAACGAGCGCAATCGCATCGAGCGCCTCTTCGCACGTCGCTGAACGCACGAGCCGCGACCAACGTCGGCCGGACGGCTCGATCATCGTGAGCGTAGCTTCGACCGATCCCGGAGAGGCGGTGCGGATCTCGGCGCGTGCCACGATCGCACCTTCCGCACTCGACGCGATGCGCACCCGATCGGAACGATGCGCTACACGCCGCGCCAACTCTTGGCTGCTCCCGCAGCCGTCAGACGAAACGAGCTCGATGAAAACCGGCGGCCCGGACGCAGGAGATTGGGCCTCGGCGGTCGCTCCCGCAGGCAACCACAGAAGAAAGACGAGCAACAACCCCCACTTCGACGACTGCCTGATAGCGCCTCCCTATCGGTCGAAGAAAACGACGCCGTCCGTTCTCCGCCATACCAGATCATGCCCACCGATTTCGACCATCGGGCAACATGACGATGCGCCGGAGCCGCCGAAAGCGAGGCTCGTGGTGGGACGAGCGGCGACGTGCTCGCCTCGTTGCCTCGCTCGAGCGCGAGTTTCGCCTGTGCGGACAGATGGTTGAGTGGCCGTCAGGCGAGGTCGATATTCGATGTGGCGGCGAAGAATTGACACTGTACTCTTGAGCTCGACTTTTTTAAGCGGGGCCCCACCCTACCACCAATCGGGACTTCGTGAGCCCCCTCATGGTCGGTGCGAGGCCGTGATCGCGAAGGGGCCGAGAGACATCTAGGATGGTACCCATGTCAGCCCGCGAACTTTCTTATTGTCCTCGCGCGCGGCGCGCGACCTCTTCACTCACCTGCGCCCTTTGGTTTCGGCTAGCGCCAAGCCAGCGCGCGGCTCCATCGATCCTCGGCGTCGCGCTCGCATTCAGCGTCGGCGGCTGTCATGGCGAGATCGTCACCATCGGTGAAAAGCCGGCACCCACCTACCACTTCGCGAACTGCCGTCTGGTCGTCGAGCTCGCTGCTTACGCGCGAACGAACAACGCAACCCTCACCGAAGATCTGCTGGAGATCTTTTTCACTTCCACGCGCGACGAAGACGACTTCGACATCTGGACGGCGTCGCGCGCCGGCCGCTACGACGTTTTCGGACCACCGCAAAAGGTTCGTACGGTCAGCTCGGGGCGTTTCGACACGGGAAGCGCCATTTCCGCCGATGGATTGACGCTGTGGCTCGCGTCCGATCGCCGTTCGATGGGAGGATCGTCGAACGGTGGTCTCGATATCTGGGTATCGACGCGCGCCGCGCGGGGGGCGGATTGGAGCGAGCCCGCGCTCGTGCCTTCGTTGAACTCGTCGTCGTTCGATATTCCACGACCACCCGGCCTCAACGGCCTCGTGATGCCGCTCGGCTCCGAGCGCGGCCCGGGATCGGTGTACCGCACGTTCTTCGCTTCGCGCGCGTCGACGACAGCTCCCTTCGAAACGCCGCAGACGGTGCCGGAGCTCGTGTTCGAAGGTACCACGACGATGGACACGTTCATGAGCAACGACGGGCTCACGTTGTTCTACGCATCGGGACCCGTCCCTCTGTCGAACGAAGGGGGGCTTCCCTCGGGTCTCGACGCCGGCGCGGGAGGCCCTCAGCCGGATGTGACGACTCCGGTTCTCACAGCGGATCTGTTCGTCGCGCGCCGCGAAAACGCCACCGACCCCTTCGCCGGTTTCGCGCAGATCACCGACCTCAACACCCTGTTCGAAGAGCGCGATCCGTGGCTTAGCGAAGACAAAACACAGTTCTATTTCTCATCCGATCGCGGTGGAAATTTGAACATCTACACCTGCGACGTGATCTTCAAGTGACGCGGTTCCGAGGCGTTTTCGACACGCCTCCCATTGACCCGCTGTAGCAAGGGCCAACAAAAGTACGCGGGTGTTCGGGTCGATTTCGTGATCGATCGACCTCGACGAGGCATAACCCGAGGACCGACCTCATCCCGTGCAGCGCAGAGCCGGCAGACCTTCTGGTTAGCCGTTCTAAGTGGATTCCTCGTGCGCACGATTTACCC
>Ga0190265_10001313_pt1 | contig 16214 bp, 13 predicted proteins | sample Popmic124T_FD_133135 | JGI IMG/M metagenome (GOLD analysis project Ga0190265, IMG submission 133135) | Populus adjacent soil microbial communities from riparian zone of Indian Creek, Utah, USA - 124 T | ecosystem: Environmental > Terrestrial > Soil > Riparian zone | place: USA: Utah | collected...
CACCAAGACCAAGTGTGGGTGTTGGGTCTGCGAAGACGTCCAGCGAATCAGAGACGATCCCAAGTGGGCTGACGAGTTGGGCCTGGAACCCGTTGTCGTTGCATCGTTGTTGAGGATGACGATCGAGCAACTTCACGAGAAGCGCGCGATTGCCGACGAGCGTGAAAGGAAGGCCAAATCACGCGCGAAGTGGAGCGCCGCCCGACAACGCTCGAAACGACGACTGGTGCATCTCAGCGACGACGAGCTGGCACGACGCAAGACGATCAGGTTCGAGAGGAACGCTCGCTACGTGACTCGAAGGAATCAAAGGTCGTCTCCCAAGCCCTGAACCGTTGCTCGTCGTTTCCGCGACGAGCGAATCTATCTGGAGTCGCGGGATCGCGCGGCGCGAACGGTTGGGGGACCGCGTCCGCGCCCTGAGCGACGCCGAGGTGTGAGCACTTAGGCTTAAGTTCGACGCTCGACCTACACGCGACCTTAGGACGATTGACCGTCTTTCATCATCTGATGAGCTTGGTGCAAGTCGATTCGTAGCTTGGCGTTACGGCACGGGGCTTCATGCGAGCATCTGGGCGACGGAGGGCGGTCATACTTTCGATGGTGGTGCCCCTCGTCGGGTGTTCCGACTCCGAGGGCCTTGCGCCCGCTGATTTGGACGCCGCCGGCACGAGTGCCGAGGGGGCGGCTGACGGTCGTGCCGACGTCACGGTTCGGGTTGACGCCCCGGTTGACGCCAGAGAAGGCGGAAACCTCGCCGAGAGGCCAGTCGACACCGCTTCCGGCGCACGCGACGCTACCTCCGAAGAGGCGGGCACTTGCGAGTCACGGTGTGCCAGCGGTGTCTGCGACACGAATGGCGATTGCAAACGCTGCGTCAAGGACGAGGAGTGCAAGGCGGGACGCGTTTGCGGGAGCGGTGTTTGTGCGCCGCGCTGCGGAGACGGCGGTGTGGCGTGCACGGGATCATTCGTGTGCTGCAACGAGCATTGCGTGGACACGACGCTCGATCCCAAACACTGCGGAGCGTGCGGCGCGACCTGCGCCGCGGCCCAATTCTGCGCGAATGCGTCGCCGCCTCCAATTTGCAGAAGCAACATCTTGGCCCACGTCTGCAACTCCAAGAAGGCGACGTTCCTGCTCGACGGGCTGCAAGCCGACCAAGAGGCGACCGTCGTCGTTCACGCGGCCCTCACCGCGCGGTGTACGCCGCCCCCCATGGCGATGACCATCAGCCAGAGTGTCTCTGGCGCCATCAACACCACCACGGGGCAGCCGGTCGTCGGCGGCGGTGAGCTTCTCGTCGCCGTTGGCGGCGACTTCGCACAGCGGCTCGTCGACTACCTCGAAGACTCGGGCACGAGCCACGTCTACAGCGAATACGACGGTCTCAGCACGCTGTGGTTCAAACGCCGCGACGCGACCAATACCGTTCTCGCCACCGTCACCAGGTCGACATTGACGCCGACGCACGACTACTTCCTCGTCGAAGTCGTTCTCGATCCGATCAGCGGCACGTTGTCCCTCGTAATTTACGGCGCGGATAGTCCGGGCACCAAAGCAGGCGCCTACTACTTTGCCAACACGATCCTCCCGTCGATCGCGACGTACACCCACGGTTGGTATTTGTACGAGTGGATGGGGATGAACGCCGACGCCGGACCGGCGGACACGTATACGCTCCTCGCTTCGGGTACGTGACGCCGGACACCAATCGCGCGCGGTCTCAGCTGCCCTGGTGCTTGCCCTTCTGACGGCGAAACTCGCGCTCGCGCTCTTTGAGCCGTTCCCCGTCGACGTCCTCGACGTGAGTCGCGATCCACCAGTGGTTGTTCCACTTGTCGCCGACGCCGGCGCGGCGATCGCCGTAGAACTGCGTGGTGGGCTTCTCCAGGGATTTGGCCCCCGCCCCGAGCGCCTGCTGGTAGATCGAGTCCACGTCCCTCACATAGAGGTGGAGCGTAGATGGCCTGGCGCCATAAAGATTGGTTCCGCTGGAGAACATCAGCATGGAATCGCCGATCTTCACGGTAGCGTGCCGGACCACTCCGTCGTCCGACTTCATGGCCTTGTGAACCATGGCACCGAAGGCTTTCTGCACGAAGTCGATCAGCGCGCTCACGTCATCGACGACGAAGAACGGCGTCACCGCTGCGTAACCTTCAGGAATTGGCCGAACGCCTCGGTCGGTGCGTTTGGGCTCGAAGAGCTCGATCGGGTTGCCGGAAGGATCCTCGAGGAGGACCTGCGATCCGCCCTCTCCCTCCACGATCTGGTTGCGAAAGTTGGCTCCTGCCTTTTTCAGCGTCGCGTAGACATTTTTCAGGTCATCGACCGGTATCTGGATCCGATTCCATCCACCCGGCTCTGGCTTTGCCCCATCGGGCATACTCTTGCCGGCGCCACCTGCCCCGGGAGCGTTGAGAAAGAGCTTCAGGTTTCCGCGCGAGAGAGCGGCAAACCCCGGCGCCGGATGCATCTCCACCTGGAAACTCAGGTGCTTGGTGTAAAAATCGATCGCGGTGTCGACATTCTTCACCACATAACGCACTTGCACGGGCTCCATCATGATGTCCTCCTGCAGTGACTACGTCGTCATCGCCCGGCCTTCTGTTCGAACGTTGTTTCGACCGGGCCGTTGGCTCGCTCGCCGTTGTCATCGCCGCGTCGACCGTTCCTTCCATTCATTAATGATGAGCCCACCCGCGAGTTATCAGCCCGAAGCATGACGGAGCTCAGCACGAGGTCTTTCGTTCGAGTTGAGATCACCGCGAATGCACGGGCGATGAAATGCCGAATGGAATGGTCCTTGCTTCACTTAGAAGCAGCAATTGAAAAGATGAGAAAGCGGCGTTGCAACGATGAACGTAATTGGGGCGCCGCGCGATTGCCAATTACGATCGAGGAGGAAAGCCATGTCAACGCTCACTATGAGACCGGACTCTTCAGCGTACGGTCCGTCCGGCTCGCGACGAGATCATCGTGAGCAGGACGCGCAAGAAAAGATGCGGCCCCGGCACGGACGAACGATAGCAATCACTGTCGGGGTGATCGGCGTAGGGCTCTTTTCCATTCTCGCACCGATGGTGTGGGATCCAACGCTGCGTCTGTCGGCATTGGACGAGACATCGACCGATGTCGACATTGCCGCCGAGCGGCCCTTCGAGATGCATCCGACCCACATGGGTCCAGCGATCACGTGGGAAACGCTGCTACTAATCGAAGCGGGCCCCATGCGTATGGAGCCTATCGACATACGCGCAACGCCCGAGGGCGAGGAAATCGTGCGGCCGCCCCAGGGTTGAAGGTCGCACAGCTAGCGAATCGTCTGTGAGCGGTGCGTGAGGGATGGGCGACGCTCACAACGATTCGAGAAACTTGATCAACGCCGTTTTGTCCGCTGCGGGCAGAGCGACGTAAGCATCCCTCGACTTTCGACCCTCGCCGTCATGCCAGAGGATGGCTTCGGCAATCGTGCGGGCGCGGCCGTCGTGCAAGTAGCTATGGTGCGGCGTGCACACTTGATTCTGAGCCGGACCCGTCACGCCGCCCACGACGCAAGCGGACAGACCGAGGCCCCAGAGCGGCGTGGTGCGCCACTCGGCACCCGATGCTTGTCCTTCGCTCAAGTTATCGGCAAGGCCGGGGCCCATGTCGTGCAGCAACAAATCCGTATACGGGTGAATGGTCTGGTCGCGCAGCTCGGCCAGGGGGTGAAACCTGGTGGTCCTCATCTCGGCCACGTGGCAACTGGCGCATCCCAGTTGATTGAAGACTGCTTCGCCACGCAATGCGTCGGCGTCATTCAGGTTGCGACGCGCGCGCACGCCGAGCAGGTGCACGTACTTCACGAGATCGTCGAGGTGAGGATCGCCGAGCTCGGCGCCTTGATCGTTGCCGCAGCCTTGTTGCATGGCACCGCAATCGGGCTTGGGCATCACCGTGGTCATGACGCCCATATCGTTGTTCAAAGCGCCGGCGATTTGGTGTTTCAAGCTGGATGCAGCGGCCTTCCATCCAAAACGGCCGAGCCGCTGAACGCCCGTGATCGGATCGATGGAGATTTGAATCTTGCCGGAGATACCGTCGCCATTTTGGTCGTTCACGTCCTGGAGAGCGAGGACGGTCGTCTCGGGCACGGCTTCGAGCAAACCAAGGCCGACCAGCTGCGGCGCGATCCGTGCCGAGAACAGCGCCGGCTTTTGCTTGCTGAACGCGTATTCGGGTGAGCGCAGGCCCTCCGCGTTCGCAATCCATCTGGCGATCGACACCGTGCCTTCTCCCGGGGCGCCACTGACACCGCTCGGCTGAAGGACGGATCCGATGAGAGGATCTTTGCTGCCATCGGCAGCCGCCACCTTGAACACCCACTTGTCGAGCGCCACGCCAATGTCGGCCACGGGCGCGCGACCGTTACGCTTGTGGCAGCTGTCGCAAGACACATTCACGTAGTTCGGTCCCGCGAGGCCTTTCAGCGCGTCGAAGATGCCGTTCTCGGCACTTTCGTCGTGCGTGCCGTCCGTCATGTGCGTGTGGTGCACGCGTCGCCCGCGTACGAAGGGCTGCGCGTTGAGGTCGGCGAGGTTGGTCGCCATCTGCATGAAGTGGTTATCAGGCTCGTCCGAATACTGATAGGACAGGGTCGTGCGTCCGCCCAGCCAGCCTTTTTCATCGAGCTTGTGGGAGTTTTCCCGCTCCGACGATTGATCGGCGAAGGTTCCAACGGCGTACCAGGGCACCATTCCGCCTTTGCCCACCTCGTAAAGAAAGACGGTGCCGTAATAGTTGTCACGACCCGACGGAACGGCGTCCAAGAACTGGCTGATCTCGATTTCCATGAACTGGCCAACGGCCAGGGGTGCCTCTTTGCCATCGAGTTGGATGGCGCTGGCGATGGTGTACGTGAACTTGTACTGCACGCCATCACCGGTCCGGATGTGATCCTGATCGTACGTGCCGGGACCCTCGGTCTTGAACCGTGGGGCATAGTTGCCGTGGTATTGCGCGACGGTGCCCTTACCGCTGTACCACGCGCGAAATTCCGGTAAGGGGTCGAGCTTCCACTCCGACACCCACGACACCTCGATGGTGGAGCCGCCTTTGGCGACCTTGTCCACGAAGATGTAGCGGGACGTTCGGTACTCCCAGTAGTGAGGGAGGAAATGATCGTAGCTTTGGAACTCGTCTTCGCGCGCGTGCCGATCGCGCCCGCGGTCGCCAAAGCGTGTGACGATCGCATCGCCTCGGTCGAACAGCACCTCGCGTTCGAGCTTGGTCGTGGCATCGAACAGCGGAACAATCCCGCCGAGCGATGGCCCTCCGTCAGCGCCCGGTACCCCGGCATCCTTCCCGGTCCCGGACGAACCGTCGGTCCCCGAGGAACCGTCGATCCCAGGCGAACCGTCGACCGCGCCTCCGCCGGTGCCCGGAGGGCCGGCATCCCCTGCACTGCCCGACGAGCCGCCGACCGAAGCTCCGCCCGCGCCCCCCGTGTTGCCGCCTGCGCCCCCGGCGCCGGACGGGCCGGCGCCCGCGGTCCCCGAGGAACCGCCGACGGACGGCCCGCCGGATTGCCCGCCGCCGGATTGCCCGCCGCCGCCCGTCCTTCCGCCGCTGTTCCCCGAAGAGGCGCCGTCGCTGCAAGCGACGATATTCATGACCAAAGCGAGGACGATCGCTGTTGTAGGAGTGGCCGACGCTAGCTTCATCGATGCACCATGTGGTTACGATTTTTTCCGTTGGCCAACGGACACCAGATGGCCGCCTCGGGCTCGTTTCGCAGCCGGCGCGAAGCGCCAGCCCAACGTTTCAGTGTCGGCGAAGGACGCTTTTCATTTCCAAATCGTCCGGCCGTCGGAAAATTCCGCCAGAAGAACACGGCAGAAGAGCGCTCGGGCGCGATCGTCCACCGCGAGGAACGTGACGAAGTCCGACAGCTTGGCGTGCGAGCGTACGCGCCGTCAGTGCGCAAGAAACCAATTGGTCACGTCTTCGGGCGCCGTGTCGAGCCACTGGTGCGACGCGGCGGGGGCTTCCACGAACTTTGCCTCGATTCCCTGGGCCTGGAGCTTACGGTAGTAGTCCTGCGCCGTCGCGATGGGGACCGTGGTGTCGGCCCCGCCGTGCAGGAAGAGCGTGGGCGGGTGATCCGCCGGGAGGACGGAGGGCACGACGCACAGCGGGCCTAGGCAGCTCGCGTAGGAACCGGACTCGATCGCGAGTGCGCGGAAACGTCCGGCGTACGACACTGCCATGCGACTGGTCATGTAGCCGCCGCTCGAGATTCCCGTCGCGTAGAGACGTGTCGCGTCCGCCCTGCCGAACGTGCCTTTCTCGATTTCCGCCAGTAGCCGTGGGATGAACACCGAATCCGGCGACGTGTCGTAGTCGCTCCCGTTGTTCGTGTTCCAGAAGAGGCCGCCCTGCGCCTCCGGCTGCACGACGATGAAACCGATCTCGAGCAGCTTCGCAACGAGCACCACCTGGTAGTACCCGCCGAACGGCGTCGTCGCTTTCGGAAGGCTCACCCCCCAGGTCCCCGACGGCCCGAAGAACGACCCTTGGAACAAGATGACGAGGGGGAACGGAGAAGGCCCGCCCTGACGGGGTGGTTCGTTCCAGTAGATGCGTCGCGCATCTGCGCCGCTGACGATGGTGAGCACTGGGCGGCTGGTGCACATCGCCGCGGTGTCGGTGACGCTGCAGGGGTTGGCGCCCGCGTCCTCACTGCTTCCAGAGTCTGTCCCCTCCGTTCCGCCGGCGCCCGCATGTCCGGTTCCACCGGCGCCCGTTCCTGCAGCGCCGCCGCCCGTTCCTGCAGCGCCGCCGCCCCCAGCGCCGTCGAGTTCACCGCCGACCCTCACATCGGCGCGTGCACCGTCATCACCCGCTCGAGCCCCCGCGCACGCACCGAGTGCCAAGCCGAGAACCGCGAGCGAATGGACACCCGAGAACCTGCTTGACTCGCAGTGAAGCACTCGATCGCTCATTGCGCCTCCGACGCGAATTCGATACCTTCCAGTCTTAACGTGGATTGGCCCAAATTATCCATCAATTTACAAATAGAAGCGTACTTATCCCGCTGCATCGTCCATATTTTGAATTGTACAAAATATGCCCTCGCGATGCATGATTTGTATTGTACAAAATACGAATGGTCGCCCCGGAATCCATGAAAATCGCGGAGCTCGTACGCGTGTCGGGTGTGACCCGCTCGACGATCCATCACTACATGAACGTGGGACTCTTGCCTCGGCCACGCGTGGCCGGACCGAAGCTCCACTGGTTCGGGGCGGAGCACCTCACGAGGTTGCGAGAAATCCACGCCCTCCGCGGGCGCGGCTGGGCGCTCTCGCGCATCCGCGCGCACCTCGCACGCGCGCCCGCCAAGAAGGTGCACGGCGCTATTCGAGAACGCCGGGGTGGCATGCACCGGCGCATCCTGGAACATGCCACGGCGCTCTTCGCTGAACGTGGTTACGACGGCGTGCGTCTCAGCGAGCTCGCCCGCGAGCTCGGTATCGGCAAAGCGACGTTGTACCGTCACTTCCCGAGCAAGCAGGCCCTTTTTGTCGACTGCGTGGAGCGCGTGCGCTTCACGCTCATCCCGAAGGAGGCGCGCGAAGCCCTGGAACGGCGGTCCACGATGGAAGAGCAGGGAGTGTTGCGCGCGCGCGCCGTCCTCGAGCACTTCGACGCCTACCGGACGCTCACGCACTTGCTCGGCTCCCTCGCACACGGCAAGGACGTGGAGCTCGCCGAGAAGGCGCGCAACCAGCTCCACGAGATGGTGACGAACGCGGAGCCGCTGATCCGTCGCGCCATCCGCGAAGGGCGCGTGCGTCCGATCCATTCCGAGCTTCTCGCCTACATGTTGTGGGGCGCCCTCATCGGAGCGGGAGAGTGGCTTGCCCGAGGTGGTGAATTCACTTTGGACCGTGTGCTCGGCGAATACGTCGAGTTCATCTCGTCGGGATTCTCGAGCTCGCCGCCCCGCGCCACCAGAAAGGAGAAAAGCGTGTGACCATTCCGCTCGCCTCCGCCATCCACGCCTTCCTCGCGCCCGGAGCCCGGCATAGAAACGACGCGAGCACGTTCTCGGATTCGAGCGTCGAGCGGCATCCCGAGCCGTTGCCGAGGGGACTCGCGCTCGAGTGGCTTGGTACGGCGGGTTTCAGGTTCAGCTACGAAGGCTTCGATCTCTTCGTCGATCCCTATTTCACCCGCCCTAGCCTCTTGCGCACGCTGGGGCGTGATCCGCTTCATGCGAGCGAGCGCCTCATCGCGCGTCATGCGGCGAAGGCCGATGCGGTGCTCGTCGGACACACGCATTTCGATCATGCGCTCGATGTCCCGCTGATGTCGCGGATGTACGGGGCAACCGTCTACGGCTCATCCTCGCTGACCAACCTGATGCGTCTCCACGGCCTTGGCCATCGGGCCATCGAGGTCGTGCCGGGAAATGTCCTCGCCATCGGGCCTTTCGAGGTCACCTTCGTCGAGTCCGTGCACGCGAAGCTCCTGGCCGGCCTCCGCGTTCCGTTCGACGGCGAGCTGTCTTGCGATCACCTGGATGATCTGCGCGGCTCGGCCTATCGCTGCGGACGTGTCTTCGGCATTCACATCGCCGTTGCCGGCGCCACTTTCTACCATCAGGGCAGCGCCAACTTCCTCGCCGACCGACTCGTGCACCGCCACGTCGACTATTTTCTGTGCGGCATCGCCGGGCGGGGCTTCACGCCGCGGTACGTCGAGCGCATTCTCCACCGTCTCTCTCCCAGGGTCGTCATTCCCCATCACTTCGACGACTTCTTCCGTCCCCTCGATGCGGAGATGGGGTTCTCCCTGAACGTCAATCTCGGCGGTTTCGTGGAAGAGGTGCAGCGCGTCTCAGCGGATTTCCGCGTGCGGACGTGGCCGATGGGAACCGCGTTGGGTCGCGAACCGAAGCTCGCGACGCAGCCCTGCCGCTAGGCGTCGCTTCCACGTACGGCGCCTGCAGGGGCATGTCGTACGCGCCATTCGACTACTTTATCGCTGGAAGGCCGCGATTCCCTTAGACCAGGACGCCGTCGAACTCGAGGTGTGCTCGGTCAATACATCCGGGACCGCCCTTGCGCAGCACCGATGCAACACCTGTTGCGCCCCATGCAACCGAGACGCGTGCCGAGACCGCGTGAACCCTTGATTTCCGTGCGAGCACCACTTGGCCATCATTTTGCAATCTAATCCGGCAACGAAAACCCGCCCCTCAAACGTCGACCATGGGCAACCGTGGCGCGCAAGCAGTACCACCTCACCACCCAAAGGAACCCTCACCGTTGATCGCCATCCGACCAATAGCTCTCGTGTGTGTAAGTCTCGCAACTCTCGTAGGGTGCACGGCCCAAATTGGAGAAATCCAATACGACACTCCGGAGCTCGATGAATTCGAGACCGAGATGTCGTCGCAAGCCGTGACCACCAATAATGGTCTGAATACGATCAACGGCCTGAATACGTCGAATGGTCTGAATACGATGAATGGCCTGAATACGATGAATGGCCTGAATACGATGAATGGCCTCGCAGACGGCGTCGGCTTGATGGCGTCCTCCGGCGGGAGAGCGACGCTCTCGTACCTGGTGAAGTGCGCGCTCCCCGCGGGCAAGCGGATCACGAAAAAAGATCAGAACGGCACTTCCCATACCTTCTACGGTTCCCTTGGTGTCGCCCCCGCCTGGGAAACTGGCGCGTGCAACGATTCATGCCAGCGCTGGATTACCGCCTGCATGCTCGCGCACATCAACACGAGCGGCGTCCAGCTTCCCATCTGGGTCGTCGCCAATCCGGCCAAGCAACCGCACATCGGCTGGGCTCGAAGCTCGACCTATCCGAACCAGGAAGGATCGTTCTTCGGCAACATTTTCACGAGCCCCCCAAGGGCTTATTACTGCGGAGGTCGCAATATCAACGCGGCCCAAGTCGCAGGTCGTCTCGGAGCCGGTTCCTCTGGGGCGCCTTACACCAATCCATGGGGAAGTGACATGTGCGAGGGGCATTGCACCAATTCGGAGTCCCCCTATAGCCAGAGCGGCTACAAAGTCTGCAACGGCAACGACGCCGTCATGACCGTCTGGCGCAAGGCCTCGTACTGAAGCACACCACAACGCGCGCTCACGCTCTCTGCGCGAGCGCGCGTTGGCTCGGTCCATCTGGTCCGCGAAGCGGCGTTGATGTCTTGATCTCCACGACCGTTCCGGCGGCGCCACTCGAGTCATCGCGATTCGATAGAGGTGTCGCGGGTGATTCTCAACGGCGTAGCCGTTTTGCGCCGGCTGGATCGACATCGAGAGCGATGAGGTCCCATTGGGTGGCCTCGAAAATGGTGCGGACGTGGCCGATTGGAACTGCTTTGGGTCGCGCTCGCGAACCAACATCGGTACCGGCGTTGTAGTCGATGACGGAGATCGCACCGCTGCCACTCAAGAGACGATCAGGTTCAGCTAACCGATGGAGATCGGTCGGTAATAGCCGGCGGTCAGCCGCGGCGAACTTCTTGACGGCCGCCGGCACGTTGGCCGAGACGCCACCCTGCGGAACCAAGCATCTCAGGTGGCTCGTCCGCGACTTTCGCATCGGCATGTGAGCCGCTGCGCAGGGGGTGCGCGTCCTTATGTGAGAGAATGGGCTCCGTGGCGCGTTTTGTTTCCGAGGAAGCCCCGGTGTTCGCGTCGCCCCTGGCGGAGGACAACGAACGGGCCTTCGTCGAAGCCTTGCAGCGGCAGGATCGGAATGCGCAGGTGCGATTTTACGATCGCTACGCCGATCTGGTCGAGAGGATCATTGCGCGAATCGTGGGGGTCGACGACGACCTGCCGGATCTCGTTCACGAAGCTTTCATGCGGGCCCTCCAAGCTATTCGGGGGCTTCGGAACGCAGAAGCGATCACGACGTGGATGACGCAAATCGCTACCCGCACGGCCATGGACGCCTTGCGACGACGGCAGACCCGCCGCAAATGGTTTTCCTTTCAGACGTCGCCAGAGCCGGAGGTGGTGGTGCCCGAAGAACCGGAAGGCACCCTGGACGCGCAAGCCGCCCTGCGTCGGACGTACGAAATCCTCCGAGGTCTGCCGCCCGAGGAGCGAGCGGCCTTCGTCCTGCGCCGCATGGAAGGTGGCGACCTTAGCGACGTGGCGTTGGCATGCGGATGTTCCTTGGCGACCGTCAAACGACGCCTTGCTCGGGCCGAAAAAACCTTCTTCACGTTGGCCGCGCAAAATCCGGCATTGCGCGAATGGCTTTCGGGGGAAGGAGGGGACGAGTGAAAGCTACGCAAGAGAACGGGCGAGAGGATCGGCGTCCGATGTTCGGCTTGCTGGTCGCGGCGCAGGACGAGCAGCGCAAGGCCAGCGGGGCTGGTGCAAAGGCACGGGCCCGATACCAGCGCACGTTGGAGGCAGGCGTGCGTCCGCGCGCCGCTATGCCCGTCGCGTGGCTCGCGCTGCCGTCGTTGGCGGTCGCCACCTTCCTCGTATGGCTGGTTTTGCGGCCGCCGGTAATGACCTTCGCGGTGGGCGGTACCGCCGAGGGGCGCATCGGCGCCGCACTCACGGCTGGTGAGTCTTCCTTGCCGCTTCGGTTCAGCGACGGTTCCGAGGTCGAGCTGCGGGCGGATCCACATTCCGGTGCGACGATGCGCGTCTTGGAACTGCGGCGCGACGGCGCGCGTGTGACGCTCGAATCGGGGCGGGCCAAGGTTCACGTGGTGCATCGACGAAATGCGCGTTGGTTCTTTTCAGCGGGGCCCTACGACGTGCGCGTGATAGGAACGCGATTTGTCCTGGCCTGGAACCCCGACACGCAAAGCTTGGCCCTGACCTTGGCCGAAGGTGGGGTGGAAGTCAGTGGAGGATCTTTGCCCGCACCCATGGTGGTCCGCGAGGGGCAGGCGTTGCAAGTGGACCCCCGCGCAAGTTCATGGCGTCTCGTGGATGAGAGCGCGGAGCTGCCCTCGGACAGCGCGGGGTCGCTCTCAGATAGCGCGGGGCCGCCCTCGGATAGCCCCGCGCCGCTCGCGGAGGAGCCAAATTCCGGCGCAGCCCTTTCGGAGCAGATGGGCGGCGACGCCAAGCCCGATCCCGATGCTCGCGCGAGCGATCGTCGCCGTCCTCCCAAAGAAGAGCGATCGACTTGGCTCGAGCTAGCGACGGCAGGAAAATACGGCGAAGCCCTGGCCGCTGCGGAAGACGAGGGGTTTGCCAAGATCTGCGATCGCGCGGCGTTGTCCGAATTGGTGACCTTGGCCCAAGCGGCTCGCTTCGCGAGAAATAGAGCGCGTTCGCACCAGGCCTTGCAAGCGGCGCGTGCGCGTTTCGCCGATGATCCCCGGGCGGAAGTGGCCACGTTCCTTTTGGGCCGCCTCGCGCTCGAGGGGCGCGACTACGTCGCGTCCGAGCGTCATTTTCGGGACTACCTGGCCAGGAATCCACGCGGACCACTGGCGGCGGAGGTGCACGGCCGGCTGCTCGAAACACTGGAGAACGGCGGCCATCACGAGCGCGCACGCAACGAGGCGACGCGGTACCTTGAGCAATTCCCTCATGGATCGTATGCGACGATGGCAAAGAAGATCCTGGCACGCTGATCGTAGCGCGGCTTTCGCGCTGCTCGTTGCTCTCGGCGCGTCCAGCGCGCGAGGCGAGTCGGTAGCGACGTCCGCTCCTTCCCCCTCGCGGATCCGCATCGTGCTGGTCACCAACCACTCCGATATGAGCATCGTTCCGCTCTTGCGCGCCGAATTCGAGGCCCTCGGCATGCATGTCGAACTGGAGGATCGAGGACCGAAGGAGATCGTTCCACGCGATCTGAACATAGTGGCGCGGCGTCATCAGGCGGTGGCCGCGGTGCGCGTTCTCTTGGCCGCCGGCGTCGTGGAGGTCTGGATTGCCGATCGGGTTACGGGAAAGGTGGTCTTGCGCGAGGTGATTGGACAAGTCGGGGGTAAGGCGGACGAAACGCTGGTAGCACTGCGCGCGGTGGAACTGCTGCGCGGCAGCTTGATGGAGCTGGAGGCGCCGCACGAACCCCGCGGCGATGTTCCGCCGTCCACCGCGTTGCGCGCCCTGGCGGGCTCCGTCGACGATCGAGAGCGGTATGCGCTCGGCGTAGCTGGCGCGGGGATGTGGAGCGAAGGTGGGTCGACCATGGTGCCTGCGTTCTCGTTGGCTCTGACCTGGCGCGCCTGGCGTTGGTTGGCGTGGCGAGCGTGGGGGGCCACGGCGCTGGTCCCCGCGACGCTGTCTGCCCACGAAGGGAGCGCGGCGTTCACATTGCGCTGGGCCGAAATCGACGTCCTGGCGGTGACCCCTCCGTCGATGGGACCTTGGCGAGCATCGGTGGGCGTAGGCGTCGGCTTGCACGCGATCTCCATGGAGGGTCGGCCCATCGAGCCCTATTGGGGGGACAACAAGAGTCTCTGGTCCTTGGCTCCGACGGTCAGCGCCTCGGTCGGATACGCCGTGGCCGGACCCGTGCGCGTGGTGCTGGGTGCTTGGGCCACCTCGATGCTCCGTTTTTCACGGGTGCAATTCGCCGGACGCGACGTGGGACGGTATGGAGCGCTGCTCGTGGGCGGAGGGCTGGGCATGGAAGTCACCTGGCCATGAGCCGCGCGGAGGGGGGTCTGCGTCCTTGTTTGCGCGAGGGCAAGATATCGAAGACGAAGCGAATGAAGCCGTCCCTGTTTCGGGGTCTGATTCCGACGGCGTGGATGCTCGTGGCATGTGGCGGCCAGAACGACGAATTGATTCACGAACGAGACGGCGGGGCCAGCGGTGCGGACGCCGCCGTGCGAGGGGACGCCAACAACGGCGGTTCGGACGGCGGGCCGCACACCTCTCACCCGACGACACCTCCGGCGAAAATTTGCGACAGCCCTCTGTTGCTCAGCGGCCCCGCGACAGCGCCAAGTGGAGCCGTCAATGTGGCGGCCGGCGACAACTCAACGATGAATTTCGGAGTGGCCGGCGCCACGTATTGGTTCGCTCCCGGCGTGCACACGCTCGGCAGCGGACGGTCCAGTCAGATCATCCCAGGCAACAACTCGACGTTCATCGGGGCGCCAGGCGCGATCATCGACGGGCAGAACGTCAATGCCTACGCCTTTACCCAACACGCGGTCAACGTTCGCCTCGCCTATTTGGAAATCCGCAATTTCGTCTCGCCCAACAACGAAGGGGTCGTCAACCATGACGGAGGCGAAGGTTGGGTCATGGAATACAACTACATGCACCACAACGGGGGCGCTGCAGTGTTCGTCAGCTCGAGGAACGTTCTTCGCTACAACTGCCTGCGCGACAACCGACAGTACGGGTTTCAAGGCATCGGTCCCGGCGGGGGAGGGGCCGCAGTCGGCATTACCCTCGATCACAACGAGATCGCCCGCAACGATACCGGCGGTAAATTCTGGGACGTGAACGGCGCGGTGGTGACCAACAACTGGGTCCACGACAACCTGAGCGTCGGCCTCTGGGCCGATACCAACAACCGGAATTTCCTCGTGGAGGGCAATTACCTCGAGAACAACTACGGTGAGGCAATCATCTACGAGATCTCCTATAACGCGCAGATCCGGCGCAACACGTTCAAGCGAAATGCGCTCGGCAAAGGTCGGGGATTCGCCGCGCGGAACGACAATTTTCCCGTCGCGGCGATCTACATTTCCGAAGCTGGAGGAGACAGCCGGGTGCCCGGAACGCCGACCGTCGAGATCGGCGGCAACTACTTCGAGGACAACTGGAGCGGCGTGACTTTGTGGGAGAACGCCGACCGTTTCTGCAATTCTCCCGCTAACACTTCGACGAGCTACTGCACGCTCGTGAGCCCAGGGGCAACGCCGACCTCGTGCGCGCAGCCGGGCATCGCGACCGCGCCGCTCTACGACGATTGTCGCTGGAAGACGCAGAACGTCGAGGTGCACCATAACGAGTTTCACCTCACCCCAACGAATATCGGCTGTACGAACGACCTTTGCGCCCGGCAAGCGATCCTGTCGAAGTGGGGGACGTTGCCGAGTTGGTCGCCTTATATGGGCCCGTCCATTTCCGATGCCATTACGTTCAACCAGAATAACCGCTTTCGCAGCAATCGATATTTCGGGCCTTGGCGCTTCATGGCACGCGACACGTCCATCAACATCGACTTTGCTTCCTGGCAGGCGACTCCGTACGGGCAGGATCCGGGCAGCACGATGCAATAGCCATCGTTAATTGGTGTCTCCGTCGCGACGTCGCGTCGAACCCGGCAACGCGTTCGAAATGATTGCAACTCATCACATCGTGGACCGAACGACAATTCGAGGAGGATCCGATGCCCATGTTCATGCGCCTCAACCGAGCGATCGCATTTTTGCCAGCGGCCATGCTGTTGGTCGGTGGCGGCTGCGGTGATGGTTCCGTGAGCGGCGGACGAACCGGTGGCGCGGGTGGCGGGGCCGATGGCGGGAGCGGTGCGACCGCAGGAATAGGTGGAGGCGCCGGCGCCACCGCGGGCAGCAGCGGGACAGGCGGCGGAACGGCGAGCGGAGGCGGACCCGGTGTTGGCGGAAGCGCGGGCACCGGCGGAGCCAGCGGAAGCGCGGGCAGCGGCGGAGCCGGCGTTGGCGGAAGCGCGGGCAGCGGCGGAGCCGGCGTTGGCGGAGGCGCGGGGCGCGGCGGAGCGGGCGGCGTCGATGGAGGAGCCGGGAGTGGCGGAGCCGGCGTTGGCGGAGGCGCGGGACGCGGTGGCGCGGGCGGCGTCGATGGGGGGGCGGGGAGCAGCGGAACTGGTGGAAAGGGAGGAACCGGCGGCGCTGCAGGAAGCGCGGGCGGCGGCGGAAGCGCCGGCGCTGGCGGAAACGCGGGCACCGGCGGCACGACCGGTACCGATGGCGGCAATTCGACCTGCACCAACCCGGTATTCATGACCTCGGACACGAATGGTGGCTGGAGCAATGGCGGCTACTACGTTCACAACAACATGTGGAACAGCTCTGCCGGCCTGGGCCCGGAAACCCTTTATGCTTGCTCTTACAACAACTGGTACGTCGTTTCGAATCAGACCAACAGTGCCGGCGCCGTCAAGACGTACCCCAATGTCCACAAGGACTATAGCAACGTGCCGATCAGCTCGTTCAATGTCATCACGAGCACCTTCGCCGAATCGAGTCCGCATGTGGGCATCTACAATGTTGC
>Ga0190265_10001314_pt1 | contig 16210 bp, 15 predicted proteins | sample Popmic124T_FD_133135 | JGI IMG/M metagenome (GOLD analysis project Ga0190265, IMG submission 133135) | Populus adjacent soil microbial communities from riparian zone of Indian Creek, Utah, USA - 124 T | ecosystem: Environmental > Terrestrial > Soil > Riparian zone | place: USA: Utah | collected...
GCCGCTCACCCCGCAGAACATCGTGATCGGCGGCGCCGCGGGCGCGATGCCGCCGGTGCTCGGCTGGAGCGCGGTGAGCGGCGAGGTCTCGGCGGACGCGCTGTTGCTTTTTCTGATCATTTTCGTCTGGACCCCGCCGCACTTCTGGTCGCTCGCGCTCTATCGCAGAAACGAGTATGCGAAGGCCGGCGTGCCGATGCTGCCGGTGACGCATGGCGAGCGCGCCACCCGGCTGCATGTGCTGCTCTACACGCTCGGCCTCTTCGCGGTCAGCCTGCTGCCGTTCTGCACGCGCATGAGCGGGCTGCTCTATCTCGCAGCCGCGCTCGCGCTGGGCGGCATCTTCCTCGCACACGCTGCCAGGCTTTACTACCGCTACAGCGACCGGCTGGCGCACGCCACCTTCCGCTATTCGATCGTGTACCTGGCGCTCCTGTTCGCGGCGCTGCTGGCCGATCACTACTCATGAAAAAGCAAATCATCCTCCTGATCGGCGTTGCGCTGCTCGCCGGCTGCACCGAAGGCGTGCTCGATCCGAAAGGACCGATCGCCGCCGCTGAACGACAGGTTCTCTTCAACGCGCTCGGCATCATGCTGGCGATCGTCATCCCCACGATCCTCGCCACGCTCGGCGTCGCCGCCTGGTTCCGTGCGTCCAACAAGCGCGCCCGCTATCTCCCCGATTTCGAGTATTCCGGCCGTCTCGAGCTGCTGGTCTGGGCCATCCCGGCCATGACCGTGATCCTGGTCGGCGGCGTGGCCTGGGTCGGCTCTCACGACCTGGACCCACGCCGTCCCTTAGTCTCCAATGCGGCCTCCGAGGTGAAGCCGGTCCACGTCCAGGTCGTCTCGCTCGACTGGAAGTGGCTCTTCATCTATCCGGAGCAGGGCATCGCGAGCGTGAATCAACTCACCGTTCCGGTCGGCACGCCGGTCAGCTTCGAGCTGACCTCCTCGGGCGTGATGAACAGCTTCTTCGTGCCGCAGCTCGGCAGCCAGATCTACACCATGGCGGGAATGGTCACGCGCCTGCACCTGCAGGCCGACCATGCCGGCACCTACCGCGGACTGTCGGCCAATTACAGCGGCGAGGGCTTCGCCGACATGCGTTTTCGCGTCGATGCGGTGCCGGCCGAGGACTTTGCGAAATGGGCCGATGCGGCTCGCGGCGCCGGCCCGGTGCTCGACGCGCAGGCTTACGCGGAGCTGGCCAGGCCGAGCAAGGCGGTCGTGCCCTTCAACTATGGCGCCGTCGCTCCCGATCTGTTCAACGTCGTCTTGAGGGCAAAAGAATGAATCTCCTCGGTAAGCTCGACTGGAGCGCCATCCCGTTCGACCAGCCGATCGTCATGGGCGCGACCGGATTCATGGGCCTGCTCGTGGTTTTCGTTCTCGGGTGGGTCACGGTCAAAAGATGGTGGCCCACCCTCTGGAACGAGTGGCTCACGTCGGTCGACCACAAGCGCATCGGCGTCATGTACATCATCCTCGGGCTCCTCATGCTGCTGCGCGGCTTCAGCGACGCGATCATGATGCGCGCGCAGCAGGCGCTGGCCGCCGGCGGCGCGCAAGGCTATCTGCCGCCGGAGCACTTCGACCAGATCTTCTCGGCGCACGGCACGATCATGATCTTCTTCGTCGCGATGCCGCTGGTGATCGGGCTGATGAACTACCTGCTGCCGCTGCAGCTTGGCGTGCGCGATGTCGCCTTCCCGACCTTGAACTCCGTCAGCTTCTGGCTGACCGCCTCGGGCGTGCTGCTGACCAACATGTCGCTCGTGATCGGCGAGTTCGCGAAGACCGGCTGGGTCGCTTACCCGCCGCTTTCCGAGCTGCAGTTCTCTCCCGGCGTCGGGGTCGACTATTACCTCTGGGCGTTGCAGATCTCGGGCATCGGCACCTTGCTCACGGGAATCAATTTCGTCACCACCATCCTGAAGCTGCGGGCGCCTGGCATGAGCCTGATGCGCATGCCGGTGTTCTGCTGGACCGCCCTGGCGTCGAACCTGCTCATCGTCGCCGCTTTCCCGGTCCTCACCGCGACCCTCGCCATGCTGCTGCTCGACCGCTACCTCGGCTTCCATTTCTTCTCGGTCGATGCCGGCGGCAACCCGATGATGTACGTGAATCTGTTTTGGGTGTGGGGCCATCCCGAGGTCTACATCCTGATCCTGCCGGCGTTCGGCGTGTTCTCGGAGGTAAGCGCGACCTTCTCCGGCAAACCGCTGTTCGGCTACCGCTCGATGGTGGCCGCCACGATGGCGATCTGCGTCCTCTCCCTGCTGGTCTGGCTCCACCACTTCTTCACCATGGGCGCGAGCGCCAACGTCAACGGCTTCTTCGGCGTCATGACCATGGTCATCGCCGTGCCGACGGGCGTGAAGATCTTCAACTGGCTGTTCACCATGTACGGCGGGCGCGTGCGGTTCACGGTTCCGATCCTGTGGACCATCGGCTTCATGGTGACCTTCGTCCTTGGCGGCATGACCGGCGTGCTGATGGCCGTGCCCCCGGTTGATTGGCAGGTGCACAACAGCCTGTTCCTGATCGCCCATTTCCATCACGTCATCATCCCGGGCGTGGTGTTCGGCGTCTTCGCGGCCTACAACTACTGGTTCCCGAAGGCATTCGGCTTCACGCTCGACGAGCGTTGGGGCCGGCGCGCATTCTGGTGCTGGTTCATCGGCTTCCATGTCGCTTTCATGCCCCTCTATGCGCTCGGCCTGATGGGCATGACGCGGCGCATGCAGCACTACGACAACCTCGCCTGGCAGCCCTGGCTCGTGGTTGCCGCCGCGGGCGCGCTGATCATCCTGGCCGGCATCGCCTGTCAAGCCGTGCAGCTCGTCGTATCGATCCGCGCCCGCGGGCAAAACCGCGACCTGAGCGGAGATCCCTGGAACGGCCGCACGCTGGAATGGTCGACGGCCTCGCCGCCGCCAGCCTGGAATTTCGCGCTGCTGCCGCAGGTCGCCGACAAGGATGCCTTCTGGAATGCGAAGAAACACCCGCAGGCCCGGGAAGGGACGTACCGGCCGATCGAGATCCCGAACAACAGCGCGACCGGCTTCATCACCGCGTTCTTCGCCGTGGTCACAGGCTTTGCCCTGATCTGGCACATCTGGTGGCTCGCGGGCCTCGGCGTGCTGGGCGCGTTTGTCGCGACGCTCTTCTTCGCGTTTCGCGACAAGGAGGAAATCGAGATCCCGGCCGGCGAGCTTGCCGGGTTCGATCGCGCTCACCCGGCAGGAGTTGCGCCATGAACATCGCCGTCGAGATCCGTCCCGCGGCCCTGCCCGCCGTTCTACCGATTACGAGTGAAACCGCTGCCGCCTCCAAGCGCATCGTCGCCGGCTACGGCTTCTGGCTCTTCCTGCTGAGCGACATCATCATGTTCGCGGCGCTGTTTGCGGCGTACGCGGTGCTCGCGGGTGCCACCGCTGGCGGTCCGGGCGGAGCCGAGCTCTTCAGCCAAACGAACGTCGCGATCGAGACCGCGTGCCTGCTCGCCTCGAGCTACACCTGCGGACTGATGTCGCTCGCGGTCAACTCGCGGCGCCGGGTCGCCTTCTATGTCGCGGCCGTGGTCACGCTTGCGCTCGGCGCCGCGTTCCTCGCGCTCGAGATCCGCGAGTTCGCCGACATGATCGCCCGCGGCGCGACTCCGCAAAGCAGCGCCTTTCTCTCCGCCTTCTTCACGCTGGTCGGCTGCCACGGCCTGCACGTCGCCATCGGCCTGGTCTGGCTGATCGTGATGATGGCCCAGGTCGCGGTCAAGCGCTTTCGCGCCAGCGTGGTGCGCCGCCTGCTGTGCTTCTCTCTGTTCTGGCACGCGCTCGACATCATCTGGGTGGCGCTGTTTACCGTCGTCTATCTGATGGGAGTACTGCCATGAGCGAAACGCAGGAGAGCGGGCCGGCCGGCCTCGCCATCTACACCATCGGCCTCGCTCTCGCGGTGGTCCTCACGGCCACCTCGTTCTGGGTCGCCAACACGTCGCTGCTCTGGTCGCCGGGGATCCCGCTCGGGCTCGCCGTTCTCGCCATCGCGCAGATGGGGGTCCACCTGGTGTTCTTCCTCCACATCACCACGGCAGCGGACAAGACCAATAACGTGCTGGCGCTCGCGTTCGGCCTGCTGGTCGTGTTCCTGGTGGTCGCCGGGTCGCTGTGGATCATGGGCGATCTCAACACCAGCATGGTACCCATGCACCACGGGTCGCCGTGAACGTTCCGTCGATCAGCGTGCTGGGCGCGTATTTCCCGTCGTGGATGCTCTGTATCCTGGTCGGCGTCGCGCTGACGCTGGCCGGCCACCGCGTGCTGGCGGCCGCGGGCCTCGACGCGTGGATCGGACCGCGCGGGATCGTCTATCCGGCGCTCGCGCTCGCCTTCACGCTCGGCGTCTGGGTCGCGTTGTTCCGTGGCTGAGCGCAAAGCTCTGGGCCGCATCGTGGGGCTCGGCATCGTACTGGCGACGATCGCGCTCGCCGTGTACGTCGTGTACGACCTCGACCAGTCGCCGCGCACCGACGACGCCTTCGTGCGCGCCGACACGATCGGCGTCGCCTCCCAGGTGAGCGGGCGCATCGCCGGCCTGCGCGTGCGCGACAACCAGGCGGTGAAGCAGGGCGACGTGCTGTTCGAGATCGACCCCGAGCCCTATCGGCACGCGCTCGAGCGCGCGCGCGCCGCGCTCCACAGCCTCGAGCAGCAGATCGGCCTCACCCAGCGCGACGTGAACGCACAGAAGTTCGCCGCAACCGCTGCACGCGCGAACATCGACCGCGCGGAGGCCCAGGCGAAACAAGCGGCGGATACGCTAGCGCGCACCGAGCCGCTGCTCGCGAAGGAATACGTCACGGCAGAGCAGGTCGACCAGCTGCGCACCGCGAAGCGCTCGGCCGACGCCGCGCTCGAAGTCGCGCGGCGCGACGCCGCCCGCGCCGCCGCGGCGGTGAGCGGGGTGGATGCGCTGGTCGCGAAGCTCGGCGAGCTGCGCGCCGCGGTCGCGACCGCGGAGTACGACCACAGGCAGACCGTGGTGCGGGCGCCCTTCGACGGCCGCGTCATCGACCTCGACATCGCGCAGGGCGAGTACGCCGCGACCGGCCGGCGCCTCTTCACGCTGATCGACGCGCGCACCTGGTACGTGATCGCGAACTTCCGCGAGACCGCGCTCAAGGGCATCCGGCCGGGCATGCCGGCCGAGGTCTACCTGATGTCCGACCCGGGCAAGCGGTTCGCCGGCACCGTGCATTCGATCGGCTTCGGCGTGTTCCCCGAGGAGGGCGGCTCGAGCGCGAACGGCCTGCCGAAAGTGCCCCGCTCGATCAACTGGGTGCGCGTGGCGCAGCGCTTCCCGGTGCGCATCCGCATCGAGGACCCGCCGGCCGAGCTGTTCCGCATCGGCGCCTCCGCGGTCGCGCTGATTCCGCCGAACAGACCGTGATGGATTTTGTGCGCACCGAGCTCGCGCCAACGCCGGGCCGGTTCAACGCCATGGTGCGGATCGTCGTCGCGACGACCATCGTCCTCGTCGCCTCGATGGCGCTCGAGGTGCCGAACATGGCGCTCTCGCTGTTCATCGTCATCTTCTTCACCACGCTGACGCCGGGCGCCGCGAGCCAGAACTCGGTCGCCGTGGCGCTCGCGAGCGTCGTCTCCATCGTGGTGCTGACGCTGGCCCTGGGTCTCACGCTCCTCGTCTTCAAGCTCACGGTCGACCGCGAGCCGCTGCGCCTCGCCGCGATGGCGCTCGGCCTGTTCCTCGGATTGTTCGCCTTCCGGGTGCTCGCCGTGCCCGGCGTGGGCTTCATCGTCGCCATCGTCCTCCTCTTCACCCAGTCTTCCGTCGACCTGATCCCGGGGCCCGAGGATTTCGTGCGGAGCGTGCTCTGGGTGTGGGTCGCGATCGCGTACCCGGCCGCCGTCGCGGTCGGGGTCAACCTCCTGCTCCTCCCCGCCGATCCCGAGCCGCTGCTGCGGCGGGAAGTCGCCGCGCGGCTGCGCGCGGTCGCCAGGGTGCTCACTGCCCCGAGCGGTGCGGCAGCGTCGCTCGCGCCGTACGCCGTGGACGGCGCGGCACCCCTGCTCAAGCTCCTGCATCTCGCGCAGATCCGGGATTCGTCCATCAAGCCGCTGCACGCCGAGCGCACGGCGAAGCTTCTCCTGGTGCAGCGCCTGGTCGAGTCGGCGGCGCTGCTGGCGGACCTCGCGGTCGAACCCTCGCCCGAAGAACGCGCCCGGCTCGCGGGCCTGGCCGAGGAATGCGAACGTTTCGCCGCGGCCGTATCAAGGGGTGTCCGGGTCGTGCCGGCGCTGCCGGCGAGCGGGCGGGACGGCGAGCGCACCTCGGCGCTCGCTCCGGTGCTCGCCGAGCTCGAGCGGATCGTACGGGAGCTCGCCGTCGCCGAGCGTCCCGAAACCGACGAGCCGGGCCACGCAGCACACCTGCTCGTGCCCGATGCGCTGACCAACCCGCGCTACGTGCAGTTCGCCTTGAAGGCGACGATGGCAGCCATGTTTTGCTACGTCGCCTACACCGCGGTCGACTGGAACGGCATCCACACCTGCATGCTCACCTGCCTGATCGTGGCGCTCGGCAGCGCCGGGGCGACGATCCAAAAGGCGACCCTGCGGCTCGTCGGCTGCGCGATCGCCGGCGCGCTCGCCCTCGCTTCGATCGTGTTCGTGGTGCCGCACATGACGTCGATCGCGGAGCTCGTGCTGCTGGTCGCCGCGGTCACCGCGCCGGCCGCCTGGATCGCGATGGGCAGCGAGCGCACGGCCTACGTGGGCATGCAGATCGCATTCTGCTTCTACCTCGCCGTGCTCCAGGGCTACGCGCCGAGCACGGACGTCACCGAGTTTCGCGACCGCTTCGTCGGCATCGTGTTCGGGGTCGTCGTCATGGCGCTGGTATTCACGTACGTGTGGCCGGAGCGCGCTGGGAGCGGCATGGTGCGGTCGCTTTCGGCAGCGCTGCGCCGGATGGCCGAGCTCGCGCGCGGCCCGAGCGATCCGCGCGCGCCCCGCGCCGCTGCCTGGCAATCGCTCGCCGAGGCCGAGCGGCTCGCCGGGCTGTCCGCTCTCGAGCCCGAGCGCAACGAGCGCGTGCTTCCGCTGGTCGGCCTCGCAAGGCGCGTCCTGCTGGTGCAGGCAGCGGCCGGGCATGCGGCGGGCAGCGCAGTGGCCGAAGCGCTCGACGGCGTGGCGGATCGGCTCGAGACGGGCGCCGCGCTCCACCCGACCGACCTGCGCTCGCAGGATGGCGAATTCATCCTGCGCGATACGCTCGTCGAGCGGGTGGAGGCGCTGCATAGGTCAGCGGCCGCCGCATGACTCGAACCGTAGCATTTCTCATGACGGCTGCGGTAGCCACGAGCGGCTATGCGGGCAGCCGCGACGCCATGATCGCTCCGGGTCCGGAGCGCCCATGGCTGGTGCCTGACAGCTCCCGCTATAGCGCGGTGCGGGGCGACCGCGGCGGCGAGCCGGCGATCGAGCCCGGCAAGGCGTACGAGCTGGCCGAGCTGATCGACATCGCCCAGCGGACCAACCCGGAAACGCGCATCGCCTGGGAGCATGCACGCGAAGCTGCGCTTGGCGTCGGCATTGCCGCGAGCGCCTACGCGCCGGTGCTCGCCGCGAAAGCCACCGCGGGTTTCCAGCACGTTTCCTCGCCGCTGCCGAGCACGATCAAGCCCGATGGGCACTTCGTCGCCGACACCGAGGCCTTCCTGCCGGCACTGACGCTCAAGTGGCTGCTGTTCGACTTCGGCGGCAAGGAAGCGACGCTCGACGCGGCCCAGCAGGCGCTTGCCGGCGCCAACTTCGGCTTCAACGCCACGCACCAGAGAATCGTCTTCGACGTCACGCGCACGTACTACGCGGTCAACACGGTGCGGGGGCGTGTGGAAGTGGCCCGCGCGTCCTTAGCGCTGGCGCAAACGCTGCAGGACGCGGCCGAGTCGCGCCGCGGGCGCGGACTGGCGACGTTGCCGGAAGTACTACAGGCGCGCGAGCAAAGCGCACGCGCGGCGTACGACCTGCAGGAATCGCTGGCCGCCGAGACGGACGCGCGCATGGCGCTGCTTGAAGCCATGGGCGTGCGGCCGACGACTGCGGTTTCCGTGGCGAGCCTCGCGGGCCGGGCATTGCCGGCGGCGGTGGAGGACGCTGCGGAAAGGTTCGTCGAGCGGGCGCTCGCGCAACGCCCGGACTTGATGTCGCGCGTAGCAGGCGTTCGCGCGCGGGAAGCCGACATCCGCAAGGCCGAAGCGGATTTCTGGCCGCGCATCGTCGTCGCCGGCGACCTCGGGCAGAACATCGGCCGCGTGCGCACCGAGGGCATTGGCGGCTGGTCGAGCATCAACGAGCCGGCGTACGGCGCGGCGATCTCGATCGAGCTGCCGATCTTCGACGGCGGGCTGCGCCGCGACCGGCTCGGCGTGGCACGCTCGCAGCGGCGGGTCGCCGAAGAGGAGCTCGAGCGCGCAAGAGACCAGGCGGCGAGGCAGGTGGTGAAAGCCTACGAGGACCTGAAGGTCGCCTTGACGCGGCGCGATGCCGCCGTCGCGCTGCTGGCCGCGGCCGAGAAGTCGCACGACGCGGCGATCGATTCCTACCGCAACGGCGTCGCCACTTTCATCGACGTGACGAATGCCCAGACCGCCCTCACCCGGGCGCGCACCGCCGACATCGAGACGCGAAGCGGGCTCTTCACCGCCGCCGCCGCCCTCGCCTTCAGCACGGGCGACCTGTGACGGCAGCGTTGCTCGACTGTCCGGAGTGCGATTTGCTGCAGCGGCCGATACCCCTCGCAGCAGGGCAAGGCGCGCTTTGCAGCCGATGCGGCGCGACCCTCTACCGGGCACCGAGGCCCGGCCGAGCCCTGCCGTTCACGCTCGCGGCCCTCATCGCCTTCGGCGTGGTCATCGCCTTTCCGATCGTCGGGCTGGAAGTGGGGGGAAACGTGGTGCAGACCACCCTGCCCGGTGCGGCGCGTGCCTTATACGACGACGGCATGGCTCCGCTCGCGGCGCTGGTTGTCGCCACCACGGTCGTCTGTCCGCTCGCCGCGCTCCTGTCGATGGCGCTGCTCCAGTGGCGGAAGCATCCGGTGCTGCTGCGCACGTTTCGCGCGGTGCAGGCTTGGTCCATGGTCGAGGTATTCGTGCTGGGCCTGCTCGTGGCGCTCGCAAAGCTCGCGCACATGGCGACGGTCGCGCCGGGCGTCGGGGCTTGGGCACTAGGCGCATTCGTCGTGCTGTGGGCCGCCGCGCACCGGGCATCGGGGCTATGAAACCGCGCAAGCCGCACAGCCTGAGCCGTACCTGGGCGTTTCTCCTTGCGGCCATCATCTTCTACGTCCCGGCGAACCTGCTGCCGGTGATGCACACCGAGTGGCTCACCGGGTCGCAGGACGACACGATCCTCAGCGGCGTGGTCTACCTTTGGCAATCGGGCTCCTGGCCGCTGGCGCTCGTGGTGTTCGTCGCGAGCATCAGCGTGCCGATGGTGAAGATCGTGTCGCTCGCCTGGCTCGCGGCGTCGGTGCAGCTCGGCTCGGCGTGGCGGCCTCGAACCCGCGCCCGCCTCTACCGCATCGTCGAGCTGATCGGACGCTGGTCGATGCTCGACATCTATGTGACCGCGATCCTGGTCGCGCTGGTCCAGGCGAAGGCCCTGGCGAAGATCGACGCCGGGCCCGGCGCCCTTGCATTCGCCGCGGTCGTGGTGCTCACCATGCTCGCCGCGATGAGCTTCGACCCGCGCCTCATCTGGGACTCGCAACGCCGTGGAACCCGCTGACCTTCCCGAAGCTCTGCCAGCCGGTCGCGCACGCTGGCACGTGCCGGCGGTATGGCTGGTGCCGCTCGTTGCCGCGCTGCTCGCCGGCTGGATGGGGGTAAAGGCCATCGTCGAGCGCGGGCCCAGCATCACCATCAGGTTCAACAGCGCCGATGGCATCGAAGCCGGCAAGACGAAGCTGAAATACAAGGACGTGCAGGTCGGGATGGTGAAATCGGTGTCGCTCTCGAGCGACCTCAAGGAGGTGGTCGCGACGGCCGAGCTCGCCAAGGACTTCGGCCCTCACCTGGTCGAGGACACGCGCTTCTGGGTGGTGAGGCCGCGCATTGCGGCCGGCGCGGTGTCGGGCCTCGAGACGCTGCTGTCCGGCGCTTACATCGGCGTGGGCGCGGGCAAGTCGGAACAGAGCCGGCGCGAATTCGTCGGGCTCGATGCGCCGCCGGTCGTCGCCGGCGACAGTCCCGGCACGCCGCTCGTGCTTCGCAGCGCGAGCGCCGGGTCGTTCGACGTCGGCTCGCCGGTCTACTTCCGCCGCCTGCCGGCGGGCCAGGTGACGGGCACCGAGCTCGACCGCGACGGCGTCAAGGTCACGGTCTTCATCAACGCGCCCTTCGACCAGCATGTCAATGCGAATACGCGCTTCTGGCAGGCGAGCGGCGTCGATGTGAAGGTCGACGCCGGCGGCCTCCAGGTCGACACGCAGTCGCTGGTCTCGATCCTGATCGGCGGCCTCGCATTCGACACGCCGCCCGGCACGGCGCCGGTGGCGCCCGCCGGCGCCGCCGCCGAATTCAGGCTGTTCGCGAACCGGCAGGCAGCCCTGAAGAATCCCGAGCACGACAAGCTCGAGTTCACCATGCTCTTCGACGAGTCGGTCCGCGGCCTGCAGCCCGGCGCGCCGGTCGACTTCCGCGGTATCACCGTGGGCGAAGTCGATGCGGTGAGAATGCAATTGGCCGCCGGCGGAGGTGACGTCCTGGTCGCGGTCCAGGCGACGATCTATCCATCGCGCATCCAGTGGCAGGACGCGCTCCCCGGCGCCGGCACGGCCCAGCGGCGCAGGCGGCTGATCGACGCCCTGGTCGCGTCCGGCATGCGCGCGCAGCTGCGGCCGGCCAGCCTGCTCACGCACGAGCTCTATCTCGCGCTCGACTTCTTTCCCGCCAAGGGCGCGAAAGTGAACTGGGCGGCGAGCCCGCCGGAGCTTCCGACGCAGAAGGCGACCCTGGTCGAGCTGCAGAGCGCGATCGGTTCGCTCGCCGCCAAGCTCGAAAACCTCCCGCTGGACGAGATCGGCGGCGACCTGCGCCAGACCCTGCAGAGCGCCTCGCGGCTCATGGGCCGCATCGACGCGGAGGTCGCCCCGGAAGTCGGCCCGACGCTCGCGCAGCTGCGCAAGACGCTCGCCGCAGCCGACCGGCTGCTCGCGAGCGACTCGCCGCTGCAGACCGATACGCGGCAGGCGATGCGCGAGCTCGCTCGCGCCGCCCAGGCGTTCCGCGTGCTGGCCGATTATCTCGAGCGCCATCCGGAGGCGCTGCTGATGGGGAAGAAAGACGAGGGCGACAAATGAGGAAAATGAGGAGATGGTTCGCGTTGGGGTTGGTCCTCACGCTCTGGGGCTGCGCCGGCTCGCCGCCGTCCCAGTTCTTCACCCTGAGCGGTATTGACGCGCCCGGCATTACGCCGGTCGCGCGGACCGATTACGCAATCCTGGTCGGCCCGGCCACGCTGCCCGAGTCGGTCGACCGTCCGCAGCTCGTTCTGCGCCTGTCCGAAAACCGCGTGCGGATCGTCGAGGAGGCGCGCTGGGCGGAGCCGCTGGCGGGCGCCATCCAGGGCGTGATCGCACAGGATCTCGCCCAGTTGCTGAGCTCGCGCCGCGTCATGGCCTACCCGCAGAGCCCCGAAGGCTTCGACTACCAGGTGTTCCTCGAGGTCCTGCGCTTCGATGGCGCTCTGAATGACGCTGCAACCCTCGAAGTCGCCTGGACCTTGCGCCCGGCAAACGGCGGCGATCCCCGGTTCGGCCGCACGCTGGTGCGCGAGCGCGTCGACGGCGACGGATACGAAGCGCTGGTCGCCGCGCACTCGCGAGCCCTGCGGGCGGTGAGCACCGAGATCGCGGCAGCGATCCGCGCTCGTGGATAGCTATACGGCGTCTGCGGCCGTGATACCGAGGCCTTCGGCCACCGCCTCGCCGTAGGCCGGATCGGCCTTGGCGAAGTGGGCGATCTGGCGGAGCTGGATCGCGCGCGGCACGCCGCGCAAGGCGGCTACGAGGTTGGAGGCTAGCCGCGCCCTCTCGTCGAAGGGCATGAGGCGGAACAAGTCGCCGGGCTGGGTCCAGTAATCTTCGTTGCCTTTCCAGTGATCGTAGCGACCGGCGTCGCCCTCGATCCTCAGCGGCGGCTCCTTGTAGCGCGAGTCGTCTACCGGCCCGCCGAAGCTGTTGGGCTGATACACCGGCGCGCCGCCGTAGTTGCCGTCGAAGCGCAGGTATCCGTCGCGGTGGTAGGTGTGCACCGGGCAGCGCGGCTTGTTCACGGGCAGCGCCGCGTAGTTGATGCCGATGCGGTAGCGATGCGCGTCCGGGTAGGAGAGAAGCCGCGCCTGGAGCATCTTGTCCGGCGAGGCGCCGAAGCCCGGCGGCATGTTGGCCGGCTCGAAGGCCGCCTGCTCGACCTCGGCGAAGTAGTTCTGCGGATTGCGATTGAGCTCGAGCACGCCGGCCTCGATCAGCGGGTAGTCCTTGTGCGGCCACACCTTGGTGAGGTCGAAGGGATGAATGCGGTAGGTCTCGGCCTCCTTCTCCGGCATCACCTGGGCCATCACGCGCCATTTCGGGAAGGTGCCGTGCTCGATCGCGCCATGCAGGTCGCGGCGGTGGACATCGGGGTCTTCGCCCGCGACCCGCGTCGCCTCGTCCTGCGTGAGGCAGCTGATGCCCTGCAGGGTCTTCAGGTGCCACTTCACCCAGAAGCGCTCGCCCTTCGCGTTCCACAGGCTGTAGGTATGGCTCGAGTAGCCGTTCATGTGGCGGTAGCTCGCCGGGATGCCGCGGTCGCTGAACAGGATGGTCACCTGGTGCAACGACTCGGGGCTGAGCGACCAGAAATCCCACTGCATCGTGTCGTCGCGCAGCCCGGTATCGGGCAGGCGCTTCTGGCTGTGGATGAAGTCCTGGAACTTGAGCGGGTCGCGCACGAAGAAGACCGGGGTGTTGTTCCCCACCAGGTCCCAGTTGCCCTCCTCGGTGTAGAACTTCACTGCGAAGCCGCGCGGGTCGCGCGCGGTGTCGGCCGAGCCGAGCTCGCCGGCCACGGTCGAGAAGCGCACGAACACCTCGCACTGCCTGCCCTGGCTTTCGAAGAGCTTCGCCCTCGTGTAGCGCGAAAGCTCGCGCGTGACGGTGAACGTGCCGTAGGCGCCCGCGCCCTTCGCGTGCACCACGCGCTCGGGCACGCGCTCGCGGTTGAAGTGCGCCATGCGCTCCATCAGCTGATAGTCCTGCATCAGCACCGGGCCGCGCGCGCCGGCGGTCTGCGAGTTCTGGTTGTCGGCGATCGGCACGCCGGCGGCGGTGGTCATGGCCGTCTTTTCGCTCATCGGCAATCTCCTTGTGGGTGAGGCATGCTGCGATGCGCGCTTTGCCGAGCGATGGCTCCATCGTTACAGAGGTAACGACCCTGATACCGGCCGGCAACGGGAACGCCCGACACCGATCGGCATGAAGAAGGTGAAGGACGACGACCTCAAGCGGATGGTCGACTTCATCCTCTCGCAGAAGTAGTCGACAGCCTCGCTCACTTTCTTCAGACGCTGCTGCGCGCGCTCGGCGCGTTGCTGCCCCGGCCGTTGGGTGTCAAACGACCATCAGCGGTTACAGGGGCAACATCCGCGACACGCGGCGTAAACCGATCGCGTCCAAGGTAATCGCATGAAATTCCTCGCGAGGTACGAGAAGCTGCTCATGCTTGCCGCGGGCGCGTTGATCGCGCTCGGCGTCACGCTCGGCCACGCGGCGCTCACGCCGGCGGCGCCGAAGATCGCGCAGAAGGAGATCGACGCGGCGGTGGCTCGCACGCTCGCCACCAAGCCCCTGCCCTCGCCCGCGATGCGCGCCTACCAGGCAGTGCGTCCCTCGCTCGTTCATGTGCGCACGGAGCGCAGCGCCGGTACCGGCGTGGTGATCGTCAGCCGCGGCGTTATCCTGACGAGCCTGCACGTCGTCTCGGGCGCAAGCCGCGTGCGCGTGACTTTCGCAAACGGGCTCGAGTCGGAAGCAAGCGTTGCGGCCACGCAGCCCGAAAACGATGTCGCGGTGCTGCAGGCGAGGCTCGTGCCCGACGATCTCAGGGCGGCGACCCTTCGCCCGGCGAAGGACCTTGTCGTGGGAGAGCACGTGACCACGGCCGGCTTCCCGTTCGGCATCGGCCCCTCGGTGTCGCACGGCGTGGTTTCGGGCCTGAAGCGCGAGTACCCCGCGCCCGACGGCCGGCATCGCCTGCGCGATCTGATCCAGTTCGACGCCGCCGCCAACCCGGGCAGCTCCGGCGGGCCGCTCGTCAATGGCGCCGGCGAAGTGATCGGCATCGTCGCCGCCATCGTTACCCCGAGCGAGAGCTTCTCGGGCGTTGCGTTCGCCGTGCCGATCGAGCACGCGGCCCGAGCCGCCGGATTGCCCAAGCTTTGAGGAGAAACCCATGCTGATGGAGCGCGTGTTGTATGAGGTCAAGAAAACCGTGGTCGGCCAGGACCGCTTCCTCGAGCGCATGATGGTCGCGCTCCTCGCGCAGGGGCATCTCCTGGTCGAAGGCGTGCCTGGCCTCGCCAAGACGCTCGCGGTGAAGACGCTCGCGGCGGCGGTGCGCGGCTCCTGCCGCCGCATCCAGTTCACGCCCGACCTGGTCCCCGCCGACCTCGTCGGCACCCGCATCTACAACCAGAAGACCGGCGAGTTCAGCACCTCGCTCGGCCCGGTGTTCTGCAACCTGCTGCTCGCCGACGAGATCAACCGCGCGCCGGCGAAAGTGCAGAGCGCGCTGCTCGAAGTGATGCAGGAGCGCCAGGTGACGATCGCGGGGGAGACCCACCGCGTGCCCGATCCGTTCCTCGTCATGGCGACGCAGAACCCGATCGAGAGCGAAGGCACCTATCCTCTGCCGGAAGCGCAGGTCGACCGCTTCATGATGAAGGTGCTGGTCGGCTATCCGAGCGAGAGCGAGGAGTTCGCCATCGTCGCGCGCGTTACGGGGATTCCCGCCGGAACGCAAGGCGTCGCGAGCGCCGAGGATCTCAGGTCGCTGCAGCGCGAATGCCGCAGGGTCTACGTCGAACCTTCGCTCGTCCAGTATGCCGTCAGGCTCGCGCGGGCGACGCGCGCGCCGGACCGGCACGTCACGTACGGCGTAAGCCCGCGCGCACCGATCCACCTGGTCGAAGGCGCGCGCGCGCTCGCGCTTCTGCGCGGCCGCGATTACGCGCTGCCCGAGGACATGGTCGACCTCGCGCCGGACGTGCTGCGCCACCGGCTGGTGCTCTCCTACGAGGCGCTGGCCGACGGCATCACCGCCGACCAGGTCGTTCACAAGTTGATCCAGACGGTCCGCGCGCCGGCGAAGCCGCTCCACAGCCATGCCCGAGTCGCCGTCGCCGGATCCTGAAGCGATCCTGCGCCGCCTCGAGTGGACGGCGGTGCGCCGTCTCGACGGCCTGCTGCACGGCGACTACCGCACGCTGTTTCGCGGCTTCGGCCTCGACCTCGCGGACCTGCGCGAGTACCGCGAGGGCGACGACGTGCGCCACATCGACTGGAACGTCACCGCGCGCCTCGATACGCCCTACGTGCGCGAATACCACCAGGACCGCGAAATTGCCGCCTGGTTCCTGCTCGATCTTTCGCGCTCGATCGATTTCGGCGCAAGGGTCAAGAAGCGCGCGATGTCGACCGGGTTTGTCACGGTGCTCGCGCAGCTCCTCACCCGGCATGGCAACCGCGTCGGCGCCCTCCTCTATGGCGACCGGGTCGAGTCCCTCCCGGCGCGCAGCGGCCGGCGGCACGTGCTGCACCTTCTGCACCGCCTGACGAGGCATTCCGAGGCTTCCCCGCGCGGGACGAAGCTTGCCGAGCTCCTCGGCGCCGCGGCCCCGGTGCTGCGGCGCCGCTCGCTCGTGTTCGTGGTCTCGGACTTCATCAGCGAGCCGGGCTGGGAAAAGCCGCTCGGCGAGCTTGCGCGGCGGCACGACGTCGTCGCGGTGCGCGTCCGCGACCCGCTCGAGAGCGAGCTGCCCGATATGGGCATGGTCACGCTCGAGGACCCCGAGACCGGCGAAGCGCTCTTCATCGATACGCACGACCGCGGCTTTCGCCGCAGGTTTGCGGAGATGGCCGC
>Ga0190265_10001315_pt1 | contig 16205 bp, 12 predicted proteins | sample Popmic124T_FD_133135 | JGI IMG/M metagenome (GOLD analysis project Ga0190265, IMG submission 133135) | Populus adjacent soil microbial communities from riparian zone of Indian Creek, Utah, USA - 124 T | ecosystem: Environmental > Terrestrial > Soil > Riparian zone | place: USA: Utah | collected...
AGGCCGCCGCGAGATGGAGTCGGAAGAAGAAATGCCGCGAGGTGGTCGCCTCGCTGGTTCTGCTGAAACCCGAATTCGCCTGTCCGGTCAGATGTTTGAGTGGCCGTATGGCTACTTCGACGATCGATCTGGCAGCGAGAAACTGACACAGTAGTGCTAGGTGGGTCAGCGAGGACGATTCGAGCTCGGAGCGTCGTCGCGCTTGCCGCTATCGGTCGGCCCGTCGTCGTCGCCGGCGGTCCCGGAGCACGCCGAGTACAAGCCGCCGAACAGCACGAGGAAGCTCAAAAGAACGAAGGCTCCGTGGTTTCGAAAAAATCCACTTCGGGCCATGGCGGCAACTTCCTCTCGTTAAGAAATGGGAGCACGTGGGGCAATAAAGTTACCGTGCTCTCAATTTCTTTTCTAGGCTCTCTTTATACCATCTAGTGCGCCTTTGCGCCGGATTCGTACGGCGTTGTTTCTACCTTTTTTAGCAGTATCCCCAATCCTCGTGATGCAGATACGACTCGCTTCCCATCCTGTAACCAAAGCGCGTTGGCGCACTATTGCCATCTCTTCGGCGCATTCGATGCATTCCCGCGCCCCCGGCCCCGGCTCTCGCGCCTCCGGTGGCACCTCTCGCTGGGTCTCGGGCCCGCGCCTGCCCCTCCTTGACCTCCTCGGCCCGCCACTCGCAAGCTGAGACCCTGGTGGGACCTCCGGAGCGGCGTCGATGGTTCTGGGTCCTCTACGGCGCGTGGATCTTCGTCACCTTTGCGTATTTTTTGCCGGCGGCCACGTGGAACCCCGTATCGCGCTTCGAGCTCACGCGGTCGGTCGTGGAGCGGGGAAAGCTCGATATCGACGCCTTCGCCGACAGCACGGGCGATCGCGCGTTCGTGGCGGGTCATTGGTACAGCGACAAAGCGCCGCTGCCGGCGCTGCTCGCCGTGCCGGCGTACGCCTTTTTGTACGCATGGGACCAGCGCCAGGGCCAAGACGCCGTTTACACCGCGAGCGGCACCGAAGAAAGACCCGCCCTCCGGGTCACCGTGAATCACCCGTTTGCGCGCGGTCTTTACGTCAGCTCGTTGTCGACGGCCGCGCTCGGCGGCGTTGCGCTGGCCATCGCGATCTACGAAGTCTTGCGCCGCCGCGTCACGCCCGTGATCGCGTTTGCAGCGACGACCGCCACCGTGCTGGGCACGCCGCTGTTTGCGTATGCCACGAGCCTCTATGGCCATACGCTCGCAGCCGCCCTCTTGTTCGGGGCAGTAGCGCTGCTCGACGGACCGGCCGCGGGTGACGGCGCGTTCGCCCCCGGGGCGGCCCATGGGCCGCTGCGGTGGGCCGGCATGTTCCTCGTGGCGGCGATCGGGTGCGAGTACCTGGCGGTCATTCCGGCGCTCGTCATCGGGGTCGCCATCGCTTTTCGCCTGCCAGGGCCGGCGCGGCCGCGCGCCGTGCTCGATCTGGCCGAGGGGGCCATCGTGCCCGCGCTCGTGATCGCCGCCTACCACACGGCTTGCTTCGGAGCGCCGTGGCGAACCGGTTATTCGTTCATCGTTCATCCCGATTTTGCGGGACAGGGCAGAGGGCTCCTGGGCATCCAGCTGCCTCGCGTCTCGGTGCTCGCGAGTTTGCTCTTCGGCACGCGGCGGGGCCTTTTTTACGTGGCGCCCATCGCCGCGGTCGGGGTCGGCGCCATGTTGTACGGCCTGCGAAAGCGGAGCCCGGATTGGCTCGTGCCGGTCGGCCTCGCCGCTTTCGGAGCGCTGCTGCTCGTGAACGCCGGATACTACATGTGGTGGGGCGGCGCCTCGGCGGGGCCGCGCCACCTGGTGCCCGCGCTTGGCTTCGTGGCCATCGGCGTCGCGCGTGCGCTGGCTGCGCCGCGGGTGCGTTATCCGGCGCTCGGCGTAGCGCTCATCTCGATGCTCGGCATGCTGCTCTTGGTGGGCGTCGGCATCGAAGCACCCGAGGAGGGCAACATCATGCTCGACTACGTGTGGCGGTCGTTTCGCGCGGGCGATCTTTCGCGATTGAGCGGTGCGAGCAACTGGGCCATTTCGGCCGGGCTCCCCCCGGGCGGAAGCCTCGGACCGTTGCTCGCGTGGTGGATCGTCGGTGGGCGCTACCTGGCCCGTGCCGCTGCCAGCGAAGACCGCTGATCATGGACCTGCGGTGGCCGGCCGCAGCGCCATCCGGTCGAACAAGATGCCGAGGTGGCGTTGATCGTGCGACGTTTTCTCGACCTCGGACGGCTGCGCCGTAGCGGACGGCGCGAGCTCGAGCACGTTCACGCCCGGCCGGAGCGCGGACCGGGGCACGCGCACGACGCCCGTGCGAAAGTCGGCCGGCACTTCCATGCGCCCCAATCGGTGGCCATTCATGACGAGATTGACGCCGATCGGCGCAATGGGCGCATAGGCGCGCGCTTCCCAATCGAGCTCGTCGTCGGAAGCGCCGGGCAGCACGTGAAAAACGATCGCCGCGGCTGGGCCGTCCGTCCACACGACGGTGCGTCCGTCGATGTATTCGCTGCCGCTCCAGCCATTTTGCAGCCGCTGCCGGTGCGAGGGGTGCCCCACGTCGACCTCGTCGGACGCGCCCACCGGAACGAGCAAGAGCTCGCGCAACGTCACCTGGGTCGGCAGAAGCCGGGATCCTCCCGCGGTCGCGCCCGCGCCGCTCCCCCCCGCGGCGATCGCGCGCAGCTCGAGCAGGTTCTCGGGCGAGGCCGCGAGCGCGCTCTGCACCTCCGGCCCGAGGACCGCCGTCGCGAGCGACCAGCTCGCGCCGAAGTCGAAGCTGGCCAGCGTCCGGCCATTGAGTGAAACAGCCAGCCTTGCTCGCCCACCGGCAGAAGTACCCGCCTCGGGGGACGCGCCCGCCGCGTCGCCGGCTCCGGCGGCGCGACCTCGCAGACCGAGGAGATAGTGCTCGCTGGCGGGCAGGCCGAAGGCAAAACGCAGCGTGCTGACTTCTCCCTGGGTGGTCACGCCGGGGACGCCCTCGTTCGATTCAGGGCTCGTCCACCCTCCGGCCAAAAACGGCTTATCGTCGGGTGTTCCCGGCAGGATCTCGAAAGAATGAGCCAGCGGGTCTTCGAGCTCGAGCCGTCGAAGCGCGAGGTCGAGCGGCGTCTCGTCTTTGGCGCCGGACGCGCCGTCCGAAAGCTCGAGCTCGTTCCAGCCGGTTTGCAGCGCGCCCGGAGGCACCTCGAGCTCGGCCGTGCTGGGGCCCGTGCCGACCAGAAAACCCTTAGGTCGATGGTTGAGCGAAATGGCCAACGTAAGGCCCTTGGGCCATTCGCCGACCACGCGGATTCGCGTGTACCGCGGCAAACGCTGGAACACGAAACCCAAGCGCGGGCGTGCCGCCGAAGCCGCGACGTGGGGTACACCGGCCACCACTTCATCGACGCCCCAACCCGAAAGCAGATGCGGACGTGCCTCCGGCGATCCGAGCGCCAATACTTGGGGGTTGCCCATCGGTTCGAGCAGAAGATCATCCACCAGCATGCCGAGCTCGCGAAGATCACCCGCCGCTTCGGGTTTGACGGTCTTCGCATAGGTAAAGGCGAGCTGGTTCGTGCCCGCCTCGAGAACGCCGGGCGCGACGAAGAGAAAGACGCGCTCCCAAGCTTCGCGAATGACCACCTCGCCGAGCTCGTGGCCATTCAGCGCGACGGCGACGGCTTGGGCGGCGATCCCTTTGGCCTGCCAGCTGAGCACGTACGGCGTGTCGGACGGCGCCATGACCAAGCGGAGCGCCGAGGCCGGACCATCGCTCCAGACCACGGTTCGGTCGTCGACGAGCTCGTCGCCGCTCCAACCTTTTGCCAATCGTGCCCGCGCATGCGGTGTGCCGAGGTCGACGAAGACGCGCGCCGAAGGGGGGCGCCCGACGACGATCGCCATGCCCGGTGCGAGGTACCGCGCCACGCGGTTTTGGTCGGGGGTGAGCGCCTCTTCCAGGCCGCCGCCGGCCTTGGTCACGATGACCCCGTCGTACTCCGCCCAACTGGTCGCCGAGAGCAGTCGTTCTCGCCCCACCGCGCGACACGCGTCCGGCTCGAGGGGAAGCTCGTTCTCGTTCATGGGATGCTCGGGAGGACCGCGCAAACCTTCGCGGAACCTATCGCCGCGGTACCAGATCGGCTGGTAGCGGTTCGCCGAGAAGAGGTAGGGGCTGACGCCGTTCTTTCCGAGGGCATAAGCCCAGAGGTGACGAAACGAATCGTAGCCCCCCCAGACGAGTGAGCTGGCGTTCGCGCAATCCGGGACCTGCACCGTGAGGTACCGGCCCTCGACGCGTTCGGGACCATGTGCGCCGGCCACTTGCTCGACCTGACGCGCGCGGCGCGACACTTCGGCGAGCGATGCGCCGAGCGCGAGGAGAGGAGAGAGAGCGAGCAGCGCGGCGCGGACGCCGCGTGCGCGATCGGCGGCGCTGGCGGCGAGCAGCGTCCAGAAGAGAGCGCCGATCACGAGCGTGCGCGAGGCGAGCAAAAAAACGAGCCCTTGCGACTCCGGGATGGCCAGCGTGCCCAGCGATCCGAAGGCGGCGACGAGGACGAGGAAGGTGCGACCGCCGCGCCGCGGCACCTCTCCGATGCCGGTCGCGGCCGCGACCGCAGCCATCGTCAAGAGCACGAGCATGGGGAGGAAAGCGAGCAGCATCGCCGGGCCGGTGATCGCGTACGACCGGGTGGCGAGGTGCGAGAGTGCGAGACCCGCGGGCCGGTACCAGCGCGGCGCATGGAAAAGCGTCACTCCGGTCGCGGCGATGGGATCGAACGCGTGCTGGCGTAGATCGTGGAGCGCAAGCACGACGCCCGGCGCGACGCCGAGCGCCGCGGTCACGAGCGCACGGCGTCCGAAGCCGCCCACTGTCGCCCATGCGACGAGCAGAACGAAGCAAAGACATCCGAAGACGTAGGCATGCGCGAGGTACGTCAGCGTGGCGAGGAACACGACCTCGAGGCGCGCCCACGGTTTTCGAAGCCGCTCTTCGTCGCGAAGGGCGGCTGCGGTTGCGAGCAAGGCGGGAGGGATGGCGAGCGCATAGGGAACGAGACCGACGCGCGTCGGCCAGCTGAGCGCGAGTGGGAGCGCGAGCAACGTGGCCCACGACGCCGAGATGCCGAGCGCCCGGGCGACGGCGCCGGCCGCGAGGGGCGTCGCGAGCGCCGTCATCACGACCAAGAGCCGCAGGACGGCCGGCGCCGAAAGCAGCGGCGCGCTCAACCGACTGAGCCAGATGTAGAGGGAATAACCGAGCGTATGGATGTCCGAACGAGCGAGGTACGCGGAAGGAGCGTCGAGATCGCGATCGATCTCCAAAAGGTGGATGTGGTTGGGAATGTCTTGGAACGGCAGGTAGCGCGGCGTGACCAGCACCCACGTCACGGCCGAGAGAGCGACCGCGATCGCTATCCATTTGACGTCGATGAGCGGGAGCCAACGCGGGGTCGGCCGTTGCGAGGACACCTTGAGACCCCGACTCTACCTAGCTCGGCAAGCGCCGGACAGCCCCCGGCATGAGAACCACGGCGCGAGGGGCCTAAAACGTGATGGCCTCGCGCGGGTCGCCGGGGAAAGCGCGGTCGAGCTTCTTCACAGCGTCGCGCACCTCGTCGCTTTCCGCCGTGGGTAGCTGCACTTGAAAATGAACGTACAGATCGCCCGCTTCGGCATTTTTCCTGGCGACGCCCTTGCCTTTCAACCTTAGAACCTGGCCGCTCTGGGTGTGGGGCGGCACCTTGAGTGATACGGCCCCGTCCGCCGTCGGCACCTTGACCTTGGCACCCTCGTAGGCCTCGCCCGGCGTGATCGGCAAGTCGAGGTGCAGGTCCATTCCTTCCCGACGAAAGAAGGGGTGCGGGCGGACGTGGATGCGGAGCAAGAGGTCGCCGTTGGCGCCCCCGTTGGGGCTCCTGCCGCCTTGGCCGGCGAGGCGAAGGCGGCTCCCTTCCGCGGCGCCGGGGGGGATGCGCACCGTGATGGGCTCGTCGGATTCCGGGGTACGGAGCGTGAGCGTTCCCCCCTTCACGGCCATGCCGAAGTCGATGGTGATCTCGCTCTCCTGATCGAGGCCGCGCGCCGGTCCGCGCTTTCGTTTGCGACCACCGAACAAGTCGCCGAAAAGGTCCCCCATACCGGCGCCTGCGTTGAAATCGCCGTCGGCCCCGCTGGGAGCTCCGCCGGAGCGGCGCAAGAAATCGTTGATGTCGAAAGGAACGTTGGCGCCCCCGCTGCCGCGCGGACCTGCACCTTGGCTCGACCAGGCTCGGTACTGCCGCATCCGCTCGGGGTCGAAACCTTCTCGCAGGGCGTCTTCGCCGAACTCGTCGTAGAGGGCGCGCTTCTTCTGGTCGCCCAGAACTTCGTAGGCACGGTTGACGTCTTTGAATTGCGCCTCGGAGGCCTTGTCACCCGGGTTCTTGTCGGGATGGAGCTTGGCCGCGAGCTTGCGGTAGCGCTTCTTGATCTCGTCGGCCGAGGCGCCGCGCGAAACCCCGAGGATGCCGTAGAAATCGCGGGCCATGTCGTCGGTGGAACGTAAGACAGCCGTCCTCCGCCGGCAACCACCCTTCCGTCCGCCTCGTTTGCAAAAGCCAGCCCGGCCTGCGTCAGCGTCGGGCGCGGGCGCGAGCCGAAATGACGATGTTTTCGGCGTAGCGATCGAACTTGGTGCGCTTGTAGTCGCCCCAAGCATCCTCGATGGCAAAGCCGTTGTAGTGGAGCAAAGCTTCGAGCTCCTGAGGAAAGAACTGGCGATGGGCTAGCGGTGTCACCCACGATTCGTGTTCTTTTCCTTGGGGCAAAAACTCCATGGTCACGAAGAGGATCTGCCGCGCCTGATCGTAATCGAAACGCTCCGTATAGCGGACCATGTCCCCGGTGCGCGGATAGCGAAAGCGCGGGCAGAAATAGGCTCGGTTGGGATCGCGTATGAGCTCGTGGGCGTTGGGGTTCGATATATCGAAGACGAAGGCACCTTTCGGGGCAAGGTGCTCGAGCACGCGGGCGAGAAACCGCTCTACGTCTCGACGCTCGTAAAGGTGGAGAAAGGCATTGAACGGACACGTCACGAGCGGGAAGGCACGCCCGAACCGCACGCTGCGCATGTCGCCGCGTTTCAAGGTGACGCGGGATCGAACGAGCTTCGGCTCGGCCGCGAGGCGTCGCTTGAAATCCTCCAGCATGGGTCGCGAGTGGTCGACGCCGGTCACCAGGGCGCCAGCGCGCGCGGCCGGCAGAGCGAGACGACCATTGCCGACGCCGTATTCGAGCACCCGCCCGTGCTGCTCGGCGAGCCCCACGTAGAAGGCGATGTCGTCTTTGCGCTTTCGGTAGGTTTTCGTGTAGTACGCCGCGTCGTCGTAATGCGCCAAGGACCCGGCTTCGAGCTCCTTGTCGCCATAAGCCGAACACGCTGCGCGCCGGGCGCCGCGGGCGGCACGGGCCTTCGCGGTGCGGAGCGACGAACTCAGGGGTCGCGCTTCACGGCGGTGTCGATCCACTCTTCGACCACGTCGTAGCTGGGGCGATTGAAGTGCACCTTGCCGGTAGCAATTTCACGCAAACTGAGCACCGACGGCTTGTTCTTGGCGCGCACGAGCACGTGGGAGCCTTTCATGATCTGGCGGGTCCGCGCGGCTGCAAGAACGACGAGCGCGAAACGATTTTCTTCCCGCTCCAGGCAATCTTCAACGGTGACGCGGGCCATGGTGACTCTCTTTCTCGGCGAGCAGGAATCGGACGTGCGAAGAAGGTTTTGCGTTCAGCGAACGGGTCCCTCAGAACGAGGACGGTGCAAGTGTCCGAATTAACGTTACTTCCGCCGAACCGACAAGAGACGCGCTCCCCGAATTCGGGGACAGCACCTTAATCGCCTGGGGGGTCCGGTGCAAGCTGGCTGCACGCCCCGCGCTGAATTTGCGCCAACGGGCGCCTCGCACCTTCCCGGTCCGGGGGATGCCGGGTATCGTGTAGCGGGCGATAGATCTGCCTGCTGGGGAACCGGCTAAGGGGTGGCGGGGCATGGATGGCGGGGGAGCCAGCGAACGCGAGTTATTGCTGTTCGACCTGGGTGGTCGATCCTACGCGGTGCCGTCATCCGACGTGGTGGAGCTCGTGCGCGCCGTCGCGGTCAGATCGCTGCCCACCGGTCCGCGCGTGGTCGCCGGCGTGATGAACCTCCGCGGGCGTCTCGTGCCGGTCTTCGACCTGCTTATCCGTTTCGAAATGCCGTCCCCGCCTCTCGAGCCGACCGAACAATTCATCGTGGCTCGAGCGGGGGAGCGCCTGGTCGCCGTTCGCACCGATCGCGCGACGCGCCTCGTCAACGTACCGGCCTCGGACATCGAGGAAGCCGCGGGTGTCGTCAGCGGCACGCGATACTTGTCGGGAATCGTCAAGCTCCCGGACGGCATCGCCCTGATCCACGATCTCGGAGCGCTCCCCTCCGAGGCCGAGGGGGCGACGCTCGACCGCGCGATGAGCGCCGCCGAGGCTTCATGATGGAAAGAGCCTGGTCGCAGTTGGTTTTGCAGGGGCTCGCCGCCTCCATCCGCGACCACGCCGGCCTCTCCTTCGTACCGGAGCGCTACGACGAGCTCGAGCGGCGCACGCGGCGCGCCATGGCCAAAGCAGGCGTCACCGACGTGCGCGACTACACCGACGGTCTCGGCTCGGGCCGTCTTTCGTTCGACGATTGGGTCGCCGAGCTGACGGTCGGAGAGACCTATTTTTTTCGCGAGCCCCTGCAGTTCGAATTCATTCGCACCCGCATCTTGCCCGGGCTTCTGGCCAAGCGCGGCATGGGCCATGTGTTCCGCGCCTGGAGCGCCGGGTGCGCCTCGGGGGAAGAGGCCTATTCACTGGCCATCCTTTTCGAGGAGCAATGCCTCAGCGCAAGCTTGCACCTCATCGCCACCGACGTGTCACGCGCGGCGCTGGCCAAGGCGCGGCGCGGTCATTACGGCGCGTGGTCGATGCGCGACGCCTCCGACGGATGGATCGATCGATATTTCCTCCGGCGTCCACAAAAGCAGTTCGAGCTCGCGGAGCGATTTCGCCAGCAAGTCACGTTCGAATATCTGAATCTGGCGCTCGACGAGTACCCGTCGTTTTTCACCGGGGTGTGGGGTAACGACATCATCCTTTGCCGCAACGTCTTGATCTACCTCGACCGCGAAACGGTGCGAGCCGTCGCGCGCCGTCTCTTCGAGTCGCTCGCGGACGGCGGCTGGCTCCTCACCGGCCCTTCTGATCCGCCGCTCGCCGATTACGCGCCGTACGAAACGGTGATCACCGACGCAGGCGTCTTTTACCGGCGCGACCGCGGCCACACCACGGTGGCGGTGCCCGGTCGTGCGTCCCTCGATGCCGCTGAGAGCGGGCGTTTTGCGGCGGCCAAAGAGGAAACCACGGGGGTTCGGCTCGGTCTTTCGTCGGCCGCGACAGCGGGTTCGGCGCGATCCGACGCCTGGCCGGAAGAGACGAACGACGGAGCGAAACCGGATGGGTCGGGTGCCCTCTTCGATCTTGCTGCCGCCGCCTTCGCCGCGGGAAATTACCCTCGGGCGATCGAGCTTTCTCGCACCGTCATCGATCACGCGGGGTCCGCGGCGCTGGAGGTCAGAGCCACCGCCAACCTTCTCGGCTCGGGCGAAGCGGCGCGGCTATGTACCGGAGCGCTGCTGCGATTTCCGTTGAGCGCCGAGCTCTACGTGCTGCAAACGTCGCTGTTGCTCGATGCGGGCGACTATGACGCCGCCTCACGGGCGGCGCGACGGCTGCTCTATCTCGACCGTTCGCTCGTCATCGCCCACGTCCTTCTCGGCTCCATCCTCGGCAAGCGCGGCGAGCGCGAAGAAGCCATTCGGGCGTTTCGCAACGCCTGCGATCTCGCCGCCTCGGCACCGTCGGACGATATCGTTCCCTTCGCCGACGGCGAGAGGGCGGGACGCATCGCTGATTTCGCGCGGGCCCAGATTCATCTCCTCGGCGCCGAGCCCGGTCGAGATCGAGAAAGGGAGGCTCCTTGATCCGCAAGAACGGCGCCTCGCGGAGGGAAATCGACTGGGCCTCGGTGCACCGCCGGATCGCGGTGGCGGGCGAGAACCGCGATGCATCCCGGGAGGCGAAAGACGCCATCTTGGTAGAGCGCGCCCGCGCTCTCGCGCGACCGATCGAGACCGCGACGGCGAGGACGCCGGATCTCTCGCTGGCGACGTTCGATCTCGCCGGCGAGCGTTACGGTATCGAAGCACGCCTCATCGTCGAAATCGGCAGGCTCTCGGACTTCTCGCCGCTCCCGGGCGCACCATCACACCTCATCGGCATCGCCAACCTGCGCGGCGACATCCTCCCCATCTTCGACCTGCGCGCGCTTCTGGCGCTCAACCGGCGCGCCCTCGACGACATGTCCCGCTTGGTGGTGCTGGGCAGACATGGCCCCGAGTTCGGAATTCTCGCCGACGCGACGCGCGAGCTTACCGCCCTGTCTTCGGCGGAGCTTCTCCCCCCGCCCCCCTCGGTGAGCGAAGAAGCACGTCACTTGATACGGGGCGTGACGAAAGACGCGCTGGTGGTGCTCGACGGAGCGGTGCTGCTCGAGGATCGCCGACTTTTTTGCGACCAAGAAGACGAGGCTCGAACCTGAAAAGCGAGGTCAACGTGACGATAGGAAGAAGGATTGCCATAGGCTTCGGAATACCGCTGGCGCTTTTGATCCTCGTCGGATGGACCGCCTACCGGAACACGATGAGCCTCGTCGCCGATGCCCAATGGGTCACCCACACGCACACCGTGCTCGAGCGCACGGAGTCGCTTTACGCGATGCTGAAGGACGGCGACACCGGGTTCCGGGGCTACATCATCACCGGCGACGAGGCCTTTCTCGAACCGTATCGAACGGCCTCTGTCGGCTATGGGCCCGCGGTGGATGAAATCGCGAAGCTCACCGCCGACAATCCGATCCAACACGGTCGCGCAGTGGCGCTGAAACGCCTCATCGCGACGGAGATGGAGCAGATAGCCAAAACCATCAAGGTCAGAGCCGAAAGGGGATTCGATGCGGCGGCGGAGATAGTCAAGACACGGGTCGGCAAGAACCTGATGGACGATGTCCGGAGCGCTCTGCGCGAAATGCGGGACGAGGAGCATCGGCTTCTCTTGGCGCGCAGCAAGATCAGTGACGACGGCGCCAACAGCGCGCTGAGTACGATTCTATGGGGAACGGGGCTGGCGACGCTGCTCGTGGCGGCAGCGAGCTACGTCATGACCCGCAGCATCGTCAACCCCGTGCGCGAGGTTCTCGACGGAGCGACGCAAGTCGGAGGCGGAAACCTCGCCCATCGTATCCGGCTCATCGGTAACGACGAGCTCACGCGTTTGGCCGAGACGTTCAACGGGATGACCGAGAACCTGGGGAAGACGATGGTGACGGCGGACACCGAGAAACAGGCGCGCGCTCGGGTCGAGAATCTCTTGCAGACCATCGCCGAAACGGCGGCGAGTCTGGTCTCGGCGACATCGGAAATCCTGGCCGGCACGACGCAGCAAGCCGCGGGAGCACAAGAGCAAGCGGCAGCGGTGGCGCAGACGGTCACCACGGTGGACGAGGTCGTCCAGACTTCCGAACAATCGGCGCAGCGCGCCCGCGCGGTGGCGGAAGTATCGCAGAAATCCGTCGATCTCAGCCGGACGGGACGCAAAGTCGTCGACGATACGGTGCAGGTCATGGGAACGGTGAAGGAGCAGGTCGATTCGTCGGCGGAAAGCATCCTCGCTCTCGCCGAACAGGCCCAAGCCATCGGCGAGATCATCGCCACCGTGAACGAGATTGCCGAGCAGACCAATCTGCTCGCCTTGAACGCCGCCATCGAAGCGTCGCGCGCCGGCGAACATGGCAAAGGCTTCGGCGTGGTGGCCACGGAAGTAAAAGCGCTCGCCGATCAATCGAAAAAGGCGACCGGCCAGGTGCGCCAGATCCTCGGTGAAATCCAGAAGGCGACCAACGGTGCGGTGATGGTCGCCGAGGAATGCAACAAGAGCGTCAACGCCGCCATGAAAGTCATCGCGCAAGCCGGGGACACCATCCGGTCGCTCGCTGAAATCATCAGCGACGCTGCGCAAGCCGCCGCGCAGATCTCGGCCTCGGCCAGTCAGCAAGCGTCGGGTACCGCGCAGATCCACCTGGCGATGAAGAACATCAATACCGTCACCAATCAGAATCTCAGCTCGACGCGCCAGATGGAACAAGCCGCCAAAGATCTCAACGCGCTCGGCGGCCGCTTGCGCGATCGGTTGGCGGGCTTCGATAGGGGTGCTCTTGGACCGGGATAAGCTTCTCGCTCGGCTCACCGCCACTTTCCTGGAGGAGCTCGGAGAGCACGTCCGGGTCTTCAACCGTGAGCTCCTCGCCTTGGAGCAGCAACCGTCGGAGCCTTCGGCCGAGCGGGTCAAGACGCTCTTCCGCGCCGCGCACAGCCTGAAAGGTGCGGCGCGGGCGGTCAACGCGCCACGCATCGAAGCGATGTGCCACCGTCTGGAAGGCGTGCTGGCGGCGGTGCGCGACGGCGAACGCCCGTTGACGCGCGAGCTCTTCGAGCTCCTCTTCGCGGCTGCCGACGCTATCGACCACGGCGGCAAGCTGTTCGCGGGTCAAGGCGGGCCCGACGACGAGGCGGCGGTGACCTCCGTGCTCGCGCGCTTGATTGCCACGCATTCGACCGACGGCCGGCGACCCGCGGCAGCCGCCGGGAGCGCCGCGCGCGAGCCGAGCCAGGGCGATCCCGGAGCGCCGGCTCCGAGCCACGTCGACACCTTGGCGCTCGCGCCCAGCGACGCCGATGGCCCCGCTCGGAGCATCCCGCCCTCGCCCGCGGTGTTCGCAGAGGCCGCCGCGGCAGCGGCTGTGGTCTCGAATGAGACGGCCACGCGCGGCACGGCCGCCGAGCTCGCCAAAGCGAGAAACGGGCCGGCGTCCGCGCCCCCGCCCGCGGCGGCACGCGACGGCGCGGCGGCCGAAGGTACGAACGTCGTCCGCGTTCGCGGGGCCAAGCTCGACAGCTTGCTCGCCCAAAGCGGCGAGCTTCTCGTCGCGCGGCGCCGGCTCGAAGCGCGGCGCGACCAGGTCAGCAGCTTGCAGGAATTCGTGGCGCGATGGCGCTCGGAGTGGCGCGTAGTCGAAAAGGCATTGGCGAAACGAGCGCGGCGGTTCCGCGCCAACGGCGACGACGCGAAGGCGGAGGGCGGCGCGGGCAATGGTCATGGCCTTCCACCGCGCGCCGAACGCATCCTCCTGCGCACGCACGAGCATTTGCGCCGGCTGGAGCGCGATCTCGAGCATCTGGCTCTGTCGTCGGGCGACGACCGCCGGGCCATCGAGCGGGCCGCAGTCCCCCTCGAAGAGCAGATCCGCCAGGTGCGGATGCTCCCGTTCCTCGACGCTTGCGAGGGACTATTCCGCAGCGCGCGCGACATCGCCGCTTCGCAAGGCAAAGAGGTGGAGCTCACCGTCGAAAACGGCGAGACCGAGCTCGATCGTTCACTTCTCGACGGTCTTCGCGATCCTCTCGTCCATCTCGTGCGCAACGCCATCGACCACGGCGTCGAGCCCTCCGCGGAGCGCATCGCGCGCGGAAAGCCCGCGCGCGCCAAAGTCATCGTATCGGCCGCGGTTCGCGGTAGCTGGGTGGAGGTCGCCGTCGCCGATGACGGACGCGGTCTCGATACCGAGGCCATCCGCGAGCACGCGCGACGGCGCGGCATCGCTTGTCCCGACGAGGCGGAGGCAATCGCGCGCCTCATCTTCACGGCCGGCTTTTCCACGGCGCGGATGATCACCGAGGTGTCGGGGCGAGGCGTCGGGCTCGACGTGGTCAAAGCGCAGGTCGAGCAGTGGCGCGGCACCGTGGCCGTCACTTCCCATCCGGGCGAAGGGACGCGGTTCACGCTCACCCTCCCGCTCACCCTCACCACCATCCGGGCCTTGCTCGTCGAAACCGGCGGTCAGATCTTTGCCATTCCCACGGCGAGCATCGAGCGCTTGTTGCGCGTCGACGCCGCGAGCATCCGCACCATCGAAGCGCGCGAAGTCGTGCTCTTGGACAAATCCCCGGTCCCCATCGGCTCGCTCGCCAAGCTGTTCGGTCTTTCGGCGCGTCCCCAACTCGCCAGCAGCGCCCGCGTACCCGCCGTCGTTTTGGCCTGGCAGGGGCAGCGCGCCGCGCTTTTGCTCGACGAGCTCGTCACGGAGCAAGAGGTCGTGCTGAAGTCGCTGGGAACGAGGCTCCGGAGAATGAAATACGTCTCCAGTGCCACCATCTTGCCGAGCGGACGCGTGGCGCCGGTGCTGAACCCGGGGGAGCTGATTCGCGACGTCGTCGCGCGGCCGGCGGCGACCTCGCTGGTGCGGGATGCGGTGGAGCACGCGCCCAAAGCCGTGAAGCGGCTGATCCTCGCAGACGACTCGGTGACGACGCGCACGCTCGAAAAGAGCATTCTCGAGGCGGCCGGTTACGAGGTCCTGACCGCCGCCGACGGGACCGACGCGTGGCACCTTCTCCAGGACAAGGGGGCGGACCTCGTCGTGAGCGACGTGGAGATGCCCAAGATGGACGGCTTTTCGCTCACCGAAACGATTCGAAGCTCCAAACGCTTCGGCAGCCTTCCGGTCGTCCTGGTGACGGCGCTGGAAACCGATCGCGATCGCGCGCGCGGCCTAGAAGCCGGCGCCGATGCGTACCTGCCGAAGAGCACTTTTGATCAGAAAGCCCTACTCGAGACCATCCGACAGCTCCTCTGAGCAGACCGACCGAATTTCACATGATCCGTACCCTTCTGGCGGAAGACTCCCCCACGGCCCGCGTGCTCATGACCGAGGTCCTTCAAGCCGACCAGGACCTCAAGGTGGTCGGCATTGCCAAGGACGGCAGCGAAGCCGTGGCCATGACCAAACAGCTGCAGCCGGACGTCATCGTCATGGATCTGCACATGCCCGAAATGAACGGGCTCGATGCAACCAAGCAGATCATGGTCGAAGCGCCGACGCCGATCATCATCGTGACGGCCACCGGGGACGCGCGCGCCGTAGCGGTATCGCTGCATGCGCTCCGAGCGGGGGCGCTCACGGTATTGCCGAAGCCGACAGGGCCTAGCAGCAACAACTTCGACGACGAGGCGCGGAGGTTCCGCGAGACCGTCAAGGCGATGTCACAAGTGAAGGTCGTGCGCCGCTGGGCCGCAACGAGCCCGTCGGAACGGCCACCCCGCGCCGCGCCGAGCGAAGCGCCGCCCGCGACGCCACGCATCGTGGCCATCGGTGCGTCGACGGGAGGACCCGCCGCCCTTTACCGAATCTTCTCCGAGCTTCCCGGTGATTTTCGGGCGCCCATCCTCGTCGTCCAGCACATTGCCCACGGCTTCGTGGAGGGCTTCGGCGCCTGGCTCAACACCGGTTCACCGCTCGACATTCGGGTCGCACGTCATGGCGACGCCCTCGCGCCTCGCACGGTGTATCTGGCGCGCGACGACCAGCACCTGGGTTTGCTCGATCGCAACACGGTAGCCGTCTCCTCGGCACCTCCCATCCGAGGATTTCGCCCTTCTGCCTCGTTCCTGTTCGGATCAGTCGCCAGATTCTACGGAAAAGCGGCGACGGCGATCGTCCTCACGGGCATGGGAGAAGATGGCCTGGAGGGGCTGCGCGCCGTTCGCGAGAACGGCGGTCGGATCATCGCACAGGACGAAGAGACATCGATTGTCTTCGGAATGCCAGGCGCGGCGGTCGAAGCCGGTCTGGCCGATCTCACCCTGCCGCTGCCGGCTATCGCGTTTCGGCTCCGGCAGCTCGTCAACGACAGGACGTCGTCTGAGGCGGCACCATGAAAAAACTGCTCGTCGTTGAAGACAGCCCCACCCAAGCCGAGGAGCTATCCATGCTCCTCGAAGCGAACGGCTTCTCCGTGGAGGTCGCCCGCGACGGCGCGAGCGGCTTCAAGCGTTGCCAATCCGAAACGTTCGACGCCGTGCTCAGCGACGTGGTCATGCCCGAAATCGACGGCTACGAACTGTGCCGGCGCATCAAAGCGGACCCCGACATCCACGAGTTACCCGTCATCCTCCTGACGTCGCTCGCCGACCCGATGGATATCATCCACGGGCTCGAATGCGGCGCCGACAACTTCATCACCAAGCCTTACG
>Ga0190265_10001316_pt1 | contig 16197 bp, 16 predicted proteins | sample Popmic124T_FD_133135 | JGI IMG/M metagenome (GOLD analysis project Ga0190265, IMG submission 133135) | Populus adjacent soil microbial communities from riparian zone of Indian Creek, Utah, USA - 124 T | ecosystem: Environmental > Terrestrial > Soil > Riparian zone | place: USA: Utah | collected...
CACACCGCCCTCTGCCCCCCGCAACTTGACCCCCGCCGCATCTCCAACTAGTTTCCCCGGCTCGCTTTGAGTTCGGTTTCGGCGCTCTTCCAGCCCCACTTTGGCTGACTTTGCAGGAGTCCAGCGGTCATGAAGCCATCCTATCGCCCGCGCAACAAGCGTCGGATCAACAAGCACGGATTCCGCGCCCGGATGGCCACGCGGTGGGGTCGCGCGACGCTGTCGCGCCGGCGCAAGAAGGGTCGCAAGCGCCTGACCGTGTCGCTCCCATCGAAGCACGGAGGCTCCTGACGGCGACGGCGCGGCTCCCGCGGGCCCACCGGCTCGCGCGCGCCTCCGATATTCGCCGCTGCCTCACGAAGGGCCGGCGTCGCCGCTTCGAGCATCTGGAGATGATCTGGACGGACAACCTGACGGGCCACCCGCGGATGGGACTGATCGTTCCCAGGTTCCAATCGTCCGCGGTGGCCCGCAATCGTTTGCGCCGGCGGATCCGGGAGATCTGGCGGCGCGATGTGCAGCAGCACCAGCCTGCGTGGGATCTCGTGATTCGCACCCGGCCGGAAGCGTACGGCGCGAAGTTCGACGCCCTGCGGAGCGAGCTGCTCGCCTGGCGCCGCGACGTGCTGGAGGCCGGGTGACCCGTGGCGAGCGCCGCATTGCTTCCCCGCCGACTCCTCGCCGCGATCATTCGCGGCTACCAGATCGCGATCTCGCCCCTGCTTCCGCCGAGCTGCCGCTTCCATCCGTCGTGCTCCCAGTACGCGCTCGAGGCGGTCACTCGCCACGGCGCGCTCCGGGGCGGCTGGCTGGCCGCACGCCGGCTGGCCCGATGCCATCCGTTCCATCCGGGCGGGTATGATCCCGTCCCCTGACGTGGTGACCTGAGTCCATGGACCGTCGTACCATCTGGGCGATCCTCATCATGATGGTGATCGCCGTCGCGCCCGCCCTGCTCCTGAAGAAGCCCCCTCCGCGCACCACCGCGGGCCAGCGGAGCGCCGATTCCGCGTCGGCGCCGGCGCCGGCGGCCGCGGGTGACCGCGCCTCGCCGGACACCGTCCTGCCCCGTCCGGCGCCGGGACCCACGCACGACTCGCTGGCCGCGGTCCAGGGCCCGGCGCAGCCGCAGCTCCAAGACACGATTCGCGTCACCTCGCCGCTCTACACCTACGGCATCAGTACCCGCGGCGCCCGCCTGGTTCAGGCGGAGATGGCGCGCTACGCCTCGATGGCCGCCGAGGAATCGGGCCAGCGGGCCCAGCTCGTCCCGCCCGGAAGCGATCTGCTCGGTCTCACGGTCGTGCGGGGGCGTGGGCAGGACCCGGTGGACTTCAGCACCGCGGACTTCACCCCGTCGGCGCCAAGCCTCGCGGTGGGCGGAGACAGCACCCTGCGGCTCTCGGCGACGAAGGACGGCGTGCGGCTGGACCTCGATTACACCTTCTCGCCCGACGACTACCGCATCCGGGTCTCGGGACGGGCCTCGGACGTGGGGCCCAACGGGGGGGCTCTGCTGGTCGGCATGGGTCCGACGCTGGCCAATACCGAGGCGAACATCGAGGAGAACCATCGCGACCTGGCGGTCGTCACCAAGCGGGACGATACCGAGCGTGCCGACCTCGCCGGGCTCGATCCGGGCGAGCGCCGGTCGCTGAGCGGCCCCTTCACCTGGGCCGCGCTCAAGTCCAAGTATTTCGTGACCGGCCTCATCGTCGCGGACACCACGGGCGGCGGCATCAGCGGCGTCACGCTGACCGCGCCCAAGGCCGAATCGCCTACCTCCGCCGAGATCCGGCTCAACATCCCGCTCCCGCCGAGCGGAGCATTCAACTACCTGCTGTACGCGGGCCCCATGGAGTACGAGCGGCTGGCGCGGCTGGGCCACGACTTCGACGACGTCAATCCGTACGGCTGGCCCGGCTTCCGGACGATCATCCGCCTCTTCGCGGTGCCGGTCCGCTGGCTGCTGGTGTGGATGCACGAGCACCTGCATCTGGCCTACGGCCTGGTCCTCATCGCGTTCGGGATCCTGGTGCGGATCATCCTCTGGCCTCTCAACCAGAAGGCGATGCGGGCCAACATGAAGCTGCAGGAAGTGCAGCCGCTCATGAAGGAGATCCAGGACCGCTACAAGAGCGACCCGCAGAAGATGCAGCAGGAGGTCTTCAAGCTGTACAAGGAGTACAAGGTGAACCCGCTGGGCGGCTGCTGGCCCATGCTGCTGCCGATGCCGGTGCTGTTCGCCTTGTTCTTCGTGTTCCAGAACGCGATCGAGCTGCGGGGGACCGCGTTCGCCTGGCTGCCTGACCTCTCCCGTCCCGACCCGTTGTACATCATCCCGGTTCTGATGGGGGCATCGATGTACTTCCTGACCAAGGTCGGCCAGATGGGAATGGAGCCGAATCCGCAGATGAAGATGATGCTCTACATGATGCCCCTCATGATGACGGGCATGTTCCTCTTCTTCCCTTCGGGGCTCAACCTGTACTACACGGTGAGCAACATCGCCAGCATCCCGCAGCAGTGGCTGCTGGGCCGCGAGCGGATGAAGCGGACGGCGCGGGCGATCGTGGACGTGAAGACCGAGCGGCCGCCGCCGCAGCCGGCGGCGGCGAAGAAACGGAAGAAGGCGTAGCTAGTCGGTGATCGGGGCGGTGCCGGGCCGCGTGAAGCGTACCCGCATCGCCTGCTGGTCCAAGGTGACGGCGAAGTGGCGCAGGGCCCGGAGCCCGATGGTCACCTTGGACGGGATGTCCGCCGGCAACGGGTGGACGGCGATGCGGGGCGAGCTGAAGGCGTGCCGCCCGATCCTGAGATCTCCCGCGAGGCGAGCCCCTCGGACCTCGACCGGATCGCCGCCGCCCACCACGGCGCGGCCGACCACCTGGAGCGGCGCGCGGAAGGTCAGGCGGTCGGCCACCTCGGGGAGCGCCTGAAAGCTCATTCCCCCCTGCGTGTCGACCACTCCGATCTCCGTCACCCCGCCCATATCCACCTCCACACCCACGAACGCCCCTACCCGCACCACCCGCAGCACCTCATTCCCGTCGGGCTCCGGTAGGGTCCCGCGGCTGAGCACCAGCCGGGCCGCCGGGTAGTCCACGGTCACCAGATAGTCCTCGTACGCGTCCAGGCCCAACACCCCGTCCACGCCGAGCCGGGCGAGCTCGTCGCCGCTGCTGATCTCGAGCCCGGTGAGCAGCACATCGCCGATCCGCAACGAATCCAGCGCGAAGGTCGTCTCGCCGTAGGCTGTCCCCGACCGCTTCAGGCCGAGATCTCCGGTCGCCGCGGTAGAGAGGCGGACGTTGGGGGAGCCGGTTTCGACCGCGAGTCGGAATGGCCGGCCATGGATAGTCACCGCGACGACGGCGCGCCCGTCAGTGATCTCCATCGGCACGACCGTCGAGTCGGGCTTGAGGAGCAGCGACGACGCGAGACCGAGACAGGCCAGTGCAAGCACGTCCACCTCCGGCTGGATTGTGGGGCGGGGGATCGGTCGAGAAATGCGCCGGGGCCCCGCTTCGTCGCGCGGATGATAAGTTCTGGCCATGCTCTCCGACCCGATCGCCGCCCTCGCCACGCCGCCCGGCCGCTCGGCACTCGCGGTCGTGCGGCTGAGCGGACGCGGGGCCTTCGAGGTCGCCGGGCGGGTGATTCGCGGCTTTCGAGCCGACCGGCCGCGGCAGGCAACGCTCGCGATCTTCCATCAGGACGGCGAGCCGATCGATCGGGGCTTGTACACCGTCTTTCCGGGGCCGAACAGCTATACCGGAGAGGATCTGGTCGAGCTCTCCTGCCACGGCGGCCAGGTCGCGCCCGAGCGGCTGCTCGCCGCGCTGCATGCGGCGGGCGCGCGCCCGGCGGCGCCGGGCGAGTTCACCCGCCGAGCGGTGTTGAACGGGAAGCTCGATCTGGTTCAGGCGGAGGCGGTGGGCGATCTCATCGATGCCGTGGCGCCGGCCCAGGCCAGGGCCGCCCTGCGCCAGCTCGAGGGCGGACTCTCCCGGCGCCTGGCGGAGCTCCGAGAGGCGTTGGTCGGCGTGCAATCGCTGCTGAGCTACGAGATCGACTTCCCGGGCGAGGACGACGGCCCGGTGTCGCCGGAGCGGATCGCGGAGTCGCTGGATGACGTCGCGGAACGGATCGAGCAGCTGCTGGAGACGGCCCCGTCCGCCGACCGGATGCGCCATGGCGCGCTGCTGGTGCTGGCGGGGCGGCCGAACGCGGGGAAGTCATCGCTCTTCAACGCGCTGCTGGGCGCCAGCCGGGCGCTGGTGACCGAAATCCCGGGCACCACGCGCGATGCCATCGAGGGCTACACCGACTTCCTCGGCTGGCCCGTGCGCCTGGCGGACACCGCGGGCCTCTCCGATTCGACCGACCGGCTGGAGCGGATGGGGATCGAGGTGAGCCGGCGCTACCTCGCCGCGGCCGACCTCGTGGTGCTCTGCGTCGAGGCCGGCCGCGAGCTCGGTGAAGACGAGCAGGCGCTCGCGAGCACTCGCCCGGCGCTGGTGGTGCGTACCAAGCGCGATCTCGTGAACGGCGGCGTCGCAGGGCTCGCGGTCTCGGCGGTCACCGGCGAGGGGATCGGGGAGCTGCGGCGCGCGGTCGCCGATCTGGTATTCGGCGACCGCATCGCGCTCGGCGACCTCGAGCCGGGACTCGGCAGCGAGCGGCACCGGGTGGCCCTCGCCCGCGCGCGGTCGGAACTGGCGGAGGCGGCGGCGCACATGATCCCGGGCGGGGATCCGGTGCTGGTGTCACACCACGTGCGCCAGGCGACGCTCGCGCTCGACGAGCTGGTGGGGGCGGTGGATGTGGAGGAAGTGCTGGGGAGGGTGTTTGCCGGGTTCTGCGTGGGGAAGTAGCAGCGTAAAGCGTGAAGGATGACAAGTCCGCCTTCACGCTCTACGCGGTCTGCACCCCTCTGGCCGCATCTTCCGCCAGGTTGAACTCCTGCGCCGCCGCCCGAACCGCGTCCCGGATCCCCCGCTGCGCGACGAGCGTCTCCGTCATCCGATATCCCATGTAATACCCCGACCGCTCCGGCAGCACCCGCCCCGCGACGAGCCGGGCGGAGGGACTCATCCCGCCCGACAGGTACCGCAGCCGCAGGCCGAGCCCGCTCTGCTCCAGGTCGGGCTCGATGACGCGGCGGAGAAACGCCTCCATCTCCCGCAGCCGGTGATATTGCCGGCGGGCGTAGCCGAAGTAGTCGGCGGCGGCGAAGCCGGGGGCGATCGCCTGAGCGGCATGGACCGCCAACCCCTCGTTCACCAGCAGCTCGCGCAGTGAGGCCCGGCTGCCGGTGGCCCAGTAGTCGTAATAGCCACCCTGATCTTTCACCAGCCGGCGCATGTCGCTGGCGCTGCGGGGCGACGTGTAGCGCACCGTGTGGGCCAGCTCGTGCCCGATCCAGACCGGGATGAGGTCGGGCGCGAGGCCCATACCGTACGTCTCGGGATTGATCCGCCCGGTGAAGTGCTCGAGGCAGATGAACGCGACGCCTCGTCCGCCCACGACCAGCTCGCCCGCGTTGGCGCCGCCCAATCCCACCATCAGATAGATGTCGGTCGGCCGGTCGAGCTGGAGCACCTTCTCGGCCGCCGCGACCGCCTCCTCCGCCAGCTGCACCAGATCGGCCGACTGCGCCAGCGCGAGCAGGTCGCTGCGATCGGCTTTCAGCGCGTGCGCGATGATGTCGTCGGCGTGGGGACTGTCGGGGTCGAGAACGTAGTTGCGCCAGTAGGCGTCGAGGATGGGCCGGTGGGCTTCGCGGTACTGACGATACGCGGCTTCCCGGTCGTGGGCGTCGAGCACCGCGAGAAAATCAGGAAGGAGATTGATCAGCACGAGACGCAGGATATGAAGTCGGGATGGAGGAAGCAAGTGGGCGGTAAAGGCGGGATGGCGGTAGGGCGGTAGGTGTGAGGAATCGAGAAGTCGAAGTGGGTGAGTAAGCAAAGGAAAAGCGGCGCTCGATCCATCGAAGCGCCGCTCGAATCACTTTCGCTACCGCCTTACCGCCTAGTGCTCCCCCTTCTTCTGCTTCGCCACCTCGTCGAGGAACCGCCGCTCCGCGGGCGTGAGGCTCGCGATGCCCTTCTCCGAGATCTTGTCGAGCACGCGGTCCACTTCCGCCGCGACGGGATCGGCATCCATGCGCCGGCGTGGGCGCGCCGGCGTTACCGGAGTGCGGTGCTCCGGCTCCGCGGAGCCCGACTGCACCATCACCACGCGCTCGACCGCGCGCGGCGGCGGGTGCGGGGTCCGGCGGGAGAAGCCCTGCATGCGGAAGTACAGATACCCGAACGCGACGCCGCCGACGTGCGCCAGGTGCGCGATTCCGTCGCCCGGCGTGAGGAAGTAGAGGAGCACGTCGAGCCCGACCAGCAGCATGACCAGCGTCCGGGCCCGGATCGGCATCGGGATCGGGAAGACGATCAGCTCGGCGTCGGGCCAGAACATCGCGAACGCGAGCGCTACGCCGAGCACCGCGCCCGAGGCCCCGACGAACGGACTCACCGGCATGATGGCGGAGAGCGCCAGGGAGAAGACCGCGGCTCCGACCCCGCAGAGCAGATAATAGAGAATGAAGGTGCGGCTCCCCATCCGGCTTTCGACGGCCGTGCCGAATACGAACAGCATCAGGGAGTTGCCGAGCAGGTGCAGGAGCCCGGCGTGCACGAACATGTAGGTGAAGAAGGTCCACGGCTCCCGCAGCGCGTCGGCCGGGGAGAAGGCAAGGGCATCGGCCAGCGCCGGCGACGTGAAGATGGTGCGCATGAGCAGCAGCACCACCGCGTTCGCGGCGAGGAGCCGAAGGACCCAGGGAGTGAAACGGCTGGATGGAGCCAGATTCATGGAACCGCCTCTAACTCTGAGACCCCTAAACGCTTACGACGGTTCCTTGAGGCGGCCCTGCTGGGCGGTTCGACAGATCCGTTCGCATAGGTCGGGGAACTCTATGCCTACCGCCCGGGCGGACTGGGGGAGAAGGCTCGTCGCCGTCATCCCGGGTAGCGTATTTACTTCTAAACAGAAGGCTTCACCGCCCGGTGTCAAGCGAAAATCGACCCGGGAATAGCCGCCGAGCTTCAGCGCCTCGTGGGCACGGACGGCCAGGCGCTGGCACTCCCGGGCGACTGGGGCTGGAAGGTCGGCCGGGAAGATCTCTTCCGACATGCCAGGCGTATACTTGCACTCATAGTCGAAAATTTCGTGCCGGGGGATGATCTCCCCTACCGCCAACGCCTTGCCATCCAGGATCCCCACCGTCAGCTCCCGCCCGGGGACGAACCGCTCGACCATGACCTCGTCGTCGTACCGGCTGGCCAGCTCCACCGCCGCCTCGTAATCGGCCGGATCCTTGACCACAGTCAACCCTACGGTCGACCCCTGTTTGGACGGCTTTACGACCAGGGGCCAGCCCAGAGCCTCCCCGACCTTGTCCCGGGGGGCCGGGGTCATGGTCCAGTCGGCCGTGGGCACCCCGGCGTCCCGGAAGAGCCGTTTGGACACGTCCTTGTCCATAGCCATGGCGCTGCCCAGCGGCCCGCTGCCGGTGTAGGGAACCCCCACCACTTCCAGGAGGGTCTGAATCGTTCCGTCCTCACCTCGCCCCCCATGCAGTGCAAGGAACAGCACCTCGGCGGTCCGGATGACCGGCAGGTTGCCGAGGCCGGAGAGGAGCAGTCCCCGCTCGAGCGTGTGCAGCTCGTCGATCGAGGGTGGTGCTATCCCTACGCTTCCCGAGAGCAGACGGCTCTCCTCCCCCATGGGGATGAAGCCGCCCGCGGTGTCCACGACCGAGACTTCGTGGCCCTTCGAGCGAAGGGCCTTGATGATCTGGACCGCTGAAGCGATGGCGACGTCACGCTCGGAGGAGGTGCCGCCGGTCAGGAGGGTGATGCGCATGGGGTCCAGGGTCTGAGTAGGCTTGGGAGTCGTGTCACCCTGAACGAAGTGAAGGGAACCATATCGAGCATGGCCTCCTTCGCTTCGCTCAGGATGACATTCTATCTCGTCCCGATCAACTGCTGTAAGACGTCGTACCGGCTGACAATCCCGATCAGCTTGCCGTCCTTCCGCACCAGCGTGGCAGGACTCTCGCGAGTGAGCATGGCGCCGACCCGGTCGGCCGGCGCGTTCGCCTCGACCTCGGGGAAAGGCGGCTCCATCACCTCGCGGACGGGACGGTCGAGCAGCGAAGGCTGGGCCAGCGCGCGGGTCATCAGTGTTCCCTCGATCAGGCCCCCGACCGACTCGCCGTTGTCCACCACCGGGATCTGGCTCACGCCGTAGGTCGTCATCAGGTTGAGCGCCTGCCGCACGGCCGCGGCCGGGGCCACGCTGACCAGCGCCGGGGCCGTGGAAGAGCGCCGCTCGAGCAGCTGCTCCACCGTCACCTTCGGCGCCTCCAGCATCTGATTCTCCTGCATCCACTCGTCGCTGAACACCTTCGACAGGTACCTCTCGCCGGTGTCGGCCAGGATCGTGACGACCATCGCGTTGGGGTCATCCAGCTCGCGGGCGACCTCCACCGCCAGCCAGACGTTCAGTCCCGCCGAGCCGCCGGCGAGAATCCCCTCTTCTCGCGCGAGGCGGCGCGCCATGGTGAAGGATGTGCGGTCGGGCACCTGGCGGAACTCGTCGATCTGATCAAACCAGAGCGTGGTCGGGATCTTGTCGCCGCCGATGCCTTCCACCTTGTAGGGGTGGCCCTCGCCCATCGTGCGGGTCCGGTGGTAGTGCGTATAGAGGGAGCCGATCGGGTCCCCGGCGACGATCCGGACCTTCGGGTTCTGCTCCTTCAGATATTTCCCGACGCCGCTCACCGTCCCGCCGGTTCCCGCGCCCGCGACGAAGTGGGTGACCTTTCCTTCGGTCTGTGCCCAGATCTCCGGTCCCGTCGTCGCGTAGTGCGCCTCGGGATTGGCCGCGTTGTAGAACTGGTCGGCCAGGATCGCGCCCGGCGTCTCCTTCACTATCTGCTTGGCCTTGATGACGTAGTGGTCGGGATGATCGGGCGGGACCGCCGTCGGGGTGATGACCACCTCCGCGCCGTACGCCTTGAGCAGCCGCACCTTCTCCTGGGACATCTTGTCGGGCATGGTGAAGATGCAGCGGTAGCCCTTGAGGCTGGCCGCGATCGCCAGCCCCACGCCGGTGTTGCCGCTGGTCCCCTCCACGATGGTTCCACCCGGCTTGAGATCGCCCCGCTGCTCGGCGCCCTCGATGATCGTGAGGGCGATGCGGTCTTTCACAGACCCGCCTGGATTGGCGTACTCGGCCTTTCCCAGGATCGGGGTGCGGATGCCACTGCCGATCCGCGCCAGCCGGATCATCGGGGTCCACCCGATGGTGTCGAGCACCGAGTCGTAGGGCGTCATGTGCGGGTGGGTCATGGATCGCTCCGCGACCGAGGATGCCGGAAGTGCACCGGCTGCAGGAACGGCGCGGAAACCGCACGGCCGTTCCGGAGCGCGGCCGAGAAGCGCAGCTCCCGGGCGCCGTTCAATGCCGCCGAGTCGAGCGCCGGGTAGCCGCTGGACTCCGCCAGGCGCGTCGAGTCGGGCACCAGCTTGCCCTGCGCGTCCACGTAGAGCCGCAGGAGCACCCGCCCTTCGATACCCTGCTCGAGCAACGCCGGAGGATAGCTCATCGGCGTCACCGGGTTGATCGCGACCGGCGGCTGGTCCGCGGTGCTCTCCGCCGGGGGCTGATGGTCCCCGAGGGGGACGGTGCCGACGCTGCGGTCGCCACAGGCCAGCGCGATCGCCGCCACCGCGACGACGGAGAAGTGGCTCATCGGTCGGCGCTCCGGTTGGGCTCAGTGGAACGGGGCCGTGCGCCCTGTGCCCGGCGCTGCAGCTCGGCGAGGCGGTTCAACGCCTCGAGCGGCGTCAGCGAGTCGAGGTCGAGGGCCTTGAGGTCGTCCACCACCGGATCGGGTTGCCCCTCGCCGAAGAGCGCGAGCTGCCCGGTGTCCCGCTCCAGTGGCGGCGGCGGTCCCGGGACCATCCGGTGCTCGCCTTCCAGCGTGCCGAGGATCTCGCGGGCGCGGCCGACCACGGCGTCGGGCAGGCCGGCGAGCTGCGCCACGTGGATGCCGTACGAGCGGTCGGTGCCACCCGGCTCGAGCCGGTGGAGGAAGACGACCGTATCGCCCGTCTCCCGGACTACCACGTTGTAGTTCCGGGCATGCTGCAGCCGCTCGGGGAGCTGCATCAGCTCGTGATAGTGGGTGGCGAACATGGTCTTGCAGCCGAGCCGGTCGTGCAGGTGCTCCGTCACCGCCCAGGCGATCGCGACGCCGTCGTAGGTGGACGTGCCGCGGCCGATCTCATCGAGCAGGACCAGGCTGCGCGCGGTGGCGTTGTGCAGGATCGCGCTGGTCTCGCTCATCTCCACCATGAAGGTGGACTGCCCCTGCGCCAGGTTGTCGCTGGCGCCGACCCGGGTGAAAAGGCGGTCCACCGAGCCGATCGAGGCCTCCGCGGCCGGCACGAACGCGCCCATCTGGGCCAGCACCACGCAGAGCCCGATCTGCCGCAGGATGGTGGACTTGCCCGCCATGTTGGGACCGGTGACGAGCAGCACCCGCTCCGCCTCGGTGAACCGTGCGTCGTTGGGGATGAACGCCTCGCGCGCCATCATCCGCTCGATCACCGGATGCCGGCTCTCGCGCAGCACGAGATCGAACCCGGCGTTCACCTGCGGCCGCACGTAGCGCCCCGCGACGGCCGTCTCGGCGAGCGCCCCCCAGACGTCGAGCCGCGCCAGCACCCGCGCGCTCCGCTGGATCCGCTCGATCGCGTCGCCCACCGCCGAGCGAAGCGCGCCGAACAGCTCGGCCTCGCGGGCGCCCATCCGCTCCTCGGCGCCCAGCACCCTTGACTCGTAGTCCTTGAGCTCCGGGGTGACGTAGCGCTCTGCCGACGCGAGCGTCTGCCGCCGCTCGTAGTCGGCGGGCACTTTGGCCGCGTGGGCGTTGGTGATCTCCAGGTAATAGCCGAAGACTTTGTTGAAGCCGACCTTGAGCGAGGTGATGCCGGTCCGTTCCCGCTCCCGCTGCTGGAGCGACGCGATGTACCGGCGGCCGCCGTCGCGCAGCGAGCGCAGCTCGTCGAGCTCGGTGTCGTAGCCGTGGCGGATCACCCCGCCGTCGGCCAGGGTGGGCGGCGGACGATCCTCCAGCGCGGCCGACAGCGTGGCCGAGAGATCGGCGAGCAGGTCCAGCTCCTCGACCGCGTCGGACAGGAGGGCGGCGCGCTGCCCGCCCGGCAGCGCGAACCCGGCGAGCGCGCTCAGCGCCTCGGCGACGTCGGGGAGCCGGAGAAACGAATCGCGCAGCGCACCCAGCTCGCGCGGCACCGCGCGGCCCGCGGCGGCACGTCCGGCGAGCCGCTCGAGGTCCCGGACGCCGTCCAGCGCTTCGCGCAGCCGGGCGCGGCCGCGGCCGTCGCGCACCGTCACGTCCACCGCGTCGAGCCGCGCGTCGATCGCCGCCGGATCGCGGAGCGGGGAGAGCAGCCACTGCCGCAGCAGCCGGCCGCCCATGGGGGTGACGGTGGCGTCGAGCGTCTCCAGCACGGTGCAGCCGCGGGCGCCGGCCCGGAGCGGCTCGATCAGCTCGAGGTTCCGCCGGGTCATGTCGTCGAGCCCGAGGAAGCCCTCGCCGCGGCGGATTGTGGGGCGCGCGAGATGCGGAAGGCCGGCCGGCTGCAGCTCGACCAGGTACCGGAGCAGCGCGCCGCCGGCGCCGAGCGCGGTCGCGTCGGCCGGCCCGATGCCGAGCCCGTCGAGCGACGCGAGCGCGAACCGGCGGGCCAGCTCCTCGCGCGCGAGGTCGGGGTCGAACTCCCACGGCTCGCGCGACGTGTGGAGCGGCTCCGCGGAGGAGCCGTGCGGGGGCGCGGTCTGGTCGCTCGGCATCACGATCTCGGCGGGGCTGAAGCGCGAGAGCGCCTCCTCCAGCCCGTCCGCCGACATCGTTTCGAGGACGAACTCGCCGGTGCTCAGGTCCACCGCCGCGAGGCCCACGTCGCTGCCCTGCCGGAGCGCGACGATCCAGTTGTTGCGGCCCCCGGGAATCCAGCCCTCGACCAGCATGGCGCCCGGAGTCAACGTCTCCACGACCTCCCGCCGGACCAGGCCCTTGGCGAGGCGGGGATCCTCGACCTGCTCGCAGATGGCGACGCGGTGTCCCGCCGCCACGAGCTGGCGCAGGTAGTCCGCCGCGGCCTTCACCGGCACGCCGGCGAGCGGGACGCCGTCTCCGCGCGAAGTCAGCGTGATCTCCAGGACCCGCGCGGCCAGCTCGGCGTCCTGATAGAACATTTCGTAGAAATCGCCGACCCGATAAAAGAGGATGGTGTCGGGACGCTGAGCCTTTACCTCGCGCCAATGCTTGAGCATCGGCGGGGTGGAGGCACTCGCGGTTTCGCGGCTCACGGCCGCCACGGGGTCAAACGGGGGGACTGGCGGGACATACGCTGGAGAATATAACCCTTCAATCCGGGGCGGACTCCGCCCTTTCCGCCATCACCGTGAGGAGCTCATGGCAGGACAAGGCTCGACGGGCAACGTGATCGCCGCGCTCGCCAGTTTCTTCATTCCCGGCCTGGGCCAGCTGATCCAGGGGAGGTTCATCCTGGCGGCGGTGATGTTCGTGCTCGCCGGCGCCCTCTGGATCATCTGGATGGGATGGATCATCCACCTCTGGTCCATCCTGGATGCGGCGCTCTGGAAGCCGCGGGGAGTATAGTTCTTCGACCAACCAACCTATCGAGGAAATCGTGGCTCAACCGTTCCACTTCGCCTTCTTCGTCCGCGACCTCGCATCCACCCGGCGGTTCTACGGCGAGATCTCGGCCCACAACACGGGCACGGTGACGCCGACCCAGAACACCGGGAAAGTGGAGGACATCCTGGTGCCGATGCCGCACTTCGGCGCGATCCTCGGCTGGGATGAGTTCAACGGCATCGCGAGCCGCGTGCGTGCGGCGGAGATGCCGTTCGTGCTCGAGCCCCGGACCCGCTACGCCGGGCAGCCGGGCGAGCAGGCCACGATGTTCCTCCTGGATCCCAGCGGCAACGCGCTCGAGTTCAAGAGCTTCAAGCATCCGGAGCACGTGTTCACCGCATGACCACCGCGTCGGTCGTGGTGATCGGTGGCGGAGTCATGGGCGCCAGCGTGGCCTACCATCTGGCGGCCCGCGGCTGGCGCGACGTCGTCCTCCTCGACCGCGGAGCCGCGCCGGGCGCCGGGAGCACCGGCCGGGCCACCGGCGGCTTCCGGGCGCAGTACGCGACCGCGATCAACGTCCGGCTCTCGCTGCTGGCTCGCGACAAGCTCTGCCGCTTCGAGTCGGAGACGGGGGTGGACCCGGGGTATGCCCAGGCCGGCTATCTCTGGCTCGCCGCGACGCCGGCCGAGCTGGACGAGCTCCGCGAGGGTCAGCGCGTGCAGCGCGCGGAGGGGCTGCACGAGGCCGTGGAGCTGAGCCCGGAGGAGGTCGCGCGCGTCAATCCGGCTCTCGCGCGCGACGGCATCGTCGGCGGTGTCTTCTGTCCCACGGACGGATTCATCCGCCCGCTCCGCATCCTCGAGGGCTACCTCGCCGCGGCTGCCCGGCTCGGTGTCCGGGTGGAATGGGGCGCCGAAGTGACGGGCTTCGGGTTCCGCCGCGACGGCACCGTCTCCGCCGTGCACACGCCCCGCGGCCCGATCGGCGTGGCCGCCGCGGTGAACGCGGCGGGCGCCTGGGCCGCTCGAGTGGCCGACTGGGCCGGCGTCACGCTCCCGGTGGCGCCCCTGCGACGCCAGGCCGCGGCCACCGTGCCCTGCACCCTGCTGCCCGATACGACCCCGATGACGATCTTCGCCGGAGACGGCTTCCATTTCCGGGTGCGCGACGGCCGCGTGCTGCTCCTGTGGCCCACGCCCGGAGCCGCCGGCCGGCCCTTCGACGATTCCGTGGATCCGGCCTGGGTGCGGCAGGTGACGGCGACGGCGTACCAACGCGTTCCGGTGCTGCGGGGTACGGCCATCGACGAGGCGGCGAGCTGGGCCGGGCTGTACGAGATGTCGCCCGACAAGCACGCGATCCTCGGCGCCGCGTCCGGAGTGCCGAACCTCTACCTGGTGAACGGCTCCTCGGGCCACGGTGTGATGCACTCTCCGGCCCTGGGACAGCTGCTCGCGGAGATCATGTCCGACGGCACGGCGTCGTCGCTCGACGTGCACGCGCTCCGGCCGAGCCGGTTCGCCGAGGGCGAGCCCAACCCGGTGTCGGGGTTGCTGTGAGGCGCGCGGCGCTCGTCGGTGCGATCGGACTGCTCGCCGCCTGTGCCGCCCGAACCGAATCGAGCATGGTGCTCGAGCGTCGCGGGCGGCCGCTCAGCACCTCCGGGCCCGACGCCGTTGCGCTGCCGCTGGGCGATCGCTATCGCTACGGTGTCGTGGTCGGCTCGGTGGTGACCGCCGCCGGCGAGCGGGGTTGCAACGGCGAAGTCTGGCTGGAGCCGGTCGGCGCCCCGGTGCGCGACGTACGCGCCATCTACGGCGCGCGGCTCCAGAACATGTTCCGGTTCCCCCAGCTGCTTCCCGGCCGGTACGAGCTGGGTGTGCGCTGCTTCGGCTTTCAGCCGGTGCGCAAGCGGGTGGAGGTGAGGATCGGGCAGGTGCTGCGGGCGGTGGTGACGATGGCGCCGACCAAGCGGGTGTAGCCACGACGTCATCCTGAGCAAAGGGGATGTCATCCTGAGCAAAGCGGATGTCATCCTGAGCAAAGCGAAGGAGCCGAAGCATCGCTCCGGCTCCTTCACCTCGTTCAGGGTGACACTTCCTGTTCCGCAGACCTACTCCACGATCTGATCCCCCACTGAATCCTGCTGCGCGACCGCAGTGTCCGACGTGTCCACCGTCGTATCCCTCCACCGCTGCACTTCCGTCTGGAACTCCGTCGCGAGGGCGGCCAGATCGACGGTCGACGTGTCGCTCTCGATGTGCGGCGTGACCCGGGCGAGGCTCGCCGCGGCCTTGCCGTAGGTGCTGTCGGCCTGGAGCGCGGCCTCGTACGCCTGCTTGGCCGCGGTGAAGTGGCCGGTCCGCTCCAGCGCGGTGCCGAGGTTGTTCTGGTAGACCGGCGAGCTCGACCGCAGCTCCACGGCGCGAGCCAGAATCGGCAGCGCGACATCGTTCCGGTCCTGCTGGATGTGGATCAGGCCCAGGTTGTTCATCGCCCAGCTGTCGCGATCGTCGAGAGCAATCGCGCGCTGGTAGGCGTCGATCGCCTCCGGGATCTGCTTCAGTTCGTAGCGCGCACGGCCGAGCAGCCGGAGACCTTCACCCGAGAGGGGCTCGATGGCCATCGCGCGCTCGATCCGCACCTGCGCCTCGCGCGGACGGCCGGTCTCCAGCAGTACCCGGGCGGAGTTGAGCAGACTCTTCCGGTGCTGGGGGTCGAGGCGAAGCGCCTCGTCGAAGCTGGTGATCGCCTGCTCCGGATCCCCGGCCTTCCACGCCGAGAGACCGTGCATGTAGTGACCCCAGGGGTTCTCGGGGTTGGCGCGGGTGTACCCGGTGAAGAGGTCCACCGCTTCGTCGTACTTCCGGCCGGTGTAGGCGGCCTCCGCGTCGGCGTAGGAGACCGGCGCGCAGCTCGCCGGGCTGGAGGTCGTGACCGAGGACGAGGTGCCGCTGTCCACGACGGCCACGGTGGCCGAGGAGCTGGAGACGGTGGTCTTGACCGGGCGCTTGGCGTCGCCGCAGCCGGCCGCGATCGGGGCGAACGCGGCGAGGACGATGAGGTGAGACGGGCGGAACGACATGGTACTCCTCCTGGCATTTGCGTTCGGGGGAACGCGGGTTTGGGTGACCGGCGCCGAGGAGAAAGGCAAGCGGTCGGCCAGGAGTGGTCTGCTGCTTATGTCGTTGAATTAAAGTTACTTGGTAAAGCCAGACTTAGTGATTGTGTGCCTATGGACACAGGGAACGACAGACCTAAGTGTCCATCTGGACACGGCACCACTGTCACCCTGAACGCCGTGAAGGGGACCATGCCCGCGCATGGCCCCCTTCGCTTCGCTCAGGGTGACAAATCGCTCCATCGTACTTTTCTTCCGCCTGACCGCCTGACCGCCTGACCGCCTGACCGCCTGACCGCCTGACCGCCTGACCGC
>Ga0190265_10001317_pt1 | contig 16197 bp, 22 predicted proteins | sample Popmic124T_FD_133135 | JGI IMG/M metagenome (GOLD analysis project Ga0190265, IMG submission 133135) | Populus adjacent soil microbial communities from riparian zone of Indian Creek, Utah, USA - 124 T | ecosystem: Environmental > Terrestrial > Soil > Riparian zone | place: USA: Utah | collected...
ATAGAGGCCCAGATTGCCGGGCGTGTCGAGGAAGCCGAAGCGCTGATCGAGCCGGAAGCCCGCTGACTGGCGGAACTGGAAGAAGCCGCCGCCATAAGCGAATTGCGAGCCCGGAATGTCGTGGCGCAGGCTGATGTTGATCTGGCGAGTCATATTCTCGTTGATCGGCCGGTGAAGGCCGGTCAGCGGGTCGGTGAGGCTCGTCTTCTGAAATTGGAGGTTCATGTCGACCTTGGCGCCGCGCCAGCCGAGCGGATCGAAGTTGAACGAGCTCGTCCACTGGAGGCCGTAAACTGACGCTGTGTCCTCCAGATTTCCGGGCGACTGGCCGGCCGCGCCGATCGGGATGACGTCGACGATGTCGGTGATCAGCCGGCCGTAGAGCCGCGCCGTCGCCGTGCCCCAGGCGCCCAGGTTGCGGGTCGCCTGGATTTGCGCGTTCCAGCTTTGCGGCGGGACGAGATTGGCGTTGCCGGCATTGGCCGTGCCGCCGCTGACATTGGCGGAGGCGACGAAATCGAAGAAGTTCAGCTGTCCGACCACGCGCTCGATCCGTGCGCTGATGTCGAGGCCCGCCTGCGGCCGCCAGGCGAGGTTGAGGAAGCCCTTCGGCCGGTAGAAGGTGCGGGTGAGGCCGCCGGCGCCGGTCTGGCTCAGCTGGGAATATTCGCCGCCGAGCGACGCCTGCATGGTCAGATTGGAGGAGAGCGGCCGCCCGTAAGTGAGCGTCGCCTCGGCGCGCCGCTCCTCGACGACCGCGGCGCTGTCGGGAAAGGGCAAGGCGATGAACTCGCCGGCCGCGTTGCGCTCGAACAAGGCGTTTTCGACGTCGAGCCGGTTCAGCGCCCCCTCGAGCGACGCCTGCCAATCGGCGCCGCCGCCGCGCCAGCGATATTCGCCTCGTGCGATCGTCTCGGTTTCGTCCGCCACCTGGGTGAAACGCTGGCCCTGGGTCGGGCTGCCGTCGGCGAAGGCCTGGATCAGGGTCTGGCTGTAGGGGCTGTGCTCGAAGCGCCTGAGGCCGATCAGCTTCAGCCGGCCGCCGCCCAGGCCGAGCTCGTAATCGCCGCCGAGCTCGTAATTATGCTCGCGTTCCTGCTCGTGCAGGCGCCGGTCGCGGTCGGGCTGGCCGGGCCCCGACCGAAGCGAAAGCTCGTCGATGTCGATCGTGTAGAGCTGAAAGGCGGCATTGGCGTTGAGCACCGATCCGTCGCCGAAATTGCGGCGGATCGTGCCGCTGAGGCGCGGCTGATCGCCATAGACGAAGAGCGTTTCGTCGCGGCGGTCCAAGATCGCGCCCGCCGGGGTGGTGACGAGCTCCGGCCCGGCATTGCCGTTCCTGAAGCTGTCGTTCCTCAAGGCCAGGCTGAACTGGGTGGAGCGGTCGATCGAGCCGTTGATCGAAACCTCGCCGTTCAGCAGCCGCGCCTCGGTGCGCCGGGCGCGGATCTGCGGCCGGTAGACGAAGTTGCCGGTGAGCCCGCGCGACGCGGTGACGACGTTGGCGACCGGGCCGGTCAGGCCGGAAATGTTCAAGGTCGCTGCGTCGGCGATCTCGATCCGGGTCACGTTCGAAGCGCTGATCTGCCGCAATTCGGTGAAGATGTCGGACGACTTGCCGGAAAAGCGCTCGCCGTTGATCAGCACGTTGCCGGTCGCCTGGCCGAGGCCGCGGCGGCCGGTGTCGGAGGATTCGATCGAGAAGCCCGGCACCTGGCTCAGCATGTCGAGGGCGTTACGCGGGCTGAAGCGGGCGAAATCGGCGGGCGTGTAGGTGCGCGCGCCCTGCGGCGCGGCGGATTCGGTCGCGACCGGCGGCGGGGGATCCTGGGCGAAGGCCGGGGCGGCCGATGCGAGCAAGGCGATGAGGAGCACGGGGCGGCCGGCTGCCGCCGCGGTGAGACGAGTCATTCGAATTCCCTCCCTTTGCCGTCGTCCCCCTACGGCGGTTGCTGCCTTACGCGCTACATTTGTAGCAGGATCGTGACGCCGTCAACATGAACGCCGGCCTAACGACGGGGGTCGCGCCCGGTGCCGTCGGAACGCCTTTTCGACCAAGGGGTTTTTCCCTTCGATGAGCGCCGGCCAGAAGAGGAATTGAAATGTCGAAGACCGACACGATCGAGATGATTCACGAGGATAAGCTGCCCGGCCACGAAAGCGCGCTCGAGCCCAAGCCGGAGTGGCGGCCTTTCTATCCGGGCTCGGGCCGGCTCGAAGGCAAGGTCGCCCTGATCACCGGCGCCGACAGCGGCATCGGCCGAGCGGTCGCCGCTTTGTTCGCGCGCGAAGGCGCCGATATCGCCATCCTCTATTTGTGCGAGCATGACGATGCGGCGAAGACCAGGGAGATCGTCGAGGCGGAAGGGCGCAAGGCCCTGACCATCGCCGGCGATCTCGGCGAGAAGGAATTTTGCGACCAGGCGGTGAAGCAGGTCGTGAAGGCGCTCGGCGGGATCGACATCCTGGTCAACAATGCCGGCGAGCAGCACCCCGACAAGGACATCACCGACATCAGCGAGGCGCAGCTGAAGCGAACCTTCCAGACCAACATCTTTTCGATGTTCTTCCTGACCCAGGCGGCGCGGCCTCACCTCAAGAAGGGCTCGGCGATCATAAATTGCACGTCGGTCACTTCCTATCAGGGATCGGAGGAGCTGCTCGACTACAGCTCGACCAAGGGCGCGATCACCGCCTTCACCCGGGCGCTCTCCGAGAATCTGGTCGGCGACGGGATCCGCGTGAACGGAGTCGCGCCGGGGCCGATCTGGACGCCGCTCAACCCGTGCGGCGGCGCCTCCAAGGAGAAGCTCAAGACGTTCGGCAAGGACACGCCGATGGGCCGGCCGGGCCAGCCCAACGAAGTGGCGCCGAGCTTCCTGTTCCTGGCCTGCGAGGATTCGCGCTACATGTCGGGCCAGGTGCTCCATCCCAATGGCGGCACGGTGGTGGGCAGCTAGACCGCCAGCGCCGCTCCGAATATAAGAGTGTCTGCAGGGGAGAGCATCATGCGGACAACTTTGGGAATCGTCGCGGGAATCCTCCTTGCGCTGGTGGTGCAGAGCGCCGTCGGCTTGCTCGGCAATCTGGTCTATCCGCCCGCAATCTCCGATATGATGAACCTCGAGCAGGTCGCCGCGGCGATGGAGGCGCGCCCGGCCGGCGCGCTGTGGATCGACGTTCTCGGCTACTTTGCCGGCGGCCTAGCCGGCGGTCTGATCGGCAAGCGCATATCGGGCGGCGCCCTGGGAGCCTGGATTCCGGCCGGCGCCCTTGCGGCGATGGCGCTCGCGATCGCATTCAATCTGCCCGTCCCGACCTGGGTGATGTTCTCGACCTTCGCGGCGCCGCTGGCGGGCGGGATGATTGCCAACCATCTGGTCAAGGCACGCGTCCCGGCCGACACGTTGCCGCCCGCCTGAACAGCGCCGCTTTGCCCGAAATCGGGCAGGCTGTCCGAATCCGCACACCAAGACTTGGTGAAACGCGCCGACACTTGGCGCGGTTGAATCGAGCATGTTTACGCCTGAAGTTGAGAAACGACGGATTTCCGCCGTTTTTCAGACTTGGCACGCCGCCTGCAAAACTGCTGGCATGGCCGACGGATGGTCCCGACGCCAAAGTTCAGGAGACAGACAATGACCTTTTCTTACGCCAACATCCAGCAGATGGCCCTCTCGGTGATCGGCGCGCTCGTCGCCAGCAGCCTGTTCATTTCCGCCGCCGTGGGTCCGGTTCCGATCCTCTGATCGGGCCGGTCCCTACGGACCTTCCATCGAACCATGATTTTCAGGAACAAAACCATGTCCAGCTACGCCCTCGACAAGAGCAATGCGAAAGCCCTCGGCGTTTGCGCCGGCGTCGCCCGCAGCACCGGCTGGGATCCGCTCCTCGTCCGCCTCGGCGCCGTCGCCGCGACCTTGCTCCTGCTCGGCCCCGTCGCGATCCTCATCTATCTCGCCACCGCGCTCCTCGCCGACGCCCGCTAAAAACCCCTGACAGCGGCCGCCGCCGCCCCTATCACCTTCGCTCGAGGCACTGCCCGGGAGGGGGAAGATGGCTGAGGCCGCGCGGCCGTTCTGGCGCACGCTCTATTTCTGGGTGCTGATCGCGATTGCGCTTGGCGTTCTGGTTGGCTGGCTGTCGCCCGAGACCGGCCAGGCGCTGAAGCCGCTCGGCGACGGCTTCATCAAGCTGGTCAAGATGATCATCACGCCGGTCATCTTCCTCACCGTCGTCACCGGCATCGCCGGCATGGCCGACCTGAAGGCGTTCGGCCGGGTCGGCGCCAAGGCGATGGCCTATTTCCTCACCGTCTCGACTCTCGCGCTCGCCATCGGCCTCGTCGTCGCCAACCTCGTCCGGCCGGGCGCGGGCCTGGGCGTCGATCCGGCGTCGCTCGATACGAGCGCGGTCGCCGCCTATGTCAGCGCCGCTCACGAGCAGAGCGTGACCGGCTTCGTCCTGCGCATCATCCCCGACACGCTGATCAGCGCCTTCACCTCGGGCGAGATCTTGCAGGTCCTGTTCGTCGCCATCCTGTTCGGCATCGCGCTCGCTCTGATCGGCGCGCGAGGCGAGCGGCTGCTCGACAGCCTCAGGACTCTGACCGCGATCGTCTTCCGAATCGTCCACATGCTCATGTACCTGGCACCGCTCGGCGCGTTTGGGGCGATGGCCTTCACCATCGGCCAATATGGGATCGGGACGCTGGCCAATCTCGCCGCGCTGATCGTCACCTTCTACCTGACCTCCTTGCTGTTCGTGATCGTGGTGCTCGGGCTGATCGCGCGCGCCGCCGGCTTCTCGCTCTTCGGCCTCCTGCGCTACATCAAGGACGAGCTTCTGCTCGTGCTCGGCACCTCGAGCTCGGAAAGCGCGATGCCGCTGCTCATCGAGAAGCTCGAGCGCGCCGGCTGCCCCAAGCCGATCGTCGGCCTGGTCGTGCCGACCGGCTATTCGTTCAACCTCGACGGCACCAACATCTACATGTCGCTCGCCGCCCTGTTCATCGCCCAGGCCTGCGGGATCGAGCTCAGCATGGCGGACCAGCTGCTGCTAATGGGAGTCGCTATCCTCTCGTCCAAGGGCGCGGCCGGCGTGACCGGCTCGGGCTTCATCGTCCTCGCGGCGACTTTGTCGGTGGTGCCGTCGGTGCCGGTCGCCGGCATGGCGCTGATCCTGGGCGTCGACCGCTTCATGAGCGAGTGCCGGGCGCTGACCAACTTCATCGGCAACGCCGTCGCGACGATCGTCGTCGCCCGCTGGGAGCGCGCGGTCGATCCCGCCCAGCTGCGCGCCGCCTTCCGAGGCGAAGGCGGCGACCTTACCGAAAGCGAGAGCGACTCGCTGCAGATCGAGGGCCGAAGCGACGTGCTGGCGTGACTCGAGGGAAAAGCGCTCTATGGTCGGGCGATTCCAGCGAGGGGGAATTGAGATGAAAATCCTGCTTGGCGTGATCGCGGGCGCGGTGGTCGCCATATTGTGCATCTTCGGCGTCGAAGCGCTCGGCCACATGGTCTTTCCGCCGCCCCCCGGGACGGACTTCACCGATCCGGCCCAGGTCGCCCGGCTGATGGAGATCGTGCCGACAGGGGCGCTCGCCTTCGTCCTCGCCGCCTGGTTCGTCGGCGCGTTCGCCGGAGCCTGGGTGGCGGACGCGGTTGCGAAGCGCGCCATCGCCGGCTGGATCGTTGCGCTGCTGGTGATCGCGGGCGGCGTCTTTACGATGTCGATGATTCCCCATCCGGTGTGGATGTGGGCGGCCGGAATCGCGCTTCCGCTGATCGCCGCCTGGCTCGCGCAGCGTTTCGCGAAGGTCGCGATGTAGCGCAGGGCCTTAAGGGCTGACCTCTTCGCCGCAGCCCTCGCGCTCGGGATCGCGCCAGCAACGGATCGCATTTTCGATCGCGGCCGGGGCGGGCGCGCCGCCGCCGGCGAACGCATATTCGATGATCAGCGCGCCCGGCGACTGCTCGGCATCGTCGTAGACGGCGGGCTCGGCGGCGCCCTCGGCGTTGCGGACGAGGAGCCGCGAGAAGGGCGCGACATGGGCCGGCCGGACCACGCCCGAGGCGCACAGGCGTGAGGCCGCCGCGGCGAAGGCGGCACCGGTTTCCCGGGCGAGCTGGGCGGTCCGCGCGGGGGCGGCGCTGCGGCCGGCATCGGCGAAGCTCGCCGCTTCCGGCTCGGCGCGCAGTGAGATGGCGCAGGCGCGGTTCTGGACCTGGGCGGCCGCCGGGACCGCCGTCGCGCCGATCGCGCCCGCCGCCGCCAGGGAAAGCATCAGCCTGCGCATGTCCTTGTCTCCCAGGTTCGATCGCGCGGCCAGACTAGCAGCGCCGGCGCTCCCGGCCAATGTCGGACCGCCGCCTTTTGCCCTCCGTCCGGCGCTGGCGGCGGCGCGGCTTTGCGCCTATCGTGGCGGCGGCCCAATTGAGGGAGTCCTCCGATGCGCGTCTTCGCTACCGCTCTCGCCTTCGTCCTCGCCGTCCTGCCCGCGGCGGCGAATCCGGCCTTGCCCACCGGGCAAATGGCGCCCGATTTCCGAACCAGCGGGGCGCTTGGCGGGCAGCCGTTCCGGCTTCATCTTCGCGAGCAGCTTCGGCGCGGGCCGGTGGTCCTCTATTTCTACCCGCAGGCCTTCACCGGCGGCTGCACGCTCGAGGCGCGCGCCTTTTCCGAAGCGGCCCGCGATTTCCGGCGGGCGGGGGCGCGCGTGATCGGCCTTTCCTCCGACGATTACGAGACCCTTCGCCGCTTCTCGGTCGAGGCGTGCCGAAGCGCCTTTCCGGTCGCGACGGCGAGCGCGGCCACGATCCGCGCCTACGACGTGGCGCTGAACGACGGGACTCCGCGCTCGAACCGCACCTCCTACGTGATCGCGCCGAACGGGAGGATCATCTATTCCCATACCGATCTCGACTGGCGCAATCATGTCGCCAACACGCTGGCGGCGGTGCGCCAATGGCGGGCGCGGCAGCGGCGCGGATGACGAACTTCCTCCAGATCACGCCGTTCATGCACGTGCCGGACGTCGATGCCGCAATCGCTTTCTTCGAGGACGTGCTCGGCTTTCGCAGCCTCTTCAGGATGAGCGACTATGCCTATATCGAGCGCGAGGGCGTCGGCATCCGAATCCTCCAGAATCACGGCGAGGACGGCGCGCCGCCGGGCAATCGGCGCTACGCTTATTATGTCGACGTGCGCGACGTCGATTCGCTCTATGCCGAGCTGAAGCCCAAGCTCGACGCGCTGCCGCCGGGCGACGTCCACGGCCCGGCCGACAAGCCCTACAACCAGCGCGAGCTCCTCGTGCTTGCGCCCGACGGCAATCTGATCGCCTTCGGCCAGGCGATCACCCGCTAGCGGCGGCGTTGGGCGGCCGGGGCGATGAGCGAAGGCATCAGGCTGGACGAAAGCTGGCTCGGACCGCTCGGCGGCGAGTTCGAGCAGCCCTATATGCGCGCGCTCAAGGCCTTCCTCCTCGCCGAGAAAGCGGCCGGGAAGCGAATCTTTCCCAAAAGCGGCGAATGGTTTCGGGCGCTCGATCTGACTCCGCTCGGCAAGGTCCGCGTGGTGATCCTGGGGCAGGATCCCTATCACGGGCCGGCCCAGGCGCACGGCCTGTGCTTCAGCGTCCCGCCGGGCACCGCCATCCCGCCCTCGCTGGTCAATATCTACAAGGAGATGCAGGCCGATCTCGGCATCGCGCCGGCGCGGCACGGCTTCCTCGAACATTGGGCGAAGCAAGGCGTGCTTTTGCTGAACAGCGTGCTGACCGTGCAGATGGGCCAGGCCGCCTCGCACCGCGAGCGCGGCTGGGAGCGGTTCACCGACGCGGTCATCGCCCAGGTCAACCGGCAGGCCGATCCAATCGTCTTCATGCTCTGGGGCAGCTATGCGCAGAAGAAGGCGGCCTTGGTCGACGGCATCGACAAAGGCGGGCGGCACCTGGTGCTAAAGGCGCCTCACCCGAGCCCGCTCTCGGCCCATAACGGCTTCTTCGGCTGCCGCCATTTCTCGAAGGCCAACGCCTTCCTTCAAAGCCGGGGCCTGGCGCCGATCGACTGGGCGCTCCCGCCGGCCTGAGCCGGGAAGGGGGCGGAGCGAAAAGCGCGCGCCTTCCCGGCCGAATGCCGCTATTAACGGCACCGCAGCCCGCAACGAAGGAGAGGGACGATGGCCAAAGGCCAGAAGAAATCGAACAAGGAAGCGCGCAAGCCGAAAGCGGAAAAGCCCAAGAAGAATGCGTCCAACCCCTCGATCAAGGGCATGGTCGCGGACATCAAGCGCTGAGCCGCCGGAACGCCTGACCGCGGCGATCCCGGGAGCGCCATGATCCGCCCGCTCGCCTTTGCCGCCTTGCTCTGCCTGGCAGTCGCCGGCTGCGGCGAGCCGGAGCGGGCCCAGCCGCCCGCCGCAGCCGATAAAGCGCGCCCGGCGGCGAAGGCCGCGCCGCCGGCGGCGCCCGAGCCGCTGCCCGACATCGTCCGGATTCGCCTCGAGACCGAGGCCGGCGCGATCCTGCTCGCGCTCGACCATCGCCGGGCGCCGGTGACGACCGCGAACTTTGTGGCCTATGTCGATCAGAACCGCTTCGACGGCACCAGCTTCTACCGCGCCGCGCGGACTCCGGGCGCGTCCGGCCGCGGCTTCATCCAGGGCGGCATCCGCCGCACCGCAAGGCGCGCGCTGCCGCGGATCGCGCACGAGCCGACCAGCGAGACCGGGCTGCGCCACGTCGACGCAACGATCTCGATGGCGCGGATGGCGCCGGGCACGGCGATGGGCGACTTCTTCATCATCGTCGGCGGCGCGATGCCGGCGATGGACGCCGACCGCGCCGATCCGGGCTTCGCTGCCTTCGGCCGGGTGGAGGAAGGGATGGACGTGGCGCGGCGAATCCTCGCGGCGGAGACGGTGCCCAATGCCGGGCGCGGCGCGATGCGGGGCCAGATGATCACGGCGCCGGTGCGGATCGTCAGCGCAAGGCGGGTGGAATAAAGGGTAGTGTCCTAGTTTCAAAAATCGGGAGCTTCGATCCCTCGCCGGGCTAACCCTTTCTCGAATCCTTTGCGAAGGCCCATTTGGAAGCGAGTACGTCCCGGCATGCGAGCCGGTTGAGCCGGTACTGCTGGCACTGCACGGACTCCACCGGCGATGGCCTTAAAGCCTTGGACGAAGCCTTCCCGATAGTCGTCATCATCAATCATGTCTGGACGCTCCTATACCCATCGCGATACGGTCATGCGGCTGCTGGTTGAGGTCGGGAATGGCTGCGCCACGATCATGGACCAAGAAATGCGCGGCCTTCCTTGCCGCCGCATTCAGGTCGATGAGATTTGGGCTTACGTCCAGAAGAAGCAGCGTTGGATTACGCCGCAGGATGACCGCAGCCGCGTTGGCGATATGTGGACCTTCGTGGCGCTCGATCCTGAGACGAAGCTGGTCCCGACCTACCGCGTCGGCAAGCGCACCGCGCCTGTCGCCCGCGCCTTCATGCAGGACTTGTCCGAACGGCTCGCTAACCGGGTCCAGCTTTCGTCCGATGGCCTCAACACCTACGCTGAGGCCGTCGAACGGGCCTTCGGGATCGACGTTGATTACGGGCAGGCTGTAAAATTTTATGAAGCTGAACCGATTGGACCGGGCCGTTACAGCCCGCCCCGCGTCACGCATCAGGAGATTGCTCGCATTCAGGGCAGGCCCGACCCTGCGCATATCTCGACCAGCCTAGTGGAGCGCCAGAACCTCACCATGCGCATGGCGATGCGCCGGTTCACGCGCCTCACGAACGCTTTCAGCAAGAAGGTGGAGAACCTTGAGGCCGCCGTGGCGCTGCACTTTGCGCACTACAACTTCATCCGTCTCCACCGCTCGCTTCGGATTACGCCAGCCATGGCGGCGGACGTGACGGACCGGCTGTGGAGCATGGAAGAATTGATCGAGCGAATTGATGCGATGGCCCCGGCGCCGAAGCCGCGCGGACCTTACAAGAAGCGGGCGGCTTGATTGGATGACACGCAGCGGGGCGGGCGGTAGGTGCCTTAGCCCCGCTGCTCGGCGCGAGTTGGACGTATCCCTTTTCTCTGCCGGTCAAATATCGTCCGTCCGCCTTTGCTCCTACCACGTGCGCCGGGGCGGACGAGATGCTTGGGACGTATCCACAACCTCATCTGTGTGCCGGCTGGGCTTCGTGAGAATCCAAGTCAGGATTTTCATTTCGGCCTCCTTTCGCTCCGCCGCTTGTGACGCGAGCAGGTGCCTTATACCAGTAACTCAGCTAGATTTCAACTTAGGACACTACCGAATAAAGGCGCTTCCTTGCGCCGGGGCAGGCCGAAAATCCCATCACGCCTCCGTCAGGCTGAGGACATTGCCGTCGGGGTCGGGGAAGAAGGCGACCTTCGCGGCGCCGCCGGGCGCGGTCCAGATGCCGCGCGCGTCCTGGCCCATGCCGTCGTATATGGTGAAGGCGACGCCTTGTCCCGTCAGCGCATCGACCATGGCCTCGATATCGTCGACCTCCCAGCCGAGCAAAGGATGGGCGGAGGCGACGTGGTTCGGCACCTCGGTCACGCGCAGCTTGACCCCGGCAAGGTCGAAGACGGCGGCGAAGGGGTCGCCCGGCAGGCGGCGCAGCCCGAGCGTGTCGCCGTAAAAGGCCTCCGACGCCTTGCGGTCGCGGGTGATGACGAAGGCGATTGATCGGGCATCGGCGAGCGGCATGGCAAATCTCCCCTGATAGATGCGATGCGGCGAAGCTTGCCTCGCGCGCGGCACCGAGTCCATCGCCCGAACGTGATTCCGGGCCGCGATTGCGGCAATTGGGCTATGATCGTCCCGATTCTCACGGGCGACAGGAGGAGGAGAGATGCCGAAGACCAAGCCTTCGTCCGGGGCGAAGCCGGCCCCGGAGGCGCTCGCGCGGTGGGAGAATGAAGGCGGCGCCGATCCTTGCGGCCCGCAAGTGCCGGGCGTGGCCAAGGATTGCGGCGAGGCCGAGGCGGGGACGAAGGACGAGCGGGCGGCGGACGATTGAGGCATCGGCCGCGTGGATCTTGGTGACGGACGCGAATTCGCCTACGAAAAGCCTGTCGCCGCGAAAGGAAAGTCCGTGCCCGCCCTCCATCATTTCCCGCGTCTTGTCATCCTGGTCGTGGCCTCGCTGAGCGCCGCGCCCGCGTCCGCGGGGCAAAGCGGCACCAATTACATCAGCTATGACGATTATCCGGCTCAGGCGCTGAGCGAAGGGCGCGAGGGCATAACCCATTTCCGCCTCGTGATCGGGGCCGACGGCCGAGTCCGAAGCTGCGAGATCGCGCGGTCGAGCGGACACTCCGACCTCGACGCGGCCACCTGCCGGATCATGCGGAGCCGCGCCCGTTTCAGGCCCGCGAGGAACGATGCCGGACAGGCCGTGGAATCCACGTTCGAGCAACGCATGACGTGGAGCATCAGGGGATGATCGGGGTGCGGCGGAGCGACAGCCGGAGCGAAAGGCGGGCCGGACGCCCGACGCGCTGAACGCCCTCCCCCAGCGCATTTCAGGTCGTGATAATGTTTAGCCGTCCGGATCGCGGTCGGGCCGTTCCCGGTCGAGCCAATAGTTCGGGTCGCCGAGCATGCGGTCGAGATGATCTGGGTCGTCGAGCGCCTCGGCGTGGGGCAGGCGTTCGAGATCGTGGGCGGCGAAAAAGCCTTCGAAGGCGATATCCGTCTCGTTGATCCTCCAATAGAATCCATCGAGATAGACGACGATGTCGCCGACCTCGAAGCGGGAAAGCGTCTCGGCCATGCCCTCGGCCCAGTCGGCGACCTGTTCGTCGGTGATGTCCTCAAGGCCCCGCGCTTCCACTTCGCGGCGGCCAAGCTCCAGCAGGGGAATGTCGGTCTCGCGCACCTCCGCGAAGATGAACGATTTGCCGCATTGCGAACAGGGGATCATCCATCCGCACCCGCACCAGGGGCAGTCCAGCTGCTGTTCCGACATCGCCGGAGCGCCGGTGCAGGTGCAGTGCGACAGGACATCGTCATTCGCCTTGAAGAAGAACTTGTGCATCGTCGCCAATCGCCCGTCTTCTGTCTACTCAACTGCCGGCGGATAGATCTCGCCGCCTTTCTCCCGGAACTTCTGGCTCATCTCGGTCATGCCCGCTCCCACCCTTCATTCTCGAGCACCAGGGTCTGGATCGCGACGGCGTTGGCGCTGGCGTCGAGATCGGGGAGCGCCTGGAATTCGGACGGCCAGCAGCGATGGAGGCGATAGGCTATGACCAGCCGGCCGGCCTCGTTGTGCAGCTCGAGGATCACGTCCTTGCGGACGTCCTCGAGCGACACCTCGTCGGCGGCGCCGCTTTGCCGGTTCCAGACCTTGCTGGCCCATCGCTCGAACTCGAGATCGTGGGTGACCCCGCGCTCGATTGTGATCGGCTCGTAGCGGCCCGCGCCGGGCGATTTGTGCGCGGTCGAAAGGTCGCCGCCTTCGCGCTGGCTGACGACCTCGCCGGTGCGCTTCAGGGCGCTCACCTTCGAGGCTCCGGCGACATAGCGCCCGTCCCACTTCAGCTTGAACTTGAAGTTCTTGTACGGATCGACCCGATCCGGGTTGACGGTGAACTGGGCCATAAGCCGTCCCTCCCTCCGAAAGCGCAGGAAGCGGCAAGGCGGGGGTGGAGTCAACCGGAGGCATTGGCGCTATGACCAAGCGGGGAGAAGGTTTCGCTCGAAAGGTCCCAATGTTCGCACTCGCCATGGGGCTAGTCCGAAACAGTGTCCGAGAGCGCGTCGAGCAAAGCGGGAAAGCTCTCCCGCGCCTGGCCTTGAGGATCGGCGGCGCCGTCTTTGCGAAGCTCCCACGGGGCAGCGAAGCGGCGGGGATCGAGCCGGGCCAGCAGCCACATCAGCAGCCGGTCGCTCGGCACGCGCTTCTCCGCGACCAAAGCGCCTTCCTGCCAGACCTGCTCGGTGCGGCCGTTTATGGCGCGATCGAAGGCCAGAGCGGAGAGCCGCCCGACGGCGAGCTGGTCCGCCACGTCCCAGGCCGCGGCGAAGGCCGGCGAGCGGGCCCGCAGCCGGTAGGCCGAGCGCGCGGAAAGGCGCGCGGCCGCGCTGGCGAGATGGACCGAGCCGGTCTCGGCGAGATTGGAGAGGAACAGGCGCTGCCGCTCGGCGCTCCAGCCGGCGAGGCGATTGCGGCTGTCCTCCAGTGCGACGCCGTCGAAGGGGGTGGCGGGGAGTGGGGGCTCGCTGGCTGCTTTGGCGTCGGGCTCGCCGTTAGCCGGCGCCAGCAAATCAGTCGGCCAGACCTCGTTCCGCTCGGTCGTGGGGACCAGCGAGAAGCTCGGCCCGCCCTCCTCGTCCGCCGCTTGTCCGACCGCATCGAGCCGGTCGCCCGCCGCCGCCCAGTCGTCAAACTCCTCGAGAGTGCATTCTTTTGCTGTGCGTCGCTTCATGATCCTCGCTCCTTCCAGTCGCGAAAAGGAGCGAATCATTTAGTGCATGTCGGGGGGTGTAGGAAAATCTCCCTCTGCGGTGCGACGAACGGAGTGGGCGAATTGGCGGGTTCGACACAGTGGCACTGTAATTCTTGACATTCCAAGCATGGTCCCACGTTAAGTGTCATGACGTTGCCGATAGGGGAATCGAATGTCACCCGAACTTCTAAGAGAAATCTCTGAAAGATATCTCTTGCCGTTTTTCTCCGGAGCACGACTCGAGCCTGGCACAATTGCATCAACGACACGCGCCGAACGGGCGGCGCACGAAGGCCAACTCGCGATAAAGTTTAAGGTGAATTTGAAGGACCGGTACCGTTTGGTTCTTTCAAGATCTCAACCCTTCACCTTCTCGGGGACCCGGGTTGTTACTGAAATAGATGTCGTCCGCGCCTTCTGCGATGTCCTAGCAGACATGGAGGGGCAGCTTGAGGGGCCTCTGAAAAACGATCTGCTGTCCACCTTTCAGCGCCGCGTCGTTGCCCGGGCCCTCAAGGGCGGGACCGTGGAGCAATCTATCCTTAAGGGTATCGATCGGTTGGTCGAGTGGGGAAATAGGCTCTATGAAGGAGCGCCGATTTCCGCCTCGATGGGATTCCAGCCGTCTGGCGCAATCCATAGCCCAAACCTTGAGGAAATTGGGAATCTTGACTTTGCGGCAGTGCTTAGCAACGGGTTCGATACAATTCTGGAGTTCGATTATAGTTGCGGCTTCATCGGGCTTCGATCTCTTGAAACATGCGATAGCGTATCATTCCGGGCGCCGTTGAGACACGGGCACATTGCGCAATGGACTTCTGATCACCGTAATAAAGTTGCGATGACGCTTAATCGCTTAGGGGAAATCCTCATCTTTCGCCAAAATGAGCTATTGTTCGCTAGGCGATCCGGTAGATGGCACTATCTGACCCACGAGCCTGTTGTTTCACAAATGAATGTCCCTCGTGATCGACGACTAAGGGAATCGATATATGAGACATGTATTGACGCATCATTCGCGCGAACGGGCGCATGCATCGGCGTAGTCAGCGTATTTCAGCAAAATAAATGGAAGAAACTGATTTCCGAGCAAGATGACCTGGTCAACTCAGATTCTATAAAGGCACGTGCCCTTAGAAAAGTGGTTCGTAATACCAAGTTTTCTAACTTGGACAGGCGTACTCGACAGGAATTGGCCGCGATTGATGGTGCGACAATAATTGGTCACGACGGCACTGTGCTCGCGGCGGGAGCAATACTCAGAGTGCCCGGCGGCAGCGAGGGGGGCGGACGTCTCGCCGCTGCGCGTGCAATCGCGGGCTACGGCTTAGGGATCAAGGTTTCTCAAGACGGGAGTATCGTCGGATTCCGAAGCGCGAGTTCCGATGCCGCATTTAGGATAATGTGACGGCGGTTCACTCCGAAACCTGTTCCTGCGTGTCTCGGTCCCATGCTATCTCAATCACGCTCGCGCCCACTCGCGCCCATGTAGAGTTCGCTGCCGGTTTCCTTGAACACCCTACTCATCGCGGCCATGCCGGCTTCCGCTTCGGCTTCCGGGAGGGGCGTCGCTGCAAGGAACGAGTCAGCCGACTGATTCTGCTTGGCCGCGAAGTCTCTCACCTCCTGCGTAATCTTCATCGAGCAGAACTTGGGCCCGCACATCGAGCAGAAGTGGGCGGTCTTGGCGCCCTCCGCGGGGAGGGCCAAATCGAGATATGTTCGGCGGTGTCCGGGTCGAGGCTGAGGTTGAACTGGTCGCGCCCACGGAACTCGAAGCGGACGCGGCTACGCGTTGGGTCCATGGCCGTAGGCTGAGTAGAGCTCCAGCACCCGTTCCGGCGCAATGCCGTGCTCCTGGGCTAGCGAAAGCTCGTGGTCGGGATCTTCCAGGACAAGGGTTGGACGCTGGCGGTCGAGCTGCGGATAGACCCAGCAAGCCTGATTAAGCGTATCCTCAAACCCACGCAGGCGGTTTGAGAACCAGCCGAACCAAGGCCCATCGCCACCATAGTCCCCCGCGTCGAACTGGTCGACGTACCGCTGAAAGTTCTCCTTCGAAAGCGTCGACCAGCAGCCATAGCCAAACTTGTCGGCGAGCCCATGCACCGGGATTTCGAACACGCAACGGATGAAGAAATTTTCGCCGCCGATGACGCAGAAATCTTCGGAGAGGAAATCTCCCTCCAGCCGAAGCGCACTATTTGGCTCCCTCTCTTCGGTCTCACCCCAATGATCAGGTGCGAAGGCGCCGAGATCGAACATGCCGCGATGGTCGTCACCGCAGGTCGCGCAACGCCACGACGCGCCGCTCAGCTTGTCCAGCGCGCCAGCCCGCTTGCGACGCCGGAACCAGCTCACTCTGCGGCGGGGAGATAAATCTCGCCGCCCTTTTCGCGGAATTTCTCGCTCATCTCCGCCATACCGGCAGCCGCGATCTCTTCTTCCGTTCGGGCTGAGCCTGTCGAAGCCCTGCCTTTCTCCCCCTCCGCCGAAGGCAAGGACAGCCCTTCGACAGGCTCAGGGCGAACGGTGGGACTCGGTCGAAACGTCAGGACGAACGGAGTGTGAGGCGCGCGCGGCCCGCCGCCGGCCTCTTCCACGCAACGGTCCTTCGCCTCGCGATACTGCGCGAGCATCGCGATCGCGCGCGCGACGCGCACCGGCGAAGGCATGACCGGGATGCGTGCGGCGTCGAGCGTCTCGATCGCTTCGGGCA
>Ga0190265_10001318_pt1 | contig 16197 bp, 10 predicted proteins | sample Popmic124T_FD_133135 | JGI IMG/M metagenome (GOLD analysis project Ga0190265, IMG submission 133135) | Populus adjacent soil microbial communities from riparian zone of Indian Creek, Utah, USA - 124 T | ecosystem: Environmental > Terrestrial > Soil > Riparian zone | place: USA: Utah | collected...
TGTTCAGCTATGCCGCCAACGCCGCGCGCGCAGCTCAGGCATTGCTCGGCGCGCAGCGGGAGCCTGCGCCGCCGGCCGAGTGTCGCGTGGCGAGCGAGCCGGTCCGCGAGATCGCGCTCGACGAGCTGGTGCGCTTCATCGGGGCGCCGGTCCGCGCCTTTGCGCAGCGCCGGCTCGGCTTGTTCCTCGGCGACGAGCTGGCGCCGCCACCCGCGCGCGAGCCGGTCGAGCTCGATGCGCTCGAGCGATGGCAGCTCAAGGAAGAGCTGCTGCGCGCCGGGCTGCGCGGGCAAACCCTGACCGAGCTGCTGCCGGCGCTGCGCGCGTCGGGGACGCTACCGCTGGGCAGCGTCGGCAGCGTGGCCTATCGCAAGCTGTGCAGCGCGATCGAGCCGCTCGCGCACAAGGCGCTGGTCGAGCGCCACGGCGCTGCGCTGCCCGCGCTGCCGATCGCGCTCGAGCTCGACGGCGTGCGTCTGCACGGCGCGCTCGGCGAGCTGTGGGAGAGCGCGCGGATCGAGGCCAGCGCCTCGCGTCCCGGGCGGCGCTTCGAGCTCGTCTGCTTCGTCCATCACCTGGTGCTGTGCTGTCAGCTCGCGCGCACTCCCCTCCCCGGTTACCCGGCGCAGAGCGTGCTGCTGTCCTCGAACACCCCGGGCGACGTCGAGATCATCCGCTTCGCGGGGCACGCCGAGCCCGAGCCGCTGCTGCGCGCGCTGATCGCGCTGTACGAAGCGGGGCAGAGCGCGCCCTTGCCGTTCGAGTATCTGGTCTCGCGCGCGTACGCGGAGTGTCTGCAGGCGGGCAAGAGCGAGGACGAAGCGCTCGAGCGCGCGGCGAACAAGTTCGGCGAGCAGCAACTGAGCGAGGCCAACGTCAAGCCGGACGCGTACGTGCTGGCCTTCTACCCGCGCTTCGAGGACATGCTGAACGCGCGCGGCGTGCCGAGCTTCGTCGAGATCGCGCGCACGATCTTCGATCCGTTCTTCGCCCTGCAGATCACCAGCAAGCCGGCCAAGAGCAAGAAGGGCAAGCCGTGAAGGCGCTCACCCCGCTCGCCCTGCCGCTCACCGGCACGACCTTGATCGAGGCCAGCGCGGGCACCGGCAAGACCCACACCATCACCACCCTGGTGCTGCGGCTGCTGCTCGAGCGCGGGCTCGAGATCGGCCAGATCCTGGTGGTCACGTACACGCGCGCGGCGACCTTCGAGCTGCGCGAGCGCGTGCGCGCGCGCTTGCTGGCGGGGCTCAGCACGCTGGCCGCGCCCGCGAGCGACGACGATCCGGAGCTGCGCGAGCTGTTCGCCGCGCGGCAGGCCCAGGCGCAGGACGACCGCAAGACGCTGCAACGCGCGCTGCGCGACTTCGACCAGGCCGCGATCTTCACCATCCACGGCTTCTGCCAGCGCGTGCTGGCCGAGCATGCGTTCGAGAGCGCGGCGCCGTTCGAGCTGGAGCTGAGCGAGGACGAGCAGCCGTTGCTGCAGGAGATCGCGCTCGACTACTACGCGCGCGTCGCCTACGAGGCCGACCCCGAGCTGGTCGGCGCCCTGGACGCGAACAAGGTGGTGCCATCCAGCCTGAGCGAGCTGGCGCGCGCGACCGCGTCCGACCCGGGCTTGATCGTGTTGCCCGAGCAGACCGCTGCGCGGCCGGAGCTCGCGATCGAACGGCTGCAGCACGCGCAGCAGCGGACGGCCGCGGCCTGGCGAGCAGACCGCGCAGGTCTGCTCGCGGCGCTGACGGGCGGCGCGCTGCACGGCGCCAAGTACAAAGCCAGGGACATCCTCGGCGCGTGGGCCGATGCGCTCGACGCGCTGGGCTCGTTCGCGCCGTGGGCGATCCCCGACTGCGTGCACAAGCTCACGCCCGAGGCGCTGCGCAGCGGGATCAACCAGGGACAGCGCTTCAACGTCGATCACCCGTTCTTCGCTGCCGCCGCCGAGCTCAGCGCCGCGCACGCGCAGGTCAGCCAGCTGGGCGCCGCGCACGCGCTGCACGTACGGCGCGGTCTGGTCGACTATGCGCGCGCCGAGCTCGCCCGCCGGCGCGACGCGCTCGGCGTCCGCGGTTTCGACGACTTGCTGCAGCGCCTCGACGCCGCGCTCGAGGGCGAGAGCGGCGAGCGCTTGCAGCGCGTGCTGGGCGAGCGCCATCCGGCCGCGCTGATCGACGAGTTCCAGGACACCGACCCGGTGCAGTACCGCATCTTCGCGCGCTGCTACCGCGGCGAAGGCCGCAGCTTGTTCCTGATCGGCGATCCGAAGCAGGCGATCTACGGCTTCCGTGGCGCCGACGTGTTCGCGTATCTGCAAGCCGCCCGCGACGCGCGCGACAGCACCTACACCCTCGGCATCAACCGGCGCTCCGATCCCGCGCTGCTGACCGCGCTCAACGCGCTGTGGATGCGCGGGCCGCAGCCGTTCTTGCTGCCGCAGATCCGCTTCTCGCCGGTGCGCGCCCTGGCGGGGGCACAGAACCGGCTGCGCGGCCCGGGCGCCGCGCTCGCGCTGCTGCTGCTGCCCAGCGGCGAGAAGGCGAGCACCAAGGGCCGCGGCGAAGCGCGCGTGCCGCGCCTGGTCGCCGCCGAGGTGAGTCAGCTGCTCGCGTCCGGGACCGAGCTCGACGGCCGGCCCGTGCTCCCGCGCGACATCGCCGTGTTGTGCCGCACCAACAGCCAGGCGCGCGCGACCCAGGACGCGCTCGCGCAGCTCGGCATCCCGACCGTGCTCGACGGCGACAGCAACGTGCTCGAGAGCGAGACGGCCGACGAGCTGTCGCAGGTGCTGTGGGCGGTCGCCGCCCCGAGCGACGGGCGCAAGCTCGGCGCCGCGCTGATCAGCACGCTGCTCGGCGTCGGCGCGGCTTCGCTCGAGCGCCTGCGCAACGCGGGCGAGGGCGAGCAGGATTGGCTGGAGCGCTTCGCGGCGTGGAACCAGCTGTGGCACGCGCGCGGCTTCATGCCGATGTTCCACGCGCTGCTCGACGACGCCGACGTGCGCGCGCGGCTGCTCGCGCGCAGCGACGGCGAGCGCCGGCTGACCGACCTGCTGCACCTGGGCGAGCTGCTGCACGACGCCGCCACCCGCCAGCACCTCGGCCCGCTCGCGCTGCTGCAGTGGCTGGGCGAGATGCGCAGCGATCGCAGCAAGCGGGCCGAGCTCGCGGGCGAGTCGGCCCAGGTGCGGCTCGAGCACGACGAGCACGCGCTGCGCATCGCCACCATCCACCGCAGCAAGGGCCTCGAGTATCCGATCGTGTTCGCGCCGTTCCTGTGGACCAGCTGGCGAGGGGGCGACAGCACGGCGCGCTTCCACGATCCCGCGGATCACCATGCGCGCAAGCTCGATATCGGCTCGAGCCGGCTGGACGATCACAAGCAGCTCGCGCGCGACGAGGAGCTGGCCGAGGCGCTGCGCATCGCCTACGTCGCGATCACACGCGCCAAGCACCGCTGCTATCTGGTGTGGGGTCGCTTCACGGCCAGCGGTCACTCGCCGCTCGGCTATCTGCTGCATCACGGTCCGGGCCAGCTCGAGCCCGCCGACGTGGACGCGGCGCTCAAGCAGATCGCGAGCGACGCGGCGCTGCGCGCGGCGCTCGAGCCGATGGTGATCCGCTCGGAAGGCACGATCGAGCTGCGCGCGATCGCGGAAGACGCCGCGCCCTATCGCGCCGCCGCCGCGGGCATGGAACGGCTCAGCGCGCGCAGCGCGAGCCGCGAGCTGCGCGCCGAGCTACGCGCGACCAGCTTCTCGCGCTTGACCGCCGAGCCCGAGCCGCAGAGCGGCGCAGACGAAGCGCCGGACGTCGACGGCAACGCGCTGGCCGACGTCGAGCCCGCGCCGCTGCCGGTGCAGCCGCTGGCCATGCACGCGCTGCCGGCAGGGCCGGGTCCCGGCACGCTGATCCACGCCATCTACGAGCAGATCGACTTCGAGCGCAGCGACCCCGAGCAGCTGCCGGCGCAAGCCGCGCGCGTGCTGAGCGCGTTCGGCCTCGACGCCGAGCGCATCCAGGCCGGCGTGGTGCTCGGCATCGATCAGAGCCTGCGCACCCCGCTCGACGCCAGCGACCCGAGCTTCACCCTGGCGAGCATCGCGACGAGCGCGCGCTTGAACGAGCTCGAGTTCACCCTGTGCACCCCCGGCGCCGCGCAGCTCTCCCCCGCGCGCCTCGCGGCCGTGTTCGAGCGCGCCGCGATCAGCGAGCGCCTGCCCGACTACGCCGAGCGCGTGCGCGCGCTACCCAGCTCCGCGCCCGCGCAATTCCTGAAGGGCTTCATCGACCTGGTGTTTCGGCGAGCGGGACGCTGGTACGTCGTGGACTACAAGTCCAACTTGCTCGGCCTCGAACCGGGCGCGTACGCACAGCCCGCGCTGGCGCGCGCGATGGCCGAGCACCACTACGTGCTGCAGTACCATCTGTACAGCTTGGCGCTGCACCGTTACCTGCAGCTGCGCGTGCCCGGCTACGACTACGCGCGCGACTTCGGCGGCGCGTACTATCTGTTCGTGCGCGGCATGGCGCCGGAACATCCCTCCGGCACGGGCGTGTTCTTCGACCGTCCGACCCGAGCGACGCTCGACGCGTTGAGCGGCGCGCTGGGGATCGCGGAGGACGCGCCGTGAAGCCCAAACAGCTAGAGCTCGCGCTCGACGCGGACGAGGCGCCGGAGCCCGCGTCCGTATCCGATACAGAGTCCGTATCCGAGTCCGTATCCGTTACCGATTCCGCGTCCGATTCCGATTCCGATTCCGCGTCCGATTCCGTGTCCGCGTCCGATTCCGATTCCGTATCGGATTCGGATTCGGGTTCGGACTCGGGTTCGGACTCAGACTCGGACTCGGGTTCGGACTCAGACTCGGTCTCGGTCTCGGACTCAGACTCAGACTCGGTCTCGGGCTCGGACTCGGGCTCGGTCTCGCTCCCCGCGTCCGTTCCCGCCACCGTCGCCTCGCTGCTCGCGCTCGGCATTCTCGGCGAGCTCGAGCGCGCGTTCGCCGCCACGCTCGTGCGCCTCGCCGGAGAGCAGGACGCGCGAGTCGAGCTGGCGGCCGCGCTCGCGTGCCGCCAGGTGCAGGCGAGCCACGTCTGTTTGGATCTGCCGGCGCTGTGCGGCGGCACGCTCGCGCTCGAGCTGCCGAGCGAGACCGCTGTCCCGACCTGGCCGGAGCTCTCCGCCTGGCTCGACGCGCTGCGCCGCAGCCCGCTGTGCGGCGACGACGACGCGTGCACGCCCCTCCACCTCGACGCGCGCGGGCGGCTCTACCTGCGCCGCTACTTCGAGCACGAGCGCAACCTCGCGCGTGCGCTGCAGGAGCGCGCGCTCGCGCGAGCGGGCGACGTCGACCTCGCGCTGCTCGAGGCCGGGCTCGCACGCCTGTTCCCGGCAGCGCTCGACGCGCTCCACGGTGAGCCCGATCGCCAGCGCGTCGCCGCCGAGCACGCCCTGCGCTCCGCGCTGACCGTGATCTCCGGCGGACCCGGCACCGGTAAGACCTCGACCGTCGCCAAGATCCTGGCGCTCCTGATCGAGCAAGCGTTCGCGCGCGGAGCCGCGGCGCCGCGTATGTGGCTGCTCGCGCCGACGGGCAAGGCAGCCGCCCGGCTGGGCGAAGCGATCCAGCAGGCGCGCGCGCAGCTCGCCTGCACGCCCGAGGTGCTGGCCGCGATCCCAGATCAAGCCAGCACCGTGCACCGCGCGCTCGGCGCGGGCCGTGCCGCGCGCTTTCGCCATGGTCCCGAGTCGCCGCTGCCGGCGGACGTCGTGCTGGTCGACGAAGCCTCGATGGTCGATCTCGCGCTGATGGCGCGCCTGATCGCCGCCGTGCCGCGCGCTGCGCGCGTGATCCTGCTCGGCGACGAGAACCAGCTGGCCTCGGTCGAAGCCGGCGCCGTGCTCGGCGACATCTGTGGGGGAATGGGCGCGCGTCCTTCCCGCTCCGAGCCGCCGATCGCGCGCTGTATCGTGCGCTTGACGCGCTCGTATCGCTATCGCGCGGACAGCGGGATCCGCGCGCTGGCCGACGCGATCAACGCCGGCGACGCTGCGCGCGCGCTGGCGCTCCTGCGCGATCGCGCGCTGCCCGACGTGCGCTGGGTCTCCTACCGTCAAGGCCACGATCCGCTGCGCGCGTTGCGCAACGACGCGGCCAGCGCCTTCGCGCCGCTGTTCGCCGCCGGCAGCGCGCGCGAGAAGCTGCTGGCGCTCGAGCGTTATCGCGTGTTGTGCGCGCTGCGCCGCGGTCCGTACGGACAGCTCGCGGTCAACGCCGCGATCGAGAGCAACCTGCGCGCGCGCGGCTTGCTGCGCACGGCATCGCAACGCTACCCGAGCCGGCCGCTGATCGTGACCCAGAACGACTACCAGACGCGCCTGTTCAACGGCGACGTCGGCGTGCTGATCGCCGCGCCCGACGACCCGACCCGCGTACACGCCTGCTTTCCCACCGGCCGGGACGCGTCCCGCCCGATCGGCGGCGACGACGGCCTGCGCGAGGTCGCCGTCGCGCGCCTGCCCCCGCACGAGAGCGCCTACGCGCTCAGCGTGCACAAGAGCCAGGGCTCCGAGCTCGACGAGGTCGCGATCGTGCTCCCACCCGAGCCCTCGCCCGTGCTCTGCCGCGAGCTGCTCTACACCGCCGTCACCCGCGCCCGCGAACGCGTCGCGATCTACGGCCCCGAGTCCGTCCTGCGCTACGCCCTCGCCCGCTCGATCGAACGCAGCACCGGCCTCGGCGACGCGCTCTGGGATCCGGATGGCGCGCGCTGAGCGCTTCGGCGTTCGTTCGCATCTTCGCAGCCGCGAGCGAGAGCAAGGGCAGGGACAAGGGCAGGCGCAAGAGCAAGGGTCGAGCGCAGGCGCACGCGCAAGGGCACGTGGGTTGCTGCAGGTACTTGCTGAGCCGAGACGCCCGTCGTCCTGCTCGCGCGCAACAATCCAGCCCTCTGGACCTGCCCTTGCGCTTGCGCTCGACCCTCGACCCTTACCCTTGCGCCTACCTTTGCCCTCTTCCTCTCCTCGCTGCGAACGAGCGATCTAGTGTATGCCTGACGCGATGGATCTCCCCCTGGAGCTGCGTTCCGCCACCGAGCTCGCGGCCGCGGTGGCCGCGCGGCGGGTCTCGTGCCTCGAGCTGTGCGACTCTTATTTGCGCCGGATCGAGCGGCTCAATCCCGTGCTCAACGCGGTGGTCACGCTCGACGCCGAGCGCGCCCGCGCGCGCGCTCGCGCGCTCGACGAGCAGCTGGCGCGCGGTGAGCGGATCGGTCCGCTGCACGGGCTGCCGATCACGATCAAGGACGCGTACGAAACCGCGGGCATGCGCACGACCTGCGGGACGCGCGAATGGGAAGACCACGTCCCCACGCGCGACGCCGATCCCGTGCGGCGCTTGCTCGAGGCGGGTGCGGTCGTGCTCGGCAAGAGCAACGTGCCCGCGTATTGCGCGGACCTGCAGACCTTCAACGAGCTGTTCGGGGTCACGCGCAATCCCTGGGATCCGAGCCGGACGCCGGGTGGGTCATCGGGTGGCGCTGCGGCCGCGGTGGCCAGCGGCATGACCGCGTTCGAGCTCGGGAGCGACATCGGCGGCTCGATCCGTACGCCGTGCGGCTGGAGCGGGGTCTACGGTCACAAGCCCACGTACGGGATCGTGCCGCTGCTCGGTCACTTGCCGCCGGCACCGGGGACGCTGGTGCAGCCCGACCTCGGCGTCGGCGGGCCGATCGCTCGCAGCGCGGAGGACCTGGCGCTGGTGCTGAGCGCGATCGCCGCGCCGAGCCCCGCGCAGGCCGTCGCCTACCGCTTCGCGTTGCCGCCGCCGCGCGCACGAGCGTTGCGCGACTTCCGCGTCGGAGCGTGGCTGCACGATGACGACTTCCCGATCGACGACGCGGTCGCGAGCCTGCTCGACCAGACCGTCGTCGCGCTCGAGCGCGCGGGCGTGCGAGTGGACCGCGGCCTCCGCCCCGGCGTGCCGCTGCGCGAGATCTTCGACGACTACCTGGCGCTGCTCACGCCGGTCACCCTGCGCGACGTCACGCCCGAGCTGCTCGATCGCCTGACGCAGCGCGCTCGAACGCCTGATGAGGAGCCGCGCGTCGCGCACATCGCGCGCGCTGCGCTGGCACGCCACATCGACTGGCTGGTCGTTCACGAGCGACGCGCACGCCTGAGCGCGCGCTTCGCCGAGCTGTTCGGCCGCTGTGACGTGCTGCTGTGCCCGATCACGCCGGTCCCGGCGATCGCCCACGATCACCACGGCTCGCTGCACCGGCGCACGTTTGCGCTCGGCGGCTCGATGCGCCGGCACAGCGAGCTGATGGCCTGGATCTCGCCCGCGAGCGCGTGCCACCTGCCGGCCACCGCGGCGCCGATCGGCCGCACCCCGGAGGGCCTCCCCGTCGGCGTGCAGATCCTCGGTCCCTACCTCGAAGACCTCACCCCGATCACCTTCGCCGCCCAGCTGCGCGACGTGATCGGCGGGTACGCGCCCCCACCGAGTGCGTAGTCGAAGAGCTCACAGGAAGTCGGGAAGACGGGAAGGCAGAAATGAAATCTCATCTTCCTGTCTTCCCGACTTCCTGTTGATTCTCTTCCTCTTCACCGACGACGCGGTGCGCCGAAGTTTTGCGTCCAGAGCTTGTTGGAGTTGAAGCGGGTGCTGGTCGACATGCCCTGGAAGTAGCCCACGCCGATCTCGGTGTAGTCGGCCTTCATGATGTTGCTGCAGTGGCCCGGGCTGTTCATCCAACCGTCCACGACTTCCTTGGGCGTCTGCTGACCCTTGGCGATGTTCTCGCCCATGGTGAACCCGACGTAACCCGCGTCCGCCATGCGATCGAACGGATCGGCACCCTCGAGGTTGTCGTGCGCGAAGTAGTTCTTCTCGCCCATGTCCTTGGAGTGCAGGCGCGACGAACAGCGCAGCACCGCGCTCATCGTCAGCGGCGGCGCGGGCTGGAATGAACCGTACTCACCGCAGGTCGCGGCCTTGGCCCGCGCCGCGTTGGTCAACGTCAGCACCTCGTCCTCGAACGCGGTCCATGCCGGATCCCAGGTCGCCACCGGCGCGCAGTGCTCGCCCTGAGGAACACCTTCACCGCCCGTCACCGGCGGCATGGCCCCCGTGCCGGCCATCATGGCCCCCATGCCGGCCATCGGCACTGCAGCGGAGCCAGCCATCGGCACCGCGGCCGAACCGGCGGTACCCGTCATCGGCACCATCGGCATCGGCATCGTCATCGTCACCGGCGGCGGCATCATCGGTAGGCCTGTCGACGCCGGCGGTGGAGTCGTCATCGGCGCGGTCACCGGATTGCTGACCGCGGGGGCTGGCGAGATCGGCGCGGCGTTGCACTGGCACGCGCCATAGGCCGCTCCGCTCGCGTCACAGGCCTGCGACGACACCCCTCCGCCCGGGCAGACGCAGCTCGTCGCCGAGAACGGCACGCAGCTGCCTCCGCCTGGTGGCGCGTCTGCGCCGGCAGCGCATCCGAGCAAACCGAAGGAAACAACCAACCCAAAGCCCGCGGCCATCCCGCTGAGTTTCATGCCTCACACCACCCTTCGCGCGAAGCCTACGGTTTCCGGGTAGCACCACCCGCGGCTAGCGCGCAACCGGTCGAACCGGAAAGCAGGTCTCACCAACCATTTTTGGAAACGTTGCGGGGTCACCCACGACCCTGAAGTGTAAGGGCCAGCGTGCGGCGCGTTCGGGTCAAACGCCCTCAATCGCCGAAGCGGACGCCTTTCGCGCGGTATTTGGGCCAGCGCTTCTCGGGCAGACCCGAGCTGCGCGCGAGGCTGCGCGCGAGCAACGAGAACAGCCCCTCGCGACGCACCGCCGCGAGCTGTCCGGGGAGCAGACGCAAGCCGGGAACGAAGCCGTGCGCGCCGAGCTCGCGCAGCAGCTCGCGATCGCGCGCCAACACGTGCATCGGCGTGTCGAAGCTAACGTCTCGGTGCTGACGAACGGCGGTTGGTGATCGCCGAGCAGGATCACCAGCGCGTCGTCCTCGAGCGTCGCGAGGTGGCGTTCGAGCACGGTCAGATCGTACAGGAACGCGTCTCGGTAGCGCAGCGCGACGTCGTCGTTGAGGTGGCGCGCCATGTACAGCTGATCGTAGAGCAGCGGCTCGTCGCCGAACGCTTGCTGAAAGACCACGCGGTGGACGCGGTAAACCCAGAGCAGCGCCGCGAGCACGGCGCAGAACGCCAGCCCGTAGCGCCGCCCGCGCGGCAGACGCGCGGCGAGCAGCAGCCCGCTGCCGATCAACAGCACGTCTCCGGTCGGCCGCAGCGCGCCGCGCAATGCCAGCGTGCTCGAGCACCGAGCCCAGCCCGAGCCAGGCGAGCCACGGCGCGAAGCGCTGCCTGCGCTCCGCGCGCGACACCAGCGCGCGGGTCGTCTCTTGCCCGGGATCGCAGGCGCCGCCGGCGCCCGCAGCATTGTGCGGCGCGACGGCATTGCGTTCGCCACGTGCCACGGCGCGTACGCTATCATCTCGCCACCATGGCCGCCGGCACCCCAGTCCCGCTGCTCGACTTGCATGCGCAGTACGCCGTGATCGGCGATGAGATCGAGGCTGCGGTGCGCGACGTGCTGCGCTCCCAGCGCTTCATCCTGGGACCGGTGGTCGAGGCCTTCGAGGCCGACGTGGCGGGCTACAGCCAGTGCGCGTACGGCATCGGCATGTCGTCGGGGACCGACGCGCTGCTCGCCGTGCTGATGGCCGAAGGCATCGGACCAGGCGACGAGGTGATCACGTCGGCGTTCTCGTTCTTCGCCTCGGCCGGTGCGATCGCGCGCGTGGGCGCCCGGCCGGTGTTCGTCGACATCGAGCCGGCCACGTTCAACCTCGACCCGACCCAGGTCGCGGCCGCGTTCAATGAGCGCACGCGCGCGCTGATCCCCGTGCACCTGTTCGGCCAGATGGCCGAGCTCGAGCCGCTGCTCGCGCTCGCCCGCGAGCGCAAGGCGGTCGTGATCGAGGACGCGGCGCAGGCGATCGGCGCGGAGTTGGCCGGCCGCCGCGCGGGCTCGCTCGGCGACTACGGCTGCCTGAGCTTCTTCCCCTCGAAGAACCTGGGCGGCGCGGGCGACGCCGGCATGGTCGTGTGCAACGACCCCGAGCGCGCCGAGCGCGTGCGCACGATGCGCGCCCACGGCGGCAAGCGCCGCTACTTCCACGAGCGGATCGGCGGCAACTTCCGGCTCGACGCGCTGCAAGCCGCCGTGCTGCAGGTGAAGCTCAAGTACCTCGACGGCTGGACCGCGCGCCGCCAAGCCAACGCCGCGCGCTACCGCGAGCGCTTCGCGGACAGCGGCCGCGTGGTCGCTTGCGGCGCGCTGAGCGAGCCCGGCCAGCTGGTGTTGCCGCGCGAGCTGCCCGATCGGCGCCACATCTACAACCAGTTCGTGATCCGCGTGACCCGCCGCGACGCCCTGCGCGAGCAGCTGATCGCGCGCGGCATCGGCTGCGAGGTCTACTACCCGCGCGCCTTCCACCAGCAGGAATGCTTCGCCTATCTCGGCCTGCCCGCGGGCTCGTTCCCCCACAGCGAACGCGCCTGCCAGCAGGTGCTCGCCCTCCCGATCTACCCCGAGCTCACCCCGGCGCAGATCGACACCGTGGCCAGCGCGGTGCTCGAACACCTCGCGTCGTAGAAGAGGGCGGGCTCAAACCCGCCCCTACGAAGAGCTCCCCCGCCGGCAACGACCCGCCCGCGCCGACGCCGACCGTGCTCCCTCTTCGTAGGGGCGGGGTTTAAACCCGCCCTCTTCCCGCGCACAACGCCGCTAAAGTGACCGGCATGGACGCGTCCCTGCCGGTCCGCTTGCTGCTGCTGGCTCCGCCGCTCGATGGCCCGCCCACCGGCGGAACGCTCTACAACCGCGCAATGCTCGCGGCCTTACGCGCTGCCGGCGCCGATATCCAAGCGACCACGCTCGCCGCGTGCGATGCCGCCGCGCCCGGTGTGCTGCGGCTGGTCGACAGCCTCTATCTCGATCACCTGCCCGCGCTGAAGGCCAGCGCCCCGCGCGTCCCGACGTGGCTGCTGCTCCACTACCTCCCGGCGCAGGTGCGCCGCGCTCGCGCGGTCGCCATGCACGAGCTCAGCGCGAGCGAGCGTGCCGCGCTCGCGAACGCCGACGCGGTGGTCGCGACTTCGGAGTTCATGGCGAGCCAGCTCGCGGCGCTCGGCCTGCCGGCTGGCCGCGTGCTGTGCGTCGAGCCCGGCGTCACGCCGATCGCCCGCGCGCCGGCCGGCGACGGCGTCCTGCGCGCGCTGGTGCTGGGCAGCGTGACCGGCGCCAAGGGCCAGCTCGAGCTGCTGACCGTGCTCGCACCCGCGCTGCGCGCGGACGACGCGTTGCAGCTCGATCTGGTGGGCTCACTCGACGCCGAGCCCGACCACGCCGCGGCGTGCAGCGCGCTGATCGCGAACGAGCCGGCGCTGCGCGTTCGCGTCGCGTTGCACGGCTCGCTCGCGCACGGCGCCGCGCTCGCCTATCTCTCGCATTCGAGCGTGCTGTTGTCGGCGTCGCGCATGGAGTCGTACGGCATGGCGCTTTCGGAAGCGCGCGCCGCCGGCGTCCCGATCATCGCGCGCACGGGGGGCAACGCCGCCGCGCACGTGCACGCCGAAGCCGGCGGCGCGCTGTGCACCGACGCGCGAGCCGTCGCCCGCGAGCTGCTCAGCTTGACCCGCGACCGCCCCCTGCTCGCCCAACGCGACGCGCTCGCCCTCGCCGCCCGCCGCGCGCGCAGCTGGTCGGACGCGGCTGCGACATTGCTGGCGTTCGTCGCCGAGCAGAGTTCTCCCTAGATCGCCCCGTCGTACGACGCGAAGGCGACGTGCGACTCGCGCAGCACGACCTCGACGCCCTGGACGCCGTCGCTGCCGGCGCCGAGCTCGCCGCGCTTCAGCTTGGCCGCCAGCCGATCGAAGATCAGCTTCGCGAGGAACTCGGTGGTCGTGTTCCGGCCTGCCAGCTCGGGCAGCTCGTCGAGGTTGCGATACGCCAGGTCCGCGAGCGCGGCGCGCAACGCCTCGCTCGCGCGCCCGATGTCGAGCAGCACCCCGTGCGGATCGAGTCGCTCGCCGCGGAACACCGCATCGACGACGTAGGTCGCTCCGTGCAGCCGCTGCGCCGGACCGAACAGCTCGCCGCGGAAGCTATGCGCGATCATCACGTGATCCCGAACTCCGAGCTTGTACACGCTGGCTCCTCTCAGCCGCCGGGCGGCGCATAGTCGATGCGATGGCACAGCGCCGAGCCGCTGCGCGCGAGCTTGGCCATGATCTCGGGCAGCGCCTCGAACGGCCCGCTCTGATCGATCAGCGCGTCGAGCCGAGCGTCCGCGAGCAAGCGCAACGCCAGCGCGAGCCTGCGCTGCCGGGTCCAGCGCGGCAGCTGCGCCGGCGACAGGCCGCCCACCTGCGACGAGCGCAGCCGCAAGCGCTGCGAGTGAAAGGCTTCGCCCAGCGGCAGCGCCACGCTCTGCGAGCCGTACCAGCTGAGCTCGAGCACGATCGCCTCGGGCCCGGCGAGCGCGAGCGCCGCCCGCAGCCCCACCGGCGTGCCGCTGGCGTGCACCACCACGTCGGCGCCGCCCTGCACCTGCTCGGGCAGCGCGAACCCCACGCCCAGCCGCTCGGCGAGCAGCGCGCGCGAGGGCTCGACGTCGACCAGCGTCACCTCGCTCCCGGGGAGGCGTCCCGCCAGATAGGCGACCAGCGCGCCGACCACGCCCGCGCCGACCACGATCACCCGGTCGCCGGCCTTGAGCTCGGCGTCCCAGACGGCGTTGAGCGCGGTCTCCATGTTCGCCGCGAGCACCGCGCGCGCTGGCGGCACGTCGGGCGGGACGGCGACCAGCGCGCTCGCGTCCAGCAGGTACGCGGTCTGATGCGGATACAAACAGAACACCACGCGCCCGAGCCAGCTGGCGTTCGCATCGCCGCCCTCGTCGGCCACCACGCGCCCCACGCTGCAGTAGCCGTACTTGACCGGCCAGGGAAACTGCCCGGCCTGGTGCGGCGCGCACATGCGCCCGTGCTCGCTCTCCGGCACCGCGCCGCGATGCACGAGCAGCTCGGTGCCGCGGCTGATCCCGCTGTGCAGCGCTGCGATCAGGACCTGACCTGGCCCCGGCGGCGCGAGCGGCTCGTCGCGGATCTCGCCCCGCTCCGGCCCGACCGTCCAGTACGCCCGCGCGCGCTGCTGCACCCGCTCCTTCTACACGGAGCGCAACGACCAGTACACCGAGCGCGCGAACGAGGCCACGATGCAGAGGCTCGCGACCACGGCCAGCAGCGCGTGCTGCCGGGACAGCGGCCAGGCGCTCGCCGCGAAGCTCAGCACCATCAACGCGAACGCATAGCGCCCGAGCAGTGAGCGCGGCGCTTCGCGGCGCAACCGCGGCACCAACGCGAGCGCGAGCACGTAGGCGTAACGCAGCACGCCCGGCACCAGCACGTACGCGCCGAGCCGCTCGCACGCGTACAGCCCGAGCGCGCAGACCAGCACGAACAGCGCATCGGTCTCCATGTCGAAGCGCGCCCCGAGCTCGGACGCGCGGCCCGTGCGCCGCGCGACCCAGCCGTCCACGCCGTCGAGCGCGAACACCAGCAGCACCAGCCCGGCCTCGACCGGCCCAGAGCCGCGCGGCAAGCGCACTGCCAGCAGCAGCACGAGCGCGAGCCTGGCCAGCGTGATGCCATTGGCGGCGCCGATCGGACTCACGCCGGCTGCAGCGGAGCCGCGCAGCTCCCGAGCCAAGAGCAGCAGCAGCGACCCCGCCCCGAGCGCCGCCGTCGGCCAGGCCAGGTGCAGCGGAGCGCACAGCGCCGCGCTCGACGCCAGCAACAGCGCGTGCCCGTTCGTCCAGCGCTCGGCAGGAGTGCCCGCGGTCATTGGCCGCCCGCAGCCCCGCGGCGCTCGGGAAACCGGCCCAGCGCGTCGAATCTCGGCTGGCGAGCACAAAGCGCACCCCTGGCAGGCTGCGGAAGAGCCCTATCGGGGCGGCTTTCGAGCGATCTGGGCTCGGCTGCTGCGTTGCGAGACCTCGAAATACAGCGAGTATTCCAGCGGTCTCGCGCCTTGCATCCGAACCCACCTCGCTCGAAATCCACTCCCGAAGTGCTCTTCCGCAGCCTGCTGGTCATGACAACGGGCCCCAATGCAGTATAGATACGCCCCCCCGGCGGCCCCGAAGAGCGGGCCTGCGCGCCTGGTCGCAAAGCTCGCAAGCCATGATCAACGACGGCACCCACGACAGCAGCCGCCCGGAGCCCGAGAGCACGCCGCCCGCGCGTGCGCTCGAAGCGCTGCGCTGGGCCGTGGACGTGGCCACGCGCGAGCCGAGGCTGCTGGCCGATCCCCCCGATCGGCCGACCGAAGCCGACCTGCGCGCGCTGGACATCGCGACCTTCCGCGCCGAGATGGACCGGCTGCTGGTCGGTCGCTACACGCAGGAGGGGCTGGACGCGTTGCTCGAGGTCGGCGTGCTGCAGAGCTGGCTGCCCGAGGTGCAGGCGCTGGTCGGCTTCGGCGACGGCGAATGGCGGCACAAGGACGTCTGGAAGCACACCAAGCAGGTGGTCTGGCAGTCGGTGCCGCGCCTGCAGGTGCGCTGGGGCGCGTTGCTGCACGACATCGGCAAGGTCAAGACGCGGCGCATCGACGACAACGGCGAGGTGCATTTCTTCGGGCATAGCGAGGTTGGCGCGGCGATGTTCCGCAAGCGCGTCGCAGCTCGCCTGGGCTTCGAAGCCGGGATGTACGACCGCGTGCATTTCCTGATCCTGCATCACCTGCGCGCGAGCCAGTACGACTGCGGCTGGACCGACTCCGCCGTGCGCCGCTTCGCGCGCGAGATGGAGACCGGCCTGGTCGACCTGCTCGACCTCAGCCGCGCCGATATCACGACCAAGCGGCCTGAGCGCAAGAAGAAGGGGCTGCGCCTGATCAGCGAGCTGTCGGACCGGATCGAAGACGTCAAGCGCGAGGACGCCAAGGTCCCGCCGCTGCCCAAGGGCGTCGGCAGCGCGATCATGACCCACTTCGCATTGCCCCCGTCGCGGCGCGTCGGCGAGCTCAAGCTGCGGCTCGAGAAGGAGATCGCAGCGGGCGAGCTCGAGGCGCGGCGCGAGGACGGGTACTACATCGCCTGGCTGGAA
>Ga0190265_10001319_pt1 | contig 16196 bp, 19 predicted proteins | sample Popmic124T_FD_133135 | JGI IMG/M metagenome (GOLD analysis project Ga0190265, IMG submission 133135) | Populus adjacent soil microbial communities from riparian zone of Indian Creek, Utah, USA - 124 T | ecosystem: Environmental > Terrestrial > Soil > Riparian zone | place: USA: Utah | collected...
GAGTACGAGTTCGACGAGTTGAAAATCGACCGGAGCTTCGTCGGCGATCTCGACACCGGCGACCCGACACTTGTCGCCACACAGATCGCGATGGCGCACGGACTCGGGCTCGGCGTAGTCGCCGAAGGGGTCGAGACTGCCGCACAGCTGGAATACCTCAGGAACGTCGGCTGCGGGCAGGTTCAGGGTTATTTCATCTCCTATCCGCTCGGTGCGCCCGAGATCCGGGCGCTGCTCGCAGGTCGCGCCGAGTGGACCGCCGCCAGGATCGAATCGACACAGGAACCTCGGACCTCGTCGGACCTGCGGCCTTCAAACGCGGGCCGGAACATTGCGGGCTCAGGCGCGTTTCCCATGATCGCGCCGACCGGTGCGCAGCCGGCACATGACCGTTCCACGCTCGTCCCCCTCCGCTGATGCGACGCGTGGGCTCGTCGCACGCCGAAGCCGGCAGAGACCGTCACAACAACGCGCTCCTGCGGCCCTCGATCCGGCCAGTTTGCGGTAGTGCGATCGCTGCCGACCGGCCGAGGCCGCACGAAGTCGTGAGCGGGGTCGACCCGCGTCGTCAACCAACCCCACGCTGCACTTTGATCCGCGGGTAGGACGTGCTCAGCGACGTAGCTCACCTCGCAACCGCCGGTCCGAGGCCGGTCGGGCGGCGGTTGCACGGTCATTTGGCGGCCGCTGGTGAGGCGATCGAACGGCTGTGGAACCGCCCCAGGTTTGGCTCGAGCCCGATCGGTCGCTTGGTTGGTCTTCCCACCGTGGACTCCCCGAAACACTCTCACCGGGAGCGGTCACCAAACTACTGGCGTCAGCGCACACGGTCCTGCAGGAGCGAGCGTTGGAGCGTTCCGACCGGCATCAACGCGACCATTTCACGGTGGCGCTGCGATCGCGACGTCGCCGCGCGCTCCGACGTATCCGCGTACGACACGTATCGGATACGCCTCGGAACGCTGCGTGGAGTGCTGCCGGCGACGCGTGATAGACGCTCGCCATCCAGCGGTCGATTGCCTGGTTCAGCCCGGAGGCGCCTCGAGGTAGCCGGGGTAGCCGGGGTACGACTCCTTGAAAACGCCGGAATGCAAGAGGACTTCCACCACCGGCTGGCCGGTGTCGACATCGCTGAGCGTGGTCCGGGTCCAGTACGACTCGGTGCGTCGACTCTGACTGAGCCCGATGACTTCGCGTTCCACGGTGTAGTCCTGCTCGACGAACACCGGACCCGCGAGCAGGCGAATCTCCAGGTCGAGAAACAAACCCAGCGCGGGCGACCGCACTGGCCATGCGTTCCCGGACTTGTTGGCCAGAACGCTGATCATCTCCATCGGCACCACGGCTCGGCCCCACGGTGATGACGACCCGCCGTCGGGCGTGTACCACGGATGTGGTTCGGTGATCCGGGCGAGCTTTTCTGCGAGCGAGAACGGATAGGCCGCGCCGTTGCCCTCGAAGTGACTCATCGAGACCACGTGGTTGTCGTTGTGACGCATGCCGACCTTCAGTTGGTCGACGATGAACAGCTTTCCCGGATCTCCTTGAGCGGCGCGGCGGGAGTCGAGCTCGGTGACGGGGTGATCCGGCCCGATTGACGCGGTTCCCGTCAGCACCGGGGTGCCGTCGGCCTTGTAGGCCCCGATCCGGGCGGCCGTCTCGCCATTCGTGGTCAACGACGCCTGCACGTCCTCACCTTCGACAACCATGGTCCGGAAATGGCTGCTGATACAACCCTGCTCAAACCAGGCCTGCCCCCACAGAGCGGCGGCCAACGGATCAAATTGGCTGAAGTGCGTCGGCCCCTCGATGGGCGCCCCGATCAGGCCGAGCGACGCCGCCGCCTCGCCATCATGCAGGCTGGCATGTCCGTCGACCACCTGATCGGCGAGCATCTGAACCGGCGATCGCATCGGCCCCGTCACGGTGATCGCGGTCTCGAACAGCACGAACCGCATCGTACGCGTCGCTGTCCGGTGGTCCGGTTCTGGCTCGCGCTGAAACCGCGAGAAGACGCGCAAGCAACGCCACTGCCACGGTGAGGACGTCAGCGAAGCCGATGGCCGGTGCCTGTGGTGTCTCGGTGTACTTCCCAAGCCGGCGACGGCAGGCCCCGTCATGGCGGGGTCCTGGTCCCGTCACGCGGTGGGGTTGAGCGGTGGGTGCTCCAGGACGCGGGGCCGGTATTCGACGAGCTGGATGCGGCCGTCGAAGGTGCGGTGGTCGGTCATCTCGAGGGCGACGTCCGGGTAGCCGTCGTAGATGCGTTCCTCGCCCGTGGCGCCGGTGATCACCGGGAACATCACGACCCGGAAGCGATCAACGAGTCCGGCTCGCAGCAGTGACCGGCACAGGCTGAGGCTGCCGATGGTGCTGAGGAGTCCCGAGGCGCTCTCCTTCATCGCCCGGACCGTGTCGACCGCGTCGTCGCGCACGAGTGTGGAGTTGGCCCACGTGAGCGGCTCGTCGAGCGAGGCGGAGAACACCATCTTCGACGCTCGCGTGAGTTCGTCGACGGACGCCTCCTCTTCGGCCCTGAACTCGTCCACGCCCGGTGGAGTCTCTCCGGCGGCGAAACCCGACATCACCCGGTAGGTGTTCGCTCCCATCAAGTACGTGACCTCGGGCTGCTCGCCCAGCCAGGCCAGGTACTCAGGCCCCTCGAGACCCCAGAAGCCGGGCCAGCCCTCCCCCGATGCGTACCCGTCGAGGGATGTGATGAAGTCGACCAGAAGCTCTGGCATGGGTGGTGTCCTTTCCTCGGGGTGTCACGTCGCCGCTAATGCCATCGCTACCACGGCGGCACGAATGTTGGACGGGCGGCGAGTCGCAAAATCATCGCGGAGCCCGCGACCGAGTCAGCCATCGGCGTCGCCGATGGGTTCGCGCCCACCCACCACGCGATACCCCTTCGTTGCCACCCGGAGCAGGCCGCCTGCTCCGAGCATGAGACTGCTCGATTCGTTCAAGACGGTTCCTCGCGGCGCTCGTACCGTCGGTGTCGTGTCCGACCTCGTCGAGTTCCGCAACTCACTCGACGGCCCACGGACAACTACCTCGACATCACGAAGCTGTAGGAGGACACGCCGTGACAAACACGCACCTGACACTGCCACCGCAGTCCAGAACGGAGATGCTCGTTCGGAAGCCGGCGTCCGAAGTCTTCGAAGCGCTGGTGAACCCCGACATCACCACACAGTTCTGGTTCACGAAAGGCAGTGGCCGTCTCGAACGCGGCAAGCAGGTTCAATGGGATTGGGAGATGTACGACGTCTCAACTCAGGTGACGGTGAGAGAGATCCGGCCAAACGAGCGGATCGTCATCGAGTGGCAGGGCTACAGCGGCACGACCACTGTCGAATGGAACCTCATGACGCAGCACGACGGCAACACGTTCGTGCGGATCACCGAGCAGGGGTTCACTGGTGACGCCGACGATCTCATGCGGTACGTGGTCGACTCGACGCAGGGGTTCACCTGGATGCTCGCCGGGCTCAAAGCGTTCCTCGAGCACGGCGTCAAACTCAACCTGACTGCCGACGCCCATCCGCGGGACCTGGCCGAGGGAGACACTTCGCGAGGTGGTCATCGTGACTGACGAACGCCACATCCCTCGGAGCTCCCACAAATCATCGTGAAACTCAGCGGACGGCGCGTGCTCGGTGGGCGCGATCTCGGACGTGCGATGGAGGCCCGCGCTGGGGTCGCCGCTCGCCGAGGTGACAGCGCGCACGATTCGGAACACTTCGTGCGGCGCTCGCCGAGCACACCCCTCCCCGCAGCCAAGCCCATGAACCAATCCAGCCCGGCGATTCCGCCGGCGACAGAGGAGCAAACGATGGAACCGACAGAGGTCGACCACCCCACACGAACGGCTGATATCGAGTCGATCAAGCGGGTAGTCGCCAGTGTCGAGCACGCAACGCAGAACGAGCTCGTCGACGAGTTCCTCGGCCTGTTCCGCGCCGACGCGATCTGGACGACGGGCGGCGGCCAGCTGCTCTTCGGTCACGACGAGATCGCGGCGTTTACGCGAGAGGTCCTGCCCGGAGGCATGAAGGGACTCACGATCACGATGGAGGTGACGCACATCCTCTTCATTCGAGCCGATGTCGCTGCCGTCAAAGTGCGCCAGGTCTACGCGAGCAACCAGCGAGCGAAGGCCGAGGCCCTCGGCTTCGCCGGTCAACCAAACGAAGCCGAGGGTGAAGGCACTCCGCTGTTCATCATGGCCAAGGAGGACGCACGGTGGCTCCTTGTCGCCTGTCAGAACACTGGGGTGCTCGACGCCTGATGTCAGGCGACGCCCAGAGCCGTCCAGGACGCACGAACGCGCCGATCCGCGCAGACCGGGACGTCACCGAGACCGTGTGACCTCAGACGGCGCGGGCCACCATCAGCACGGCGCCGAGGGTCCCTGCCATGGCGGCCGCGATGTTGTTGCCCAGTCGCTCCCCGAACCCGGGACCGAACAGGACCCCTGGGCTCAGCGTGCCCGGCGATGGCGGCCCGCCCGCCGCGTTGGCCGCGGTCCGATCCTCATCGTGCTCGACAGTGAAGCCGGCGCTGTCGAGCAGCTCCGCGTAGCGCTGCCGCGTGTCGACGAACGACGATGCTTCGTCATCGGCCCACGGCAATGGGTAGAGGAGTTCGCCGTCGCCGGTCCGCATCTGCTCGTACACGGCGAACAGGCCACCGGGCTCCAGGACGCGACGCACCTCGGCGAACACCTGCGCCTTGTCGGCGATGTTCATCCCAACGTGGTTCAACATCGCCCGCGCGAATGACCCGTCGGCGTAGGGCAGGTCAGTCGCCGATCCGACGTCGAAGGTGACCTTCGAGGCGAGTCCCAGTCGTTCGGTGAGAGACCGGGCGAGGTCGACGAAGTCGGGGCTGAGATCGATCCCGGTGACGCGGCAGCCGTGGTGGGCCGCCGCCATGCGCGCCGGCCCGCCGATGCCACAGCCAACGTCGAGCAAGGTGATCCCGGGGCTGAGGGCGAGCGACTCGAGCAGGTGCGCAGCGGCGGGGCCGAAGCCCGCGTGGAGCTGGTCCAGCCCGGCCAGATCCTCGATCCGCAGGGCGTCGACATCGACCCCCGCGGCGCGCAGGGCACCCGTCACCACGTCCTCGAGGTTGTCGCCGCTGTAGTGACCCCGCACGAGATCTTCCGCATCCATGTCGCCTCCGAACTGGGAGCCCACGGGGGCCCCTGCACATTCCAGCACGACTTCGGTGGCCAACGTCGATCCGGCGTCGGCAGACTCTGGCTTGGCCAGAACGCCTGTAGCGCGGCCACGGCGGGCTCGCGACCTGTCGCCAATCGCCGGATGGTGGCCACGACATCGGTCGGGAAGGACGCGCGTGGTGTTCACTCCGGCGCGGACCTCGAGACGCGAGTAGAAGATCGTCCTACCGATCTGCTTCGGCGCCGACGCCTGCAAGTCGTCTTGGGAGTGAAGTGTGAGCGAACCAGGAGACCTCTTCACCGCCGTTGCGGCAGACTTCAGCGCACGTGTGCATGGCACGTCCGACTGGAGTGCCGAGTCGCCGTGCGAAGGGTGGTCGGCTCGCGATCTCGTCGTCCACGTCATCACGATGTTCCGCAGCGTCACGGCTTGGGCGAACGGGGACGTTCGCGTTGAGGTCACGGCTGACGAGGATGTGGTCGTTGCGTGGGATTCGGCGAATGCGGATCTGGAGGCCGTTCTGGCCGATCCTGCGATTTGCGCGGCAGTGTTCCCGACCCCGTTCGGCCCGATGCCGGTGGACCAGATGATCGACCAGCTGATCTGCTTGGAGCTACTGGCCCATACGTGGGACCTGTCACGCGCCACCGGTCAGGACGACACGCTCAATGCGGATGCCGTCGAGTGGGTCCACAATGCTGTCAAGACGCTCGACGCCGTGCTGCGCGATCCCGGCATCATGGGTTCGAAGATTGAGTCGCCGGCCGGTGCCGACGCGCAGACTCAGTTCCTCAACTTCGTCGGCCGCGCCGTATAGAAGTTTCGACGTACACCTTGCGCGCGCCATCCACGGAGTGCGACAGGCGAGTTCTGTGACGAGCTCGGGTGCTCGACGCGTGCTCTCGAGCGACAAGGCGGATGACGAGCACCATGGGCCCGACGCCTTGGAGGATCACGGCGCAATCAGGAGAGGGGCGCCTGCTCGTAGCGTCGGTCGTAGCGGCAACCGCCCACCATCCAGATGGAGTCGTACGGGTTGATCGGTCCGCCGCCATGCGGGTGGATTTCGAAGTGGAGATGGGGTGACACGGCGTTGCCGGTGGAGCCGACGTAGCCGATGACGTCGCCGGCGCGCACCCGCGAGCCGACCGTCAGACCGTTCTCGAACCCCGAGAGGTGCGCATAGTAGAAGTAGGTGCCGCTCGGCGTGGTGAGCCACCACGCGTTCCCGGAACGCTCGGCGCCCTTCGTCTGCCGGGTGATGGTGCCGCTCGCAGCGGCCACGACCGCGGTGCCGGCCGGTGAGATCAGGTCGACCCCGACGTGAAGCCGATTACCGCGCGACGCCATCCAAGAGTTGGCGAACCGACATGCTCCTCGCACGGGCGCAGCTTCGAGCAGCGTGCTCTGCAGGCCGCGCCCGAAGCCGACCTCCGGCAGACACAGGCTCCGGCCGGGGTGGAGCGAGGACGATGCAGAGGCGGCGTTCGCGGCATAGAGCGCTTTGATCGGGACGCCCGTCGAGCGCGAGATCACGTACCAGCTCTCGCCGACTGCGACGGTGCGCTTCGAAACGCACGGGTTGGCCGTGGCCAACGGCGTAGCACCGGGAGGGAGGCAGAGCTCGTCCCCGGGCTGGAGGACGGCCGTCGATGTCGCGCTATTCGCCTCGAGCAGCGCTGTTGTGCCCAGGCCCGCCGACATTGCGATCCCTGACCAGCTTTCGCCGACCAGCACGGTGTGCTTGGACGCGCATGCTGGGCCGGACGGCGGAGGTGCAGCCGCACCGGCAGGCAGGCAAATCTCGGCACCGGCCTGTAGCACGGCGTCGGCATTGGCATCGTTCGCGTCGAGCAGGCTTCCCAACGACACGTCGGCGGATCGTGAGATCCGGAACCAGCTGTCGCCGTTCACCACGGTGTACCTGGACGCACACGAAGCCTGGTCGGAGGTCGGCGCGGGACGGGGCGCTCCGTCGGGCAAGCACAGCACGTCGCCCGGGTACAGCACGGTCGAGGCGTCCGCATCGTTCGCCGCCAGAAGGGCTCCCGCGGTAACGCCTGCCGCCGTTGCGACGGAGAACCAGGCATCGCCCTCGGCCACGGTGTACGCCGCCGGTGCGGGCGACGAGGCCGTCGAGGCGCAGATGCGACGCATCGAACGACCGCCCGCATGGGCGGGCAACGCGGGCGCGATCAAGGTCATCGCGACAGCCAGAGCCGCAAGCGTCAATCGTCCGGTTCGCCGTCCGAAGGCCCGGTCGACAGTGGTGGAGATGTGGGGAGTTCGCTTCATGTCGATGAGGCGCCCGCCGGACGGGAACCATACCAACGGACCGGTCGTCGAGGACGTCGAGGTCGGTGAACACCATCGGCCCGTTGAGTTGCGGCTGGTTGGTGGTCGGGCGTTGGGCGGGCGGGCCTGTTGCTCAGGCGGGTCAGGTAGTCGCCGTTCCCGCCGAATCACGGTTCGTCGAGCCCACCCGACAGGGTGCGAGCGTCGCTGGAGACATCGCGTTGGCGGAACGCCCTACCGCTCCCGCAGTTCGACACTGTCGAGGTCGGCGCGATGATCTGCGGGATGACCGAAGCCGATGCGTTGGCGTTTCTCAGGTCGCGGTTGCCGCGTCATGCGTCGCTGCTCGACTCGATGTCTGACGTGGTGACACGGGACGATCGGTGGCGGTTCTTGGAAGTCGGCTGCTCACTTGGCGCCGGCGGCGGCGACGAGCTCTCCGACATCGACGCCGGACTCGGGTACGACGGCATCAGTCCGAGCGAGCTGTTCACGGCTGCTCGAGCATTCGCGGTGCAGATCGATATCCCCGTGGATCTCGTCGTGCACCGGATGGACGGCTGGCCCGACGATGTGTGCCGGGTCGCCGCCGAGTACACGGACGGGCTGCAGCTCGACCTCGTGCTCATGCCTGCCGACGGCCGACCTGGTCTGCCCGATCGTTCGATCTCGATCGTCGACAAGGATCAACGCCTCGCCGTTGCGATCACACCGCCAGCTCGGCTCCCACCCTCCATCGACGTGGCACGGGAGTGGGTGGTGCTTGGATGGTGGGCGATCGCGACGGCAGACAAGTACGTCCGACGCAACTCGCTGTTCGAAGCAGTGCACGCCATCGACGAAGCCCGCACCCAGGCGCTGCGACTGTGGGCCACCGGACGCGGTGTGCCCTACGCCGCCTTCGGCCTCACCAGCCTGCTCGACTTCCCGCCGTTCGAGCTGCCTCAGGAACTCATCGCGACCTACGCCGTGCCTGACGACGTGGACAACGTGGCCGCCGCCAACCGGGCGACCGCAAACCTGCTCGCAGCCGCTTCTACCTCAGCGAGTGCAGCGCTTGGCGCCGACGTCGCATCGCCGCTCGCTCCAATGGTCCAAGGCCGCCTCGCCTGATCCACGGCCGCGTGGCATGGACCCGACAAGGCGGCCAGCGAGCGGTAGCACTTGGCCGTCCCCGTCCGAAAACAACCGGGAAACGCTCGACCGACCGACCTGGACCGCCGGATCGCGCGCACGCTGATACGCCGTTCGGAGTGTCCTGACGATCGGCTGGAGTCGTTGTTCTGTGCGAGCGTTCTGTGGTGCGTCACGCCATATCGAGATCCCGGTCCATATCTGTCCGCAACCGGGCGTAGGTTGCCCTGCATGGCAATCGCGCGCTTTCCCTCGTTCGTCCTTGACTGCGACGATCCCGGTCGCCTCGCCGAGTTCTACGGCACGTTGCTCGATTGGAAGGCGAGCTCGGACGAAGGTTGGGGCGAGGTTCGCAACGCAGCAGGTGACCAATGCATCTGCTTCCAACGCGTCGAGCAGTTCCGGCCGCCGCATTGGCCCGGCCAGGACATCCCGCAGCAGATGCACATGGACGTCATGGTCGACGACCTCGATGCTGGAGAACAGGCCGTGCTCGAACTCGGCGCGACCAGGGCAGAACACCAACCGGGCACCACGTTCCGCGTTTTCCTCGATCCCGCCGGTCATCCGTTCTGTCTCTGCGTGTCGTGACGGTGGACTGACGACCGCTCGCAAGCTTGGCCCGTTGATCGCCGCGCAGTGAGCCGATGCGTCCGGGACGTTGTCGCGCCATAGCGGGGTGGCCCTCGGACGAGGGGTTGCGCGGGTGGATTATGATTGCGCGTACGGATGACGTCCGTCTCGAACCCAGCGGGCGAGGAGGTCAAATGTCCGACCAAGCGAATACGCACGGTACGCCGATCAGTTTCATGGGTCTCGCGGTACAGGACGAACACGGCGAAGCCATCGGCTCGGTCAGCGACGTCGTCTACGACGAGTCAACGCAACAACCTCAGTGGCTGGTGGTCAAGCCCGGCAAACTCCGGGCCGAGCATTTCGTACCGGCCGACGGCGCGTTCACGACTGACGAAGGCAACGTTGTGATCGCGTTCACCAAGGAGATCGTGAGCCACGCACCCAAGGCGACAGGCGATCACGTGATCACCCACGAAGTCGATAGCGAACTCCGGCAGTACTACGCGTCCGTGTAGCCGACACGTCGATGTGTCGCGCGGCGCGATCAGCCTCCAACGACGTGACGTCGGAAGCCGGGGAGGTCGCCCTGGCGGCCGATGACGACGAGCCGGTCACCAGGTCTCAGCATCTCGTCCGGCTCGGGCGCGACGAGGGGGACATGGTCACGCAAGATCGCGGCCACCGTCATGCGGGTACGTGAACGGATCTCGAGCTCGGCGATCGTTCTGCCCGCCGCCGGCGACTCCGGTTCGAGAGTGACCCAGTCGATGAGTAGGCCGCCGATGATCGCTTCGATCTCTTCCACGACAGCTGGTTTGAAGTAGGCGCCGGCGAGGATCGCCCCGAGCGTTCGAGCCTGCCCGTCGGTCAACGTCACCGAGGCCAGCGGCTCATCGGCGCCGTCGAGGACGTAGAGGTCTCGGCGCCCAGAGTGATGGATCATCACCGCCAGAGATGCGCCGTTCGAAATGCGCATGTCGTACCGCTTTCCAATCCCCGGCAATGCAACCTCGGTCACGTCATCGACCTCCACGAACGTGCGGCGAGACTCCGGACTTGTCATCGTCAGTGTCCTCTCGTTCGGTCAAGTATGGGCAGTCGAGTGTTGTGCGGTGTCCAAGGCCAGCGCCGCCGCAACGCCGCCTCCGCGTCGGGTACCTCTCAGCGCCCGCGCTCGGGGCAGGCCAGCGGCCCCGCCGTCAGGGGATGAACACCGTGACGCATGCGGATTTCTCGAGCGATCTCGCTGACTCGCCCGATCCTCATGGACCTCGCATCCGGGACCGGCACCGTCGCGACCTCCGAACATCTCAGTCAGCCCGCCGCACATGGATGAGCACGTTGTGGTCGTGCCAGTGCACCTCGTCGCGATCATCCATGACCTTCAGGAAGCGCTCGAGGGCATCTTCGAGTTCGTCGGGCTCGTAGAGGGCAAATGTGGAGTAGGCGCGTCCCCTGACGCGCTCGGCCAGTTTCGTTGGTGTCGCTCGGCGCGAGAAGCTGAACGATTTGACGTTCACGGTCCCTAGCCGCTGCACCTTCTGACACAGTGTCGCTTCGTCGTGCAGGCGTGTCTCACGGGATGTGAAGCCGGGGAATGCGCGACCCCAGATCGAGTCGGCGTTCTGATGCGGGGTGCGGGTGTAGATGAACAGGTGACCGTTCGGAGCGAGCACCCGTGCGGCTTCCTGAACGAACCTGTCGAGATCGAAATGGTGTACGGCGTTGAACGTTGTGACGAAATCCACCGAGCTATCCGCTATCGGTAGCCGTTCAGCTTCACAACATGCCACGGAGCGTTCGCCTTGTCGCTGGTCCTGCAGCAGTACGAGGAGCATGTCCTGGCTGAGATCGACTGCGTGTACTGACGCTCGATCGCCGAGGATTTTCGCCAGCAGGGCCGTGTAGCGGCCTGTGCCGGCACCCACATCGACTCCGACCAGCGGTCCGCCGGGGAGACGGTCTCGAATCTGGAACACCGCGTCGTCGTCGGTCTGGCGCAGCGACGTGTAGCGCGATGCGACGTGCGCGAAGTGCCGCTCGGCCAGGTGCTGTTCGGCCGAGGAACCGCGCCGACGCACGCGACGGTTCGCGGCGCGTTCGTCGGTATCACGCATTTCGCGCATCTACTGTCCACACTGTGAAGGACGCTCGGGTTCCAATGCCGGCCGAACGTCGAAGGGGCCGCCGTCGCCGCAAATGGTCGTCATGAGCGTTGACTGGCGGGTGCGAAACGGGTGGTGCCGCACATCGGTCGTGTGCTGAGCAGTTCGTGTCGGGCGGACTCGCGGCACATGGAATTCTTCGATGGCGTGCTCCTGAGGGGATTGGCGAGTTCGGGGCGACGGGTAGGGCCTCGTATGTGGATGGCAACGCCGCCCCGAACTCTGAGAACTCGAATTCTTCTCGTCCTCGGTAACGGCCCCGGCTCGTTTGTGTTGTGGTTCTGTGGAGATCCCCGGCTGGCGCCAGCTTGATTCGACGTTCATCGCGGCATGGTCATCCAAATGGCCGCAGATCCAGCGTGACGACCAATCAATGGGCATGGCACCGCCGTGGCAGCGCCGGCCGCGCTCAGGATTCGGCGGGGATGTCGGCCACGATGCCATCGTCTTGGAGTTGCTGGTTGATGTCGAAGGGGATCGTGAACGGCGTTGTGCCCGTCAGCACGTCGCGAGAGACCCGGATGCTTCCCGCGTGGGCGCCCTGGGCTTGCAGATCGAGCACCCAGACCTGGCCGCGATCAATGACGTTGTCAAATGTTCTCGTCGTGCTGGGCCCGATGATTCCGACTTGCGTATATGAGGAACTGCCGGGTGTGCTGGCGGTGATCGTGAGCCGATAGCTGGTCGGATTCACGATCGTGATGTGCTCGACTCGTCGCGGGCCAGCCAACACAACGACCCCGATCATCAACGCCGCCAACCACGAGATCGCCAGAGCGATCCACTCCTGACGTACGTTCGAGTGGACGAACGCGGTCGGTTTCGTCGCGGTCGACGTCACCAGTGTCCCTTCAGGAGGCGTGGCGAAAGAACGTTGGCGATTGTCACCGCACAAGCCTCGGGCAGGGCGACATCATCGTCTGGCATCGGGCGTTCGAGGATGGGGCCTCGGAAGTCTGGTCGCCGGCGTGGGCCCGCGCCGTGACCGAACGCCACCATTCTTCCGGACCGCGCCAATCCGACCGGGCTGTACACGCGATGAACGACACCAGCCGCCGTTGGTTGCCGTGACGTGAACGCCGGTTGAGCGAATGTCATCGAACACGCCGTTCCCGCGGACCGTTGGCCGCGTTCGGAGTTGGTCGACCACGAGTACGACTCGCCCCCAAGGCATGATTCCTCCTCTACTGGTCTCGCAGACTGGGCGACGGCACGACACGGAACGGCTCTTCGGTGCCGTGGTCAGTTCCGTTTGCTGCCGACGCTCGCCAGCTTGGTGCTTGGCATTGGAACTCGGTAGCCGCCAACGCTGAAGATGTCTGAAGAGACGGCGCGAGACATCGTGCGTACGCGTCGATCTCCGCGGAGATCGCAACCACCTCGCCGCCCAGCTCGATCTCGTACGTGGTCGTCGGAGCATGTCTGAACGCGCCCGGTGCCCGTGGACTGATCGATCCGTCGCTAGGCGTTGGGTGCATCGAGTTCGTCGACGACGTCGACGCGGGCGTCGATGCTGCGTGCTCGGTAGGTGGCGCGTCCGATCAAGTGGGCCGAAACCGGCGAGGTCAGGACTTGCAGCGCGGCGGCGAGGATCAGCGAGGTGATGTCGTTGGGGTCATGGAGGTCGATCGCGGCACCGAGCAACACGAGTAACAGGCCGAGCGTCGTGGCTTTCGTCAGTGCGTGCATCCGGGCCAGTGCGTCGTCGAAGCGGACAACGCCGATGCCGGCGAGCAGGATGAGGATGGCGCCGCCCAGCACGATCAGCTCGGCGATCACACGTCGCGCCCTTCGATGTAGCGGGCGACGATTGCGGTGCTGACGAAACCGACGAGCGAGACGATCACGGCAACGGGGACGAACGAACCGTTGCCGGTGCGCATCGCGTAGGTCGCGATCGCCGCGACACCGGTGACGAGCAGTCCGTCGACAGCGATGATCCGATCGGCCAGCGAAGGGCCTCGTCCGAGCCGATACGCGAAGCACCCGGCGGCGCCCAGGAGCACCAGGAGAATTGCGAGAGTCATCGGCGATCCAGCGGTCCGCCGGATCCGCCTGCACCCGATCGGATCGTGGCAATGGCTGCATCGGAGCCGAACGCCTCGATCACGAGCCGCTCGAGATTGCGGATCTCGGCGCGGGCGCCTTCGATGTCGTCGAGGCGGAGCACGTGCACGTAGAACCGCGGCGGCTGGCGTTCAACCTCGATCGCCATCGTGCCCGGGGTCAGCGCGGTCAGGTTGGCCACGATCGTCAGCAGAATGTCCGAGTCGCATGTCAGCGGGACAGCCACGATGCCGGTGCGGATCTGGTCGTCACGGCTCAAGACCGTGCGCGTGATCGCGACGTTCGATTCGATGAGCTTGCGGACGAAGTAGACCGCGAGGCGTGCCACGGCGACCGGGTGGACCGTGTGACGGCCGCGGGGAGCGACCGGGAACATGGTGATCAGCAATGTGGCGACGATCATGCCGCTGGCGATGTTGGCGACGCTGAGCCGCCCCCACAGCGCGGTCCAGACCAGGACCAGCCAACCGCCGAGAACCATTCGCGTCACGCGAGCACCGCCGATGTCATGGTCTGAGGACCGCACGGATGTAGTTGCCTGGGTCGAGAAGGTCGGTGGCGGCGCGTTGGCTGAGCGCCCAGATCGGTGCGCCGGCGAGGCCCATCGCGACCCCGAGGGCGACCAGCACGGTGGTCGGCACCACCATCAAGATCGGGCCGCCGAGGGGCCCGACGACGCGAGATCGGACCTCGGGCTCCTCATCGGCCGGGCTCCAGAACACCCCCGACCAGATCTTCATCATCGAGAACAACGTCAGCAGACTGACGAGTATCGCGACCGCGACGATGACATAGGACCTTTGCGTGACACCGGCGTCGACGAGAGCGAGCTTGGCCACGAAACCGGACAACGGGGGAACGCCGGCGAGGCTGAGGGCAGGAATGAGGAACAGCACTGCGACGACCGGCGCGGTTGTCACCATCCCACCGAGCCGGTTCAGACGGCCCGAGCCGCCGACGTGTTCGATCAGGCCGCCGGCAAGGAACATCGATGTCTTTGCCACGATGTGATGCACGGTGTAGAACACCGCGGCCGCCAAGCCAGCGACCGTGAACAGGCCGAGCCCCATCATCATGAAGCCGATGTGGCTCACGATGTTGAACGACAAGATGCGTTTCACGTCGCCCTGCGCGATCGCGCCGAGAACCCCCACCACCATCGTCAGCCCAGCAGCGACGAGGATCAGCGTGGCCGATCGTGAGTCGGGAGTGAACAGCAATGTCTGGGTGCGCACGATCGCGTACACACCGACCTTGGTGAGCAGTCCGGCGAACACCGCGGTGACCGGCGACGGAGCGGTCGGGTAGGCGTCAGGGAGCCAGAAGAACAGCGGGAAAATCGCCGCTTTGATGCCGAACACGACGAGCAGCAAGACAGAGAACGCGGACCGGACGCCTTCGGGCAATTCCGTCATACGACCGGCCAGATCGGCCATGTTGACGGTGCCGGTGGCGGCATAGATCAACGCCAAGGTCGTGACGAACAGCGCCGACGCCAACAGGCTGATCACCACGTACGTCATCCCGGAGCGGATCTGGTCGGCGCGCCCGCCAAGTGTCATCAGCACGTAGCTCGCCGTCAGCATCATCTCGAAAGCGACGAACAGATTGAACATGTCGCCAGTCAGGAACGACAACGAAACCCCGGCCGCCAGCACGAGATAGACGGACTGGAATCCGACGTGATGGCGTTCAGCGCCCGGCTGGCCGATCGCGTACACGAGGACCGCCAGCAGCATCATCGAGGCGACCACGAGCATCATCGCCGAGAAGCGATCGGCGACCAATGTGACGCCGAGCGGTGCCGGCCACCCGCCCGCTTGGACAGCAGTCACACCGTCGCGGTCGACGCGCACCAGGAGCACGATCGAGATCACCGTCATCGCCACCAGAACACTGATGCTGATCGCGCGCTGCGCGGCACGCGACCGGCCGGCCACGATCGACAGTGCGGCCCCGACGATCGGGAGCACGATCGGGAGCGTGAGAAGGGCGTTCATCGTCGCTCCCTCACAGCCTCGTCGTGGATTTCCCGTTCGTCGGCGACCTCCTTGTCGGCGATACCGCCACGCCCGATCAGCCGGTCCTCGAGGTCATCTTGGACGACGTCGTCATGGGTCAACACCCAGCTGCGATACGCCATCGCCAACAAGAACGTGGTCACGCCGAACGAGATCACGATCGCGGTCAAGGCGAACGCCTGCGGGAGCGGATCGCTGAACGTCGAGGGGTCACCCTTCCCTACGATCGGTGGGACGCCGCGACGATGGCTCGCCATCATCAACACGTTCGCCCCGTGGCTCAGGATCGCCAGCCCGATGATGACCCGCGTCAAGGCCCGCTGCAGTAACAGGTACGTGCCAATCGCGAACAGGGCTGCGGCGGTCGCCGCGAGTGTGACACTCATGCCGTCGCACCCACCGTGTTGTCGTCTGGATCGTTGTCCGGGTCGTCGGCCGGTTGGTCGCCGAACGCCTCGAAGATCATGAACACGAGCCCGACGACGGCGACGTAGACACCGATGTCGAGCACCAACGCGCTGGTTGTCTTGATCGTGCCGAGAACCGGCGCGTCGACCGTCCATGTGGCGCTGGACGCCGCCGGATCGCCGAGCACGATCGGCGCGAGGGCGACGAGACCGGCGATCAGAAGGCCCGCGCCGAGGATCGTCCAGGGCCTGAGTCGGGTCAGCGCTCGCACCTCATCGATCCCGCCAGCGACGAAACGAAGTGCGATCGCGACTCCTGCCACGAGCCCGCCGACGAATCCA
>Ga0190265_10001320_pt1 | contig 16193 bp, 12 predicted proteins | sample Popmic124T_FD_133135 | JGI IMG/M metagenome (GOLD analysis project Ga0190265, IMG submission 133135) | Populus adjacent soil microbial communities from riparian zone of Indian Creek, Utah, USA - 124 T | ecosystem: Environmental > Terrestrial > Soil > Riparian zone | place: USA: Utah | collected...
ACCGTCTGGCCGGACGCCGCGGGCTCCGAGGTGAAGGAGAGCCCGGCCTTGGTGAGGAAGTCCTTCGCCTTGTCGCAATCGGAGAACTGGGTGCCTGGCAGCACGAAAACGTGGAAGTGACAGTCCGCCGCCGCGACGCTCACCGGATGGCTGTTCTGGAAGTCTTCGAGCGCCGGGTTGACGGCGTGCGTCAAACCCTTGAAGAGCGGGAAGTAGGTGAGCGCCGCCAGCAGGCAGCCGGCGAGGATGATCCTGAGGCGGCCGATGCGGTCTGAAAGGCTGCCGAAAAGCACGAAGAACGGCGTCGCCAGGAGGAGCGCGGCGCCGACCAGGACGTAGGCTTTCAGGTAGTCGAGCTTGAGGGTGATGGTGAGGAAGAAGAGGGCGTAGAACTGGCCCGTGTACCAGACCACCCCCTGGCCGGCGGCGGCGCCGAAGAGGGCGAGAAGCACGTACTTGTTGTTCGGATAGCGGAGGAAGCTGTCCTTGAGCGGCGACTTCGAGCCCTTGCCCTGCGACTTCATGCGCTGGAAGACGGGCGATTCGTTGAGCCGCGCGCGGATGTAGATCGAGACCACGAGGAGCACGAGCGAGAGCAGGAACGGCACCCGCCAGCCCCACGCCTGGAAGTCCTCGGCGCTCATCTTGACGCGGCAGAGGCCGATGACGAGCAGCGAGAGGAAGAAGCCGAGCGTCGCCGTGGTCTGGATCCAGCTCGTCGCGTAGCCGCGCCGGCCGTCCGGGGCATGCTCGGCGACGTAGGTCGCGGCGCCGCCGTACTCGCCGCCCAGGGCCAGGCCCTGGAGCAGGCGGAGCGTCACCAGGAGGACGGGCGCCAGCACGCCGATCGAGGCGTAGGTGGGGAGGAGCCCCACCAGCACGGTCGAGGCGCCCATCACGATGATCGTCACCATGAACGTGTACTTGCGGCCGACCAGGTCTCCCAGACGCCCAAAGAACAGGGCGCCGAACGGCCGCACCAGGAAGCCGGCCGCGTAGGTGGCGAAGGCCGAGAGCAGGGCGGCGGTGTCGTTCCCCTTGGGGAAGAAGAGGGCGGCGAAAAACGGCGCCAGGGTCGCGTAGAGATAGAAGTCGTACCACTCGAAGACCGTGCCCAGCGACGAGGCGACGATGACCTTCCGCTCTTCTTGCGGCGAAATCTGAAGGCTGCCCGGATCTGTGCTCGCAGTGGTCGCAACGCTCATCGACTCCCCCTTATCCCGCGCTGTCGTAGGCCTGCCGGATCCAGGCGAACAGCTCCTCATCCACCTCGGCGGCGTCGGTGACCTTCACCTTGTAGTTGCACATGCCGCCCGGCGGCACGGCAGCCAGCCGCTCCGTGGGCTCGACCCCCTTCAGGTTGATCCCGACCTCGACCCGCGAGTTGGTGGCCGGCCCGATCATGGCGAACTGCTTTTTCCGCCGCAGGCTGACATAGCCCTTCTTGGGCGCCACCTCGAAGCCGCCCCACGCGTCGATCTGCTCCATCAGCTTCTCGTGGATCGGCCGCAACGCGGCCTTGGCCCCGGAGTAGATTTCGTCGAGCACACCGCCCTGGTCCGACCCCTGAGCCGGGGCCACCTGGCCGGCGCCCGCACCCTCGCCCTTCAGCACGAAGTGCGTCAGAGTATTGGCGTCCCCATGGCCCAGTCCGAGCTCGCGCTTCAGCATGTCGCGGACCTCCCCATGCTTCTGAAGGCCGCTCGCCTTCACGAGGGCCGCGAGCTCATCAAAAGACTTGCCCGTCTTCGCCTGGATGTTCTTGAGCTGAGTCTCGAGGGCCTGCTCGGGGGTACTCATGGACGGGTCTCCTTGTGGGTCGGAAGGTCCCGTCCATCCTACAACTCGGGGTGGCGAAGTGCCAGGGTGGGGGGCGGGAACCGGGGGGGCCGGCTCCTTTTTCCAGGCAACGAGACACACGCCGGAAGGATCTCCTAGTGATGGAGGATCCGTTACGGCGACCGGGGTGGAGCTTCTTGGCGGCCGTTCTCGCGTCTATAGGTAAGAAGCCTCTCGCACCTTTGGGTCCTGATTTCCTTCTCTCCAGTGCAGGGGTCGTGTATTGGTCCAAGAAGTGAAGTTCGGATATGGAAGCGTCTGGAGGGTGAGCCCTTTTGGCTAGTCCTGTCGCGTAATAGTTAGAGCCGAAATATAGCGATTCGCCTATGGAGGGTGAATCTGGAGGGGCCCACGGGCGAGAGGGGCAGGGGTGCTTATATGTTTAGAGTGGTTTTGGGTTCTGTCCGGACAGCCGCCCTGATGATCCTTGCGCTGTGGGCAGTCTACTCATGGAAGATCTTCATCTCGTGTCGATGGCTGAACAGTGGCGACGCTCTCGAGCTTCAGGGCTTCTGGACAGAAACCCAGATATGGACCCTTCTAACGCTATGCGTGCTTGCCTATGTGATCCTCGTTGTTTTTTTCCCTGGCAAGGAACAATCAGCGAACGAGGGCGCTGAACAACAGGTGAAGGCAACGCATTCCCATCATTCTGGGCGTCAAACGCTCTTGAGCTTGCTTGGGGGGTTTGCCATTGCACTTCCAGCCCTAGCCGTTACTGTCCTTGCCTTTGCTACGGCCTTCCCACATTTTCTTCAAGCACTCAAGGGGAGCATGGTCGATCCAAGCAAGCCGGAAATCATTTTGAAGTCAAGTGATAGTGATCTCGGTTCTGCCTATGTTCTGGGAATCGACGTCTCCCAAAGCGTGATCAGGGATCAGAAGGAGGATAAGCTTGTTCAGATCCATGAGTTGGTTAATCTCCTGTTCTCTCGAGACCCAGAGAGGGTTCTTGATTCCTTGATCGACAGCGGCGATGTGTACTGGTCGTATGCCTTTGCGGGAGAGCAGTACCCATTGGCTCAACGCGGGCAAGCTTTCCAGGACATCAGGGTTGCCGCCTTCCCGACGGCCTTCAAGGAGGCGATCGACCAGCACCTGGAGAGGCCGGGGGAACGTAGGGACAAAACGGACATACTGAGTTTCCTTGAGTCTATGGTAGCGAATCTGAAGGTCTCGGAAGCTAAGAATTTTCATACCACGGTGTTGGTATTCTCAGATTTCAGACAAGATGCGGGTGCCTTGTCCTTCACAGATGTAAGGGAGCGTGTCCGCAAGATCATGGGCGACCTCCAGGACATCGACAATGTTCATCTGGTTGGGGTGTATATGGGTGCTGAGGGTGGACAGAAATCAGGAATTGACATCCGCCGTTATCTCGATGACTACAGTAGTGATGGTTTGTGGCGGGAGATCAGCCTAGTAGAGTTTGCGGAAGCAGATATAGAGAAGAGGAAGTCGATGCTGGTCTTCAATATCTACCGAGAAGTCCGGCAAGAAGTGCCGCTCTATTTGAAGTATCAGGTCGCGCCTTGGAAGCCAATCCAGGCGAATATCGATATTTCCGGAGATCCGGCCTACGACGGAATTCTTGTGGGAATACGTCATCCCAGGGGGAGCGACGGATCGACTCCAAATATAACTGTAGCGCTGGGTGATGATGACCGTACAGTGCTGGCCACCCGGGATTCCGACTCGAACTTCGAGATCATTCGAAGGATGTACAGTACCGAGAATCCTATGCCGATCAACTTACAGAGCCGTCTTGACATCTCTCGGGCTGTGGAGTGTGACCTCTTGATCGCGGTGCCGTCACGAGCCCTTGTGCATTCGGTGCCTGTGATTATCTTACCTGTTCTCGGGGACAGGCCTTTGCAGATGCTCCGCTGGTCTCTTTTTTTTATCGGTATTGTCGCGGTGTTTCTGGCGGTGAGCGCCATTGCGTTGGACCAGTTTGCGCACGGCGTTGTTGGGAGACTCGGGAATGTCAGACGTTCCAGGAGACCAATCCAAGAGGGTCCAGCTTAGCAGGGTATAGGGCAGCCTATGGAAAAGCCAATGCGTAATGCGAGAGGGAGTCTGAGGCGCAGTGGCCTCCACATCCTCATGGGAGTGATGCTCGCTTGCATCGCCGGATGTGGTGGCCATCCTCTGCCTCCGGAGCTTCCTACGAACGCTGACATCTTGAAGGCCTTCCAGGCGGAGCGGGCAGCGGCTCCCCAAGCAGGAACGGAGCGGAGCCGGCCGCTGCACCTGTACATCGATTCTTCGCAGTCGATGCGAGGCTTTGTCACTAATGCGGACTCCGGATATAGGACGGCGATCGATTTTCTGCTCGACCGGTCGGCGACGGCCGGGTATCCATTGGAGGTCTTCCGGTTTGCAGATGGGATCGCGCCGCTCGGCAACGTGGCGGCTTCGGCTGTGCTGGAGCCCTCGTTCTACTCGGGGGCTGAGACCTCGTTTCCCAACCTGCTCCGCCACATCGGAGAGAACGACGAGGCTGGCGCGATCTCGGTAATCATCAGCGATCTCGTGCAGTCGGGACGAACCGGCGATCAGCGGGCGCTCGTAGTGGCGTTCCAGGAAATCGCCAAGCGGGGTAAGCAGGTAGTGTTGCTCGCCTTCCGGTCTTCGTTCTCCGGCACCTATTTTGTCGAGAGCCGGCGGAAGGGACGGCCGAATACATTGCAGTTGAAACTCGACGGCGGGACGGCAGACCGAAGCCGGCCCTTCTACATGATCCTCGTCGCGGATGGCGACACGGACTTGGCGGAGGTGCGCCGGTATCTGTTGCCGGACATCCAGGGGAACGAGGAGTTCGACGCGTCGAGCCCTGCGCTGGCCGTGGAGGCTGTGGAGTACCTCCCGCCAGATCTGGGCACGGTGGCGTTATGGAACGTCTACCGAGCCACCGAGAATCTGCCGGTGACGGTGGGGCACCGCGCCACACTGTCGTTTATGGAGATTGGCGTTTCCGCGGGAGAGGCCAGCCCGGTGCGCCTCGGACTGAAGCTTCCGGCGACGGGGCCGCAGAGCAACCGCGTGCTCCGTTCGCCGCAAGACCTCAAGTTCATGGCCGAAAGGCGTTCTGTTAGGAACGGACGTTGGACAAAACCGCAGGCGGTCGATCTTGCGCCGGAGGCATTGTTCCGGTCGGCCGATCTTGGCTTGACGTATCAGGTACCCCGGCCGACCACGGCCTCCTGGGATGTCTATCGGATACGGATCTGTCCAGGCCCCGGCAATCTGCGGCTTCCTGCCTGGGTCGAGGACTGGGCGACTCCGGATGACAGTCTGGAAATGTGGGGCAACCGGACTTTGAAGCTCGATCTGTTCATCGAGGCGATGAACCGCTCGATCAAGGAGAAGGTGCCCTTGAGCGATCAATTCATTCTCTTCGGTCGAGGTGAAGGATGAGAAACCTTTGGAACTTTCTGGCCTCCATGCCTCCGGACCCGGCCATGGGCATTGACCTATGGCTGAATTTCCGGCAGGAGGTTATTGGCTGGCTTCTGATCAGTGTACTGATGACCGTTGCGGCGATTGTGGGTATCTACTACCGGGCAAGTCGGAAGCTTACGGTCCGGATGCCTCCGGACCCGTTCCGGCCGTACACGCCGATGCGATGGCTGTGGCTTTCAGTGGTGCCGGGATTCATCATCACAGTCGTCTACGTGGTCCGCTACGCGGGGCTGTTTCCCTTGGCGCGGGTCCCGGCCGTGGGAGCCGCGGTAATTGCGGGTATCACCACCGCGTTGGTTACTTATGTCATCGCTCAGGTCGCGATCTGGATGCCCGGGATTACGCCGTTGAAGTTCCTATACCACCCGCGTTGGCCGTGGCGTCTGTTCCGGCGGCGAGCGGCTTGATTTTTCCGGTTCGGAGAAGGAGGAAGAAGGAATGAACACTTTGATCTGCGCGGGCGGCTCGGGCACGCGGGTGCTCGAAGCCCTGATCCATGTTTGCGCGGCGGGTCTCGGGCCGCCGTCGCTGCGGGTGCTCGTGATTGATCCGGACAGCGCGAACGGCAACGGCAACCGTGTGACTTCGCTGGTGGAACGGTACCGGGAGGCACATCGCCGTTTCAAGGGGCAGCTCGGCGACGGTCTCCGGCTCTTTGGGACCGAGTTGGACCTGCTGGACGTAGGTTCGCGCAGCGAGGGCTTGAAGACTTGGAGTCCGATCAAGAAGAACGAGAAATTGCGCGATGTGCTTAACGTCGACCTGCTCGGAGGTACTGAGACGCCTTCAGACGTGGTCAGGCTGTTCTTCACCCGCGATGAACTGTCGATGGACCTGAGCGAAGGGTTCCGCGGCCGTCCGTCGGTGGGCGCAGCGGCGATGTCTCTGGTGACACTACAGAAGGGAGAGCAACCCTGGCGGCAACTAGTGGAGAAGCTTCAGGGTGATCTGGCGAGGGAGGAGGGCGCGCGGGTCTTCATGGCGGGTTCGGTGTTCGGGGGTACGGGAGCTGCGACTTTCTATCCGATTGCGCGTTTCCTGAGATCGGTCCCGGAGCTCAACCGCGATGCTCTGAAAATAGCGGTGGGAGCGCTCTCACCCTACTTCCGGTTTGGTGCCGCCGAGGCGGGAGGCAACGCTCGGACCGTCAAGGAGGCCGCCCGCGCCGAGCTTTTCCCGCTCGCCACCCGGGGAGCCGTCGATTTCTACGATCATCTCCAAGCCAGCAACAACTGGCCGTTCGACCTGGTGTACTGGATTGGCGACAACTCGCCGGTCAGCGTGCCGTATGCACCCGGCGGGGCAGAGCAGAAAAACCCTTCCCATTACGTGGAGCTCATGACGGCGATGGCCGCACTCGATTTCTTTAAGGCGCCGCAGGTGCTTCAGGGCTCCTGCTACGCCGGTGCGAGTCGGGCAGGCGGAAACGGTGACGGGCCCTTCACTCTGGAATGGGAAGATCTCCCTCTCGTTGCCTACGACCGCGCCGAGGTCCGGCAGGCCCTGCTCCGTTTCGTCCTGGCCGGTTGCGTCCATCTAGGCTTCGCGGGGCCGCTGGTGCGCCGTTCTGAGATACTGAGCCGGCCTGAGTGCGTTCCCTGGTATTGGCAGCGGTTCGCGTCCAAGGGGGATTCATTGGGTACCGAGGAGAACGTCGGCCTCCTGAACCTTCTGGACGACTTCTTCCGAACGTTTCACTTTCCCTGGTGGGAGCAGATGCACCAGCAGGCGCCCTTCCGCTTCTTCAACCGCACTGCCTTTGGTAATGGCGAAGGCCCGCGGCTGGACCGGTTGGCGAATCTGCTGGGAGCGGACCGTGCCGCCGAGGCTGATCCCGACGCGATCGACGATTTCTATACGGACATGATGCGCGTGCCGAAACGGAAGGGAGGCGCCCGGGGCACACCAGCCTACCTGGCGCTGCTGGCTCATGCTTCCGACCGCTTCATCACCCGTGAGTACAAGAAGACCGGAACCAAGGAGTGACGATATGCCTGGCAAAATCTTCCTGAGCCCTCTCAAGGGAAGCCCCGACCTCCCCGTCCCGTCTCCAGGGCGGTGGAGCCCTGTGGGGGATTTCCTGGCGAAGTACTCCTCGGACATCCTGGTGGACGGCGAGATCTCGGAGCGCCAACTGGTCCACAGTGTCCCCACCGTATTCGCCCGGCCCATCCAGTTCTACCAGGCGATGGAGAACGAGCGTCATCCCGCTCACGCCTCGGTCGTAGGACAGTGGCGAGGGTTGCTCGCGGTCTTTGCGCTCCAGAGGTGGCTGGGTACGTCGGTGGAAATCCGGGAATTCTCCTTGAAGCGGAAGGAGGAGAGAACGAGCGAACCGGACCGGGCCCTGCTCTCGGTCCTCCGCAATCAACTCCCTCATCCCGAGTCGGATTGGGAAAAATGGTGGCTGCTCTACTGTCAGGGCGAGCTCTTGGGCGCGACCTCTCCCTGGACCCTGGTCTACACGGCGGCGGACTATCAATGCCCCCAGGGGATTCCGTGGCAGAAGGAAGGCGTGTTGATCGATCCGATCCACTATTTCGATCTTAAGGGGAATGGGCGCTCGCAAGAGTTGGCATTCCTCCATTCCTGGCTCAACAGAGTGCTGGAGGGTGAGGGTGGGCGGTTAGAGACGGCGGAGAAGGCGCCTCCGGAGAGAATGAGGAAGACCCTCACGCGGGAGCTGAACCGGTGGAAGAAGGAGTTGGAGCGCTACCGGGGTGCGGACGCCGATCGCCTCAGGCTCGCTGAGAGCGCGGCACGCGTGTCCGAAGCTCCCTATCGCAACTTCCTGGTACACCTTGCCACCGACGGCATCTCGGCAGATTCCGATCTGCGGCTCGACACTACCAGTGGGGAAGACGTCCTGGTCTTCACGCGCAAGGAGCTTGATCCCCGCCTGCGGGTCCACGGCCCAGTGCTCGTGGAGCAGATCAACGTTGGCCGGCTGCCCGGCTCCTTGGGACGGGCGGAGTGGAGGACTCCCGCCGGAGCGATCATCCCGTGGCCTTACATCATCGCCGAAGAAGCGTTTCTGCCCCCGAAACTGGCGGAGCTGGTGCTCTCCGACGAAGCCTATTGCGTGGGCGGGAACAAGTTCGCGGTGCCGTTGACACCGTTCTTCTTTCAGTACTTCGACCACGAGACGTTGATCCAGAAGGGGATTCTCGTTGAAGTGACGCCGGATGACCGGAAGGTTACGGTCCTCCTCCGCCTGCCCTTGAAGGGGGGCGGCTCGCTTCGGGTCAAGAAGGAGTACGACCGAAAGAGCGACGTCGTTACGATCCAGGGCGAGACTCCAGGCCTCGCCTTCTGGCCGGACTTTTACGACAAGGATTGGCGGCATAACTTCGGCCTTTATGGCGCACCTCCAGAGTCGAACCTCTCGGTGGCGCCACTGACGGCCGGCGGAGCGACGCCCGGGGAGAGCGCCTCAGACGGTTCGGAGTTAGATCTCCGCGTCTGGTTCAGCCCGCAGCCGCTGCTCGGCTTCGCGCTTTTTCACCGGAATCCGGCCGACGGAACTCTGACTGACGCGGGGGTAGTACTCCGCCGAACGCTTCGGGAAGCGGCTCATCCCATCCAAAAAAAATGGACGGTCGCGATGGATTTCGGCACTTCCAGCACGCACTTGATGCGAAAGGAGGATGGTTCCTCGGAGGTGGTGCCGCTGCAACTCCAGGCCCGGACCGTCCTGCTGACTCAGGCGGCGCAAGGCAACGGACCGGCGGTGGCGCGAGGCATTTACCCGAACACCCCGGTCAATCCTCCTTTCCCGACGCTGCTGCACCGCAACGATGGGACGCTCGTCCAAGGCGAGGACCTCGCCGCTTCCCGGCGGGACTTCTACACGCCTCGCTTCTTCGTCTACCCAGAACTTCTTCCTTTGCTGGTGCGTGACCTGAAGTGGTCGGCACGCGGCGGGGATGTTGGTGAAAAACCCTTGCGGGAGTATCTGACCGCTCTGGTCCGGGCCATCGCCTGTGAGGCACGCGCTGTCGGGGCGAGCGATTTGAATATCGAATGGTCCTATCCGCTGGCGCTTCCGTCCAGCACCCGGCTTTCCATGGAGAACTTTTGGGGCGCGGTTTCGCGGTCCTTCTCGAGTGATTCCCTGAGAGTCCAGGCGGGCACGGGTGTCTCGGAATCCGAGGCCCTCTGCCGCCACTTGGCTTCGGGTACCTCGCCGTTGCCGATCCACGCTGACTCGCTATCGATCGCCATCGACATCGGCGGCGGTTCGTCCGATCTCAGCTTCTGGGCGGAGAGGCGCCTGCTAGACCAAGTCTCGCTGAAGTTGGCCGGAAACGACGTGCTGGTTCCCTTGGCGGATGTTCCAGGGTTCCTCGCGAGCCTGGTGGAAGTTTGTGATCCACAGGCATCTCCGGATGCCAACATCCGCAAGGTTCGCGAGCAACCGGCCGCGCTCCTCAACGTCATGCTCACCCAGGCGATGCATAACGATGGCCGGTATTTCGATGGCGGAGACGCCCGGCAGCACCCCGTGGCCGAGGCTCTGGGAAGAACGCTACAGGCTAGCGATGCGCCGTGGTCTATAGCCCGAAGCGCGGTCCACTTGTTCGCTTGCGGGCTCGCCTTCTATGCCGGTCTCCATGCCCGTCGCTGGTGGAGCCAAGTGAATGTGAAGAGCACAGTCACGCTCTTCTTCGGGGGGCGCGGCGCTTCGCTACTCACCTGGATTGCCAGGGATTCCTACTTGAAGTCGGTCCTGGAATCGGCTTTCCTGCGAGGCTTGCGGCTGGATTCGAGCGATACGCCAGAAATTGAAGTCAATCTTTTTGCCCCGGGGCTCTGGTACAACCCCAACAGTCCGCTCAAGAGCGAGGTGGTCCTGGGGCTTCTGGCTCCGAAGATTGGAGAGGTGGGAGCGCGGCGGCCTGAGACGACCATCCTGGGTGAGGTGGGTTGGAGGACTCCGGACGGCAAGACGCTGGAGTGGAGCGACGAGGTTGGAGCCGCGCAACTCCAGACCTTGGTTTCACCGCCGAACCACGACAGCGGCTATATCGCCTTCTTCCTGAACCGTGTGGTGCCGGAGCACGTAGACCTGCTTGGGCTGGACGGACCCGGTCTCAAACTGCTGCGTCTTGACCCTGCGCGTGTTCAGGACCAGTTGCGGCGCTCCGTTGCGAAGAACCTCGAAGTCCTGCAGCCCGTGTTCGCGTTGGAGCTCAAGGTTCTTCTGGATCGTTACCTGGAGCGGGCGGCCCAGGCCGGCTGAAGGTGAGCCTTATGCGTCGAGTTGAGAGGCTGCTTGCTGTTTTTGTCCTGCTGGCCGGTCCAGTGAGGGCTGGGACGTTGGAGGTCGAGATCCAGCCCCAAGCAAGCTCGGTCGAGCGGGCTGTCGTCAACCTGGTGGTTGATCTGGCCAAGGATGGGGTCTCGTGCGCGCAGTCCAGCTTGACTCTCGAAGGGCCGGAGTTGTCCAAGCCTCCCACGCCCAAGTTGGAGAAGTGCGAGGTCCAAGGCAAGAGACTAACTGCAACGGCCTCCTTCCTGCGTAGTCCAGATCAGCTTGTGGCCGTGTTCCAGGCCTGCGTCAACGAAAAGCAGTGTGAGACTTATCGGCGCCCCTTGCCCGAATCGGCGGGAGCTCTCAACTCTTGGCCGTTGATCCTGCAGAAAGTGGAGACCGCTCGCGGCGAGTTAGTCTTTCAGAGTCGTGAGCTGCCTCCCGAGTTTGGCGAGGCTAGCGCGGTCCGGTTAGTGGAATGGGAGCCTGCCGAACAAAGGCCCGCAGGACGACCGCCCGTCGTCTCTGCAGACGCGACACGATTAACATTTCTGATTCCGATGGATTGCACTTCCTTGGAGCTCTCCAAGACAGCGCTTACACAGGCAGGCTTCGAAATCAGAGACTCGAAGGGGTTTCCACTCCGATTTGCCTTCGAGGGCGCACTGCCGTTGTGCGGTGAGCCGCCGAGTTGGTTTTCAAGGGGACGCTTCTGGCTTCCCGCTAGTGGAGCCTGTGTGGCGTTGTTGGGATTACTGGGTGGTATGCAACTGGGTAAGCGATATGTATCCAAGCCGGAGGCCCCCCCCGTTTCCGAACTTCCGTCTTGGCTGAAGGAATCCGTCAATGACCTTTCGGAGAAGGTTGGGGGCGGTTTCCAGGAGTTGAAAGCTTGTATCGATCGCCTGGAGCGACCGCCGACCCCAGCAAGGCCTCCAGGGATGCCGATAGAGGAGGAGACTGAAGAGCCGGAACCGCAGTCTTTCACCATGGGTCAGGTGGCGATAGGTCACGAGAGGGAGCTTCTTCAGGCCGTCAACGACTGGTGGGGGAGGGGAGACAGCAACAAGGAAGCACTGGTCAGCCGTATCAGCCAGAACGATGCCAAGCTTTACGTCTCGTTTGATACAGACGCGACCTTGCAACGGATGGTAGGGCGTATGTTTTCTTTCCGACCTTCGGACGGCCCGGCGGGATGGGTGTGGTACCCCTTGTCGAAAGGGGAGGCACTAGCGGTACCGGCTGACCCTTTCCTTTTCCAAGCGGGGAACATGATTGAGGTCCTCCGACTCCTGTTCGACGGTATTGGGGATGGTCCCAAGAACTTCCGATTCTTTCGGGTCCACAAGGCCTGCCGGCTGCGGGTGCAAACCCCTGGCAGCGACCGATACCAACTGGTGGAGAAGGGTTATCTTGAGTTGGCTGACCGCTCGGGGAGCCGGATCCCCGGACCTCCGCCTCCCGCGAGGAAGGCACTCTCTACAGGGGCGACGCCGCCCTCTCGAAAGGGGGGGGGGGGAGCTCCGGAGCCTTCGGTGACACCGGGGCCGAGCCTTCGCGAGATCGAGGACGGGTTGCGGTGGGTCCTCAAGGACGAGTTGGGCAGGTTTCAACCTCCCCAGGCGCCGACGCAGCCCGTCGACCACTCCCGCGAGGCCATAAAGACTCTTCAAGGCCGGATCGATGGCCTCTCCTTGGATTTGAGAAAGCTGGATAGCCTTCAACAGTCCCTGGAGGGATTTGCCTTGAGGATTGAGTCGCTGAAGCAAACTCCTATTGCATTACCGATGTTACCTGCGGTGTCTCCGACCAAGAGAGCGGACCTCAAAGCTCCTCCCGCTTCGGTGCCGCCAGTTCCGCGGGTTGAGGCTGCCAGGCTCCTTGACATACCTCCCGCCAAGGTGGCCTCTGAGCCCTCGCCAGGAGAATTCCTTAAGCGCGTCAGCCAGGCGCTGCCAACGCTTGTGACAGCGGCTTCAGAGCCGCCCGGGAGTCCGGCTCCATCGGATTATCTGCGACGCTTGTTCTCCCTTTGGAAGGATCTTCACCAAACGCGAGCCGATCAAGGTTGGAAACTGAATCTGCTCCATCTCCAAGTGGCTCGTATCTCGGAAAGGGAGCGGATATTCTCTGTCCACCCAGTCAAAGTTTACGAGGACTTCCGTGAGGCAAAGTGCCTATGTGGCGATCTTCCTGAGGCCTTTCTTCTGCAAATTTTCCTGGCCGTCAGAAACGAAGGAGATCTGATGGGGGTGGCCATGGCCTCCAGCAACATGGCTGAGAGGTTCGCTGAGGGATACAGCCTGCTGACCGGCGATGAGAATCCAAGAGATAAGGGTAATCTCGTGATGACGCGGCCGGCTGTGCTCCAGAACGTGAGAGGCTCCAGCGAATCCTGGCGGGTAGTTCTTCCTATGGAAGTGGAACTGCGATGAAAAGGGGCTTCTTGGAGTGGATTCAGGTGTCTTTGGTAATCCTGGCGATCGGCCTAATAGCAGGTTGCTCCACAGAGGAATTGGACACCGCAAAGGCCGACTTGCAGACTTGCCGCGAGAGGCAGCAGTCCCTGAAGCAAGAGGCGGACTCCTGCCGCCAGGAGCTCGCAAGCCAGAAGCAGCGCTGGGACAGCATCCAGGAGTCTCTGGCCTCGGTGGTGCCCCCGGATGTAACGGAGAGTCAGCAGATAATCATCCAGAAGATCCCGGAGTCAGCTCGGGAGGATGTCCAGAAGGAGTTGGACAAGTATTTCGTCGCCGTGGCTCGCGAGATCCAGCATCTCCAACGCAAGAACGACGAATTGTTGCTGGAGCTTCGCAGCACGGGCCGGCAGGTCGCCAAGACCGATAGGCGTGTCGGAGAGGTCAAGGAGGTGGCGGACAAGATCGAAGCCGGAGTCCAGGCGGTCGGCCAATGCGCCGAGCAGAGGGATCAGATCCAGGAGCGGAACCGCCAACTCTCTTCCAGGGTGGAGCAGACCATCGCTACCATCTTGACCTTCGACCGGGAGCAGGTCAACTGTAGGGGCTGTGAGGCCCAAATAAAGATGTTCGCGAAGGGGAAGGAAAGAATCTTGAAGTTCCATTCAGGACTGGTGTCAGACTTGACCTCGTTTCAGACTTCGCTCGCGGAAGAGGCAGCGACGGCGCCCTGAGCGGCCCCGGGGTTCCCTATGGACGAAGAAAGATCCATCCTTCCCTGGGTCATCTTCCTGTCTGCTCTCGTGCTGGTCGCCGTGGTTGTGGTATGGCAGTTCAGCCCTACGCCAGAGGGCCGGTACCAAGAGGCGACGAGGCACCCCCTGACAGGGAAATGGCGCAGCAGCGCCATCGGGACTCTGATCGTCTACGAGGACCGCTGGGCTGCCGCCAACGGAATCAAATGTCCTTGGGAGCCAGCTGGAGGTTCCGCGATCCGGATCGAGCTGGACCTTGAGAAAGTCTGGGCGAGCCTCCCCTCTGTGACCGTCATGGCCGATTTCCGGCTGCTTCCAGCGAACGGTGGAAGGCAAGCAGTCCTGAACTTGCTAGGGAAGGATCAAGTCTTCGAGAGGATGGAGGACGGGGCAACAACTGAGAGACCGGCTCTACCCTGAAGTTACAAGCCTTGTTCCATTCCGTCCGAGGAACTCGTTGTTTCCCCCGAAGTCCAGAGGTGGCAAGCTGACCCGAAGGGGCACGGATCCACCGAAGGTTCGAACTCGGACACCCACGCTTTCGCCGTACTTCTTCGTCGAGAACGGCGACCCCGCGGTCGACGGACTGTCGCCCAAGCAGACGAAGGCCAAGGTCCACATTGCGAGTGTGATCACGGATGTCGTCGTCACCCAGATCTACCGCAACGCAAGAAGAGCACGGGGCTGGGGCTGAACCTGGTGCGGGAGGTGGCAAAATCGCACGGCGGAACGATCCAGGTCGCCAATCGTGCCGAGGGGGGAGTGGTCGCGGAACTGGCGCTGCCGCGCGCCGGATGAAAGAAGTCCTGCCGTGCTGTCGGATCGCCGGCCCCCCGTTCGTCCTAGGGGATGAGAGGGTGGACGATCAGGATTCAAGGAGGCATAGTGATGACAGACAGCAACGTGGCGCATCCCAAAATCGGATCGCGAGACGAATGGCTTGCCGCGCGCAAGAATCTGCTCACCAAGGAGAAGGAGGTCACCAGGCACCACGACCGGGTGAACGCCGAACGGCGCAGGCTCCCCATGGTGAAGATCGAGAAGGATTATGTCTTCGACGGACCGGAAGGCAAACGGAGCCTCGGAGACCTGTTCGAAGGTCGCCGACAGCTCATCGCGTACCACTTCATGTTCGACCCGGCGTGGGACAAGGGCTGTTCAGGCTGCACGGGCTATGTGGACGCCCTGGGCGACCTGACGATGCTCGGCGAGCGCGACACGTCCATGGTGCTCATCTCCCGAGCGCCTCTGGCCAAGCTCGAGGCCTACAAGGCGGAGAAGGGCTGGAGCCTGCCCTGGCTGTCGTCTTTCGAGAGCGACTTCAACTACGATTTCCACGCCACCGTGGACGAAGCCGTGGCACCCGTCGAGTACAACTTCCGGAACAAGGCGGAGCTCGAGGCCCTGGGCAAGCCCTACTCGTTCAAGGGCGAGCAGCACGGCCTGAGCGTCTTCTTCCGCATCGGCGACGACGTCTTCCACACCTACTCGTCCTATGCCCGAGGTGTCGAAGGGCTCACCAACTCCTACAGCCTCCTCGACGTGACTCCCTACGGCCGCCAGGAGGACTGGGAGGACTCGCCGTCCGGTTGGCCCCAGAACCCCACGTACGGGTAGACTTTCGGCGGCCGGGTAGGCTCCGGCGCCCTCGCGGTCTGGCGAGGGCGCTTTTCGTGATGTAGTCTAAGGATCCATCATGACGATCCACACAATCGAAGCTTGGCGCCAGCTTGTCGCCAGCAGGGATGCTGCCGGCGTGGAGCCGCTGCTCGCTGAGGACGTGGTCTTCCATTCTCCGATCGTCGACACGCCACAGGTCGGAAAGGCCGTGACACGCCAGTTCCTGGCCGCGGCCTTCGACGTCTTCTCCAAGGGGTCCTTCCGCTATGTGCGCGAGGTCGTTGGTGAGCATGACGCCGTTCTGGAGTTCCTGGTCGAGATCGACGGCGTCAGCGTGAACGGCGTCGACATGATCCAGTGGAACGACGAGGGGCAGATCGTCGACTTCAAGGTGATGCTGCGAACCCTGAAGGCGGTCAAGGTGATGCACCAGAAGATCGCCGCACTGCTCCAGGCAGCACCCTGACCTGAGAATGACGTTGATACAGCCGCTCCTCTGGTTCAACGGCGTCGACGGCCGGGATGGGAGCTATCTCCTCCCTCCCACGCCGCCTCGGCTTCTGGCCGACCTCGCCCGCGGTGGACCGATCGACAGGGCACGGGCTCGCGAGCTCCAGGCCTGGGTGGCGAGCGGCGCGGGCAAGCCGCGGCGGGGCTTGAAGGAGGGCCTTGATCCCTGCAAGCTCGAAGAGGCGGGCTGGGGAGTGATCTTTCCGCAGGCGGCGAACGCCGACGCTCTGCGCGAGGCTCTCGCCCCTCTGCTCGACCTCCGGCGGTCTCAGGCCGGGAAGCTCCAGGCACGGAGCTTCCGCGAGCTCTCCGGCGCCGACGGCTATCGGGCGG
>Ga0190265_10001321_pt1 | contig 16189 bp, 15 predicted proteins | sample Popmic124T_FD_133135 | JGI IMG/M metagenome (GOLD analysis project Ga0190265, IMG submission 133135) | Populus adjacent soil microbial communities from riparian zone of Indian Creek, Utah, USA - 124 T | ecosystem: Environmental > Terrestrial > Soil > Riparian zone | place: USA: Utah | collected...
AGCAGTTTTGGGTTCTGCGCCAGGAGCATGCCAATCTCAAGCCACTGCTTCTGGCCGTGAGAAAGATTGCCCGCTATCGTGTCCAACTTGTTGGCCAGCCCCACGGTTTTAAGAACGTCATCGATGCGATCACGCTGTGATGAACTGATGCGCGAGAATAGCGTGCTCCAAACCGTGCGGCTGCCTTCGAGCGAGAGCCAGATGTTCTCAAACACGGTGTGGGCCACGTAAACCGACGGTGTCTGAAATTTCCGCCCGATGCCGAGACGGTTGATTTGATACTCGTTCAGTTTCGTGAGATCGGTGTTTTTGCCAAACTCAACTTTGCCTTTGTCCGGACGCGTCCGGCCCGTGATGATGTCGAGCATCGTGCTCTTGCCCGCGCCATTCGGACCGATGACGACGCGCAACTCGCCCTCATCCATATAGAAGTTGAGGTCGTTGATGGCCTTGAAGCCATCGAACGTTTTGTTGACGCCCTCCAAGCTGAGGATGAATTGCTTTTGAGTGCTCACGAGAGAAAAGCTCCAAGCTCCGAGCTCCAGACTCCAAATAAACACCAATCACCAAACATCAATAGTGCTCCGCTCGCGCGAACAAACGCGCTTGGAGTTTGAAGTTTGGCGCTTCTCTGGAGCTTCGTGCTTGGTGCTGGGTGTTGAGTCCCGTTCATTCCTTCGTCACCGGTTCGAGCACAACCGCGGTCGGCCCAACGTTCGCCGTGGCATTGCCATTCTTCCGCGTAAGTTTCCTTTTTATCGCCATCAGTTGCTCAGGCACCCCAATCAATCCCTTCGGCATAAACAGCGTCGCGAAGATGAACAGGCCGCCGAGGATGTACGGCCATTGCTCGGCAAAGGAGTGCGTCGCGTAACTCTTGAGCGCATTGCAGCCGACAGCGCCGAGAATCGGGCCGAGCAGATTGCCCCGTCCGCCCACTGCGCACCACACGACGGACTCCAGCGATTTGTCGGGCGCCATCTCACTCGGGTTGATGATGCCGACCTGCGGCACAAACAATGCGCCGCCAAGGGCGCAGATAATTCCAGACAGCACAAAGACGAAGAGCTTGAAACTCGAAGTGGCATAGCCGGAGAAGAGCACGCGGTTTTCGCTGTCGCGGATGGCGCGTTGAATCAGACCGAACTTGGTCGAGGTGAGCCAGCGGCAAAGAACATACACGCCGAGCAGCAGCACGACCGACGCGATGAACAACCCGCGCTTGGTGCCAGCACTGTTGATCTCCTGGCCGAGGATGAATTTGAAATCGGTCAGTCCATTGTTGCCGCCGAAGGTGAAGTCGTTGCGAAAAAACATCAGCGTGGCGGCATAGGTAAGCGCCTGGCTGAGGATGGAAAAGTAAACGCCCTTGATACGCGACCGGAACGCGAGCCAGCCGAAGATGAATGACACGGCCGCGGGCACGACCACGACCATAAGCGCGGCAAACCAGAAGTGCTTGAAGGGAATCCAGTGCGGCGGGAGTCCGCCGGTTTCGGGGAAACGCGCCGGGAATTCGAGGAAGACCATGAAGTCCGGCAAGTCCGACTTGTACTGGCCAAGCTTTCCAATCATCAGCATCAAGTGCATCCCGAGCGCGTAGCCGCCGAGCGAAAAGAACAGCGCCTGGCCGAGACTGAGCAATCCGGTGTAGCCCCAGAGCAAGTTGACGCCGATAGCGAGCACCGCGTAGCAGAGGTATTTGCCCCAGACGTTGATGCTGAAATTGCTGACGTGGAAGAAGCTGGTCGGCGGCGCGAAAGCGTTAAGGCACGGCAGCACGATGATGCCAATGAACGCGGCGAGGGCGAGGAAGAGGAGTTCGCGTTTGGAAATGGATTTATTGCTCATGGCGCAAACTCCAAATCCCAAATCCCCGATCCCAAACAAGCTCCAAATCCCAAACTCAAATCAGGAGCGGTGGCGGATTCCAAAGCCTGCATTTGAAATTCGAAGCCTGGAGTTGGTTTGGATTTTGGGATCTTGAGTTTGGAATTTCTCATCCCTCCAGGCTCCTGCTCCTCGTCACAAACAATCCCGCCGGCCGCCATTGGAGGAAGAGAATGATTCCAGCGAGCACGGTGATTTTGCCCATCACCGCGCCGAGGGTGGGCTGGAGAATCTGGTCGGTGACGCCGACGCCGAGCGATGCGCTGACGGTGCCAACGAGATTTCCCACCCCGCCCAGCACGACGATCATGAAGCAGTCCACGATGTAAGCCTGGCCGAGGCTGGGGCCGACATTGCCGATTTGCGAGAGGCACGCGCCGGCCATTCCGGCAAGGCCGCTGCCGAACGCGAAGGTCATCATGTTCACGCGGTCGGTGCGGACGCCGAGCGCCGAGGCCATGTTGCGGTTCTGCATCACGGCGCGGATCTGCAAGCCAAGCGACGTGCGCGTGAGCAGCAGATACGTGAGCAGGACAACGAATACGGCGAAAGCAATGACGAAGAGACGATTGTAGGCGAGCAGCACATCACTGATGACAAAGCTGCCGGAAAGCCAGCTGGGAGAACTGACCTGCACGTTCGCCGCGCCGAAGATGTGGCGGAAAATCTGTTGCAGCACGAGACTCACGCCCCAGGTAGCGAGCAGTGATTCGAGCGGGCGCTTGTAGAGAAAGCGAATGACGCCGCGTTCGAGAATCAATCCGACGCACGATGCCGCGACGAACGAGACGGCCAGCGCCGCGATGAAGTAGCTGTCGAAGCCGCCACCACTGGCGCCGAACCATTTCGTAAAAATATTCTGCGTCACATAGGCGGAGTAGGCGCCGACCATGATAATTTCGCCGTGCGCCATGTTGATGACGCCCATGAGACCAAACGTGATGGCGAGTCCCAGCGTGGCGACAAGCAGCACGGCTGAGAGGCTGAGTCCGCGAAAGGCTGTGCCAAAAAGATTTCCCCACCAGATGTATTGCTCGATGTCATAAATGGATTTGCGCACGGCCGTCGCGGTCTTCTCGCCGAATTTCGCGGGCGCGGCCTTCGCGTCATAGCGCAGTTTTTCCAGCAGAGCGAGGCCAGTGAGAGAGCGGAATTCGCCGAGCTTTTCAATGGCGGCAAGGCGCGTCGGCTCATCGTCGGACGCGAGCTGAGTCGTGGCAATGGCTTCATGCAGCGCTTTCACGACTTCTTTGTCCGTCTCGGTTTTCTGGCGCGCTTCAAAGAACGGGATGTATTCAGTGTTTTGCTCCTGGCCCAGTTTGGTCACGGCGTCACGGCGCATTTTCGGGTTCGGATTGCCGAGCGCGAAAAGGTCCAGCGTGGCTTTGATGACTTTGCGGAGTTTGGAATTCGCGTCGGCGGAGGTGAGATCGATGGCGGCAAAGATGAGCGGTTTGCCGCCAGCGTCTTTCAAAAATTCACCATCGAGAACGCGGACGCCTTTGGCGTTGCCGTCAGTGTCGGTCGCAGCGTCGAGGAGGAGCGGTGTTCTGGTCTCGTTCGTTTCAAAAATATAGAGCGAGCCGCCGCGCCAGGCGGTGAGCGCTTGCTCGATGAGCGCGTCGTTGGCATCGATGAGGCTTTTAATGAGTTCGTTCTGACGCGTGAAGTCGTCGGAGAGGATCGCCTGGACGAGGTTTGTGCGGTGGGACGAAGCGGAGGAGGCGCTGAGTGCGATGAGGAAAAAAAGAAGAGTGAAACCACGGATGAACACGAACGAACACAAACGTACTCTGGACATGTTTCCCGGAGCCATCATCTCGCGCGCTGCCCCCTTGGACGGTGACACGCCGCAGGGCGACGGCCTTCTCACCGCGCCGTTGTCCCCTGCCAACCTGCGTTCCAACATTCGAGTATGTGCCATCCGAAATAGGTGTCCGCGTGAGTCCACTTTGCCGAAGAGGCGGGGCCGAGCCGGCCCCGCCTCCCAAGGGTTTTATTCTGCGCAAGGAGATCAGTTTGCGCTCGCCACTTTCTTGGGCAAAAACTTCTCGCTGAAGGGTTCGCCGGCCACGCCGGTGAAGCTCTTGATGATCTTGAACTGACCGCTCGCGGCCGTCTCGCCGATGAACACGTTGTTAATCAGGTGGTGGTTCTCCTGCATCGTGACTTCACCCGCCGGGCCTTTGAATTTCTGGCCGATGAGCGCGGTGCGGACCTTGTCCACTTCGAACGAGTCCGCCTTCTCGACGGCCTGCTTCCAGAGATGCACGCCCATGCGCGAGAGGTTCATCGGGCTGCAGGTCACGCGGCCCTTCGCATCGATGCCGCTGACTTTGTAATCCACGCCCGTGACTTTCGGTTCTTTAATCCAGGTCATGAAGTCCTTCACGAATTTCGTGTTCTCGGGCGACTTGATGCTCATGAAGTAAGTCCAGCAGCCGAGGTGGCCCACGAGGTCCTTCGCGGGAAGGCCGCGGAATTCGTCTTCGGAGATCGAGAACGATACGACGGGACAATTCTCGGAAGTCAGGCCGGCGTTGGCGAACTCTTTGAAGAACGGAACGTTCGTGTCGCCGTTGAGCGTGCTGATGATGCACGCATTGCCGCCGGCCGCGAACTTCTTAACCGCGGCCACGATCGTCTGATAATCGGTGTGGCCGAACGGCGTATAGATTTCGATGATGTCCGAGTCCGGGATGCCCTTCGCTTTCAGATACTCCTTCAGAATCTTGTTCGTGGTGCGCGGATAAACGTAGTCCGAGCCCAGCAGGTAGAACTTCTTCTTCCCTTCCGCGAGCATGTAATCCACGGCGGGAATCGCCTGCTGGTTCACGGCCTCGGCGGTGTAGAAGATATTCTTCGACAACTCCTCGCCTTCGTACTGCACCGGGTAAAAGAGCAGCCCGTTGTCCTTCTCGAACACCGGCAGCACGGACTTGCGGCTCACGGAAGTCCAGCAGCCGAACACGACGGAGACCTTGTCCACTTCGAGAAGTTGCTTGGCTTTCTCCGCGAACAAGGGCCAGTTCGAAGCGGGATCAACGACCACCGGCTCGATCAGATAATTCTTGCCGCCAGTCTTGATGCCGCCGGCTTTATTGATCTCATCGAACGTGAACAGTAGAACGTCTTTGAGCGACGTCTCGCTGATGGCCATCGTGCCGCTGAGCGAGTGCAGCACGCCGACTTTGACGGTGTCCGCAGCCTGGACGGTGAACGCGACCAGCGCGACACCCGCTGCGAGAGTGAGTTTTTTCAGGATCGAATTTTTCATTTTGATTCAGTGATTTTGTTTTGGGTGACTCTTGTTGCTTGGCTGGCAGTTAGAAGAGATAGCTGACGCCGGCCCCGAGCAGGAACCGGTTCTCCACTCCGTCGAAGCCATTTTTGTAGGTAGTGTTGTCGAAGCGGATTTCAGGCTGGATTTTCACGTTCGGCACCGGCTTGTAGTTTACCGTCAACGCCACGCTGGTAATTTTTCCGTTCGCGTCCGGTGAGAGGATGGCGCTGCCCGGGCGCCCGCCGAGGGCAATGCCTTTGAAACCGAACCCGTCGTCGTCGTCGAGATACTCTGCGCGCAGCGCGATGCCGAACTTGGGCGTGAAGTCATAAGTCAGCCAGCCTCCAATGGACCAGAAGTGAGCGTCCGAGGCCGGCGACGGATCGAAGATGAAATAATCAAATTCAGTGCCGAGTCCCAGTTTACCCACGGTATAACCGGCCAGCACCGACGCACCCGCGACGCTGAAGCCGGCGGCTTCGTGGCTTTGAAAACCGACAAAGCTCAACCACAGATCTTTCATCGGCTTTATGCCGACGGCACCCATGTAGGCTTTGCCGGTGTTGTTATCGATGGCTCCGGCGTACATGCCGTTTTGCACGCGGAACTTCACATCAATCACATCGTTGAAGGCGTAGGCGGCCTGCACGCCGGCGGACGGGCCATTGCCGGTGTAGAACCATTGATAGCCTTGCGAAAAATTCGCATTCACCGCGCCACCGTCGCCGGACTCGTAGTTGAGCAGAGAGATGAGTTGACCGGCTTTGATGTCGAGTCCGGTTCCGATGGGAATATTCAAATCCACATAGGCCTCGCGCAGGTCTTCAAGACCCTGGACTTCGCCGCCCGTGTTCACGACCGCGGCATCTTCACCCCAAATCATCGAGGCACGATAAGTCGCGTCCCATTTGCTTTTATCGATGGGCGGACCCGCGAGGGTGAGCTTGACCTTGTTGATGGAAAACGAGTTCTCCGACGTATTCCACAAGTAGCCGTTTGATTTGCGATCGGCCGGCGTGCTCGTGTCATAGAAATATGAAGCGGTGACGAAACCACTGATCGACATCTCCGAAAGGGACTTCAGAAACTTCGGCGGGTTCGCGCTGGGCTTGAGGCCTTCCTTGACCATCATCGCTTCGAACGCATCAACACGGCCTTTGAGTTCGGCGTTTTCCTTCTCGAGCCGCTCCATGCGGACGGTATTGCCGCTTTCCGCTTGCGCAAAAGCACTGGGGCTCGTGGCCAGGAGGGCACTACCAACGCACGCGCCAAAAGCCATTGGTACGCGCGCAACTGTTGTTCGGTGGGGTTTCCACTTCATAGAGTTTTAGTTTTTATTTGGGTTGAGTTTGGGTTTCTAACGCACGGACGCTCTTAACCACTGCCCGTGCCACATAAGCGAATCGCCCCGTTTGCGATGCTGAAGATATTTCACTTGTGTCATGAATGAACTGGATAGGTCGAACGGCAGGCCTTGTTCGCAGGCTCGCAATGACGATGTTGGAAAGTGACTTGGCTCCCCGGGCCGGACAAACGCAACGCAGATCGTGTGCGTAAAAAAATGCACCGTGGTCAAACGTGCGCCGCCGTTAACATTCCCCAGCGATCAGGTTCGAAGAACGAGAAGCTGGTTTAGCGAACCGGGGACGCGAAAGCTCGCCAGCCGAAATGAATCACTGCACCAACGGCACCGCACGCATTTTCAGGAGCCTGACGTCTGCGGCGGAACTTCTGCGACGGCCAAGTGCGCCTCGAATCCTTCTTGCCGCAGACGCTGGCGCAGGCGGGCGATGTGGTCGAAGTCGCGCGTCTCGACAACACAATGGACAACCACTTGCGAAATATCGTCGCCAGCGAAGGCGCGGTCATGTTCCACGTTGCGCACGCTCGCACCCTCTTCGGCCAGAATGGAAGCAAAGCGCGCCAGGCCGCCAGGGCGATCACTGATGTTCGCGACCAAGCGACAGAGCCGCCCGTCGGCCGCCAGCCCGCGCTCAATGATACGACCAAGCATGGTCGTATCGATATTTCCGCCGCACAGTGGCAGGATCACTTTCTTTCCGCGCAGGGCACTCAATTCATCTCCCAGCAAAGCAGCGAGCGGCGCAGCGCCCGCGCCTTCGACGACGGATTTTTCCAGTTCGATCAAGCGCAGGACTGCCAGCGCGATCCTGTGCTCGGAAACGATGACGGTTTTGTCCACGAGCTTGCGCCCGATGGCGAAGGCGTTGTCCCCCACGCGCGGAACGGCGAGGCCATCGGCCAGAGTGGACCGCACTTCAATCTGTGTCGGCGTGCCGGCCTTGAGTGCGGCGTCGAAGCTCGCTGTATGCTCCGCTTGTACTCCGATGATCTGTACCCGGGGCTTCATCGCTTTCACCGCCAGCGCCACGCCGGCGATCAATCCAGCTCCGCCGATGGGGACCAGAATCGCATCGCATTCGGGCACTTGTTCGAGGATCTCAATTCCCAGTGTTCCCTGCCCTGCAATGATCGCGAGATCGTCAAAGCCATTGATGTAAGTCAGCTTCTGATCGCGCACGAACTGCATCGCGTGCTCGCAGGCTTCTCCGATGTCATTCCCGTGCAAAAGCACGCGCGCGCCGGACTGTTCGCAATTCCGCACTTTCATCAACGGCGCCAGGCGGGGCATCACGACGGTCACTGGAATGTTCAGGAGCTTGCCGTGATAGCTCAGTGCGGAGGCGTGATTGCCGGCGGACGCGGCGATGACTCCGCGGCGCTTTTGCTCATCGGTCAATAACAGCAATGCATTGCGTGCGCCGCGTTCTTTGAAGCTGCCGGTCCGTTGCAGGTTTTCGAATTTGCAGAAAATCTGGCAACCTGTGACTTCGGACAGGGCGACCGCCGGAGTGCAGGGCGTGCGCAAGACCGCGCCGCGAATGCGCTCCGCGGCTGCCTGAATGTCGTGAAGACCAATCTCCAATTCAAACCTCCCATCCGGATTCAGCAGAGTCCCTCGGTGCGGCGACAAACATGTTTCGTATGCATTCGCCAGGGCGCGTCACTGCGTGCGCGCCGCGCTGAAATCAATTCCGCAAACGGCGCGCTCAGAGTGACGCGCCCTGCCATGCTGCGGAGTTCCTTTGTCATGGCACTAAATCCGTTCGAAGTAGCGGACCCGTTCCCAATCGGTCACTGAGTTGTTGTAAGCATCCACTTCGAGTCGCGCGGTGTGGACGTAAAAATCCACCACGTCATCCCCGAGCGCGGCCCGAGCCAGTTTGCTTTGTTCGAGCAGGCCGGCCGCTTCGCCCAATGACCTTGGCAGTGAGGGCAACCTGTCATCCACATACGCGTTGCCGCGGTAATCGTCGCCGCAGTCGAGTCCTTCGTCGATGCCAGCGCAGCCCGCGATCAGCGTAGCGGTGAAAGCGAGGTATGGATTTGCATCCGCGCCCGGCATCCTGTTTTCGATACGGAATGAACTGCCATTGCCCACCACGCGGAACCCGACCGTGCGATTGTCGTGCGACCAGGCCAGCTTCGTCGGCGCCCAGCTTGCAGATTGGTAGCGTTTGTAAGCATTGATGGTCGGCGCAAAGAAATAGCACAGCTCGCGCGAGTATTTCATTTGTCCGCCGAGAAACTGGCGAAACAACTTCGACCCGCGCTTTTGCGGGGCATCCCAAAAGCTGTTCTTTTCGCCCCGCCAAAGACTCGTGTGAATGTGGCAACTGCTGCCCGGTTCATTCATGGATGGCTTTGCCATGAACGTGACCGATTTTCCGCGCTGCGTTGCAATCTCCTTCACGCCCTGTTTGAAGATGGAGTGCATGTCCGCAATGGCGATCGGTTCGTCGTAGATAAAATTAATCTCGTGCTGCCCCCGGCCCCATTCGCCTTTGCTTGATTCGACCGGAATCCCGGCCTGCAGCATGTCGTTGCGAATCTGGCGAAAGAGCGGTTCGTCCGCCGTCGGCTGCATGGTGTGGTAATCGATGCGATAATCGCTCGAAGGCTGGAGATTCCGATAACCGCTGGTGAACGCGTCGTGGTAGGTCGTGTTAAACAAAAAAAACTCCAGCTCGCTTGCGATGTTGCAGGTGAGCTTGCGTTCCGCCAGTCGCTCCAACTGCGAACGCAAGGTCGAGCGTGGCGCTTCGGCGACGCGCTTGCCATCGGCGTGATGAAAATCACAAATCACCAGCGCCGTGGCCGTTTGCCAGGGAAGGATTCGAAGCGTAGAGAGATCCGGGCGAAACTCAAAATCACCGAAGCCCTTCTCCCAGTTCGCCAGTCGAAAACCGGTTTGCGGTTCCATCTCGATGTCCACCGTGAGCAAGTAATTGCATCCGTGCGTCCCGTGCTTTGCGACCGTATCGATGAACATTCGCCCCGTGAAACGTTTCCCCATCAACTTTCCCGAAACATCGGGCGCAGCCACGATGACGGTGTCGATCTCACCGCAGTCGATCCGCTTTTTCAGTTCCTCCAGTTTCATACCCCTTGTTTCCCCAAATCTCAGTCGGCGACGTAAATGTTCTTCAACTCCGTATAACCTTCCAGCGCCGTCATGCCGAGATCGCGGCCGATGCCGCTTTGTTTGAAGCCACCGAAGGGCGCTTCAACATGCACACTCGAATGCGAGTTGATGCTGAGCACGCCGCTCTCCACGCGACGGGCGACGCGCAAGGCCCGCTTCAAATCGTTTGTCCAAATCGATCCGCTCAAACCGTACGGCGATGCGTTCACTTCGCGCAGCATTTCGCTCTCGTCTTCGAAGGGCCGAATGCATACGACCGGACCAAAAACTTCTTCGCGCCACACTCGATCAGTGGTTTCCACATCAAGCAGGACGGCCGGTTCGAGAAAAAAGCCGCGGGAGAAGGGACGATTGCCGCCAAGCGCGAGGCGGCGTCCGTTGCGCTTTGCTTCGTCAATGAACTGTTCAGCAGCATCACGCTGGTTGGCCGAAACCAGCGGACCCACTTGCGTCGTATCGAGGCCAGGTTCTGCCACCCGAAGTAGCTTTGCCGCCGATAAGAACTTTTCCACAAATGTGTCGAACACTTTGCGCTCCACAAATACGCGACTGCGCGCGCAGCAGTCCTGGCCGCAGTTCGCGAAGACGCTCATCGGCGCACTCGAAGCCGCCTGTTCAAGATCCGCATCAGCGAAGACGATGTTCGGCGACTTGCCGCCCAGTTCGAGCGACACGCGCTTCAAGCCGGGCGCAGCCAATTCCATGATGCGCTTGCCGATTTCAGTCGAGCCGGTGAAGGAAATTTTGCGCACGAGCGGATGCTGCACGAGCGCATCGCCAACTTCGCTGCCACTGCCCGGAAGCACCTGGAGCACGCCTGCGGGCAAGCCCGCTTCGGCTGCGGCCTTGGCGAGGGCGAGCGCCGTGAGTGGAGCTTGCGTCGCGGGCTTGAGCACGACGCAATTCCCGGCGGCCAACGCGGGCGCCACTTTCCAGCAGGCGATGGGAAATGGGAAATTCCACGGAACGATGGCCGCGACCACGCCCATGGGTTGGCGCAACGTGAAATCAAATCCCCCGCGCGCGACCGGAATCGTCTGCCCGCCGAACTTCGTCACGGCCCCCGCATAGAATTCGAAAACACGCGCACCCAGTGCGACTTCATCGCGTGCATCGCTGATGGGTTTGCCCACATTGCGCGACTCCAGAGCGGCAATGAACTCGGCATCGCGGCGGATGGCCTGCGCGATTTTGAAAAGCACATCAGCACGCTGGCCCGGCGGCAGGTCCCGCCATGTAAGTTCGAAGGCGCGTTGCGCTCCGGTCACGGCGGCATCGACATCCTTCGCCGACGCGGCTTCGACTTCGGCGAAAATCTCTTCTGTGGCGGGGTTGATTTGCGCGAGCCTCTTTGTGCCGTGCCCCTTGACGAAGCCTCCATTGATGAAGAGTTGCGTCGGGAATTCGTTCATGCGGCGGTGGAAATGAAAGCGGTGAAGCGTATGCCTCCCTCATCACGGTAGGGCAGCGCTGTCCTCAGCGCGCCGCCCTTGATTGCCAACCACCACTGCCGATTTGGGTTACATCGCACGGCGCGCTGGGGACAGCGCTGCCCTACCGGCACAAGCTGATCCGGAGGTTCAATGCGCAAACTTCGCTTCGGGGAATTCTCTCCGGGTTGAGAGCGGGGGGAGGCTGTCCCGCTGGCGGCCGTATGATCAAAACGCGGAAACATCCCGTCACTCATAACGCGGCGCGGTAAAGCTCCTTCAAGTCATCCGGGTTCACCGGCACCGGATTCGTAAGATGACATGCATCTTCAAAAGCCTGTGCGGTCAGCGCATCGAGTTGCGTCTCTTTTACGCCGTACTGATGGAGCGAATGCTTGATGCCAAGGTCGGCGACGAGCTTTTTTACGAACTCAATCGTGCGAAAGTCGGCCACTTCATCCGGCACGCTCACGACTTCCAGCCCGCACGCAATCCCGACGCGCCGGTACAAGCCGGGCTTTCTCTGCGCATTGAAGTGCATGACATGCGGAAGACACACGGCATTCGCAGTGCCGTGATGCATCGAGGCAATCGTCGAAAGCGGATGCGCCAGAGAATGCGTCGCGCCCAGATCCTTTTGAAAGGCCACGCCGCCCATCGCTGCCGCGACCAGCATTTTCCCGCGCGCATCCATGTCGTGGCCATGCACGACCGCGCGAGGCAAGGCCTCGACGATGATTCGAATCGCTTCAAGCGCGATGCCGTCGCACATCGGATTAAAATTAGGCGACGTGAATGACTCGACGCAGTGGGTAAATGCGTCGAGGCCGGTCGCCGCCGTCAAGTGCGCCGGCAACTCACGCGTCAATTCCGGATCGAGAATCACCAGTTTGGCCAGCAGGCGCGGCAGGAACAGTACTGCCTTCTTGTGCGTGCCCTCCAGCGTGATAACAGAACTCCGCCCCACTTCACTGCCCGTGCCCGCGGTCGTGGGTACTGCAACGCAGCGGGGCAGACCGTTCCAATCATCGTTGAAGTTGAAATCCTTGAGCTTGAGTCCTGGTTTCTTTACGAGCAGGCGCAGGGCTTTGCCTACATCGAGCGCGCTGCCGCCGCCAAACGCCAGGACCGTGTCGCACTTTGCCTCTCGAAACATTTTGGCCGCCTCCACGACGTCCTGTTCGAGCGGGTTGGAATGCACGCCATCGAACAACTCCCAGGTTTTGCCCAGATTGGCCCGGCCGAGATGGTTCGCCAGCAATTCGAAGGCGGCGGTTTGGGCCAGTGCCTTGTCCGTGACGACCAGCACCCGCCGGCCGCCGATTTGCCGGAGCCGGGCGGGCAACTCCGAGCAGGCGCCCGCGCCAAAAACAATTGCCGTTGGAAAAGAAAACGAAACCACATGCGCGCCCATGCTGCGAAGTTACTCTTATCTCCTTGGCCCGCACTCAAAAAATTGCACTCCGTTGAAAACTGGAATGACGCCGGTCACTGTTACCTCCTCAAGACAAGGGCGGTGGAAAGACATGCAATGACCGGAAGGAATTACCACCGTGGTTGTGACGGCTGGGCGGTTTCTTGTCCAGCTACAGTAATCGCAGCGCTCGTTAGCGGCTCAGTCCAGAGGAACCTGGCGCCTCTGATCATGCTCGGCTCCAGCGATGCCTTCATCGACGAGCCGTTCATTATCGCTTCGCCCTTCTTCGTCTTCATCTTCGCTGGGAGCCACTGGCACTTTATGTCCGGTCGAGCCATGCACAGGATCCCAGCGCTGGGTTTCCGGAGCCGCTTCAAGGACCGCCTCGTTCGGATCTGAATCTGAATCACCCGTTAATTCCCGTTTAGCTTGTTCCCAATCGGATTTCGACACTTCGTGCGCCGACCGACCGTTGATCACGGCCAGTTCCGCAGCACGCGCCCGCACCATTTCGTGCGTTACCGTGCCGAGGCCGGCCGAATTGGCGGTCAAGACGCCGTCCTTCAGTGGATTTGTTTTCATAGGCTGATCATTTACGTCCGTGTGGAAATGTTTGTGGTTTAAGCGACGTTTTCATCTGGCGCGTGCCGCGATCTTCGCGCGTGTCCCGTGATCTGGAAAAAATGTTGTCCCGCTTGGCAGATTTTGAACCGGGGATCGCTGCCTTGAGCTTCTCTACTGGTTTGGAAATGGCAGTTTTGAAGACTGGAGCCTTGGGTGGTTTCGCGAATTTAGTCCTTGCTGGTTTCATGATGGATCGTTTTTGGGCTGGCTTCCGGCCATTCTCGTTTCGGGTGGTGTTGAAATCCATGCACCCGGGTCAGGTTGCGTTCCGCGATCAACTCCGCCTCCGCCACCAACCAGTGCTGCACATCGTGGCCCGGCGCCGACCCATGGTTCACATAACTGAAGTAGGCCCTTCGGGCCACTTCGTCCGCTGACGGTACGAAATCAACTCCGCTTCGGCTGGGGTCCGCTTCGACAGCTTTCATAAAAGTGGGATGGCCGGAAGAGTTCGATCAACCACAGCGTCCGAGACCAGATCGTGCGGGGGAGATTGGTCAACGGTCGCATTCACGAACACGGTGGATTCCTCGTAACTGATCCGGTCCACCTCTTTCGTGGGTATCAGAGATTCCTCGCCGGAAAATCGGCTGCCGGTTTTGACGACCAACTGGCCAATCGCCCAACTCTGGGCGTCCATCATAAAATCGCAAATGTGGCCCCTCTTCACATCGCCGGTACGGACGTGGTAATTGTCCAGGGCTTGGGTGCTCCGCAGATGCGCATCAGCGCGTTCGGGTCCCGGGCCATCCGGCGGGGCTGATTCGCTCAGGAGCGGTTTCGCCGGCAGTTCCAAAATCGGAAAACCGCTCATGCCCCACAATCCACTGCCCTGCCAATAGTGGGGCCAGCCGAAATAGCGGTAATACTCCTCTTCGTACTGTCGCGACACCGGCTTGTGCAACTCGATCGATGGGCTGTCTTCGATTTGTTTCCGGGTCAGGTTCACGCGCACGACCTTTTCCGGCTGATCGAGACGACCGAGCGCATGGGGCGAGATGAGAACCTGGCGCCCCGGCAGCCAATCACCCGTGTCCACGACCAAATAGCGAATCGCCCAGTTCTGATCGTCGAAATAAAAATCCTTCACGTGACCGATCTCGCCATCCGAGGCGCCGAGCTTGTTTCCGTACAACTGTTTAATGCTTCGCAGCATAGGTATCTCTCGTCTGACTTCCGAAGGTGGTCAATGGGTGACGTTCCGATGACCTGCCTTCCTTCTATTTGTCTTTTGGCCCGCGACCGCGCGCGCGAAACGCCAGCCACGCGGAACCCGCCACCTTCGCGCCCTTCAGCGCCATTTCGAGCCAGGAAAACTTTGTCGCATGGGCGAAGGCGCGCCGGCGGCGCAACGCCGAGACTCCGGCCACGAGCAACGCTGCCACGGAAGCGAGCGAGCCCACGGTTTTCAAACGCGCACCCATTGTCCGCACGCCATGGGCCATCGCCTGCCATTCTTCCATCAGTCGCGCGCGATTGAGTTCGCTTTCCGCCACCAGCAACTCTTTCCGCAGTTGCAAGGGATTCACGCGAGACATTTTTCGAGACACGCGCGATCCTTTCTGAGTTCCCCGATCGTGGCGGGAAAGGATTTCCAGTTGTGCAGAAGAGCAGCGAATCGGCCATACAGCAGAACTGCGGCACCGACATAGACCGCAGTCAAGCCAAGGAGGACCCCGACCGGTGAGAGCGACCAAAACAACAACACGACGGCGATGGTCAGTGCGACTCCGGCGAGAAACGCGAACAGCGCGACGGCCAGCGCCAGGAGAATGGCGTGCAGGAGGCGCTCGCGTTCCTCCTGCACTTCCACCATCAACAATTCCAACCGGTTTTCACCGATGGACATCAACCGGCGCGCGAAGTCTTTCGACGGCGCGGCCAGGGGCGAGATATGGATGGCGGCTTCCTCCACAAAGGTCATTCACTGCGGCAGCAACGGCGGGTGACGAGAACACCAATCAACACGCCCACACCGAAGGCGAGGCCCATCGCTTGATAGGGGTGCTCATGCACCGTCTCGTCCACGACTTTGGCCTTTTCAACCGTTTTGTCGCGAACGCGTCCGTAGATTTCCTTGCCGCTTTCCAACGCCGCCGCCAGACGCTTGCGCGCTTCGCCGACTTTCTCTCCTGCTACGTCCGCTGTGGCGGCCATCAAGGCGCGTGCGTCGTCGGCGAGCGTGCTCAAGTCGTTACTGATTGCCTGTGTTTGTTTGTCCATATTGTTTTTCATTTGTTTCTCCATTCCTTTGCAAAAGCTCCAGCGTGGAGGAGCGGACCGCCTCCGGTTCGCTCACTACTTTCAAAATCGAGGCCCGTCCGCCGAACGGGTTCGGAACGGTTTCTTTGACGAGCGGGTCGGGCCGAAATTCGCCGTCCACCACCAGGCAATATTCATAGGTGCCAAGGGGCAGGACGGTTTGCTTCACCCATCGGCTGTTTCCCACCGGGTGCATGGGTTTCGCGTCGGGCTGCCAGTTATTGAAAGTGCCCGCGATGTAAACCGAGACCGCTGTAGCATCGGTGAATTCAAAGCGCACCGGCAGCGAATGCGGCGCGGCGCTCCCCACGTCGTCGTAGCTTCTGTTATGTTTCATAATCATGGGTAGTGGCCGCTCTCGCCATGACAATGGCGGAACGTGCCAATGGCGCTATGGGGTCTTCACCCCAGAAAGATTTTGAACCTGTTTGAGCCTGTTGGGCCGAGCGCCTGGGGAGACACGGGGAAAAGATTCAAGACATGGGTCTCGGTGCGCTCAGAACAAAGCGGTCTGGAGTACTCTCGCGGTGTGGCGCGGCAACGCAATGCACTCTTGCGGCGCTTCATTCATGTCCAGCCAGTATTGTTTGATTACCACGAGCATTTCCTGAAGTTCTCCGGGGTTGGAAGGCTTCACTATATATGAGTTCGCGCCGAGGCGATAAGCCGTGTCGATGTCGGGCGCCAGCTTGGAGGAGGTAAAAACGACCACAATGACGGTTTGGAATTCGGGCTGCGCGCGGATCCATTTCAGAACATCCAGTCCCATGATGAAC
>Ga0190265_10001322_pt1 | contig 16184 bp, 17 predicted proteins | sample Popmic124T_FD_133135 | JGI IMG/M metagenome (GOLD analysis project Ga0190265, IMG submission 133135) | Populus adjacent soil microbial communities from riparian zone of Indian Creek, Utah, USA - 124 T | ecosystem: Environmental > Terrestrial > Soil > Riparian zone | place: USA: Utah | collected...
AGAGCACCTGCGCTCGCTCCGCGGCACGCCGCGTGACCTCCTCGGCCTGGATCGTGTCGGTCAGCAGCGGGAGGTGCGGGCCATGCTGCTCGAGGCTCGCGATCGGGATCATCACGACGTCCTTGTGGCGCAGGTACTCGCGCACGTCGACCGGCGACAGCTCGCCGAGGTTGTACGTCGGAAGCTCCAACGCTCCGCTCTCCTTCACTCGCGAATCGAACAACTCGTCACAAGATAAAACACTACGCTTCAAGCGTGACCCGTGCAGCCCCGACCGCCGGAAGGCCCTCGTGACGCCCTCGACCGTGCTCGCCTCGCTCCTCGACGACCTCCGCCGTTCGGTCGGTGACGTATCGACCGACCCGGCCGACCGCGACCGCGCCGCCCGCGACTGGTCGTGGTCGTCGCTGTACGCCGCCGCGGAGGGGCGCGCCGTGCTGCCCGACGCGGTCGTGCGGCCGGCCGACGACGGCGAGGTCGCCGCGACGCTGCGGCTGGCGAGCGCCGCCGGCGTCCCCGTCGTGCCACGCGGCGGCGGCTCCGGGGTGATGGGCGCCGCCGTCCCGTACGCCGGCGGGATCGTCGTCGACCTGTCGGCCATGGACGAGCTCGTCGAGATCGACGACGTCTCCCTGACCGCGACCGTGCAGGCCGGCTGCAACGGCCGCGCGTTCGAGGCGCAGCTCAACGATCGCGGGCTCTCGTTCCCGCACTTCCCCGCGTCCGCCGAGTGGGCCTCGGTCGGCGGATACGTCGCCGCGCGCGGCTCGGGCGTGCTCTCCTCGCGCTACGGGAAGATCGAGGACCTCGTCGTCGCGCTGCGCGTCGTCACGCCGACCGGCGACGTGATCGACACGGTGCCCGTCCCGCGCCACGCGGTCGGCCCGGAGCTCACCCAGCTGTTCGTGGGCTCGGAGGGCACGCTCGGCATCATCACGCGCGTCACGGTCCGGCTGATCCCGGTGCCCGCGTACCGCCGCTTCGAGGCCGTCGCCGTGCCGTCGCTCGAGGACGGCGTCACGGGGCTGCGCACGACGATGCAGCGCGGGCTGCGCCCGGCGGTGATCCGCTTCTACGACGCCGAGGCGAGCCGCGGCAGCCTCTCCCCGGTCGTCGGCCAGACGCTCGACCACCCGACGGCGCTGCTCATGTTCGAGGGTGAGGAGCCCGTCGCCGACGCCGAGGCCGAGTGCGCGCTGGGATTCCTGGCGGAGGTCGGGGCCACGCGGCTCGACCCGGAGCTGTGCCGGATGTGGTGGGACCGCCGCTACGACTTCTACCACCCGCCGTACTACCCGACGCTGCCGTCGATGTGGGGAACGATCGATGCGGTCGCGCCGTACGACCGGATCCTCCCCGTCTACGAGGCGGTCCGCGCCGCGCTCGCGCCGTTCGGGGCGCACGGCCTGCGCGTGCGCACCCACCTGAGCCACTGGTACGAGTGGGGCTCGATGGTCTACCCGCGCTTCGTGATCGACGACGTGTCGGGGATCGACGATCCCGTCGCGCTCTACAAGGCGATCTGGGAGGCGGGCGTGTCGGCGATCCTCGACGCCGGCGGCGTGATGAACGACCATCACGGCGTCGGCGCGACGCTGTCGCCCTACGTCGCGCGCCAGTGGGGCCCGGCACACGGGACGCTCGTGCAGATCAAGCGCGCGCTCGACCCGGCGAACGTCATGAACCCGGGCAAGCTCGGCTTCCCGGTCTAGCGCCGCTTCGGACGCGGTCGCGGTGGCGTACGCCGCGCTGATCGGGCGCGGCGTCGGCGCGCTCGCGCCCTCGCTGGCCGGGCGCTGACGCACGTCCTTTCGCAGATCGTCGAAATCGTTCTCACCGTTCGACGTGCGCCGTAGCGTGGCGCGCCTCCCCGTGGATCCGCGCCGTTTCGCACTCGCTCTCCTCCTCCTGCTCGTGCCGGTCGCCGGCGCCGTGGCGGCGACGTCCGCCGCGGCGTCCGGCGCGCCGGACCGGGCGGCGGTCGTGACACGGCGCGCGACGCTGGGCGAGCACGATCGCGTGCGCGTCCGGCTCGCCTGCCCGGCGCGGCGGACGTGCCGCGGCCGGCTCGTCCTGCGCTCCCTCGGGCGCGGGCATCGGTCCGTGGGCCGCGCGGCGTTCCGGGTCCGCGGGCGCCGCGGGCACGTGCGGGTGCACGTCAGCCGCCGGCTCGCGCGCAGCGTCCGCGCGCGCGGCAAGCGCAAGGTGCGCGCGGTCGCGCGGACGCAGCGCGCCGGGAGGACGCGCGGGCACGCGCGCCGGATCACGATCGTCCGCCGTGCCCGGCCCGCGCCCGCGCCACCGGCGCCGGCCCCCGGACCTGCGCCGGCGCAGGGCCCGAACCGGATCCTCGCCGACGGGAACCGCCTGTACGACAGCGTGACGGGAGCGACGTTCCAGCCGCGCGGAGCGAACTACGTGCGGCTGCGGACGGCCGCCGACGGCACGACGTACCACGCGACGTTCGAGCCGGGGTTCTACGACCGCGAGCGCGCGCGGCTCGCGCTCGACGGCATGCGCGCCGCGGGCTACAACACCGTCCGCGTGTTCATCGACCCGGGCGGCACGAACGCCGCCGCCGCGCACGGGATCGGGCGCGGGATGGGCACGTCCGAGCTCGTCCACGGCCCGTACATGGACAACGTCGCGGACTTCGCCGTCATGGCCGCCGACCGCGGCATCTACCTGCTGCCGTCGCTCGACCAGTTCCCGCAGAACGACCTCTACTGGGGGATCGTCGCCCGCACGAACGGTTCGGAGGGCACGCCGAACATGGCGGGCCGCAACCTCAGCTACCTCGACAAGGGCCGCGTCGCCGCCAAGGCCGAGTACCTCACGCAGTTCGCCGCAGCGCTGCTCGCGCGCATCGGCCGCCATCGCGCGAGCGAGCTCCTCGCCTACCAGCCCGACAACGAGCTGTTCTTCGAGGCGAACCAGGCGCCCTACGACAAGCTGTCCGGCACGGTCAAGCCCCTCAACGGCCTCACCTACGACATGTCGGTCCCCGCCCAGCGCCAGCAGTCGGCCGACGCGAGCCTCGTCGAGTACAGCCACCGGATCCGGCGCGGGCTCGAGGCGGGCGACCCCGACGGGCTCATGACGATCGGCTTCTTCACCAACCGCGCCGTCGGCAAGAGCGGCTTCGACGGCTTCGCCACGTTCTGCTCGACGAGCTGCGACCCGAACGTCGACTATCGCGTGCCCGGGCGGGCGGCGTCGCTGTCGATCTTCGGCGCGGTCGACTTCCTCGACATCCACACGTATCCGAACGCGAGCCCGTGGAACGCAGCATCCGACCTCGGGACGATCGAGCGCAACCTGTTCAAGCGCCCGTACGTGATCGGCGAGATCGGCGCCCTCAAGACCGTCTACGGCGGCGACATCGTCCGCGCCGCCTACGGCATGCGCGACGCGCAGATCGCGACCTGCGGGCTGGGCGCCCAGGGCTGGCTGTTCTGGACCTGGGACACCCACGAGGCGCTCGCGAGCCAGCCGCTGTTCTTCCACCTGGACGAGTCGAACGGCGCCATCAACGGCCAGCTCGCGCCGATCGTGCGGCCGGATCCCTGCCGCTGACGCCTACTCGAACGCGAGCTCCAGCGGCGGCCGGCCGCCGACGCGCAGCGTGTAGCGCTCGCCGGCGGCGATCGGGAGCATGGGGGCGAGCGCGCCGGACAGCACGATGTCGCCCGGCTGGACGGCCACGCCGAGCTGCCCGAGCCGCGTGAGCAGCCAGGCGACGGCGTGGGCGGGATGGCCGAGGCACGCGGCGCCGACCCCCTGCACCGCCGTGTCGGTGCCGTCGCGGGTCAGCTCCATCGCCACCTCGCGGAGGTCGCCGTCGAGGAGCGACCGGTCCCACGCGCCGAGCACGAACCCGCCGAACGAGGCGTTGTCGGCGACGGTGTCGGGCAGCGTGATGCGCCAGTCGGCGATCCGGCTGTCGACGATCTCGAACGCGGGGGCGAGCGCCTCCGTCGCGGCGAGCACGTCGTCGACGCCGATCTCCGCGCCAGCCGGGGGCTCGCCGATCAGGAAGGCGAGCTCGCCCTCGACCCGGCCCTGCAGGAACAGCTCGGCCGGTGCGCTCGCACGGCCGCCGGTCGCAGCGAACCAGCGCGACCGCAGGAGCGTGCCGTAGTCGGGCTCGTCGACGCCGAGCTGCTGCTGGACCGCGGTGCTCGTCAGGCCGATCTTGCGGCCGACGACGGCGTCGCCGTCCGCGACCCGGCGCTCCATCCACGCGCGCTGGACGGCGTAGGCGTCAGCGACGTCGGCCAGGCCGTCGTGCTCGCTCAGCGGAGCGATCGGCTGCCGCCCGGTCCAGGCCTGCTCGAGCCGGTCGGCGAGCTCGGTCGCGCGCGTCATGCCACCGGCTCCGCGGTCGCGGCGAGCCGCACGGCGATGTCGATCAGCATGTCCTCCTGGCCGCCGACGTAGCCGCGGCGGCCGACCTCGAGGAGGATCTCGTGCGCGGGCACGCCGTACGTCTCGGCCGCTCGGTGCGCGTGCTCGAGGAAGCTGGAGTACGCGCCGGCGTAGCCGAGCATGATCGCGTCGCGGTCCGGGATCGGCGTGCGCGGGATGAACGGCGCGACCACGTCCTCCGCGACGTGCACGAGCGCGAGCGGGTCGAGGCCCGTGCGCACGCCCATGCGGTCGAACACGGTCGCCAGCAGCTCGGTCGGCGCGTTGCCCGCTCCGGCGCCGAGACCGCGGGTCGAGCCGTCGACCTGGCGTGCGCCGGCCTGCTGCGCGACCACCGAGTTGGCGACGCCGAGACCGAGGTTCTCGTGGCCGTGGAAGCCGACCTGCGCGTCGTCGCCCAGCTCCTCGCGCAGGGCGGTGACCCGCGCGACGACGCCGTCCATGACGAGCGCCCCGGCGGAGTCGACGACGTACACGCACTGGCAGCCGGCGTCGGCCATGATCCGGGCCTGCGCGGCGAGGTCCGCCGGCGTGGTCATGTGGCTCAGCATGAGGAAGCCGACGGTCTCGAGCCCGAGCTCGCGCGCCGCGCCGAAGTGCTGGATCGCGATGTCGGCCTCGGTGCAGTGCGTCGCGACGCGGAGCACGCCGGCGCCCGCGGCGGCCGCGGCGCGCATGTCCGCCACGCGCCCGACGCCCGGCAGCAGGAGCGCGGCGATCGCGGCGTCGCCGGACGACTCCCGGGCGGCGGCGATGAGTCGCAGCTCGTCGGTGGCGGAGAACCCGTAGTTGAACGACGATCCGCCGAGCCCGTCGCCGTGGGTGACCTCGATCACGCGCACGCCCGCGCGGGCGAGCGCGCCGACGGTGTCGCGCACCTGCCGCTCGGTGAAGCGGTGCCCCATCGCGTGGCTGCCGTCGCGCAGCGTCGTGTCGGTGATGCGGACGTCGACCGGCGCGCTCATGCCGCCACCCCGAGCCGGGCCGCCGCGAGCTCGTGCCCGACCCGGGCGGCCGCCGCGGTCATGATGTCGAGGTTGCCGGCGTAGGGCGGGAAGTAGTCGCCGCGGCCCTCGACCTCGAGCAGGATCGTCACCCGCGCGCGCCCGTCCCAGCCGGGCCGGGGCGCGTCGAACTGCGGAGCGGCGACGAGCCGGTACCCCGGGACGTAGCGGGCGACGTCCTCAGCCATCGCGGCGATCGACGCCGCGATCGCGTTCGCGTCGGCGTCCGGGTCGATCGCGCAGTAGACGGTGTCGCGCATGAGCGGCGCCGGCTCGGCCGGGTTGAGCACGATGATCGCCTTGCCGCGCTCCGCGCCGCCCACGCGGGCGACGGCGTCGGCGGTCGTGTCCGTCAACTCGTCGATGTTCGCGCGCGTGCCCGGCCCGGCCGAGCGCGAGGCGATCGACGCGACGATCTCCGCGTAGGGGACGGGGGTGACGCGGCTGACCGCCGCGACCATCGGGATCGTCGCCTGGCCGCCGCAGGTGACCATGTTGAGGTTGGCGGCGCGACCGAGCTGGGCCGCGAGGTTGACGCTCGGCACCACGTACGGGCCGATCGCCGCCGGCGTCAGGTCGATCGCGGTGATGCCCGCATGCGCGAACCGGGGTGCGTTCACCGCGTGGGCCTTCGCCGACGTCGCCTCGAACACGAGCTCGGGCAGCTCGTCGCCGGCCAGCAGCGCGTCGATCCCGTCCGCCGTCGTGCGCAGCCCGGCGGCGCGCGCCCGGGCGAGACCCTCGGACGCGGGGTCGATCCCGACCATCCAGCGCACGTCGAGCAGGGGGTCGCGTCGGAGCTTCATCAGCAGGTCGGTGGCGATGTTGCCCGAGCCGACGATCGCCGCCGGCACGCGGTCGCCCATAGCGGTTCCTTTCGGTGTGCGGCACAAGGTATGAAATATCTCGCACCCCTTACGCTACACTAGCGCTTGATGGCGACCTCTCCGACCAGAGAGCTGACGCTCGGTCACCGCCCGCCGAACCTCAGCGACGTGGTGTTCGAGACGATCCGCCAGGCGATCGTCGATCGCGTCCTCGCGCCGGGTGAGCCGCTCACCGAGCCGGCGCTGGCCGAGCGCCTCCAGGTGTCGAAGACCCCGGTGCGCGAGGCGCTGCTGCGGCTGCGCGAGATGGGCCTGATCGAGCAGAGCGGCCCGCGGAGCCTGCGGGTGATACAGCCGTCGCCCGAGGCGGTCCGGCACGCGTACGAGATGCGCGAGGCGCTCGAGTCGTTCACGGCGGCGCGCGCCGCCGAGAAGGCCGACGCCGCGACGCGCGAGCTCATCCTGTCCGCCGCCCGGCGCTCGCTCGATGCCGCCAAGGCAGCCGATATCCCTGCGTTTCGCGACAACGACCGCGAGTTCCACCGGCTCATCGCGAAGCTCGCGCAGAACCCGCGGATCGAGGCATTGATCGACGATGCCGGCGCGGTGATCTCGACGCTCCTGATCCGTGATCTTCCGCCCGGGCAGGGCCCGGTCGACTGCAGCGAGGGTCACGTGCGGATCGCCAACGCGATCGCCGCGGGCGACCCTGAGGCGGCCGCGCGCGAGATGACCGCACACATCCGCCAGGTCTGGTCGCTCGCGCTCGAGCGGCTGTCCGACCAGGCCCGCTGACCCGCGCCCGGCGCCGCGCCGGCCCCGTCCCCGCTGCCGCGTCCGCCGCCGTGGCCGCCCGCGTCGGTCGCCGATTTCTCCGATCGCTCTATGCAGAGGATTCGAGATTCGGTATATTTCACCCTGAACCCGGCGTATCGTATGGGTGCGCCCATCTGAGGAGAGGGCAGTGAGCGTGAGCAGTGCTACCGCCGGCGCGGAGCCGGTTCGCGCCTCGATGCGCATCGGCGACCACGACGTGATGGTCGCCCGCGCCGGTGCGGGCAACGAGCCCGCGGTCGTCTTCCTGCACGGCGGCGGCCCCGGTGCGACGGGCTGGTCGAACTGGCGGCTCGCGCTCGCATCGCTCGGCGAGCGCTTCGACTGCATCGCGCCCGACTACATCGGCTACGGCGACAGCTCCCACCCGGATCCCGCGCCGACCGACATGCGCGTCTGGACGCGGCTGCGGCTGCGGCAGGTCCTCGGGATGCTCGACGAGCTGGAGATCGAGCGCGCGCACCTCGTCGGCAACTCGCTCGGGGGCGCGCTGACGCTCCACCTGCTGATGGAGCAGCCGGAGCGGTTCGACCGCGCCGTGCTCATGGGGACCGCGGGCGGCCCGAGCTCGGCGAGCCCGAGCCAGGAGCTGATCCGCATGATCACCTTCTACGCGGATCCCAGCCCCGAGGCGCTCGGCCGGCTGTACTCGTGGTTCGTCCACGACCCGGACGCGTTCGACGGCGACCTCGAGCAGATCGCGCACGAGCGCTACGAGACGACGATGCGCGCCGACGTGCGGCGCTCGTACGAGGCGCAGTTCTCCGGGCCGTCGCAGCTCGCGCTGCCCGAGCTCGCGCTGCGGCGGATCGAGCACCCGATTCTGCTCGTCCACGGCCGCGACGACGTCATCAACCCGCTCGCGGACAGCCTCCACTTCCTGCGGCTCCTGCCCAACGCCGAGCTGTTCGTCTTCCCGCGCTGCGGGCACTGGACGCAGCTGGAGTACCCGGACCGGTTCCACAACCTGGTCGCCCAGTTCCTCGGCGCGGCGCTCTGATGCTCGCCCGCCTCGGGCACGTCGCGCTGCGCACGCCGGACCTCGACCGCTCGCTCGCGTTCTTCGACGGCGTGATCGGGCTCGAGCTCGTGGAGCGCGGCGACGGCTGCGCGTACCTGCGCGCCTGGGGCGACCACGAGCACCACACGCTCGCGCTGATCGAGGCGGCCGACGGCGCCGTCGACCACGCGGGCTGGCGGACGCGCGCACCGCAGGACGTCGACGCGTTCGGCGCCCGGCTGCGCGCCGACGGCATCGAGGTCGAGGACGTCGCCGCCGGCGTCGAGGCCGGGCAGGGCGCGGCGCTGCGGTTCCGCACCCCGGCCGGGCTGCCGTACGAGATCTACCACGACGTCGAGAAGCGGCCCCCCGGCGCGGGACGGCGCCCGGCGGTCAAGACGAACAGCGGGCGGCCGTGGGATCACGGCATCTCGCCGCGGCGGCTCGACCACGTCAACTTCGTCACGCCGGACGTCGCGGCCGAGGAGGCGTGGTCGCAGACGGCGCTCGGCTTCCTCACCCGCGAGCGCATCCGGCGCGACGACGGGACGGTCCAGGGCGCCTGGCTCGGCGTCTCGGCGCTCGCGCACGACCTCGCCCTCGGCGCCGGTCCCACCGCGGGCGGGCGCGGCCTGCACCACGTCGCGTTCTTCGTCGACAACGCGTCCGACGTGCTGCGCGCGGCGGAGATCTTCATCGAGCACGGCATCGAGCCCGACCACGGGCCGGGCCGCCACGCCATCTCCCAGGCGGTCTGCGTCTACGCCCGCGATCCGGCGAGCGGCCATCGGGTGGAGATCTACAGCGGCTCGTACCTGGTGCTCGACCCCGACTGGCCGACGGTCGAGTGGTCGCAGGCCGAGTACCGCCAGTGGTGGGGCGCGCAGCCGTCCCGCACCGAGGGCTCGCCGATCGACGTGGTGACCCCGTGCTGAGCGCCGGCCGCCAGGACCTCGCGGCGGCGCGCCTCGCCGAGGCCGCCGAGCTGCTCGACGGCGGCTACGTCCCGAGCTGGATCTACCACGACCCGCTGCTGTTCGAGCTCGAGAAGGAGCGGCTGTTCGGCCACACGTGGGTGTTCCTCGCCCACGAGACCGAGCTGCCCGAGCCCGGCGACTTCGTCGTCCGCTCGATCGTCGACGACTCCGTCCTGCTCGTGCGCGGCAACGACGGCGAGGCGCGCGCGTTCCTGAACCAGTGCCGCCACCGCGGCTCGCGCCTGTGCCAGGCCGAGGTCGGCCGGGCGAAGAACTTCACGTGCATCTACCACGCCTGGAGCTACAACCGCGAGGGCAAGCTCGTCGGCGTCCCCTACGACAAGGTGATCTACAAGGGGATCGACCGCGACACCCTCGGGCTCGTCCCCGTCCGGGTCGAGAGCTGCGAGGGCCTGATCTTCGGCTGCCTCGACGACGCCGCACCGCCGCTCGACGAGTACCTCGGCGACTTCCGCTTCTACCTCGAGCTCGTGACCCGCCGCAGCGCCGCCGGCATGGAGGTCGTCGGCGTCCCGCAGCGCTGGATCGTCGAGGCGGACTGGAAGATCGCGTCGGAGAACCTCGTCGGCGACGCGTACCACACGCCGTTCAGCCACAAGAGCACCTTCGACGTGGGCCTGCTGCCGTTCTCGTCCGCCGACGCGCGGCCGGGCGGCAGCAAGACGGGGCTCCACGTCCAGGCCGGCCTTGCCGACGTCGCGATGATCTACCGCCGCCCGGGGACGTTCATGGGCTACCCGCCGGAGGTCGTCGAGACGCTGCGCAGCCGCATCGGCGACCGCCAGCGGGCGCTCCTCGACCACGGGACCGGGACCGGCGACGGCGTCTTCCTCAACCGCTTCCACCTGTTCCCCAACCTGAGCTGCCTGAACGTCGCGGCGGTCATCGACGACCGGCTCGACCCGTATTGCAGCATCCGTCTCTGGCAGCCGCGCGGGCCGGGCGTGATGGAGATCTACTCGTGGCTGCTCGTCGAGCGCGATGCGCCGCAGGAGTTCAAGGACGCGTCGCGCCGGGCCTACATCGTCAGCTTCGGGCCGTCCGGGATGCTCGAGCAGGACGACATGGAGAACTGGCGGACGATCTCCGCCACGGCACAGGGCACGGCGAGCGGCGCAGTCCCCCAGTACGCCCGCATGGGCGCCGAGAACGACATCGTCCCGATCGCCGACTGGGGCGGGCCGGGCACGGCCTACCCGACCCAGTACTTCGACCTGCCGACGGTGACGTTCCTCAAGCGCTGGGTCGAGCACCTCCAGAAGGGTGCCGCGGCGTGAGCGGCGAGCTCGTCGACTGGCAGATCGAGCGCGCGGTCACCGCGTTCCTCTTCCTCGAGGCCGAGCTGCAGGACGACCGCGCGTTCGACGCCTGGCTCGAGCTGCTCGACCCCGAGCTGCGCTACGTCGTGCCGGTCCGGACGACGCGCCCGGAGGGCCAGGGGCCCGAGCTCAGCGACGTGATGTTCCACTTCGACGAGACGAAGGCGACGCTCACGATGCGCGTCGACCGCCTGAAGTCCGGCGACGCATGGGCCGAGGTGCCGCCGTCGCGCACGCGGCACTTCGTCACGAACGTCCGCGTGGCCGCCGGGCCCGCTCCCGACACGGTCGCCGCGCGCTCGAACCTGCTGTTCACGCGCGTGCGCGGGGACGAGACCGTCCTGCAGACGCTGACCGCCGAGCGCCGCGACGTGCTGCGGCGCGCCGACGGCTCCTGGCGGCTGCTCGAGCGCGTGGTGCGCCTCGACGCCACGACCCTGCCCGTCTACAACCTCGCGTTCTTCCTGTGAGCGGGCCTCCGGTGCGCGTCGCGGTGGACCTCCCGGAGCTCGGGCACCCGCAGCCGATCCCGGTCGCGGTCTGGGTGAGGGACACCCTGTTCAGCTCGCCGATCGGCCCGCGCCGCGACGACGGCTCGATCCCCGCCGACCTCGACGACCAGCTCGACGTCACGTTCGCGAACCTCGGCCGCGTGCTCGACGCCGCGGGCGCGTCGCGCGACGGCGTCGGCATGGTGCACGTCCACCTCAGCGACCGCGCGGCGCGCGACGCGCTCAACCGGCGCTGGGTCGCGTTCTTCCCGGCGGAGCCGCGGCCGGCCCGCATGGTGAGCGAGTCGCGCCTTCCGCCCGGCGCGCAGATCCTCCTGACGATCACGGCGGTGCGCTGAGACATGGCCGGTGTGGCGATCGTCAGCGGCGGGACGTCGGGCATCGGCAAGGCCGTCGCGACGCGGCTCGCGCGCGACGGCCTCGACGTCGTCGCGTTCGGCTCCGACCCCGCGAAGGTGTCCGCGCTCGCCGCGGAGACCGCGGCGGCCGGACTGCCGGTGCAGGCGCGCACGGCCGATACGACCGACGCCGCCCAGGTCGAGGCGCTCGTGCACGACGTGCTCGAGCGCCACGGGCGGGTCGACGTCCTCTGCCCGGCCGCCGGGATCAAGCTCCCGGGCGGCGTCGTCGACACGTCGCCCGCCGACTGGGACCGCGTGTTCGGCGTCAACGTGCGCGGCGCGTACCTCCTCACCCGCGCCGTGCTGCCGGCGATGGTCGCGCAGCGCGCGGGCGCGATCGTGTACATCGGCTCGCCGTCCGGCCACGGCGGCGTCGACCACGCCGCGTACGCCGCCAGCAAGGGCGCGCTGCACGCGCTCGCGACGAGCGTCGCGCTCGACCACGTCGGCGACGGCGTGCGGGTCAACACCGTGGTCGCGGGCTCGACGCGCACCGGGATGAACCAGGGCCGGCCCGAGGCGGTGTTCGAGCGGCTCGGTCGCGCGAACGTCGCGGGCCGCGTGAACGAGCCCGAGGACGTCGCGGCGGTCGTGGCGTTCCTCGCGTCGCCCGCCGCCGCGACGGTGTCCGGCACGCGCATCGACGTCGGCGCGTTCACCGGCCAGGGCGTACTGGAGCGCGGATGAGCGCGACCCCGGCTCCGCCCCCGCTCGCCCGCTCCGAGCGGCAGCGCTGGCTCTACCTCCGGTTCGCCGTGTTCGCGGTCGTCGCGCTGCTGCCGGTGCTCGTGTTCAGCGAGTCGCAGTACTTCTCGACGTTCGTGCTCGCCGCGATCTTCGCGTCGGTCGCAATCTCGCTCGACGTCCTGCTCGGGTTCGCCGGCCAGCTCGCGCTCGGCCAGACCGCGCTGTTCGGCGTCGGCGCGTACACGTCGGCGATCCTGACGACGAAGCACGGCGTGTCCACCGAGATCGGGATGCTCGCGGGCGTCGCGGCGGCTGTCGCGGTCGCGCTCGTGATCAGCCCGCTGCTGCGGCTGCGCGGCTTCTACTTCGCGCTCGCGACGCTCGCGCAGGTCCTGATCGCGCACGAGCTGTTCACGAACTGGATCTCCGCGACGGGCGGCGCGTCCGGCCTCGTCGGGATCGGCCAGTTCGAGTTCCTCGGCCTCGTGTTCGTGACGCAGACCCACTACTACTTGTTCGCGTACGCGGTGCTGCTGATCGTGGTGCTCGCGGCGGTCCACATGCGCAGCTCGCGCTTCGGCCGCGCGCTCGTCGCGATCCGCGAGGACGACACGGCCGCGGAGGCGCTCGGCATCTCGGTCTTCTCGATGAAGCTGCGCGTCTGGCTCGTCGCCGCCGTCTTCGCGGGGCTCGCGGGCGTCGTGTACGCGTACTACCTCCGCTTCCTCTCGCCGGCGCAGTTCGGGCTCGAGCCGGCGATCTACGTGCTCGCCGCGGTGGTGATCGGCGGGACCGGGACGGTGTACGGCGCGGTGCTCGGCGTGACCGTGGTGTGGCTGCTGCCCGACATGTTCGCGAGCTTCGAGGAGTACGCCGTGCTCGCGCTCGGGGTCGCGGTGATCGTGCTCATGATCTTCGCCCCCGACGGACTCATCGGGCGCACCGAGCGGCTCGCCGCCGCCGTCCGGCGCCGCGTGCGGCCCCGCGGCGCCGCACGCGGCCCGCTCGCAGGCTCCGAACCCGGTGGGAGCGGGGCGGCATGACCGCGCTGCTCGAGCTCGACGGCCTCGGGCGCCGGTTCGGCGGCCTGCGCGCCCTGCGCGACGTCAGCTTCGCGGTCGAGGCCGGCGAGATCCTCGGCCTGATCGGGCCGAACGGCGCCGGCAAGACGACGCTCGTGAACGTCGTGAGCGGCCAGTTCGCGCCGAGCGAGGGCACGATCCTGTTCGGCGGGGAGGACGTGACGCACGCGCTCGCGTACCGGCGCGCCCGCAGCGGCATCGGCCGGACGTTCCAGAACGTGCGCCTCTTCCCCGAGGAGAGCGTGCTCGACAACGTGAAGATCGGCGCCTACCTGCAGGGCCGGTCGGGGCTGATCGATGCGCTGTTCCGGCTCCCGCGGATGTGGCGCGACGAGCGCGCGATCCGGGCGATTGCGATGGAGGCGATCGAGCTGGCGGGCCTGGGCGAGCGCGCGTTCGCGCCGGCCCGCGAGCTCAGCACCGGCGAGCAGCGCCTGGCCGAGCTGGCGAAGGCCGCGGCGATGGCGCCGCGCCTGCTCTTCCTCGACGAGCCCGCGGCGGGCCTGAACCCGACCGAGGAGGCGCGGCTCGCGAGCACGATCCGCACGCTCGCCGAGCGGATGACGCTCGTCGTGATCGAGCACCACCTGGACCTGATCATGGGCCTCTGCGACCGGATCGCCGTGCTGAACTTCGGCGAGCTGATCGCGGTCGACGCGCCGGCCGCGATCCGCCGCGACCGCGCCGTGATCGACGCCTACCTCGGCCCCGAGACCGGACAGGCGGCCTGACCCGTGCTCGAACTGCGCGACGTCACCGCGGGCTACGGACCGACCGAGGTGCTCCACGGGATCTCGCTGACGGTCGGCCCGGGGGAGATCGTGACGCTCGTCGGCAGCAACGGCGCGGGGAAGACCACGACGCTCGGCGTCGTCGGCGGGCGCGTGCAGGTCCGCGCTGGCGACGTGCGCTTCGACGGCGTCGACCTCCGCCGCAAGCGGCCCGACCAGCGGGCCGCGCTCGGGATCGGCCAGGTCCCGGAGGGCCGCCGGCTCTTCAACAGCCTCTCCGTGCGCGACAACCTCGTCCTCGGCGGGTTCGCCCACCGCCGCCGCCGGGCGGAGGCCAAGGCGAAGCTGGCCGAGGTCTTCGAGCTGTTCCCGATCCTCGAGGAACGCGCCGGCGCAGAGGCGCGCACGCTGTCGGGCGGCGAGGCGCAGCAGCTCGCGATCGGGCGTGCGCTCATGGCGAGCCCGCGGCTGATCCTGCTCGACGAGCCGTCGCTGGGACTGGCGCCGCGCATGGTCGGGCGCGTCTTCGACACGCTGCGCCGGCTCCAGGAGCGCGGGGTGGCCGTGCTCGTCGCCGAGCAGAACGCCATGCAGGCGCTCGCCGTCGCGCAGGAGGGCTACGTGCTGGTGCGCGGGCGCGTGACCATGCGCGACGCCGCCGCCAACCTGCGCGACAACCCGGAGATCGTCAGCACGTACCTGGGCGGGGTGGCCGCGTGAGCTCGTTCACCCAGTACCTCTTCGCCGGGCTCTCGAACGGCGCGATCTACGCGCTGATCGCGATCGGCTGGGTGCTCATCTTCAACGTCTCGGGCGTGCTGAACCTGGCACAGGGCGAGCTGCTGATGGTCGGCGGCCTCACGTTCGCCTGGCTCGCCGCCGAGACCGACATGCCGGTGATCGCGGGCATCGTGCTCGCGATCGGCGCGTCGGTGGGCGTCGCCGTCGTGCTCGACGTCGTCGCGGTCCGGCGCGTGAAGTCGCCCGAGGTCGTCCCGGTGATCCTCGTGACGCTCGGCGCGTCGTTCGTGCTGCGCGAGCTCGGCCGGATCGTGTTCGGCGCCGACGCGCTGCGCCACGGCTACCTGATCGACGGCGACCCGATCATGATCTTCGGCGCAGCGCTGCTTCCCCAGGCCGTGCTCACATGGGTGATCGTCGGCGTCGTCGTCGGCCTGCTCGCCCTGTTCTTCCGCCGCACGGTGTTCGGCAAGGCGATGGTCGCGTGCTCGGACGATCCGGTAGGCGCGCAGGCGAGCGGGATCAGCCCGAGCCGCATGCGGACGATCGCGTTCGGGATCTCGGGCGCGCTCGCCGGGTTGGGCGGCGTCCTGATCATCTCGCTCACGTCGCTGTCCTGGGACGGCGGGACGATGATCGGGCTCAAGGGCTTCATCGCCGCCGTGTTCGGCGGGCTGGGCCGCTACGAGGGCGCCGTCGCCGGCGGCCTCGCGCTCGGGATGCTCGAGGCCTTCGGGGCGGGCTACGTGTCGTCGGCCTACAAGGACGTCTTCTCGCTGGGTCTGCTGGTGGTGCTGCTGCTCCTCCGGCCCCAGGGACTGCTGGGAGGAAGGGTCGTCACAACGTGACGCGCCACGTCGGTTGTCTAGGAGGAGGAGAGATGCGCAGCAGGTTCAGGCCAGTGAGTTGCCTGGCGACCGTCGCGGTGGTGGCGGCGATCGCGGGATGCGGTGGCGACGACGGCGGCGAGACCGCCGCGTCGGGTGAGGGCGGGGGAGGCGACCCGATCAAGCTCGGTGTCGTCCTCTCGCTGACGGGCGCGGGCGCTTCGCTCGGCGTCCAGGAGCAGGAGGCGATCAAGCTCAAGGTCGAGCAGGCCAACGCCGCGGGCGGCGTCGACGGCCGTCAGGTCGAGGTCGAGTACGCCGACGACAAGAGCGCGCCGGACCAGGCGGTGCGCTCGACGCGCTCGCTGATCCAGAGCGCCGAGCCGCAGGCGGTGATCGGCGGCTCGATCTCGGCGACGTGCCTGGCGATGAAGCCGGTCACCGAGCAGGAGCAGGTCGTCCAGTACTGCCTGTCCGCCGCGCCGATCCCGCCGCCGGCGGATCTGTACTTCTCCGCCCAGTCGCCGTTCGGGCGCTGGATCGGCGACGTGCCGATGCACTGGCTCAAGGAGCAGGGCATCAAGAGCGTCGGCTGCATCGGGACGAACGACACGAGCGGCCAGCTCACCGTCGAGCTGACGCAGAAGGCGGCGGAGGCGGCCGGGCTCGAGTTCTACTCGCAGACGTTCAACCCGGCCGACACCGACGTCACGCCGCAGCTGACCAAGCTGCGCAACGAGAACCCGGAGTCCCTGCTGATCTGCTCGACCGGCGCGGCCGCCGTCACGGCGCT
>Ga0190265_10001323_pt1 | contig 16182 bp, 14 predicted proteins | sample Popmic124T_FD_133135 | JGI IMG/M metagenome (GOLD analysis project Ga0190265, IMG submission 133135) | Populus adjacent soil microbial communities from riparian zone of Indian Creek, Utah, USA - 124 T | ecosystem: Environmental > Terrestrial > Soil > Riparian zone | place: USA: Utah | collected...
ATGTTCGTCACGCCGGGCATCGTCGTGGACGGCCAGCTCGTCACGACCGATTTGGTCCAGATCAACCTGGGCATTCGAATTCTGCTCGGGCAGTCGTTCTACCAGGACTGGGACGACCAGCCGAGGTTCGTCACGCACGACCCGCTCGGCAACCCCGTGGACCGGCGGCACCCGTGGAATCAGCACACGCTGCCGCGGCCGCAGAAGCGCGACTTCGACGGCAAGTACACGTGGGTGATGGCGCCACGGTGGTTCGACGGCAGCAACCTGCTGGCGCTCGACACGGGCGGCGGTCCGCTGGCACGGCTGTGGGTCACCGCGCTCGCCGGCCTGGTGGACATCGGCTACGTGAAAGCGACCGGCCGTAGCGTGCAGATCACGCTGCCTCGCACCGGCAGCTCTCCGGCGGTCACCTTCGAGTGGACGATCCCCAAATGGAGCAACACGCTGGAGCGGAACCGCGCGCGCAGCTATTTCCAGGCCTACGCCGCCGCCTGCGCGCTGTACTTTGCCGAGCGCGCGATGGCGGACGTGCAGGAGGGGCGGATCAAGACGTGGGAGCCATTCACGGTGCCCCAGGAGGCCATCGGCTGCGGCTTCACGGAGGCCGTCCGCGGCGCGCTCTCGCACCACATGGTGATTCGCGACGGACGCATCGCGAATTACCATCCCTATCCGCCGACACCGTGGAATGCGAGCCCGCGCGACGACTTCGGCACGCCGGGCCCGTACGAAGATGCCATCCAGGGACTTCCCATCTTCGAGGAGAGCGATCGCGAGCACTTCAAGGGCATCGACATCATGCGGACCGTCCGCAGCTTCGATCCGTGCCTGCCGTGCGGCGTGCACATGTACCTCGGCGGGGGGAAGACCCTCGAGCGGCGCCACGCGCCCACGATGTTGAACCTGATATGAACGCGGCCGATCCACTGGCCATCGGCGCCGAGATTGAGGCGGCCGTTGCCGCGCTGCACGAGGCCACTGCACCGGAGGCCGCCGCGCAGGCGCAGCACCTCGTCACGCTGCTGATGTCCTTTTACGGCGCCGGCCTATCTCGACTGCTGGAGATCGTGCGCAGCGAGCGGGGCGGTGCCGAGACTCTTCTGGATCGCCTGGCACACGACCCGCTGGTCGCGAGCCTGCTCGCGCTGCACGAGCTGCAAGCGGGCTCCGCCACGCAGCTGATTCAGATCGACCGTCCCTCGCAGCTGCGTGGGTCCCACGACGAGCCGGTTCGCCAGGCGGCGTGTGAGCTGTGTGCGGCGGCGTTGACCGACGGCCACCTGCATCTGGTCGACGTCGAAACGCGACGGCTGCTCTGTGCGTGCCCCATGTGCAGTGCCGTCGGCGGCCGATACCGGGTCGTCCCCTCGCGCTACCTTCACCTTCCATCGATGCGCATTGCGCCGGCGCGATGGGACGCGCTCCGTATTCCGGTGGGCCTGGTGTTCTTCGTGGTCGACAGCCACCGTGGCCGCACAGTGGCGTGTTATCCCGGACCTGCGGGCGCAACAGAGTCGCTGCTGCCGCTCGAGATATGGCCCTCGCTGGTCGCGGAGCATCCCTGGATGCAGGACCTTGCTGCCGACGTCGAAGCCCTTCTGGTTCGCCGCCTCGACAACGAATACCGCTGCTTCATTGTCCCGGTGGATGCCTGCTACGAGCTGGTTGGCCGCATTCGCAGGACGTGGACCGGTTTCGGCGGCGGCAACGCGGTGGAATGTGAAATCGATCGGTTCTTCACCGCGGTGGTGCAGAAGATGAACAGCACGGGGGTCCCTGCGTGAGGACGACACGGCTCGCCGAACAGATCGCCGATGCAGTGCTGTACGAGGGGTACGTGCTCTACCCCTACCGGGCCTCGGCACCCAAGAACCGGTCGCGGTGGCAGGTCGGTCTCGTCGCTCCGCGGACCTTCGCCGAGGCTGCCGGCTCCGATCCCTGGTTCACGCAGACCGAGTGCCTGGCTGAAATCGATCGCGGGGCGTCGCTCACCATCCGCGTGCGGTGTCTGCACGTGCAGGAACGCACGATTGAGCAGCCGGTCCCCGGCTCGGCTGCGGAGTGGCGCGCCGTCAACCATCTCCTCGTGGGCAATCGCGAGCTCATCCCCTGGGATGAAGCGGTCGCCTGTGAGTTCAGGCAGGAAGAGTTGCCGCTCGACGCGGTACCCCGGGAGTCGCCTCGGGAGTGGCGCTGGACGTGGAGCCTGGCGGCAACCGAGGCGATCGACATGGTGCGAGATCACACCGGCGCGGCCGTGGCGCGAATGGTCCGCCGGAGGCAACCGGTGTGTGCCGCCATCAGTGTAGAGACGCAGCCCTGTGCGTCCGCTTGCTCCGATCAACGTCGAGGGGCACTGAAGATACGCGTCCGGATAAAGAACGTCACGCCGTGCGTTGCGCACACGCTCTCGCAGCGTGATGAGGCGGTGCGGCACTCACTGGTGGGCACGCACGCCATCCTGGCGATCGACAACGGCGCGTTCGTCTCGCTCCTCGATCCGCCCGCGGAGCTGGCGGCGCTGGCACAATCGTGCGTCAATACGCATGCATTTCCCGTCCTCGCCGGCCCCCCCGGGAGCCGCGACGTCATGCTGTCGTCGCCGATCATCCTCTACGACTATCCGGCCGTTGCGCCCGAGAGCGCAGGCGATCTCTGTGACGGCACCGAGATCGACGAACTGCTGACCCTCCGGGTCAGAACACTCACCGACGCGGAAAAGCGTGAAGCGCGCGCCACGGATGCGCGTGCCGCGGAGATCGTGGATCGCTGCGAGGCCGCGTCACCCGAGGCCATCGGGAAACTGCATGGCGCGGTCCGCTCCCTTGAATCTTTCTTGAATCCCGAGGACGAACCGTCACCGGAAGCTGGCTGGGTTGAGATCGGCGGTACCCGAATCCGCCGGGGAACCCAGGTGCGGCTCCAGCCGGTGCGCCCCGTCGACTCGATGGATATCTGCCTTCAGGGGCGGACCGCGACCGTGAATGCCGTCTATCGGACGCTCGAGGACCAGCCGTACGTGGCGGTGACGCTGGACGAGGACCCGTTCGGCGCCGAGGGTGTGAAGTATCGGCGCTCGTTGTTCTTTCACCCGGAGGAGCTCGTCCCCCTGGACCGAGGTGCGGAGTGACGCGTCGCGCCCTGGTCGCCGGCGTTGGAAATGTCTTTTTCGGTGACGACGGCTTCGGGGTCGAAGTCGCCACGCGTCTGTCACGAGAACGTCTGCCTGAGGACGTACGTGTGATGGACGCCGGGATCCGTGCTCGTGATCTCGCGTATGAGCTGCTGGAAGGGGGCTATCAGACCGCGATCCTCGTGGACGCGGTGGCCCGCGGCGGCACACCCGGCACCTTGTACGTGATTGATCCGGCCGCGTCAGACAGTCCGGTCCCCGCCGTCGCGGCTTTTGATGGTCATTCGATGACGCCCGAGACGACGCTGGCATTCGTGCGTGCGCTCGGGGGAACGGCGGCTCGAATCGTGATCGTGGGGTGCGAGCCGGCGCGCATTGATGAGGGCATGGGTCTCAGTCCGCCTGTGACGGCGGCTGTCGACGAGGCGCTCAGGCTGGTGCGGGAGCTGTTATGTGCCTAGCCATCCCGGGACAGATTGTGTCGCTCGGCCCGGAACCGCACCTGGCGGTGGTGGAAATCTCGAAGGTCCGGCGGCAGGTGAACGTGGACCTGCTCCAGGGCGAGGCGCTGGCGGCCGGCGACTGGGTGTTGATTCACGTCGGTTTCGCAATGACGAGGATCAGCGACCGCGAGGCGGTGGAGCAGCTGCGGCTGCTGGCGATGCTGGGCGAGGACGAGCAGGCGATGCGCGAGCTCGAGGGATACAGCTTCGATGAAATACGTTGACGAGTTCCGCGATCCGGCGCTCATCGGCCACGCCGCCGACGAGATCCGCCGCCTGGCGGCGATCGACCGGCAGTTTCGCATCATGGAAGTGTGTGGCGGCCACACCCACGCGATCTACCGGTTCGGACTCCACGAGCTCCTCCCGTCGAACGTCGAGCTGATCCACGGACCGGGCTGTCCGGTCTGCGTGCTGCCGATGGGACGGATGGACGCGGGACTGTCGCTGGCCCTCGAGCACGGCGCGATCTTCACGTCATTCGGCGACGTGATGCGCGTCCCGGGCCGGAACGGGACGCCGCTCCAGCACATGGCGCGCGGCGTCGATGTGCGCATGGTCTACTCGCCGCTCGACGCGCTGGAAATTGCCCGTCGCCATCCATCGAGGCATGTGGTGTTCTTTGCCATCGGGTTTGAAACCACCGCTCCGTCCACGGCGTTGACGATCGTGCGGGCTCGAGCGCTGGGCGTGCCGAACTTTTCCGTGCTCTCCAACCACGTGACGATTCTGCCCGCGATCAAGGCCGTGCTGGACTCGCCCGACATGCGGCTGGACGGGTTCATCGGTCCGGGGCACGTCTCAACGGTGATCGGCAGCCGTCCCTATCAGTTCATCGCGCGGCACTATCGAAAACCGGTCGTCGTCACCGGGTTCGAACCGCTCGACCTGCTGCAGGGGATCGCCATGCTGCTGCGACAGCTGCGCGAAGGTCGCGCCGAAGTGGAGAACCAGTACGCCCGCGTGGTGTCGGACAACGGCAATCAGCCGGCGCTGCGCGCGCTCGACCAGGTGTTCGAGCTTCGCACCTTCTTCGAGTGGCGCGGGCTCGGCTTCATCTCGCAGTCGGCCCTCAAGATCCGGGCGGAGTACGCGCAGTGGGACGCTGAACGGCGATTCGATGTGCCGGCAATCGATGTCGCCGACCCGGTCGCCGCACAGTGCGGCGAAGTGCTCAAGGGGGTGCTCAAGCCGTCGCAATGCAAATTGTTCGCGCGCGAGTGCACGCCGGAGCGGCCGGTGGGGGCGTTGATGGTGTCGTCGGAGGGCGCGTGTGCTGCGTACTACAGTCACCTTTAGCGATCCCCAGATCGAGATGGCCCACGGGGCGGGAGGAAAGGCGACCCGCCGGCTCGTGGACACGCTGCTGGCGCCGCTTCTGTTGGGGATTGAGGACCGGCCACTCGGGGACGCGGCATTCCTCGATCTTGGCCGGCAGCAGATTGCGATGACGGCCGACACCTTCGTCGTCCGGCCGCTCACGTTTGCGGGCGGATCGATCGGCACCCTGGCGGTGCACGGCACCGTGAACGATCTCGCCGTCTCGGCCGCGGTGCCGAAAGCGCTGCTCGTCACCTTTGTCCTGGAGGCGGGGCTGCCGGGCCGTGTGCTCGAAGCCGAGGTCCGGGCCATGGCCGAGGCCGCCAGAAACGCCGGCGTGTTGATCGTAGGCGGGGACACGAAGGTCGTGGAGCACGGAAAAGCCGACGGCATGTACGTGACGACGGCGGGCGTGGGGGTCGCGGATCCGCGAGCACAGCTGTCTTCCGCAGCCGTCCGCGCGGGCGACCGCATCCTGCTCTCCGGGCACATTGGTGACCACGGCATCACGGTGCTGCTGGCGCGTGGCCAGCTCACGCTCGATGCGGAACTGCGTTCCGATACGCGGTCGGTGTGGCCGCTCGTCGATCGGCTGCTCGACGCGGCGGGGGCTGGTGTCCGCTGGATGCGCGATCCGACCCGCGGCGGCGTCGCAACCGCGTTGAAGGAGCTGGCGCTGGATACCGGGCTGGGCGTCGCGCTCGAGGAGGAGCGTATTCCCGTTCGCGACGAGGTGCGCGGGGTCTGCGAGATTCTCGGGCTCGACCCGCTGCACATCGCCAACGAAGGACAGTTCATGGCCGTGCTTGCACCGGAGTACGCGGAGCCGGCCCTCGCCGCTCTCCGCGCAATGCCCGGGGGCGAGGCTGCCGCGATCATCGGCGAGGTGCGCCAGTCGCCCGCGGGTGGCGTGATGGCGTCTTCCAGCTATGGCACGAGCCGCGTCGTCGACATGCTGGTCGGCGACCCGCTGCCCAGGATCTGTTGAACGATGGACATCGTGACCACGCCTGACGTCGTGGATGTTCTCTGGATCACTGCCGGCCTCGGTTGCGACGGCGACACGATCTCGATGACCGCGGCGACGCAGCCGAGCATCGAGGAATTGATCCAGGGGGCGCTTCCTGGCGTGCCAAAGCTCCGGCTCCACCATCCCGTGTTCGCGCGCGAGAGCGGCGACGAGTTCATGCGCCGCTACGAGGACGCGAGTGAGGGTCATCTCGACCCATTCATTCTCGTCATCGAAGGGTCCATTCCCGATGAAACGAACAAGACGGAAGGCGTCTGGGCCGGGTTCGGACTCGATCGGACGACGCGACAGCCGCTGACCACCTGTTCCTGGATCGACCGTCTCGCGCCTCGCGCGTGGGCGGTGGTAGCGGCGGGCACGTGCGCGACCTACGGCGGCATTCACGCGATGGCGGGCAATCCAACGGGGTGCATGGGACTGCCGGACTACCTGGGGTGGGCGTGGAAGTCGAAAGCGGAGGTCCCGATTGTCTGCGTGCCGGGGTGTCCCGTCCAACCCGACAACATGACGCAGGCGCTGCTCTATCTTCTCCGGCAGACGGCAGGCGCGGCCCCGATGATTCCGCTCGACGAGGCGCTGCGGCCCACATTCCTGTTCGGGCCCACGGTGCACGAAGGGTGCGATCGCGGGGGGTACTACGAGCAGGCGGATTTCGCGGCCGCGCACGGATCGACGCGGTGCATCGTCAAGCTGGGGTGCTGGGGGCCGGTGGTGATCTGCAATGTCCCGAAGCGCGGCTGGATGAATGGCATCGGCGGGTGCCCCAACGTGGGCGGCATCTGCATCGGCTGCACGATGCCCGGATTTCCGGATAAGTTCATGTGTTTCATGGACGAGCCGCCGGGCGCGCGAATGTCCACCTCCGCCGTCCTGATGTACGGGAGAACGGTGCGCGCGCTCCGCGCTTTTACCAAGGCGTCGCTGGAGAAAGAGCCGCCGTGGAGGAATCCCAGGGCGCCGTTGGCGTCGGATTCGGCGGCGAAATCGATCGACACCAAACCAAAGACTCCTCTGTAGATAGTCCCGATGCCTGCCCGCGACCGCGTCACCAGTCCGACTTCGCCACCGGGCCAGAGTGCAGTCGAGGCGCAGCTCGTCTCAGCGCTCGAAGCGATGGCGGTGCCTGAAGCCGAAAATATCCTCGCAGAACTCGCCGGCGCACTGTTCCCCTCGGGTGCGGGCGAGCCCCGGCAGCTCACCTGGGAGGATCCTCAGCGCGCCCATGCGACCTACCGGGCCGCCCGTCAGGACGGCGAGGCACGATTGCGGGCCGCGGAGCTCCGGTATCGCACGCTGGTCGAGCAAATCCCCGCGGTCACGTTCATGGCGGCGCTCGGCGAAGGCGACAACGAGATCTACGTCAGCCCGCACATCGAAGCCTTGCTCGGCTTTACGCAATCCGAGTGGCTCGAGAACCCGTTTCTCTGGTACACGCAGCTCCATCCCGACGACCGCGAGATCTGGCATCAGGAGTTCGCGCGCGGCTGCCGTACGGGAGGTCCTTTCCGTGCGGAATGCAGGTTTTTCGCGCGCGACGGACGGGTCGTCTGGGTTCACGGGGAGGCCAGGCTCGTCAAAGACGAGATGGGTCGCCCCCTGTTCCTCCAGGGCGTCGCATTCGACATCACCGAGGCAAAACGCGCCCAGGCGCAGATACTGCACGAGGCCGTTCGCACCACTGAGGAGCGGTACCGCGACCTCGTCGAACAGCTCGGCGCCGTGTTCTGGGAGGCCGACACATCGAAGCCCGGATTCACGTTCGTCAGCCGGGGCGCTGAGGAGGTGCTCGGATATCCTCGCGAACAATGGTTGACCGAGCCGGACTTCTGGCTGAGCAAGGTTCATCCGGACGACCGCACGTACGCGGCCGAGTCCTGGGCGCGCGCCCGTCAGCTCGGCGTCGGCAGCGACCAGTTCGAATTTCGAGCGCTGACCTCGGACCACCGCACCGTGTGGCTCCACCAGCGCGTGTACGCGCATCCCGTGGACTCGGACCACGCGCGCCTGCTGGGCGTCATTCTCGATGTCACGGATCGAAAACGCGCGGAGGAAGTGCTTCGCGGCAACGAAGCGCGGCTGCGAACGGAAGCCAGCCTGCGCGGGACGCTGCACCGCATCGGCACCGCGCTCGCCAGTGAACTCGATCTCGATCGCGTGCTGCAGCTGGCCACCGATGAGGTCACGGCGCTGACGACGGCGGAATTCGGCGCATTCTTTTACAACGTGACCAACGAGCAGGGTGAGGCGTATACCCTCTCCGCGCTGTCGGGCGCGCCGCGCGAGGCCTTCGCCACATTTCCGATGCCGCGTTACCCCGACGTATTCGCTGCCCCGTTTCGCCGCGAAGGCGCCGTTCGACTGGACGATGTCACGAAGGACCGGCGCTTCGGCAAGGACGCGCCGCCGCACGGGATGCCGACCGGACATCTGCCCGTGCGGAGTTACCTGGCCGTCCCCGTGGTCTCGCGATCGGGTGAAGTGCTGGGTGGGATCTTCCTGGGCCACTGGCGGGCCGGCGTCTTCACACACGAGCACCAGCAGCTGGCGGAGGGGATCGCCGGCTCGACCGCCGTGGCCATCGAGAATGCGCGTCTCTACACCGCCGCCGAGAAGGCGCGAGGGGCCGCCGAGACCGCCAACCGCGCCAAGGACGAGTTCCTCGCGACGATGTCGCACGAGTTGAGGACGCCGCTCAACGCCATCCTCGGGTGGACGATGATCCTTCGAACCAGCGGCGACGACCAGGGGATGCGGGAGCGGGCTCTCCAGACGATTGAACGCAATGCCCATGCGCAGACGCAGATCATCGAGGACTTGCTCGACGTGTCCCGGATCGTCACCGGCAAGATGCGACTCGACGTGGCCGCGGTCGACCTGGTGGCGATCATCGATTCGGTGATCGATTCGATTCGCCTGGCGGCCGATTCAAAGAGACTTCAGGTGCGGCGCCGGGTCGACAAGTCCGCCTCAGTCGTCACCGGCGACGCCACGCGCCTGCACCAGGTGGTCAGCAATCTCATGACGAACGCGGTCAAGTTCACGCCTCCGGGCGGCTGGATCGAGGTGCGGCTCGAGCGCGCGGGGGACATGGCGCACCTCCGGGTGAAAGACAACGGTATCGGGATCAATCCTGAATTCATCCCGCACGTCTTCGAGCGGTTTCGTCAGGCGGATGGGTCGTCAACCCGTTCACACGGCGGACTCGGGCTTGGCCTCGCCATCGTCCGCCACCTCGTGGACCTTCACGGCGGGTCGATCCGCGCCGAGAGCGCCGGAGAAGGGCGCGGGTCGACGTTCACGGTGGAGATTCCCTTGATGCAGTCGTCGGTGGCCGACCACCAGGTCCAGATCGACACGCAGGCCGCGCTCAACGATGTGACACGCCCGCTGAACGACGTGCGCGTGCTGGTGGTCGAAGACGAGGCTGATTCGCGCGATCTCATCTGCTTCCTGCTCGAGCAGGCCGGTGCGGCGGTGACAGGCGTCGGCTCGGCTGCGAAAGCGCTCGAGCAGATCGATGCGATCGCTCCCGACGTGCTCGTCAGCGACATCGGGATGGGGGAACAGGACGGGTACGACCTGCTGCGCGCGCTTCGCCGGCGCGACTCGCCTTCGGCCCGTATCCCGGCGGTGGCCGTCACCGCCTACGCGCGGCCAGAGGATCGTGAGCATGCCCTGGCGGCAGGCTTTCACGCGCACGTGGGCAAGCCGATCTCGCCGAAGGATCTGGTGTCCACCATCGAGCGCCTGGCGGCAGCCACGCGAAAGTCATAATCCCGGCATGTCTGTAGCCCTGTCCACGTCCCGTGACGTGATCGCGCGGCAGATGCGCGAGCGCAACCGCGCATCGGCATCGTTCTTCGGGCGAGAGGCCGGGCGGCTGGCCGCTCTCAGCCGCCGGATGGCCGATCGGTTCGAACGGGGCGGGCGGCTGCTGGCGTTCGGCAGCGGCCCTTCCGCGTCCGACGCCCAGCACATCGCGGTGGAGTTCGTGCACCCGGTGCTGGTGGGAAAGCGGGCGCTGCCCGCGCTCGACCTGTCGCCCGCGTACCGCGAATGGCTCCCGGCCATCCTGCGCCCGGACGACATCGTCGTCGCCCTGGCGCCGCCTGGCGGTGACGCGGCGTTGGAGATGGCCTTCCAGCACGCGATGGCGAAGGGCGCACTTTCGATTGCGTTGCCAGGGACGGCCGGAGACTACGCCGTCTGCGAGCCGTCCAGCGACCCATTCGTACACCAGGAAGTGATTGAGATCCTCTGTCACACGCTGTGGGAGACGGTGCATGTGTTCTTCGAGCGGCGCCCGCTCCAGGATGATGGCGCCGCCGCGTCGTTTCTCTATCCGTTCCTCGGCGACAAGGGTCAACCCTCCGACGAGGTACTCCAGGAGGTGGCCGCGTCCATTCGCTCCAAAGCGGCGGTGGTCGAGCGGCTCCGGGAGCAGGTGGCCGCCGAACACTCCGAAAGCATCAGCGCCGCCGTGCTTGCGATGCTCGACCGGGTCGAGGCCGGCGCCACGATCCTGTGCTTCGGAAACGGCGGATCCGCGACCGATGCCACCGACCTGGCGATCGACCTGACCGCTTCGGCCAAGGGCTATGCGGCCGTGCCCGCCATATCGCTCGCCTGCGATGCGGCCGTCCTGACGGCCCTCGCGAATGACATCGGCCGGGACGCGATGTTCGTTCGCCAACTGATCGCTTATGGCCGCCCGGGTGATGTCGCGCTGGCCGTTTCCACGAGCGGCGGGTCATCCAACATCATCGCGGCGCTGGCGGAAGCACGGGCCCGCGGGCTGCTCACCGTGGCGCTGGTTGGATACGACGGCGGCGAGGTGTTGCGCCGCCGCCTCGCCGATCACGTGATCGTCGTCAACAGCGATCAGATTCCGCGAATCCAGGAGGTCCAGGCATCGATCTACCACGTGATGCTGGATCTGCTGGAGGCCGCGCGGCATGCCCGTGATTGAAGCCAGGCACTTCGTGGTGCGCGGGACGGTTCAAGGCGTGGGATTCCGTCCGTTCGTCGCCCGGCTCGCCGGGACGCACGGGCTGGCGGGGTGGGTGCTCAACGCCTCTTCCGGCGTGGAGATTCACGTCGAGGGTCGACGGCCGGCGATCGAGGCGTTCGCGAAAGCCCTGGAGGCCGACGCACCGCCGGCGTCCGAGATTGTGGCGGTCGATGCCGCCGAGACTGCACGGACCGGACTGGATCGGTTCCTCATCCGGGAGAGCCAGCACCAGGGCGCGCTGACCGTCAGGATTTCAGCCGATTTACCGATCTGTGACGCGTGTCTGTCAGAGATGCTCGACCCGGAGGCGCGCCGGTTCGAGTACCCGTATATCAACTGCACGAACTGCGGGCCGCGCTACTCGCTGGTGTATGCGCTGCCGTACGACCGCGAACGGACGACGATGTCTCACTGGCGTCTCTGCTCAGCGTGCGAAGCCGAGTATCACGACCCGCGAGACCGTCGCTTCCACGCCGAACCGGTCGCATGCCCGGCATGCGGTCCCCACTACCAGTTGGTCGACGCACATAGCGGACATCGCGAGACCCGCGCCGCGATCGCCAGGGCGGCGACGCTGCTCCAGGATGGCGCGGTCCTCGCGATCAAAGGCATCGGTGGGTACCACTTGTGTTGCAATGCCGCCAACGCTGCCGCGGTCGCGTCGCTGCGAATGCGGAAGTACCGGAAGTCCCGGCCGTTCGCCGTCATGGCCCGGAACCTGGCGGTGGCGCAGGCTCTCGTCGATCTCGATCCGTCCGCCGAGGCCGTTCTCACATCGGTGGCCCGGCCCATAACGCTGATGCGGGCCCGTGTCTCACTGGCGGAGGTGGCTCCAGGTCATCGCGAACTGGGCGTGATGCTGCCGTACGCTCCGATCCACCACCTGTTGTTCCGCGCAGGCGCTCCGGACGTTCTGGTCATGACGAGCGCCAATCGTTCGAGCGAACCGATTGCCTACGAGGATGCTGACGCGCTCCACCGGCTCGCTGGAATTGCGGACGCCTTCCTCGTCGGAGACCGGCCGATTGCCCGCCGTGTTGATGACTCCGTGGTCAGGCCCGGTGTCTCCGGGCCGGTGATCCTCCGGCGCGCGCGCGGCTATGCGCCCGGCGTCGTCGCGCGGCTGCCGGCGTCGCAACCAATCCTGGCGGTGGGAGCGGATCTCAAGAACAGCATCGCGGTGGTCGTCGGCGGCGACGCCGTGGTGAGCCAGCACGTCGGGGATCTCGAGCATGCGCCCGCCTATGACGCGTTCCGGCAGACGATTCACGATCTCGTCGCGATCTACCAATTGAATTGGACCGACGTCATCGTCGCGCACGACAGCCATCCGCATTACGCCAGCACCACCCACGCGCTGGATTTGCCGGCGCGGAATCGTGTCGCCGTGCAGCATCACCGGGCGCATGTCGCGAGCGTGCTGGCCGAGCACGGGGCGCTCGACACGCCCATAGTTGGCGTCGCCTTTGACGGCACAGGTTATGGCGACGATGGCACGATCTGGGGCGGCGAGTTTTTCGTGGGGAGCGTCTCGCGCGGACTTTCCCGCGCCGCATCGCTGCAGCCGTTCGTGCTCGCGGGCGGCGATGCGGCGGCTCGCTCGCCGATCCGGGCGGCCGCGGGGGTGCTGCACGCGCTCGAAGATCTTCCGGATCTGACGGCGCCGCCGTTCTGCTTCTCGAAGCGGTATACGCACGCTCGCCAGATCGCATCGCACGGGCTGCGGACGTTCCCCTGCACCTCGGCGGGCCGGCTGTTCGACGCCGTCGCCGCACTCCTCGGTTTCACCGGCGAGATCGAATACGAGGGGCAGGCAGCCGAGTGGCTGGAGCAGCTGGCCTGGCGTGTCCCGGACTGCGAGCCGCTGCCGTTCCAGCTGACCGATCGTCATGTCGATTTGCGCTGCGCCCTGAGAGCGATCATCGATCGGCGGATCACCGGTGACGACGTCACCCTCATCGCCCGCGCATTCCACGAAGCGGTGGCCGCCTCGATTGCCGCAATGGCGACGCGACTGTGCGATGAGCACCGCCTCAGCACCGTCGTGGTATCCGGCGGCACGTTCCAGAACTCGCTCCTCCTCGAGAGTCTGCGACGGCGACTCCCGCAGCGGGTGTCCGTATGGTCGAATCGCCGGGTGCCGCCGAACGACGGCGGCATCAGCCTCGGTCAGGCCGCCTGCGCGGCCATGCGGTGAAGAAAAGCGATCATTGTGATGGCAGGCGATTCGTCAACCTGACGGGCGCAGCCGGTCAGCCATTGTCGGCAGTGCCGCGGATGCTGCTCACGCGACCAACCCCGTGGCCGGCGCGCATCGACGACCCGCCGCGGCGGCCGCCGGCCCTGAACGGTGCGCGCGCCGTCGTGACTTTCATCGGGCACTCGACATTTCTGATTCAAACGGCGGCAGGAAGCATCCTGACCGATCCGATGTATTCGCAGCGGGCCGGCCCATTGAATATGCTCGGACCGCGCCGGGTCCGGCAGCCGGCGGTGCCGTTCGACGACCTGCCGTCTATCTCGACGGTGTTGCTGAGTCACAACCATTACGATCACTGCGACCTGCGCACGCTCGGCATGCTCGCGGAGCGCTTCGATCCACTCGTGGTCACGCCGGTGGGAAACGGACGGCTCGTCCGATCCGCCGGCGTCAGGCGAGTCGAGGAGCTTGACTGGTGGCAGGAATCGACGACCTCGCCGCTGCCGACGACGTTGACGCCCGCGCATCACTTTTCCGCACGCACGCCGTTCGACAAAAATCGCGCGTTGTGGGGCGGTTTCATGCTGGCGCCTGACGACGCCCGGATATTCTTTGCCGGTGACACCGCGTACGCGCCCTTCTTCCGCGACGTCCGGCAGCGGCTCGGCCCGATTCATCTGGCGCTCCTGCCGATCGGCGCCTACGAGCCGCGCTGGTTCATGCACGTCGTGCACATGAATCCGGCGGAGGCGGTGCAGGCGCACCTGGACCTCGAGGCGGCAGAAAGCGTCGCCATGCACTTCGGCACGTTCCCGATGACCGCCGAAGGGATCGACGAGCCCGTCCGCGCCCTGGAGGACGCGTGCCGGGAGAAACAGGTGTCGCGCTCACGATTCCGGATCCTCGGGTTCGGAGAATCGGTGCGGCTCGGGTAATGGTCGCTGGTCCATGATCATCAGGCTGGCATTCGTCGCATGGCTGTGTGTCTGGCTGTTGATTGGCGTGCCGTGGAGAAGCTTTCAGTCGACGCCGTCGTTTCGGTTTGTCGAGCTGGTTCCGTTCGCGATAAAAGGGACGCAGACCCAGGTGCTCAATCTCCTGGCGTTCGTGCCCCTCGGCATTCTTGGCGTTCGCCTGGGCTGGCGGCCCGGGAAGATCCTCCTGGTCGCTGCGGGACTGTCGGGTGTGACCGAGGTATTGCAGCTGTTTTCCACGACACGGTTTCCCTCGACGACCGATTTCATCCTCAATACGGCAGGCGCCATCATCGGGATGACGATCGCGAACTATTTGATCACTCGATGGCGGCGCGGCTGAAAGGAACGAAGCAGGCATGCAGCTGGTGTTCGAGCAGATTCGCGCGGGCGGCGATCGGAATTTCGGCTACCTGATCGGCGATCGGGATGCCGGCCGCGTCGTTCTGATCGATCCCTCCTACTCACCCGACGCGTTTGTCGAACGCGCGCGCGATCAGAGCCTGACCGTCACGCACATCATCAACACCCACGGCCACGAGGACCACATCAACGGAAATGCCAGGGCAGTGGAGCTCACCGGCGCGCCTGTGGCGGCCCATCCCGGATGTCCGGTATCGGTGGACGTGCCGCTCGCCGACGGCGCGGAGATCGCCGTCGGGACATTCCGTCTGCAGTTCATGTACGTGCCGGGTCATGCCGCGGATCACGTGACGGTGTACGAACCATCGCACCAGATCCTCGTGACGGGCGATCTCATTTTTGTCGGGAAGGTTGGCGGTACGAAAACGGATGACGATGCCCGCGTCGAGTGGAAGAGCCTTCAGCGCGTCGTCACGACGATCCCGCAATCGGCGACCGTCTGGCCGGGGCACGACTACGGCGCGCGACCAAGCTCAACCCTGGCGCTCGAGCGCGCGATGAATCCGTTTCTGCGATGTGCGGACGTCGAGGCGTTTCTGCAGCTGAAGCGCGAGTGGCCGGACTACAAGAAGCGCCTGGGACTCAGATAGATCACAACTGTCTCACTGGCGGACTGTTCCGTTCGACATGATCGTGAATGCGAACCCCGGCTCGTCGCCGTTGCCGGGAGTGGTCGTGTTCTGCACCAGCCGGATGTCGTTGACGAAGATGTTGCGGGTGACCGCGCCGGTGGGATTCTCGTCGCACGCGTTCTGATCGTTCACCCGAAACGAGACGCGCGTCTCAACCGGCACGTCCATGAGCGCGATCTCATACCGATCGGGAGGAACCGGCAGCATGGGGATGGCGGCGAAGCCGCGCCAGCTCGGATGCGTGTGCGTTGGCCCGACGCCGGTGACGCACGTCTGTGCCGAGGGTGGGAGATTGGTTCGTCGCGCCGTGGCGCCCTGAAAAACAATGCGGACCGTGCCAGTCATGGCACCGGGTTGCGTCGCAGGGGAGGATCCCTGGTGGTGGGCCTCATCGCAGCCCGCAGCGGCCAACGCCAGAGGGACGGCGAGGGCCACGGCCGAATAAAAACGCATCAGTGAGTGCGAACGTGTCATGACGCTGTAAATCCCAAATCCCAGATCCCAAACCCCAAGGTTGGGCGTCGAGATTTCGGCTTTGGGATTTGGGCTTTGGGCTTTGGGATTTGAGATCAAGACTTTGCGCGCTTCCCTTCGGCGGCGACGAGCTTCGGCGGCCCGAGCCGCGAGATCTCGTATCCGTCTGGATGCGTCCGGTTGGGATTGTCCGTGAAGAAGTGCGCGGTCCGGCGCGGCGGCAGCCAGCGCACCGCCCGGCCGCGCAGCTTCAACGCCGACCGTAACAATGGACGCGTCAGCGGCAGCGGCTTCGGAAATCCAAACGACGAGATCATCGCCTCGTCCAGCATGGCGTAGATGCTGTAGCGGACGAGCGGCGTCACGATCCGCGGAAACCACGAGGCAAACAGGTCGCGGGTGGAGACGGCAATCCGGTGGTTCGTGTCGGCGAACCGGAACTGCCGGCGCTCGTAGTCGCGGCTCCACGCCTCGAACGC
>Ga0190265_10001324_pt1 | contig 16180 bp, 12 predicted proteins | sample Popmic124T_FD_133135 | JGI IMG/M metagenome (GOLD analysis project Ga0190265, IMG submission 133135) | Populus adjacent soil microbial communities from riparian zone of Indian Creek, Utah, USA - 124 T | ecosystem: Environmental > Terrestrial > Soil > Riparian zone | place: USA: Utah | collected...
GCCGCCTCGGCCGTGCCGTCGCGGCTGGCGTCGTCGACCACGATGATCTCGACGCCCTCGACATGGGAGCGGGCGAGGGAATCGAGGCAGCGGAGCGTCAGCTCGCGCGTGCCGTGGGTCGGGATGACGATCGAGAGCTTCGGTCGGGAGGCATGCTGCATTCAAGGGGAATTGTAGATGTCTGGCACAGGGTTTGCCTTCTATCCTGCCCATACAGGTTAAAAGAACGCGGGGCAGGAACGGCGGAAGCCGGAAAGTCAGGGAGAATCGCGGCTTTGGATAGGGAAGTGTGCATGAGATAATGGTCTCCCGACCAGCCATCTGCTGACAAAAAGTGTCCGGCCAGTGAGAAAGAAAATGTCCATGGGAGGTGTGATGCAGAATTTGTTCATGAAGGATCGCTCGTCGAGGTGGGGCATGCTGTCGATGCTGCTCGTGCTCACCTTGACGTCTGCGGCGGGCGCGGACCCGGCCGGCCGAAGACTGCCTGAGCTGCCTCGCGCGGCCGTCTCGGGTGAGCGGGTGACGGCACCGGACGGCATCAGCGGGGCCGAGTTGATCGCCTTCGACGGGGAGGTCGTCACTTCCCTCTTGAAGCTGAACTTCGGCGACTCCCTGGCGGCGACGGCCTGGCCGGTCGCCCCCGGCGAGCGCGTAGACGTCGAGCTGATGCGCTTCGACGTCTACGCGCCGGACGCCCGCATCGTGAAGATGGAAGGTGACCGGCAGGTCGACCTGCCGCGCTCGCGGCTCGCTTTCTTCCATGGGCGGGTGCCGGACGATCCGGGGACGCGGATCCTGGTCTCGATCGATCCGGAAACCGGGGTGTTCGAGGGGTTCGCTTCGAGCCCTGACGGCATCCAGGAGCTGCGCCCGTGGACCTCGGCCGGCAAGGGGCAGCACCTGGTCGCCCCCTCCCAGGCCTTCCAGCCGGCGGGAGCCGAGCCGCTGGGCTGGTCGTGCGGACGCGACGAGGTCGTGGCGAGAGACAAGGAGTCGGAGTGGCTCCCGGCACTCTCGGACGGCGGGAGCCGGCCGACGTTCACCAAGGCGATCACGACGATTCACACCGCCTCCCTCGCGGTCGACACCGACAACGAGCTGATGAGCCGCAAGTTCTCGAACAACACCACGACCGCGACCAACTATCTAGCCGCCCTGATCGCCTCGATGAACGTGATGTACGAGCGCGACCTTCGCGTGCGCCTGGTGCAGGGGTTCACCGTGCTGCGGGTCTCGACGACCGCCGACCCTTACGTCCAGCCTTGCGGCAGTCAGGTCTCCGACTGCTCGAACGGCGGCGGGGCGAGCGTCCCGCAGTTGAACGAATTCACGAATTACTGGGCCGGCGGCTGCGGCGGGGCCTGCACCGGAGTCAGCCGGGCCCTGGTCATGATGCTGTCCGGCAAGCAGTCCTCGACCAACTCGGCCTCGGGCATCGCCTGGATCGGCGGCCTGTGCAGCACGGGGACGGGCTACAGCTTCAGCCAGATCTTCCGGTCGCCCGGCAGCTCCGCCGCGAGCGACAGCAAGCTCGTCGGCCACGAGCTGGGACACAACTTCGGCTCCGACCACACGCACTGCTATTCGCCGCCGATCGACGTCTGCTTCGCCGGGGAATCGAACCGCGGGTGCCACGGTGGCGCCACGAGCTGCCCGGCGCCGGCGACCTACAACGGCGTGCCCAACGTGACAGGGACGGTCATGAGCTACTGCCACCTGACCGGCTGCGGCTCCCAGGAGGTCTTCCACACCCGCAGCGTCGAGTTGCTCGCGCCGATCATCGAGAGCAGGGTGGGGATCTGCGTCTTCCCGACCGCACTGTTCGTCAATGGCTTTGAAACCGGGAGTACCGCCCTATGGCAGTGATACGATATGCTCAGTGCCCTAAAGGAGAGCAAGGAATGAAGATTACGCGCCCCTGTCGCGCCGCCGCTCTGAGCCTGGCCCTGGGTCTGGCAGCCGCCTCCGGTGCCCTGGCCGGTACGCTGACCGTCCGCCCGGGTGTCCCCAACGTCGGCGGCCTGGCCCGCTACACGGGCAGCCACGGCCTGGAAGTCAACGTGGCGAGCCCGAACCGAAACCCCGCCTTCGTACAGACGAGCCACCCCACCAGCGAATCCCTCTACCGGGCCAGGTTCTACGTCAACCTCCTGAGCCTCTCGATGTCGAACGGCGACGAGTTCGAGCTGTTCTCGGCCTACGACGGTGCCGACCCGGTGCCGCCCGCAACCTCCGGCAACGCCCTGCTGCGCGCCGTGGTGCGCCACACGGCGAGCGAGAATTGGCTGAGCGTCTTCGTGCGCCTGGACAACGGCACGGAAGCCGAGATCCCGTCGACGATCGAGCTGGCCAACGGCTGGCGCGTAGTGGAGCTCAACTGGGTCAAGTCGACGGCCGCCGGGGCCAACAACGGCCGGCTGGACCTCTGGGTGGACGGCGTGGCGCGGACTGGCCTCTCCGGCCTCGACAACGACGTCGCCGCAATCAACTACGGGCGCTGGGGTGCGGTCGCCGGGGTGGACTCCGGGACCAGCGGCACCGTCAAGCTGGACGACTTCGCCTCGCAGCGCACCGGCTACATCGGCCTCCTCTCGGTCTTCTCCGACGTGCCGAGCTCGAGCCCTCTCTGGCCGTTCATCCAGGGCCTCTACGCGGCCGAGATCACCTCCGGCTGCAGCCCCGGCGTCTTCTGCCCGAACAACGTCGTCACCCGCGACCAGATGGCGGTCTTCCTGCTCGTCGCCAAGGAAGGCGCCGGCTACTCGCCGCCGGCCTGCACCACGCCGGTCTTCGCCGACGTGCCGTGCTCCAGCCCGTTCGCCCCCTGGGTCAACGAGCTCGCCGCGCGCGGCGTGACCAGCGGCTGCGGCGGCGGCAACTACTGCCCGGCCACCGCGGTGACCCGCGACCAGATGGCGGTCTTCCTGCTCGTCGCCCTGGAAGGGTCGAGCTATTCGCCGCCGGCCTGCACCACGCCGGTCTTCACCGACGTGCCCTGCTCCAGCGGCCTCGCCCGGTGGGTCAACGAGGTGGCGGCGCGCGGCATTACCAGCGGCTGCGGCGGAACGAGCTACTGCCCGGCGAACCCGGTGACGCGCGGCCAGATGGCAGTGTTCCTCACCACGGCGTTCGGGTTGCCGGTGCAGCGCTCCGGCCCGTAGCTCTCTTTCGACGGGAAGTACGAGGGGTTCGATCCAATCCCCTCCGCCAGGCGGCGGAGGGGATTTTTCTTTGGGACCGGCTTCTTTGGAACCGGCCTCAGGGCAGCGGCATCTCGAACGTGGTCGAGAGGAAAACCGCCATCTGGCCGCGGGTGACGGCGTTCGCGGGACAGTAGCTGGTGCCGCCGCAGCCGGCCGTCACGCCGCGGGCGGCCAGCTCGTTGACCCAGGGGGCGAGGCCGCTGGAGCAGGGCACGTCGGTGAAGGCCGGAGTGGTGCAGGCCGGCGGGGTGTAGCCGGGAGCCTCGCGAGTGGCGAGCAGGAAGACCGCCATCTGGTCGCGGGTCACCGGGCTCGCGGGACAGAAGTTGCCGTCGCCGCAGCCGCTGGTGATGCCGCGGGCGGCAAGCTCGTTGACCCAGGGAGCGAGCGGGCTGGAGCAGGGCACGTCGGTGAAGACCGGCGTGGTGCAGGCCGGCGGCGAGTAGGTGGAGCCCTCCTTGGCGATGAGCAGGAAGACCGCCATCTCGGCGCGGGTGATCGCGGTGTTCGGGCAGTAGCTGGTGCCGCCGCAGCCGCTCGAGATTCCCGCCCCGGCGATCGCCTCGACGAAGCGCCAGAGCGCGTTGGTGGGGAGCACGTCCGAGAAGGTGTGGGGGGCGAGCCAGCGTAGGGCGCTGCCGTTTAAGTCGGTGAAGTAGATCCGTCCATTCTCGCCTTCGCCGAAGCCGCTGATGCCGAAGGAGGTGTCCAACACATCGACCCGGCTCCACCCGCCGGTCCCTGACGGCACGCCGCGCCAGATGCGGCCGGTGCAGAAGTCGCCGAAGAAGTAGTTGCCAAACATCGAATGGCCCGGCAGGTTGCGGAAGACCGAGCCGCCGGTCACCGAGCACCCCAGGCCATGGTCATAGCTGAGGATGGGCTCGACGAAGGTCCGACCCGTGCAGTCGGCGTTGAAGATGGGCGGCTGGTTCACGTCGTCGTTCTGATCGTTGTAGCTGCTCGGCCCCTCGCGGCAATCCCAGCCGAAGTTCACGCCGCCGGGGGAGCCGGCCGCCCGGAAGTCGATCTCCTCCCAGGCGCCCTGGCCGACGTCGCCGATGAAGAGATCCCCGGTCTGCTGGTCGAAGCTGAAATGCCAGGGGTTGCGCAGGCCGTAGTGCCAGATGTCGTCGAGGCCCGGGATGGTGCCCACGAAGGGGTTGTCGGCCGGGATACCGTGGAACGGCGGGGTGGAGACGTTCTGGTCCACGTCCACCCGCAGGAGCTTGCCCAGGCGGGTGTTCAGGCTCTGACCGCTCTCGAAGGGATCACCGCCGTCGCCGCCGTCGCCCGTGCCGATGTAGAGGTAGCCGTCCGGCCCGAAGGCTAGGTGGCCCCCGTTGTGGTTGCCGTAGGTGCTGTGCTCGATGGTCATCAGGATGGACTCGGCCGTGTTGGCGACGTTCGGGTTGGTCGAGACCTGGTACCGGGCGATGACCAGGTCGCCGTCGCTCTTCCGGGTGTAGTAGACGAAGAACCGGCCGTTCGTCTCGTAGCTCGGATGGAAGGCCAAGCCGAGGAGCCCCCGCTCGCCGCCGCAGACGATCCGGTCGACGCCGGTCGTCCCCAGGTCGATGAACGGCGTCGCCAGGAGCGCCGAGCCTTGGAAGATCCTGATCTTGCCGCAGCGCTCGACGATGAACAGTCTGCCGGAGCCGTCGCTGGCGTTGGTGACTCCGATCGGGCTCGACAGGCCGCCCGTGATCGAAACCGTCGTGAACAGGGTGCCGGGCGCCGCGACGAGCGGAGCCGCCAGGAAGAGGGCCGCAACGACGAGGGAGAGTGGGGTGGTTGTCTTCATAGCTGAAAGTATATGCAAATGGCACACCGGATTAAGGGGAAAAGGCGAGCACACAAAAGGAGAAGGACACCAGGGACCGAGAAAGGTTCAGCCCGTGGTGTCCTTGGAGCCTCTGGGGCCTTGCGTTCGCTTCCCTACGGCAACGGCAGGCTGAACGTGACGCTCAGGAAGACTGCCATCTGCCCGCGGGTGACCGCCGCGGCGGGGCAGTAGTTGCCGCCCCCGCAGCCGCTGGTAACGCCGCGCACGGCCAGCTCGTTGACCCAGGGGGCCAGACCGCTGGAGCAGGGCACGTCGCCGAAGGCCGGGGTGGTGCAGGCCGGCGGGACGTAGCCGGCCGGCTCCTTGGTGGCGAGCAGGAAGACGGCCATCTGGTCGCGGGTGACCGGTGCATCGGGGCAGTATTTGCCACCGCCGCAGCCGCCGGTGATACCGCGGGCGGCCAGCTCGTTGATCCAGCGGGCGAGCGGATGGGTGCACGGGACGTCGGCGAACTGCGGCTCGACGCAGGCTGGCGGCTGGTAGGACGAGCTCTCCTTGGCGAGCAGGAGGAAGACCGCCATCTGGCCGCGGGTGATCGCGGTGTTGGGGCAGTAGCTGAAGCTGCCGCAGCCGCTGGTGATGCCCGCCATCGCGATCGCCTCGACGAAGCCCCAGAGGCCCGAGGTGGGCGGCACGTCGACGAAGGTCTGCTTCACCACGGTCACCACGAAGGGGTTCGAGAGGGCGGTGCCGTCGGCGTTGCTTACCTTGAGCTTGCCCTGGTAGGTGCCGAGCTCCGCGATCGACGGGATCCAGTCGACGGGGTTGCCCGTCAACACGGTGTCGACCCCGCCCCGGGTGAAGGTCCACTCGTAGGCGAGGGCCGGGCGGCCGGTCGCCTGCGCCTGGAAGGTCCCCTGGGGGAAGAACACCGGGAACAGGGGGCTGCCGACCAGCGTGGGAGCCGAGACGCTGACGATCTGGGGCTTGGGGTCCAGGACGACCACGTCCTTGACGATCGTGCTGCAGCCGGCGACGTTGCAGACCTGGAGAGTGACCTGCCTGACTCCGGGAGTTGCGAAGGTGACCGTGGGATTGGGGGCCGTCGAGGTGCTCGGGGAAGCAAAAGAAGCCCCTGCCATGAGCAGGAGACCCCAAACGGAGAGATACACCCTACCCAGAACCAGGGGGAACCAACCAAGCTGTGATTTCATCTGACCTATCCCCTATCGCAAAGAGCGTACCCGGATTCGAGAGCCCGGGGCTCCCGGCCAAACCTTTGAAAACAAAGAGGAAGCTCTTTCAGGGGGCGCATCGCGCGGCCAAATTCTGGTACCGCCGACCGACAAAAAGTGACAGACTGAACTTCCGAGCTTCTGCGGGAAGGTTAGCAGATAAAGCCAATCTTTGGGATTGACGATCAGGCTCGCGCCTGAACCGACTCGCGCAGACCGTCGGCGACCCGCCGGACCTCTTCCTGGCCCATGCGCAGGTGGAGGGGCAGCGAGATGATCCGCTCGCTGGCGCGGCGCGCCCGCGGCGCCGTGCCGTCGCCGTGGGCGTACATGCGGTAGAGGGTGTTGTCGCGGTAGTGCACCCCGGGATAGATGCCCAGTTGGTTCAGGTGCACGATCACGTCGTCGCGGCCGTCGATCAGGATCTGGTAGAGGTGGCGCGAGGGGATGCAGCCCGGGGTCATCGGCACCCGCTCGACCGCGGCGAGGCTCGAGAGCTCACCCTCGTACCAGGCGGCCAGCCGGCGGCGGTGGTCGTTGTCCTCCTCCAGGTACTTGATCGCCACCAGGCCGAGCGCGGCCATGATCGAGTTGCCGTGGTACTTGAAGCCGACGTGCTCGACGTCGTAGAGCCACTTGTAGGTGCCGCCCGAGAGGGTGCGGACGTAGGTGTCCTTGTTGATGCCGAGCCAGGTCCACTTCCTGACCTCCTCGTCGAGGGCGGCGTCGGCAAAACAGATCATCCCCGAGTCGGCGGTCGGCAGGTTCTTGACCGCCTGGAAGGAGAAGACGGTGACGTCGGCATCCGCGCCGGCGTGGCGGTCGTCCAGCCAGGTGCCGGCCATGTGGGCGGCGTCGAGCACCAGCTTCAGGCCGCGCTCGCGGCAGAGGTCGCGCACCGCGGCAAGGCGCCCCGGGTTGCCGCCCAGGCCCACGTAGCAGACGGCGCGGGTGCGCGGGGTGATGCGCTCGGCGATCGATTCGGGGTCCAGGCAGAGATGCTCGTCGACGTCGGCGAAGACCGGCTGCAGGTCCTCGTAGAGGATGGCGTGGTTGGTGGAAACGAAGGTGAGAGGCGTCGAGATCACCTCGTCGCCCGCCTGCCAGCCTCCCTGCTCCTTGAGCAGTCGGAAGGCGAGGTGCAGGCCGTTGCTGGCCGAGCCCAGGAAGTGGGCGTGGGGGAGGCCGCTGTACGCCTTCCAGGCCTCCTCGAAGGCCACGGTCTTGAACCCAAGACCGGTCCAGCCCTTTTCCAGGCATTCACGGATCTCGGCGAGCGACTCCTCGACGCGGAAGGTGGGCACGAAGAGATGGATCGGTTCCATGGGCCCGGGATCTTAAACCATCCGTGCCCTCGTGGCTTCGCCACTCGGGCCCTCACCCTCGGTCCCTCTCCCGGAGGGAGAGGGAGGGCGTGCTCCGAGGCCGCATCGCAGAATGGAAAGGGTCGAAGGGGAAAAAGGCTCCGGCTTCAGGCAATGCCGCCCGCAGGAGTCATCCCTCTCCCACCGGGAGAGGGACCGAGGGTGAGGTGATTCGGAGGGCAAGAGGCGAAAGCGGGGGAGTTACGGCGGCACAGGCAGCCCGAACGCGGCCGACAGGAAGACTGCCATCTGTGCCCGGTTCACCACGTCGTTGGGGCAGTAGTTGCCGCCGCCGCAGCCGGCGGTGACGCCGCGCGCCACGAGCTCGTTGATCCAGGGAGCGAAAGAGCTGGAGCAGGGCATGTCGGCGAAACGGGGAGTGGTGCAGGCGGGTGGGCGGTAGCCGCTCCCCTCCTTGGTGGCGAGCAGGAAGACGGCCATCTGGCTGCGGGTGACCGCGGCGCCCGGGCAGTAGTTGCTGCCGCCGCAGCCGGCGGTGACGCCGCGCGCCACGAGCTCGTTGATCCAGGGGGCGAAGGAGTTGGAGCAGGGGACGTCGGCGAAGCGCGGGGTGGTGCAGGGGGGCGGCGTGTAGGAGCCTCCCTCCTTGGCCTTGAGCAGGAAGACCGCCATCTGGTCGCGGGTGATGGTGTTGCCGGGGCAGTAGCTGCCGCTCGGGCAACCCACGGCGGAGACGCCGGCGTTCTCGATCGCCTCGATGAAGCGCCAGGCCCAGTAGTTGTACGGCACGTCCAGGAAGGTGTGGTAGGCGTAGGAGGCGCAGACCTTGTCGGTCACCGCGATGGCGGCGCCCCGGCCGTCCCGCTTGAGCGCGGCGGACATCGTGGCGTCCCGGGGATTGGGCGGCGTGTGGTGGTTGAAGCCCTGGGCGTGGCCGAGCTCGTGGGTCAACATCTCCTTGAAGTTGACGTCGCCGATGCACTGCGCGTCGTTGTTGACCACCGCGAAGGCCGACGTGGCCCGGTGCCAGGGCTCGCCGTCGTAGCTCTGGGTCGCGAGGTCGTAGAACGCGCCGCCGAACGCCAGGACCCCCACGCAGCCGACGAGGTCGGCGATGTCGCTACAGGGATCGTTGAAGAGCACGGCCCCCTGCTGGAAGTCGAAGTTGCCCGAACAGCTCACCGAACGCGGCTGCGTGCCGCCATAGCTGAAGCGGATCGCGGAATCCGAATGGTTCGTCCAGGCCGCCATCGCCTGCTGGACCGCGCTGACGCCGCCGTCCGCAATTCCGGTCTGTCCCGGCGTGGTGGCGAAGACAGCCGCGCTCTGGCCGCCGGTCTCGTAGCCAAACCAGCGGAAGGGCAGGTTGTCCCCGGGATGGGTCATGAAGGCGCAGGCCGCAGGCTTGTTGTGGAGCTTCTCGGTGGGCACGCCGAGCGGCTCGGCGGCCGCGACCCGCTGCCGGTCCCAGACGGCCGCCCCGCGTGCGACCTCCTTCAAGTGGCCGAGCAGGGCTCCCTTGCGGTAGAGGCCGATCGGCTCGACCGCGGCCTTGTCCCGCGTCTGCACCTCGATGCGCCCCGCCTCGGAGAGGGGGCGCAGCAGGTCGCTCCCGTCGACTTCCTCGAGCAGGCCGTAGGCCATCATCTTCGAGCGCCAGCGGCCGCCGGACGCGCGGTCCAGGAAGAGCAGGTAGCGGTGCCCCGGCTCGAAGACGGGCGTGCCGGCCACCGCCGCTCCCACCGAGCCCAGGCTGCCGCCCGGCTCGCGCACCTCGAAGACCGTTCCGGTCTTCGCCCCGGCGACCGCTTCCAGGAGATGAAAGCGGGTCACCGTCTGCGGGATCGTCTCCCCCTCTTCGACCCAGGACTCCACGGCCTGTGCAAACGTTACCGATGCGCTGATCCTGGCCAGATCTCCCAGATCCGCAGGCGGTATCACCGTGGTCGCCGCGCTGGCAACGGGGAGAGTAAAAAGGAATAAAACGAGAGTGGCGCGCTTGTACATAGGAGTTCTCCGAAGCAAGGTAGAGCGCTGTTTTACCTGCTGCAACAACGGAGCCTGCACAACCAATATTCCGACTTGCGAGCGACGTGCCATCCGGCACGTCTTTTGCTTTGAAGGCTGATCGTGTTGCTCTGCTGTCTGTAAGGCCGGTCGATCGATCGAGTCCGGCCTTCCTGCACTCTCGAAAGGTTTACATCAAAGGAGCTCCCCGCATGCGCCACGCCCCTCGAACTCTCCTGGCAGGTTTATTTTTCTTTTCGATCGCGGCGGCCCCTAGCCTGGCATCGACCATCGCTCCGCCCTACAACCTGGGGGAGATGGCCCGCATCAGCCGGCTGGTGGTGCTGGCCGAAGCCCAGGGCTCGCGCGCCGAGCTCCGGGGCGACATTCCTCACACGATCACCCGGTTCAAGGTGATCCGGACCGTGGCGGGGGAGAGCTTCCGGACCAGCATCGACGTCGAGACCAAGGGGGGTGTCGTCGGCGCCGTGGGCTACGAGGTGCCGGGCAACCCGGTTTTCGCCGAGGCTGGGCGTTACCTCCTCTTCCTCGACCCGATGCCCAGCGGCGCCTGGCGCCCCAAGATGGCGTCCTACGGCATCCTTCGCGAGGACGAGAAGACCGGCCTGCTGCATCCGATCGCCCAGGCGGGTGCTCTCGACCTGGTGCCGCGCGGCGGCGTCGAGCCCATCGAGGTCTACAGCAAGGCGGCCCTCCTGCCGCACCTCGCCTCGGTGGCGGGCGGCGCCCCGTGGCACCGTGACGCGGTCGCGGTTTCGGTGCCGGCCACGAAATCCGGGACAGTCGAGGGCCCGCGCCACCACACGGCCCCGGCGGCCTGCCAGTTCCTGACCTCGGGAGACGGCTTCCCCATGCGCTGGTTCGGCTTCGAGACCGGTGGATCGATCAACGTCTGGCACACCACTCCGGGCCAGGTGGGCATAGCCGACGGCGCTGTCGCCGCGGTCCAGGAAGGCACCGCGGCGTGGACCAACCACAACGCGTCGGCGATCAGGATGCTCTACGCGGGATCGAAGCCCAGCGGCCACGACTGCACGGACACCATTGCCGACGTCAACGGCGAGGTGACCTTCAACGATCCCTGCAACCAGCTCCCCGATCTGGGGGCCTGCGGCGGCACGCTACCTCCCGGCTGGACGAGCCCGACCTGCTGCGGTCGGGTGGCCGAGTTCGGCTACTTCTTCAACGCGACCTCGACCCTCCCCTTCGACGGGGAGACCTGGCGCCAGCTCACCGGCCACACGGTGGTGGTCAACGACGGCGCACAGTGCCTTGGCGAGACCGATTTCAAGGAGATGCTCACCCACTACCTGGGCCACGGGCTGGGGTTCGAGCACCATACGGACCCGGACGCCACGATGTACGTCAACCTGGCCGTCCACCCGCCGCGCGGCGCCGCGCTCGCGGCGACCGACAAGGTTTGCGCCTCCTACGCTTACCACTCCTTCATCGACGTGCCCTACAACTACTTCGCCTGGAAGTTCATCGAGGCGGTCAAGAACGCGGGCGTGACCAGCGGCTGCGGCGGCGGCAGCTACTGCCCGGACAACGTCGTCACGCGCAACCAGATGGCAGTGTTCCTGCTGGTCGCGAAGGAGGGTTCCAGCTACGTGCCGCCCCCCTGCACCACGCCCACCTTCTCGGACGTCCCCTGCTCCAACCCCTTCGCCCCCTGGGTCGAAGAGCTGGTGCGGCGCGGGGTGACGGCGGGCTGCGGCGGCACCAGCTACTGCCCCGGCAACGAGGTGACCCGAAACCAGATGGCGGTCTTCCTGATCAAGACCCTGGAGGGGACCTCCTACGCGCCGCCGCCCTGCACCACGCAGACCTTCGGCGACGTTCCCTGCTCCAGCCCCTTCGCCCCCTGGGTGCAGGAGATGGTCGACCGCGGGCTCACGGCGGGCTGCGGCGGCGGCAACTTCTGCCCTAACACACCGGTTACCCGGGCGCAGATGGCGGTCTTCCTGACCACCAACTTCAGCCTGCCGCTGCCGTGACGGGGGGAGCCTCTCATTCGACCCGAATGGCGGTTGTTGATCGATCTTTGCCTCGAGACTCACGAACCTGAGTCGCTGCGCGGCGTGGACCTGGCGCTCCTGGCCGGCCTCGCCGCGCGGCTCAACGTCGAGTCGTACGTCCTCGAAGGGCTGGGCCCTGGCCAGCGGCGGCTCGACCGCGAAGCCGCGACCTGGCTCGCCGCCCTGAGGCAGCGGGTCTTCGCGGTGGCGGTCGACAACATGCGCCGCGACGAGGAGGTGCGCGGGGCGCTGGCCCGGCTGGACGAGGCGGGGATCGCGTTCATCCTGCTCAAGGGATCGGCTCTCCGCGCCGAGCGCCAGGGCCTCGCCGGCCGTTTCCAGTGCGACGTGGACGTGCTGGTGCGGCGCGCGGACCTCGAGCGCGCCGAGGCTCTCCTCTTGGAGATGGGCTTTCTTCTGGACGAGTCTTTCCTGAGCCGCGACCGGCTCCTCAGCGAACACTTTCACCTTGGGCTCCAGAGGCGGGGCGCGACGATCGAGCTGCACTGGGACGTCGACTCCCTCCCTTCGCCCGCCGGCTTCGTCGAGCGCCTGTGGGAGAGGAGCCGCGAGGTCGAGATCGACGGCAGGCCGTGCCGCGTGCTCTCCCCCGAGCACCAGCTCCTCTTCGGCTGCCTCCACCTCTCCCGCCACGCCTTCCTGGGAGGCCTGCGCTGGTTGGCCGACCTGCGCCTGCTGCTGCCCGTCCCCGATGACGTCTGCGACCGGTTCGTGGAGGAGGCGCGGGCCTGGCCGCGGCGCGCCGTCTACTCCCCGCTCTGGCTGCTCGCCCTCCACCGCGTACCGGGCAGCGAAAAGCTACCCGAAGGCCTGGAAGCCGGAGCCGCCGAGCGCCCCATCCTCCGGCGCCTGCTGACGGCCCTCCTGGTGGCCGAGCCCTGGCTGGGCCTGCCGGCCTGGAGGGAGGAGAAGGCGCTCTGCGCCTGGCTCTATTCGGAGCGCCCGCTTTTGGGCCTCCTGGGCGAGGTCTGGAGCGAAGGCCTGCTAAGGAAAGTACGGTCTCAAGAAGAGCCCAGCAGCTCCAGCGCCCTGGCCCCCGCCCCCTCGGGAGTCCCCGAGCGCAGGCGGTAGGCGCTGCAGCCCGCCGCCAGGCGGACCATGTCTTCCAGCACACGGTCGAGCTCGAACCCGGGCGGCTTGATCACCGCGCGCAGCAGGTGGTGGGCCGCCTCGGACTGGCCGAGGGGCGAGAGCTCGCCTTCCGGCTGGGGGCCGCGCTCGATGACGAGCAGGTGGGTAATCGGAGGGAGCGGCGGCGGGAGAGCGCTGCCGGCCGGTTCGGGGAAGGGGTAATAGTCGACCGGATAGGAAGGCGGCCGCGGCGGGATGCCGGCGAGGAGTCGGGGGGAGTACTCGGCGTCCATGTGGAGCGCGCGGGGGAAGCGCTCGGGGGCGAGCGAGCCGTGCGCGATGGGGCAGAGGTCGTCCGTCACCAGGCGGTTGCCGTGCGCCCAGAGCCAGAGGGTGAGGCTGGTCTTGCCGGCTCCGGACTCGCCGAGGATCATGCAGGTGCCCCGCGGGCCCTCGACCGCCCCGGCGTGGAGGACGTGGTGGCCCTTGGCGCGCGAAATGGCCTCGTTGACGAGCCGGTACTCGATCAGCGAGCTGACCGGCGCCCCGGTGTTGCCGGGGAGGTCTGCGAACCGCAATTCGAGGTCCGGCCGAGCGCCCGGAGCGGGCCGGGCGAAGCCCTGGAGCAGGGCGGAGAGGTCGGCCTCGGCTTCAGCAGGTATATCAAGACAACGAAAGTGCGTACCGAGGATGATCCAATCCGTTTTTTCTAGCTCCATTGCACGAATTGCCTGGATTCGAGGTCGACCAGGAAATCAGCCAGGAGGCTCTCCCCGATGTCCTGGTCTGAAAACACCTGGCGCATCTCTTGCAAAACAATGAAAAGCGTATGCTGACCATCGGCGAAACTGCAAAGCAAGGCGGCCGTGTGATTGAGGCTGAGGCTCTGATCGAGCTCCTTGGAATACAGCACCGCGCTACCGTCTCCCAACGGCTCGAGCTTGACGCCCGGTGCCAGGGAGAAGGTCGACTCGGGGCCGGGACGCGCGTTCCGGTCGGGATGGGCTTGGGGAGTTTGCAAGGTGCAGATCCTTGTCTCGGTTTCAATGAAAAGGGTTTTGCGTTCGCCGAATCAGCGTCGCGTCGACCGTGCAGCGGACTATAAGGCTGCAAATCACCAGGGTCAAGAAGTTCAACAGGAGGTAACACAATGGGGAACCACAGCTCGCTGACAGATCGTAGAGTCTTCCTCAAGAGGACTATCCAGGGTGCGGGGCTCGCTTTCGCGGCACCCACCATCCTCTCGTCCTTGGGTTCCAGTGCGCTGCACGCCCAGGCCAGCGGCCCGGCGGGGGTTGCCGGCAGCCCGTACGGCACCGGCGACGGCAGGTCTCTGCAGTAAGGTCTCGGGAGGGGTGGCGTCGGCTGGATGCTTCCACGGTGCCCCCTGTCCTTTCTCTCTCTTTCGCCCGAGTTAAACAGTCGGCGGTTTGCAGCCCCGACGCACGGTCTTGAGATCCCTTCGCCTCTCACCCTCTGAGAGGCTTTTTCGACTCGCCGGCACACTCCCGACACCCCTTTGAGCACGCGGCGACTGGACGGTCCGGTCCCGGGGACGGTATAGTGCGCGCGCAACTGCCGACCTCGCAGACACCAGCGCACTCGCCAGCGACATGGAGAAAACCCCCTCGAAGATCCTCGCCGTCTACGGAACCCGTCCGGAGGCGATCAAGATGGCTCCGGTCATCGAGGCCCTGCGGCGCCGTCCCGACGTCTTCGAGGTGACCGTCTGCACCACCGGCCAGCACCGCGAGATGCTCGACCAGGTGCAGCGGCTCCTGGGCCTGGTACCCGATCTCGACCTGCGGCTGATGCGCCCCGACCAGACGTTGAACGGCCTCGCCTCGGCGACGCTCGCCGCGATGGACGAGGTGCTCGCCGCCCGCGCTTTCGACTGGCTCCTGGTGCAGGGGGATACCACGACCGCCATGGCCACCGCCCTCGCCGCCTTCCACCGCGGCGTGCGCGTGGGGCACGTCGAGGCGGGGCTGCGCACCGGCGACCTCGCGCGGCCGTTCCCGGAGGAGGCCAACCGGCGGATCGTCGACGTGATGGCCGCCGCCCTCTTCGCTCCCACCGAGCGGGCCGGGCGGATCCTCCTCGATGAGGGGAGCGCGGCCGAGCGGGTCCACGTGGTGGGCAACACGGTGATCGACGCGCTCCGCACCATCTCCAGAGATCTCCAGGAGACCCAGGAGCCTGAGGTTCTGATCACCGTCCACCGGCGCGAGAGCTTCGGCGCGCCTCTGCTCGCGATCTTCGCGGCGTTGCGGCGGCTCGCCGAGGGCTTCCCCGGGGTGCGCTTCATCTACCCCGTGCACAAAAACCCCAACGTCTCCGGCCCGGCCCGCGAGCGCCTCGGCGGCCTGCCGAACCTGGAGCTTCACGAGCCGTTCGACTACCGCGAGCTGGTGCGCCGGCTGATGCGCTGCCGCTTCGCCCTCACCGACAGCGGCGGCATCCAGGAGGAGGCCCCGACCTTCGGCAAGCCGGTGCTGGTGCTGCGCGAGACGACCGAGCGGCCCGAGGGGGTGGACGCCGGGGTGGCCCGCCTGGTGGGCACGGACCCCGAGCGCATCTTCGCCGAGGCGGCCCGCCTCCTCACCTCCGAGGCGGCCTACCTGGAGATGGCCCGGTCGGTCAATCCCTATGGGGACGGCCACGCCGCCGAACGGATCGCCGCCATCCTCGCCGGCGAGTCCTGGACTCCCTTCGTTTCCAACGGACCGGCAGAGTGAGCCACCCGCCGCGGACCGTCCTCGTCGGCGGCTACTACGGCCACGGCAACGCGGGGGACGAGGCCATCCTCGCCGCCCTGCTGGCCGACCTGCGCGCGCTCCGCCCCGATTTCTCCTTCATCGTCGCCTCCGGCAACCCGGAGCGCACGGCGGCCGAGCACGGCACCCGGGCCGTCTCCTCGACGGACATTGCGGCCCTGGCCGCGGCGGCCGCCGAGAGCAGCCTCGTGATCCTGGGCGGCGGCGGCCTCTTCCAGGACTACTGGGAGGTGGACGCCGCCACCTTCCTCACCCCCCGGCACGGCGGCATCCTCGCCTACCTGGCCCTCCCCACGCTCGCCGCCCTCGCCGGCCGGCCGGCCATGATCTACGCCGTGGGGGTGGGCCCGCTCCGCACCGAGGAGGGCCGCCGGCAGACCCGCGCCGCCTTCGAGCTCTGCCAGGCGGCCACCGTGCGCGACCCCGAGTCGCTGGCACTCGTTTCCGAGCTTGGGATCGCCGGCGCCGAGCTGGTGGCGGACCCGGCCTTCGGCCTGGCCCCGGCGGGGGAGGAGGAGGTGGACGCCCTGCTCGCCTCGCTCGGGGTGACGGCGGGGGAGCCCCTGGTGGGGGTCTCGCTTCGCCATTGGGACTTCGGCGCCGACCCCGAGGTGTGGGAGCCCGAGGTGGCGCGGGCGCTCGACCTCCACCTCGAAGCGGCCCCGGGCCGGCTCCTGCTGCTCCCGTTCCAGAGCGAGGGCACTGATACCAGC
>Ga0190265_10001325_pt1 | contig 16174 bp, 17 predicted proteins | sample Popmic124T_FD_133135 | JGI IMG/M metagenome (GOLD analysis project Ga0190265, IMG submission 133135) | Populus adjacent soil microbial communities from riparian zone of Indian Creek, Utah, USA - 124 T | ecosystem: Environmental > Terrestrial > Soil > Riparian zone | place: USA: Utah | collected...
CGCGGCGCTCACCGCCACCGAGGACACCGAGGAGCTGACCGGCGAGCTGCAGCGCGAGCAGGTGGAGACCGGCACCCGACCCTGCCACAACCTCGCCGAACTCGGCCGCGAGCTGGACCGGACGCGGCAGCGGGCCCGGGCCGCGGCGCAGGCGGTGGGCGCCGAGCTCGCCCCGCTGGCCACCTCGCCGCTGCCCGCCGAGCCGACGGTCGCCCCCGGCGGCCGGTACCGGCGGATGGTCGAGCGGTTCGGACTGACGGCGAGCGAGCAGCTCACCTGCGGCTGCCACGTGCACGTCGCGATCACCTCGGCCGAGGAGGGTGTGGCCGCGCTCGATCGGATGCGCCCGTGGCTCGCGCCACTGCTGGCCCTGTCCGCCAACTCGCCGTTCTTCAACGGTGCCGACTCCGGCTACGCCGGCTACCGCAGCCAGGTGTGGGGCCGGTGGCCGTCAACCGGGCCGACCGAGCTGTTCGGCAGCCCGGCCGGCTACGACCGGGCCGTCCGCACCATGCTCGACACCGACACCGTGCTGGACGAGGGGATGCTCTACTTCGACGCCCGGCTCTCGCGGCACCACCCGACGGTGGAGATCCGGGTGGCCGACGTGTGCCGGGAGACCGACGACGCCGTCCTGATCGCGGCGCTGGCCCGGGCGCTGGTCGACGTGGGCGTGCAGGAGTGGCGGGCGGGGCGGGCTCCCGACCCGGTCCGGACCGAGGTGTTGCGGCTGGCCGGATGGCAGGCGGCCAAGTCGGGGCTGGACGGCGTGTTGCTCGACCCGGCCGGCTGGCGGCCGGCCCCGGCCGCGCGAGTGCTGGGCCGGCTGGTCGACCACGTGGCGCCCGCGTTGGCTGACCACGGAGACCTGGACCTGGTCCGCGACGAGCTGGCGCGGTTGCTGGCCCGCGGCAACGGCGCCGTCCGGCAGCGTGCGGTGTTCCGGGCCACCGGAGAGCTGCGGTCCGTGGTGCTCGACGCCCTCGCCGGCTAGATCGGCGGATCGCGATCGGCGCGGGTCGCGGATGCGACAACCGGACCGACCCGGACAGAGCGAACAGCTCCGACAAACGTCGGGAATGACCCGGAATCTATCGGGGTACAGGGCCCCAATGACCGCGACCGTCGTCGTCCTCGCTCCCTCCCCGCTGCTCACGGTGACCATCGAGGAACGCGCGGGCGAACCCGATATCCACGTGCACGCCGGCGGCCAGGGCGTCTGGCAGGCCCGGATGCTGAGCTCGCTCGGGGTGCGGGTGGTGCTGTGCGCCGGGCTCGGCGGCGAGGCGGGCGACGTGCTGGAGCACCTGCTGCCCATCGAGGGCGTGACGCTGCGGTCGGTCCGGACCAGCGGGCGCAACGGCGGCTACGTGCACGACCGGCGCAACGGCGAGCGCTCGGTGATCGCCGAGGCGCCGGGCGGCTCGCTGGACCGCCACGAGCACGACGAGCTCTACGAGCTGGCGCTCACCGAAGGGTTGGAGCACGGCTTCGCGCTGCTCTCCGGTCCGCACGACGACCGCATCGTGCCGGCCGCGCTGTACCGGCGGCTGACCGCGGATCTGCAGGCCAACGGCTGCTCGGTGGCGATCGACCTGTCCGGGGACCGGCTCGCCGCCGCGCTGGAGGGCAAGCCGGCCCTGGTCAAGGTCAGCCACGAGGAGCTGATCGCGGACGGGCGCGCCGCGGACGACTCACCCGCCGCGCTGGTGACGGCCATGCGCTCGCTGCGGGCCGACGGCGCCGGCCTGATCGTGGTGTCCCGCGCCGGTGACCCGGCGTTGGCCCTCGTCGAGGACGACATCGTGGCGATTCAGGTGCCGACGCTGGAACCGAGTGAGCCCAAGGGCGCGGGCGACTCGATGACCGCCGGCATGGTCGCCACGCTGGCGCGCGGCGACTCCCCGCTGGCGGCGTTGCGGACCGGGGCGGCCGCCGGGGCGCTGAACGTGGTGCGCAGCGGCCTGGGCACCGGCAACGCCGAGGCGGTGGCCGCGATCGCCGACCGGATCGAGCTGGTGGCGTGCGACGACCAGGGCGCCCCCCGGTCCTGAGCGGCCGGGGCTCAGCTCGGGTCGTCCAGCCGCATGCCGACCTTCATCGTGACCTGGTAGTGGCTGATCGCGCCGTCGCTGATCGATCCCCGCACCGAGACCAGCTCGAACCAGTCCAGGTTGCGCAGCGTCTGCGACGCCCGGGCGATTCCGTTGTCGGCTGACGCCGCCCGTGAGTGCTGCGCCGTGCTAGAACACGGCGCAGCACTCACGACGTGAGACCTGGTTGACGCCCTCCGGAGAGGTGCCCACGATCTGGTTGATCACGTAGGTGTGGTCGGCCACGGTGACTCCTCCGTCGGGTGTGAGGCTTGGAGCGGGAGTTCGATCCTGTCGTGACCTGTGTCCGCCCGCCACCTGTTCGTGACGGTGGCAGCGGTGGCGGCATCACTGGAGTTCACCGCGGCGAGATGTTGCTGCTCCCTCGCGAGACCGCACGACATCAACTGCCATCTCATCGTCCACGAACGGGGCCGCTTGATCGTGACCGGTGGCGCCGGGCCCGCCGGCGAGTCATACTCGCACAAATGTTCGACAGCGTTGAGGATGCGGTGCAGGCCTTCCGGGATGCCGCCGCCGCCCACCACGGAGCCCGCGACCGGGGCGACACCACCGGCATGGACGCCGCCGCCGAACACATCCGGGGCATCGTGGAGTTCCTGCACGCCGGTCGACATGCGCACCTGGTCTTCCCGCTCACCATGGAGTGGGCCACCGCCGGCCGCGACGACGCCGAACACGCCAACTACCGGGCCCAGGTCGCCGCGCTGCTGGCCGCGGAAGCCCCGAGCTGAACGGGTCCCGTCATGTCGGCTCGGGGAGATCGACGGTGTCGGGGTCACGGTCGGGGCGCAGCCCGCGCCAGGAGGGGTGGCGGAAGCTGCCGTCACGGGTGAACGCCCGGTACTCGATCTCCCCGACCAGCTGCGGCTCGACCCAGTGCACCGGCCCCCGGCCGGGTGGGCGCCCGGGCCAGACCCGGGTCCGCACCACCTCGCGACGGAATGGTGGCGTGGGTTGTTCGAGCGGGCGGAGCAGCTCGAGCAGCCGCATGCGGGCCGCGTCGCTGAACCCGGTGCCCACGTCCCCGACGTACACGAGTTCACCGGCGGTGTCGTGGGCGGCCAGCAGCAACGAACCCAACCCACCCCGCCGACCCCCGCTGCCGGGGCTCCAGCCGGCGATGATCACCTCGGTCGTGCGCCGGATCGGAGTCTTGATCCAGCTGCGGGACCGCCGCCCCGGCTGGTAGCCGGAGCCGATCCGCTTGGCCACCACTCCTTCCAGGCCCTGCTGCTGGGCCGCGGCCAGCACGACCGGGCCGGGGGTGTCGGTGAAGTTGGCCGGCACCACCACCCCGGCGTCCGGCAACCCCAGCTCGACCAGCCGGGCCCGACGCTCCGCGTAGGGCGCCGCGAGCAGCGGCCGGCCGTCGAGGCGCAGCAGGTCGAACACGACGTAGCGCACCGGGACCTGCTCGATCAGGGCCGCGGACGGTGAGCCGAGATGCATCCGCTGCTGGAGGCGCTCGAAATCGGGCCGGCCCCGCTCATCCAGGGCGACCAGCTCCCCGTCGACGACCAGTGCGTCCGCACCACTACCGCCGGGCAGCTGCAGGCCGCCGACCTCGGGGTAGGAGGCGGAGACGTCCCGATCGTTGCGGCTGAACAGCCGCAACCCGCGTGGACCGGCGTAGCCGATGGCCCGCACCCCGTCGAACTTGATCTCGAACGCCCACCCCTCCGAACCGGTCGGCACCGGACCAGGGGTGGCCAGCATCGGGGCGATCAGGCCGGGGGCGTCCCGACGGGAGTCCCCGGTTCGGTCGGTCACCGGTCCATTCTCGACGCCGGCAGGCCCGGCCGGCCCGTGACCAACAATGATCACCCGACCGGGCGGCAGCGCTGTGCGTCGGTGCCGCCAGATCAGCGGGTCATCGTCCGAACGGCGTCGACCACCTCGATGATCGCCGCACTGGTGGCCTGCGCGTCAGCGGCCTCGTCCACGACCGAGCTGTGGGTCGCCCCGCTGAGCACGTGGTGGCGGCTGTTCGACGACAGCGCGGCGAGTTCGTTCTGCAGGGCGAGCCAGGCGGGGTCCGACTTCCCGGCGCTGACCACGGCCAGCGGCATGTCACCCAGATCACCGACAGCGCCCACCTGAGCGGTGTTGTTCGGAGTGGCCCGGAACTCCTCGGCCGTCGCGGTCACGTGCTGGGTCGAGCCGGCCCAGGCGGCGACCTGGTCGCGCTGCTCGGACGGCAGGCCCGACGGCGGCGGGCTGAGGTCGAACAGCCGTACCACGCCGGACCAGGTCAACGCCGGGGCGATCGCGAAGAGCCGGCGGGTCCGCTCATAGATCTGCTCCCCGTTCGGCAGCCGGGCGAACTGCTGCGGGTGCGAGGACTCGACCAGCACCACCCCAGCCACCTCTGCCGGGTACCGGTCGGCATACAGCTGCGCGTACAAGCCGCCCAGCGAGTGGCCGACCAGCACGTACGGGCCCGGAACCGCGGCGTTGGCGAGCAGGGCGTGCAGCTCGCCCGTGGTCTGTCGGGCGTCGCGGGGCTCCGGGCCGGGCTCGCTCCACCCGAGCCCGGCGCGGTCGTACGCGCACACCCGCGTGGTCTCCGCGACCTTCTGCTGCACCCACGCCCAGTGCGCCGACGTGCTGCCCAGCGCAGCGTCCAGCACCACCGTCGGGCTGCCGTGACCCGCACACGCGATGTGCAGTCGGTGGCCACCCACATCGATCAACGCGCCCGGTGCCGGGTGTGCGCGCTGCCCGCGCCACGTGGCCACGCTCTGGTAGACCGCGCCGCTCACGGCCAGCAGCGCCACCAGGACCACCGCCCCCAGCAGCGTCTTCCCGGAGCGCCGCACGATCGTCCTCATGGTGCTCGACCGGGACACCGGGCGGCCGGACTCCGACGAACCAGGGGAGGTCATGGCCGGCCGCGCGGGGCTGCCGTGAGATGCGGATCGGTGATGACAGCTGGATCGGATTGCATAGTTGTCGTTCCTCCGAGAGACGTGGTCGACTTCTGGAACGACACCCGCAGACGCCGAGCGATCAGTTGCCCGTCCGGGGCCGCCCACGCCGGCGGGCCGGGCGCGCGTCGCCCGGCAGCCGGCCCGCCGCGCGCAGCGCCTCGCGCAGCAGGTAGTCGATCTGGGCGTTGGTGCTGCGCAGCTCGTCGGCCGCCCATCGTGCCAGCGCGTCGTGGACCTGCGGATCGAGCCGCAACAGGAAGCTCTTGCGGTCGGGCACTTCAGTGGTAGAGCGAGCCCGCGTTGACCACCGGCTGCGTGGCCCGGTCACCGCAGAGCACCACGAGCAAGTTACTCACCATCGCGGCCTTGCGCTCCTCGTCGAGCTCGACGATGTCCTTCTCGGCCAGCCGCGCCAGCGCCATCTCGACCATCCCCACCGCACCCTCGACGATCCGCTCGCGCGCCGACACCACCGCCCCCGCCTGCTGGCGCTGCAGCATCGCCCCGGCCACCTCGGGCGCGTAGGCGAGGTGCGCCAGCCGGGACTCGATGATCCGCACCCCCGCCGACTCGACGCGCACCGCGACCTCGGCCGAGAGCTGTTCGGTGATCTCGTCGGCGTTCTCCCGGAGGGACAGTCCCGGCTCCCCCTGGTTGTCGTACGGATAGCTGGTGGCGATGTGCCGGATGGCCGTGGCGGTCTGCGTGTGGACGAACTCGACGAACGAGTCGACCTCGAACCGGGCCTGCGCGGTGTCCTCCACCCTCCACACGACCACCGCCGCGATGTCGATCGGGCTGCCGTCACGCTCGTTGACCTTCAGGACGTCGCTCTCGTGATTGCGGATGCGGGTGGAGATGCTCTTGCGGGTGCTGAACGGGTTCACCCAGCGCAGGCCCGGCGTGCGCACCGTTCCGGTGTAGCGGCCGAAGAACTGCAGCACCTGCGCCTCGCCGGGGGCCACCACGATCAGGCCGACGAGCACGATCAGTCCTGCCAGGCCGCCGACGATCGCCACCAGGACGCCCACCGCCGTCGCGCCGTCGAGGGCGAGCGCGATGCCCCCGCCGACGCAGCCGATCAGGAGCACGAGCCCCACGGCCAGGGGCAGGAAACCGCTCCGGTTGTTGCCCGGGTGCTCGCGGACTGCGGGGTCCGGCATCCGCGCGCGGGCCGCTTCGAGGTCGGGGAGTTCGGTCGTGACGGTCATGTGGGGGACTCCGTCCGTTCTCGTGACCGCCGGTCACGGCCGCTAGCTGGATGATATCACTTTTTCGACATGCGCCCGGTCACCGGCCCTCCGCGGCCCGGTTTGGGTTCGGTGCCGCCGGGCACCCGTCGGCACGACTGCGTAGAGAGGAGTCCGTCGTGGCCGACACCGACGCCGTGCCCGAGGGCACCCGCACCGACCGCGTCACCCCCAACCCCGCCGGCATCCCACAGCCCGACCCGCCGAAGGGCGGGCCCAACAACGACCCCGACGCGCCGGACCCGGCCGACCTGACCCCGGGCTTCGGAGGCACCTCGCAGACCCGTCCCGAAGAGGAGGGCCGCTCCTGACCGCGATCCGTTCACACCGAGCGTCCGCGGCTCGCCGGGTTGATGTGCGCCTTCGTCGTCGTACGCAGGTCGGACGAAGAGCCGGAGCGCTGGTAACGATGGTGGGCGCGGCAGGGTTCGAACCTGCGACCGCTCGGGTGTAAGCCGAGTGCTCTGACCGCTGAGCTACGCGCCCCCGGGTGCCGGACGGCGGCCCGGCCCGGCGGCTCAGGCGGCGAGCGCCGCCACCGCCGTGCGCCACCCGTTCTGGTCCCGCGCCTCACCGGGGCCGTTGACCTCGGCGAACTGCACGATGCCCGAGGGGTCGACCAGGAACGTCCCGCGCAGCGCGAACCCGGCGCCGTCGTTGAACACGCCGTAGGCCTGCGCGACCTTCCCGTGCGGCCAGAAGTCGGCCAGCAGCGGGAACTCGTAGCCCTGAGCGTCCGACCAGGCCTTGAGCGTGAACGGGTGGTCCACCGACACGGCCAGGATCTGCACGTCGCCGTTCTGGAAGCTGGCCAGGTCGTCACGCACCGAGCACAGCTCGCTGGTGCAGATGCCGGAGAACGCGAACGGGTAGAAGACCACCAGCACGCTGCGCCCACCGCGGAACGACGAGAGCGTGACCTCCTGGTTGTTCTGGTCCTTCAGCGTGAAATCGGGGGCTTCGGTCCCCACCTCGGGCGCCATGTGCGTGTCTCCTCGGCGTGCGGTCGCAGATTGTCGCCGGACGGCCGCGCCGACGACGCCCCGCAGCCTACGTGCCGGTCGCGCCGTGCGTCGCCGCGGATCGTCAGCGCCGGGACCGAACCGCCCGGGGTGCCACCAGCCGCGATCCGGCCCAGCCGTCGCTGATGGTGGCGTTGGAGGTCTGCGACAACCCGGCGGTGAGCGCCGCCTCGGTGATCTCACTGGGCTCGACGTGCCCGGTCCGCCCCGTCTTCGGGGTGAGCAACCAGATCACACCGTTGTTGGCCAGCGGGCCGATCGCGTTGATCAGGGCGTCGACCAGGTCACCGTCCTCCTCGCGCCACCACATGACGACCATGTCGACGACCTCGTCCGAGTCCTCGTCGAGCAGCTCGTCGCCCATCCGCTCCTCGATGGCATCGCGCACCGTCTCGTCGACATCGGAGTCCCACCCGACTTCCTGTACGAGCATGCCGGACTCGACACCGAGCTTGCCCGCGATGTCGGACGAACGCCCGCCATCCCCCGCGGCGACCACGCTGTACCCCCGTTATCCGCTACTGGACCCGTCCTGACGGCCGCGTCCTCGTGATTGGTTGCGGCATCCGAACATGTTCGACGACCCCCGCGCAACCACTGCTGACGCGATGGCGCGCCGAGGGGCACCATAGGGGATCGATCCGATACAGCCGAGTACGCAGGGAGCACCCTTGACCGGCCAGAGCAGCGGCACCCGTGCGAGCCAGCCACGCCGCGTCCACGTCATTCGCGACGGTCTCGCCGCCCACCTGCCGGACGTCGACCCGGAGGAGACCGCCGAGTGGCTGGACTCCTTCGACGCGATGCTGGACGCCGGTGGCCAGCAGCGGGCCCGCTACCTCATCCTGCGGATGCTGCAGCGCGCCCGCGAACGCAACGTCGGCGTACCGTCGCTGACCAGCACCGACTACGTGAACACGATCCCCACCGACCGGGAGCCGTGGTTCCCCGGTGACGAGGAGGCCGAGCGCAGTTACCGGCGCTGGATCCGGTGGAACGCGGCGATGACCGTGCACCGCGCGCAGCGGCCGGGGATCGGGGTCGGCGGCCACATCTCGTCCTACGCCTCCTCGGCCACGCTCTACGAGGTCGGCTTCAACCACTTCTTCCGAGGCAAAGATCACCCGGGTGGGGGAGACCACGTCTTCATCCAGGGCCATGCCTCTCCCGGCATCTACGCCCGGGCCTACCTGGAAGGACGCCTGTCCGAGGATCGGCTCGACGGCTTCCGGCAGGAGCGCTCGCACGGCGGCCCCGGGCACGGCCTGCCCTCCTATCCGCACCCGCGGCTGATGCCGGACTTCTGGGAGTTCCCCACCGTCTCGATGGGGCTCGGCCCGATGAACGCGATCATGCAGGCCCGGTTCAACCGGTACCTGACCAACCGCGGCATCACCGACACGTCCGACCAGCACGTCTGGGCCTTCCTCGGCGACGGCGAGATGGACGAGCCGGAATCGCGCGGACTGATCCACATCGCGGCGACCGACTCACTGGACAACCTGACCTTCGTGGTGAACTGCAACCTGCAGCGCCTCGACGGCCCGGTCCGCGGCAATGGCAAGATCATCCAGGAGCTGGAGGCGTTCTTCCGTGGCGCCGGCTGGAACGTGATCAAGGTGATCTGGGGCCGGGAGTGGGACGCGCTGCTGCACGCCGACCGGGACGGCGCCCTGATCAACCTGATGAACACCACCCCGGACGGCGACTACCAGACCTACAAGGCCAACGACGGCGCGTTCGTCCGCGAGCACTTCTTCGGCCGTGACCCGCGGACCAAGGAACTGGTCAAGCCGATGTCCGACGCCGACATCTGGAACCTGCGCCGCGGCGGGCACGACTACCGCAAGGTCTACGCGGCCTACGCCGCGTCGCTGGAGCACCACGGCCAGCCCACCGTGATCCTGGCCAAGACGATCAAGGGCTACGGGCTCGGCTCGCACTTCGCGGGACGCAACGCGACCCACCAGATGAAGAAGCTCTCGCTCGACGACCTCAAGCAGTTCCGGGACTCGATGCGCATCCCGATCTCCGACGCCGACCTGGAACACGACCCGTACCTGCCGCCCTACTACCACCCCGGCGAGGACGACCCCGCGCTGCAGTACATGCAGGAGCGGCGCCGGGCGCTGGGCGGACCGCTGCCCGCGCGCCGCATCGCGGCGAAGCCGCTGGTGCTGCCGGGCGACAAGGTCTACGACGTGATCCGCAAGGGTTCGGGGAAGCAGGAGGTCGCCACCACGATGGCGTTCGTCCGGCTGCTCCGCGAGCTGATCAAGGACAAGGAGATCGGGCACCGGTTCGTGCCCATCATCCCCGACGAGGCCCGCACGTTCGGGATGGACTCGATGTTCCCGTCGCAGAAGATCTACAACCCGAACGGGCAGCAGTACACGTCGGTGGATGCCGAGCTGATGCTGGCCTACCGGGAGTCCGAGTCGGGGCAGCTGCTGCACGAGGGCATCAACGAGGCGGGATCGGTCGGGTCGTTCACCGCGGCCGGAACCAGCTACGCCACCCACGGCGAACCCATGATCCCGGTCTACGTCTTCTACTCGATGTTCGGTTTCCAGCGGACCGGCGACTCGATCTGGGCCGCGGCCGACCAGATGGCCCGTGGCTTCCTGATCGGGGCCACCGCCGGGCGGACCACGCTGACCGGCGAGGGCCTGCAGCACAACGACGGGCACTCGCTGCTGCTGGCCGCGACCAATCCGGCGGTGCTGGCCTACGACCCGGCGTTCTCCTTCGAGATCGCGCACATCGTGGCGGCCGGGCTGCACCGGATGTACGGCGCGGGCAGCGAGTCGGGAGACCGGCTGGCGGGCGAGGACGTCTTCTACTACCTGACCGTCTACAACGAGCCCTACGTGCAGCCGGCCGAGCCCGCGGACCTCGACATCAACGGGCTGCTGCGCGGGATCTACCGCTACGCCGGACCGGCCCGCGAGGACGGTCCGCAGGTGCGCCTGCTGGCCTCCGGGGTCGCGGTGCCGTGGGCGTTGCAGGCCCGCGACATGCTCGCCGAGCAGTGGGGGGTGGGCGCCGAGGTGTGGTCGGTGACGTCCTGGGGTGAGCTGCGCCGCGACGGCGTCGAGTGCGAGCGGCACAACCTGGTCCACCCGGAGCAGGAACGGCGGGTGCCCTACGTCTCGCACGCCCTGGGCGAGTCCGACAGCGCCGTAGTCGCGGTATCGGACTGGATGCGGGCCCTGCCGGACCTGGTTCGGCAGTGGGTGCCGGCGCCGTTCACCTCGCTCGGCACCGACGGGTTCGGCCTGTCCGACACCCGGCCCGCGGTCCGGCGCCACTTCAACGTGGACGCTGAATCGATCACGGTGGCCGCGCTGGCGGCGCTGGCCGAGCGCGGCGAGATCGACCGCGGCGCGGTGGCCGAGGCGAGCACGAAGTACAAGATCGACGATCCCCAGGCGGCCGGCCCGCAAACCTCCGACAGCGGCGTGGCCTGACCGGGTGCGGGCTTGTCGGAGCGGCCGGTGGGTCGGGCCGGGCGGCCCGCCGGCCGGCCCGATTTCGGCCGAATCCACTGGTCATTGACTCTCGGCAGGGCGGGGAGAACACGATACGCTCCGCGCGACGCTGGCCGCGCGTGATCGTGACCAGCGTCCCGACCAGGGCGCGGACCGAGAGCGGCCAGGCGGCGCGATGCCGGGGGCCAGAGCCCCGGCGCCAGGTACGAGGAGAGCAAGAATGGCAGAGGGCACCGTCAAGTGGTTCAACAGCGAGAAGGGCTACGGCTTCCTCGCACCCGACGGTGGGGGCGCGGACGTGTTCGTGCACTACTCCGCGATCCAGACGAACGGATACAAGACCCTCGACGAGGGCCAGCGGGTGACGTTCGACATCGAGCAGGGCCAGAAGGGGCCGCAGGCCAGCAAGGTCACCCCGCTCGGCTGAACAGGCCCGACCAGACCTCCGGGGAACCGGAGCACACCGGGTCGACCCGTACGAGGGCAACGCGACCCGTAACGGTTATGAGGGCGTCGTCGCACCGTCCGATGCGAGCGCCCGGGCCGGGGCAGTCCTGCGCTTCGGCCGGACGGCCCGTCTCGACGACGCTGGCCCGACCCGCCGGCGATCGCCCGTGATCAGCGCTGTGTCGCCCCGTCGTGCGGGATGGCGCCGCCCCGTCCGGGCCGCGCCCGGTCGCGCGTGCCCAGGGTAGGCCCAGTGCCGGCACACCCGGCACGCGGGTCCCTGCCCGCCGGCCCGGCCAGCACCGCACCGAGCTCCATCTCCCCCGGCACGCTGCGCCGCCTGGAGCTGGCCGCCGGCGATCTGGCGGCGGCCTGCCTGGCTGCGATGGAACAACGCCAACCGTGGTTCGCCCGGCTGCCGGCCGACCAACGGGCCGGCGTCCGGCTGGTCACCCAGACCGGGGCGGCCAACTTCGTGGCGTGGCTGAGCCAGCGCGGCGCGACCGTGCGGCTCACCGCCGAGGCGTTCCGGATCGCGCCGCACGACCTGGCCCGCCGGTTGAGCCTGCGCCAGACCGTCGACCTGATCCGCATCGCCACCGAGGTGTTCGAACGCCACCTGCCGCCGCTGGCCACCGACGAGGCCGAGCGCCAGGCGCTGGTCGAGGCGGTGCTGCGGTTCGGCCGGGAGATCGCCTTCGCCGCGGCCACCGTCTATGCCGGTGCGGCCGAGACCCGCGGCGCCTGGGACGCCCGGCAGGAGGCCCTCGTCGTGGACGCCGTGGTGCGGGGGCCGGACGTGGACGGCGGCGCGGACGACGCGCTGGTGTCGCGGGCCTCGGCGGCGGGCTGGGACCCTGCGGCCGCGGTCCGGGTGGTGGTCGGCAGCCCGGCCCCGGACGCACCCGCCGAACGCCTCGGCGAGCTGCGCCGCAGCGCCGGGCGGGCCGGGCGGTCGGTGCTGGTCGGGGTGCAGGGCAGCCGGCTGATCGTGTTGCTGTCCGAGCCGGCGGGCGCCGACATCGGGTATCCGGCGACGAGCCACGGCTGCCCGGCGGATCTCGCCGAGGTCGCGAACGGGTTCGGCGCCGGGCCGGTCGTGGTCGGACCGGTGGCCGCCGACCTCGGGGCCGCGCACAGCAGCGCTCGGGACGCCCTGTTCGGGTTGCGCGCGGCCGGTGGTTGGCCCGACGCCCCGCGGCCGGTCGCGGCCGACGACCTGCTGCCGGAGCGGGCGCTGGCCGGCGACCCCTCCGCGCATCGGCTGCTCGTCGACGTGGCCATCGCCCCGCTGCAGGTCGCGGGCGGCGAGCTGCTGCACACGCTGGCCAACTACCTGGAGGGCGGCGGGGTGCTGGAAGCCTGCGCCCGCACGCTGTTCGTGCATCCGAACACGGTGCGTTACCGGCTGCGCCGGATCGCCGAGCTCACCGGGCGCAGTCCGACCGATCCGCGGGACGCTCTGGTGCTTCGGTTCGCGCTGCTGGCCGATCGGCTGGCCGGCCGCAACTGAGCTTCTCCACAACAGCCGGCGATACGCTGCCCTGCGATGTCCGCTCCTTTTGGAGGAAACCTCCAAGTACTGTGCGTGGAGTTCGTGCGTTCCGATATCCCACGAGGACAGCGCGCAGTGTTGTGTGATGACCGTGATCGCACTGCTCGCGCCCGGTCAGGGATCCCAGAAGCCCGGCATGCTGCGTCCCTGGCTCGATGACCCCATCGCTGAGCAGACCCTCGCCGGCTGGTCCGACGGGATCGGGATGGACCTGCACCGGTTGGGCACCGAGGCGGGTGCCGACGAGATCGTGGACACCGCGATCACCCAGCCGCTGATCGTGAGCACCTCCCTGCTCGCCGTGGCCCGGCTGCTGTCGAAGGCGCCACTGCCGGCGACCACGCCGCTCGCCGGCCACTCGGTCGGCGAGCTGGCCGCGGCCGCGCTGGCCGGGGTTCTGACCCACGACACCGCGGTGCGGCTGGCCGGGGTCCGCGGCCGCGAGATGGCCGCCGCGTGTGCGGCGACGCCGACCGGCATGACCGCGGTCCTGGGCGGGGTCCCCGAGCAGGTGCTGGCCCGGCTGGCCGAGCTGGGCCTGGACGCGGCCAACGTCAACGGTGCCGGCCAGGTCGTCGCGGCCGGTACGGTCCCGGCGCTGGAGGCACTGGAGGCGGACCCGCCGCAGCGGGCCAGGGTGAAGCGGCTGCCGGTGGCCGGCGCCTTCCACACCCGCTTCATGGCCCCCGCCGAGGAGGCCCTGCGCAGCCACGCCGCCGACCTGGTCCCGTCCGATCCCCGACAACCGCTGCTCTCCAACGCCGACGGCGCCGTGGTGACCGACGGCGCCGAGTTCCTGCGCAGGCTGATCGCACAGGTCAGCCGGCCGGTGCGGTGGGACGAGTGCATGAACGGGCTGGCCGCGGCCGGGGTCACCGCGGTGCTCGAACTACCGCCCGCGGGCACACTGGTCGGCCTGGTGAAGCGGAACCTGAAAGGCACGGCGACACTGGCCCTGAACACACCGGAGGATCTCGACGCCGCCGTCGAGCTGATCCACGAGCATTCAGGAGCCGACCGATGACCAGCCGCCTGCGCCTGCCCACCGCGCTTCCCGGGGCCCGCCTCAGTGGGCTGGGCAGCGTCCAGCCGGACAACGTGGTCACCAATGAGGACCTGGCGGTGCGGATGGACACCGAGGACGCCTGGATCCGCGACCGGGTCGGCATCCAGAGCCGGCGCATCGCCGAGCAGGACCAGACGCTGGTCGACATGGCCAGCGAGGCCGGATCTCGGGCGGTGAAGGACGCCGGGCTCACCCCGAACGAGATCGACACAGTGATCGTGGCGACCTGCACGATGCCCAACTTCATCCCGAACGCGGCCGCGCAGACCGCGGAGCGGATCGGGATCCCGGCTCCGGGGGCGTTCGACCTGAACGCGGCGTGTGCCGGCTTCTGCTTCGGCGTGGGATCGGCGGCCGATCTCGTCCGAGGCGGCTCCTCGCGGCACGCGCTGGTCATCGGGGCCGAGAAGCTGTCGGACTGGCTGGACTGGACGGACCGTTCGACGGCGATCATCTTCGCCGATGGGGCCGGGGCAGCGGTGATCAGCACGGCGCAGGACGCGGAGTCGGTCGGGGTCGGCCCGGTGACCTGGGGAAGCGCGGGTGACATGTCCCAGGCGATCCGCATCGACGTCGAGACGAACGCCCTGCACCAGGAGGGCCAGGCCGTGTTCCGGTGGGCCACCACCAAGGTCGCGCCGGTCGCGCTGCGGGCCATCGAGCTGGCCGGGCTGACGCCGGCCGACATCGACGTTTTCGTGCCGCACCAGGCCAACCTGCGGATCATCGAGGCGGTCGCGAAGCGGCTGCGGGCCAAGGGCGCCCGCGACGACATGCGGGTGGCCGACGACATCATCCACTCCGGCAACACGTCGTCCGCGTCGATCCCGCTCGCCCTGGACCACATGCGGGCCGACGGCCGGGCCCGCTCCGGCGACACCGTGCTCCTCGTAGGATTCGGCGCGGGCCTGTCCTACGCGGGGCAGGTCATCGTCATGCCCTGACGCTCCCACCCACGGACAAACCACGCTCACGCACAGGAAACGGAGACACCCACCATGGCCGACAACGCCGAGATCCTCAGCGGGCTTGCCGAGATCGTCGAGGAGGTCGCCGGCATCGACACCGCCGAGGTGACCCCCGAGAAGTCCTTCATCGACGACCTGGACATCGACTCGCTGTCGATGGTCGAGATCGCCGTGCAGGCCGAGGACAAGTTCGGGGTCAAGATCCCGGACGAGCAGCTGGCCGAGCTGAAGACGGTCGGCGATGCCGTCGACTACATCGCCAAGAACCAGTAACACCACCCGCGCCAACAGGCGCACCGATCTTGGAGGACCCGTAGCGATGACCACCAGCCCGATCGAGGTCGTCGTCACCGGCATGGGGGCGACGACCCCGGTCGGCGGCGATGTGGACTCCACCTGGGAGGCGCTGCTGGCCGGGCGCTCCGGCGTGCGCCGGATCGACGACGACGAGCACGAGTGGGTGCTCCGCCACCAGCTCCCGGTGAAGATCGCCGCACCGTTGCTCACGTCGCCGCTGGAGGTGCTGCCCCGGGTGCAGGCCCGCCGGCTGGACCGCTGCGAGCAGGTGGCCCTGGTGGCGGCCAAGGAGGCCTGGGCGCAGGCCGGCCTGGGCGAACCGGGCGAGAACGCGCAGGTGGAGCCCGAGCGACTGGCCGTGGTCATCGGCACCGGGATCGGCGGCGCGGTCACCCTGCTCGACCAGGACGACCTGCTGGAGAACAGCGGGCTGCGCAAGGTCTCGCCGCTGACCGTGCCGATGCTGATGCCGAACGGGCCGGCGGCGTGGGTGGGCATCGAGTACCGGGCCCGCGGCGGCGTGCACGCCCCGGTCTCGGCGTGCGCCTCCGGCGCCGAGGCGCTGGCCTGGGCGCTGCAGCTGCTGCGCAGCGGGGCCGTCGACGTGGTCATGGCCGGCGGGGCCGAGGCCTGCATCACCGGCATCACGGTGGCGGGGTTCGTGCAGGCCAGGACGCTGTCGCAACGCAACGACCAGCCGGCGAGGGCGTCCCGTCCCTTCGACACCGCGCGGGACGGCTTCGTGCTCGGGGAAGGGGCCGGGATCATGGTCCTGGAGCGGGCCGAGTTCGCGGCCGCCCGGGGCGCCACCGTGTACGGCAAGCTGGCCGGGGCCGGGCTGACGTCCGACGCCTACCACATCACCGGACCGGAGCCGGAGGGCATCGGGCAGGCCCGGGCCATCCAGACCGCGGTGCGCACCGCCGGGCTGGACCCGGCCGACATCGGGCACGTCAACTGCCACGCCACCTCGACCGTGGCCGGTGACGTCGGTGAGACCCGGGCCATCCGCAAGGCGCTCGGCGACCACC
>Ga0190265_10001326_pt1 | contig 16174 bp, 9 predicted proteins | sample Popmic124T_FD_133135 | JGI IMG/M metagenome (GOLD analysis project Ga0190265, IMG submission 133135) | Populus adjacent soil microbial communities from riparian zone of Indian Creek, Utah, USA - 124 T | ecosystem: Environmental > Terrestrial > Soil > Riparian zone | place: USA: Utah | collected...
CCTTCCCGCGCGGGAAGGTCCTTGGTCAGGAACTGAACAATCGGAAAACTGCAGGAAGATGCGAGACTTGGGGCCGCACCGTCACTCGATTGCCGCCCACTGCCAGCGGAATTTGGCGCCACCATTGGAGGCGGTCGGAAATCGGCTCGGGCCTGCGATCCGGCCGGCGCGCCTCGGCCGTACTTACCTGCGATGTTCTCGTCGAGAACTCTCGCCAGCGGGTCATCACACCGGCGCCCACGCGCCGCCTTCCTCACACGGCTGCTCGAGTCGGCGTACGCGTCGCCGTGATGAGACGATGAAACCGAACGCGACGTGGTTGATCTACGGTGCCAATGGATACACGGGCACCCTTCTCGCGCGCGAGGCGGTGGCTCGAAACATGCGGCCTGTATTGGCCGGCCGATCCAGGGCAGCCATCGAACGGCTCGGGCGCGAGATCGGATGCGAGACGCGAACGATGTCGGTCGACGATCCCGACCTCGGTCGATCGCTGGAGGACGTAGGCTGCGTTCTCTTGGTGGCCGGGCCTCTCTCGAGGACCAGTCGGCCCATGCTCGAGGCTTGTTTGAAAGCTCGGTGTCATTACCTCGACCTCACCGGCGAGCTCGAAGTGATCGACGCGTGTTATGCCCGACACGACGACGCCCTGGCAGCGGGCATCGCCGTGGTTCCTGCCGTCGGATTCAACGTGGCGCCGATGGACTGTTTGGCCGCCAAGCTTGCCCACGAAGGCGATCGCCTGACGGCGCTCGAGCTCGGCTTCGAGGGGTACGACATCAGCGCCGGCACGGCCAAAACGTATTCGGAAGGGATCGCGCTCGGCAACGCGCGCTTCGCGGGGGGCCGGCTTTTGCGGTCACCCATTGCGTGGGAGCTTCGCCCCATCCCGTTCAAGAACGGCGTGCAGCGAGGATTGCTCATTCCCTACGGCGAGCTGGTGAGCTGCCATCGTGCGACCGGGATTGCGAACATTTCCGTTTTCATGGTGCCGCCTCCTTCGCTCGTGCCGCTGCTGAAGTATGGACCGCGGTTTTCACCTCTCATGCGGTTCGCGTGGGTGAAGCGCGCCGTGGATCGTTTCGCCGAACTTCGCTTCCCTGGGCCGGACGAAGAGGCGCGACGAACCGGGCGAACGCAGATCTGGGGCCGCGTCACCCGTGCGGACGGCTCGCAGCGGCAGGGCTTTTTGGAGACGCCGGAGCCTTACCAATTCACGCTGGCGATCGCGCTTGGCGCGGTCGAGCGAGTGCTGGCCGGATCGGTACGGCCTGGAGCTTGGACGCCGTCGCAGGCGTTCGGTTCCGAGTTCATGATGGAAGTCGGCGGCTGCGCGATGGAACTCGAGCCGCCGGCCTTCACCGCCGCGACTCGAGCGCTTCCCACCGCGTCATCAAGCGCATAACCTCGGCCGCCGCGGCGTCGTAATCGGCGCGCAGCTGCTTCATCGCTTCGGCGCCCTTGCCGTAGGCGGCCTTATCCGAGAGGTCGGACTCGAGCTTCGCGAGGCGTGCTTCAGCTTCCGCGACGCGATCGAGGATGCCCTCCAGCTCGGTGCGCTCGGCGTGGGTGAGCCTTTTGGGCGAGGGTTTCGCAGGCGCGCTCGAGGGCGGCGCCGGTTTGGCGGCAACCTGTTCGGATTTCGGCGCGGCGAGCGCCACTGCCTCGTCGCGCAGCGTTCGATACGAATCGTATCCGCCCGGATACCGCACGACTTTCCCATCCCCTTCGAACGAGAGGATGGACGTGGCAACGCTGTTAAGGAAATAGCGATCGTGCGAAACGACGATCGCCGAACCCGGCCAGGCAGCCAACAGATCCTCGAGCTCGCCCAGCGTGGCGACGTCGAGATCGTTGGTCGGCTCGTCGAGGAGCAGCAGGTTGGCGCCGGTGCGCAGTGTTTTGGCCAGCGCGACGCGCGCGCGCTCACCACCCGAAAGAGCGCTCACCTTTTGCCGCTGCTTATGGCCGTCGAAGAGGAACCGCTCGAGATAGACGCGAAGATCCATCGTCTCGTCTCCGATGTGCACCTGACCGCCTCCCGTGCGTTGGGCACCTTCGCGCTCGGCGACGTTGTCGAAGACAGACCAGTCGCCCTCCAAGTTGGCCCGTGCTTGATCGAAATAGGCGATGCGTGTGCTCTTGCCGAGCGTCACTTGACCTTCCGACGGCGAGAGCTCGCCCGCGACCAGGCGGAGCAACGTCGTCTTGCCGGCGCCATTGGGACCTACCACGCCGATGCGATCGCCGGGGACCATGTGCAGCGTGAGCTTTTCGATGAGGGTGCGGTCGCCGATATCCACTTTGACGTCGGCAAGGTCGAGGATGGTCTTGCCGAGGCGCTGCGCTCCCGCTTCGAGACCGACGAGCGCCGTACGCTCGGCCTCTTTGGGCGGCTCGACGGCCATGAGGGCGCGGGCACGCTCGATGCGCGCTTTTTGCTTGGTGGTCCTCGCCTTGGCGCCGCGCAAGAGCCAAGCGCGTTCACGCCGCAGCCGATTGAGACGGTTTTGCTCCACGCGTTGTTCGTGCGCCAGCGCGTCCGCCTTCTGCTCGAGGTATTCGGAGTAACCGCCCGAAAACTCGGTCAAGACACCGCGATCGAGCTCCACCACGCGGTCGGCGATGGCGTCGAGCACGTAGCGGTCGTGGGTGACGACGAGCACGGCTCCTTCGAATCGCTCGGCCAAATACGATTCGACGAATTCGATCGTCTCCACGTCGAGATGGTTGGTCGGCTCGTCCAGGATCATGAGCCCGGGGCGCGCCACGAGGATGCTCGCCAATGCCACGCGACGCTGCTCGCCGCCGCTCATCGACCCCACCGGCCGATCGACGTCGCGAATGCCGAGTCGCTCGAGCATCTCGACGATGAGGTGCCCTTGGTCCCAGCCGCCCAGCCGCTCGACGCTCTCCGCTAGATGCGCCTGATCGGCGAGCAACTCGTCGCTCCCCTCGCCGCGCGCGATGGCCGCAGTGACCTCGGAGTGACCGGCCAGCGCGGCGTGCCATTCGGACAAGCCTTGCTCGACAATCCGCCGCGGCGACGCCTCTTCCGAAAGCTTCGGCTCTTGCGGCAGGTACAAGATCGAAGCACCGCGCTGGCGATCGATGACACCTTCGTCGGCCGGCTCGGCCTTGGCTAGCACGCGCAGGAGCGTCGATTTGCCGGTGCCGTTGGCGCCGAGCAGCCCAATGCGCTCCCCGATTTCGATGGTGAGCGAAACACCGGCCAAAAGCGGCTTGGGACCGTAAGCCTTGACGAGATCGCGCGCGCTTAAGATGGGCACGGGGGCGGGTTCTAGCACGGGGCGCCCCCAGTTCTAGGCTGCCTCGGCGGCGCAGAAGCCAAGTGAGCGACGAAGCGGCCTTGACCGGGGCGCGCCTGGGTCTACGGTTGGGGCACCTTGGGACAAAAGCTCGAACAGTCTCTGGCGATCCTGAACGGCGTCCTCGGCGATCACCTTGCGCGAACGGGCAACGGCTTGGCCACCTCGCTTTCGATCGTCAAAGATGGAGTGTCCGTCTCCTTGGATCGCGCAGCCTTTGCGCAGATGTTCCCAAGTGCGAGGCCCAAAGTGGCCGTTCTCGTGCACGGGCTCATGTGCACCGAGCAGATCTGGAGGATGGGCGACGGCAGCGACTACGGATCGCTCCTGCAACGAGATCTCGCGCTGACGCCCCTCTATGTCCGCTACAACTCGGGGCGTGCGATTGCCGACAATGGGGCGGCGCTGGCCGACCTTTTGGAAGCTCTCGGCGATGTGTACCCGGCCGCGATCGATGAGATCGTCCCGATCGGGTTTAGCATGGGCGGGCTCCTGATCCGGAGCGCGTGCCATGCCGCAAAGACGAAGGGGCACAGGTGGCTTTCCCGCGTGAGCCGCGCCATCTACATCGGAACGCCGCACGGCGGTGCTCCCCTCGAGCGCGCGGGGCGCTTTCTGGTGCGCGTGCTCCGCAGCGTGCCCGATCCGTATACGCGCCTGATCGCCGACATCGGCGATCTGCGCAGCCTCGGACTACGCAACCTCGGTGACGGCCATCGGGAGCTCGAAGATGGGGCCCCGGCTGCGGACGGCATTTCGCTTTGCGACGGCCGCCATCCCGTGCCGCTCTTGCCCGAAATCCAGCACTATCTCATCGCCGGAGCACTGGCCACGGACCCTTGGCTCGCTCTCTGGTTCGGCGATGCGCTAGTCCCTTTGTCGAGCGCCACCGCCGATGCGTGCGGCGATCGCCGAACGGTGACGTTTCCGCCTGGGCACGTGAAGATCTTCCACGCCTTTGCGCACACGCGGTTGGCCCACGATCCTGCCGTCTATCCTCAGATCCGCGCTTTTTGCGAGGCCGCATCGTGAGCAGCATGGGAAAGTGGCGCGGAGCCGTCGCTCTCCTGCGCGACGCGGTCGAGCACGGTTCGCGCGCGGTCGAACGCATTCAGATCGAGACCGCCCGGCGCCCATTCGGCATCATCGAGCACATCCCCGTCGTGGCGGCGCCCACGCGCATCGTGCATGGTGTGCACGATGCCAGCGTGACGGCCGTTCACGGGATCATTCGAGCCGTGAACGTCGCGGTCAGCAGGACCGTCGATTTTGCGCTGGAGCAGGTGGAGAAGCGCTAGCGGCTAAAATACGCTCATTTGCCGAGCACCTTGGCCGCCGCCGGCGCACCGCGTTCGTGGAGCTCCATGCAGAGCGTTGCCTTTTCGATACCCTGCGCGAGCGCGCGATCGGCGCCGTCCAGGTGTTTGGCCTCGGTGCGGAAGAAGGCGGCCATCTCGTCGCGGGCGGCCGGCGTGCAAGTCTGACCGACCAGCGAAACGAAGCGCCGCACGAAAGGGCGCGGCATACGCGAACCGACTTTGCTCCAGTTCGTTCGTACCCAATCCAGCACAACCACCCGCGAGGGCTGGTGGTCGAGCGCCGCGGCGAAAACGTAGCGGATGTCCTGCAGCTTGATCTCGCCGGTGAAGAGCTTGTCGAGCGCCTCCCGGAGCAGGCTCGCGTCGCCGAACGCGGAGAGCCCGCGCACGGCGATGATCCGATTCTGCGGAGTGGCGGGATTTTTCAGGGCCGATGTGAGGGCGTCGAAGCGCTCGCGCCCCGCCCGGCGCGAGGCCAGCTCCACCGCCACCTGGGCAATGTCGGCGTCGACGCTGTTGGGATCGGCGAGCCACGCTTTGGCTTGCTTGTCCGCCTCTTTCAGGGTGGCCTCGTCTTCGGCGAGCTCGCCCATCGCGAAAAGCACCGATTTTCGGAGCAGAGCCTTGCCATCGTCGATCTCCGACGGCCCTTTCTTTCCCGCCCACCCGAGCGCGCGCTTCTGGTTGCCGAGACGGGCGGCGACGTACTTCTTGAACCCCGCCCGCGAGCGGTCGTCGATGATGGCGTCGCTCATCGCGGTGAGGATTTCCACCTCGGCGCTGACCACTTCGTGGTTCGTCTCCTTGTCGAAGGCCGGCAAGACTTTGAGCACCGTCTCCACGCCGGTCTTGCCGGCGCGGACCATGGCCCACGCGTTGGAAAGCACGGCCAGTCGATCGGCGGGCGTCAGCTTGGTGGCTGAAGCCAAGGCCAAGAGCTTGGCGTCCGGAAGGCTGAAACGGTAATAACCCGAGGCATTCGCATTGGGCTGCACCCAGCTGGGACATCCGGCACCGGCCGGCGCCTCGAGGCGCTGGCTCGCTTTGGTGAGCTCGGTGCAGAGATCTTCCTTCTGACCGTCGAGGCGCAAGCAAACCGGGACACGCCACACCTTCTCGGCCGGCGCTTTGGAACCGAGAGGACGCCACGCCTGCTGCTCGAGGTCGATGCCGGTGAGTTTGTTGCCGTCACAGGTCGGGTTGACGCTCACCATCGGGATGCCGGCTTGATCGAGGAACGACGACGCCAGCGACGTGACGTCTTTCCCCGACGCGCGGTCGAGCGCACCCAGAAGATCCTCCGCTCTGGCGTTTTTCCAGGCGTGCGCGCCGAGGTAATCGCGAATCCCTTGCTGGAACTTTTCGGGGCCGACCCACCTTTCGATCATCGCCAAGACCGCGGCGCCTTTCTGGTACGTGATGGCGTCGAAGGCTTCCGACGCTTGCCCGGTGGTGGTCACCGGCTGGCGAATGGCCCGAGCCGAGTCGAGTCCGTCGGTGTCCATGGCGTCGAGGGTGTCGCTGGCTGCAAAAAGCCGCCCTTCGAAGCTCGGCTTCCACATATCGATGACCTTGGTCTCCATCCAGGTCGCAAAGCCCTCGTTGAGCCAAAGGTCGTTCCACCAGGCCATGGTGACGAAGTCGCCGAACCACTGGTGGGCAAGCTCGTGGGCGATGATGAGCGCGACCCGGCGCTTGGTCGCCGTCGACGCGTGCGCGGGATCGAGTAACAGCGCCTCTTCCCGGAAGGTGATGAAACCCGCGTTCTCCATGGCGCCGGCCCCGAAGTCGGGCACCGCCACGATATCGAGCTTGGGGTACGGAAAAGGCGATCCGAAATAGTCGGCGAGTTTTTGCGTCATCGCCGCGGTCGCGTCGAGCGCCATCGTGCCGAGGCCAGATTTCCCCTTCACGGTGATGAGGCGGATCGGCACGGGCGATGTCGCGCCCACGCGAATGTCGAGATCACCGACGGACAAGGCAAGCAAGTAGCTTGGCACGGGCGGCGTGGGAGCGAATTCGAACGCCGTCGAACCTCCCGCGTCGGTGCGACGGATCTCCGGCGTATTGGCGACCGCGATCATCCCTTTGGGGGCGGTGATCTTCAGCTCCCAAGGCACCTTGAAGCCGGGCTCGTCGAAGCAAGGAAACGCGCGGCGGGCATCGGTCGCTTCGAACTGGGTGAAAGCGTAATGCCGCTCCCCCTCTTTGACCCGATAGATGCCGTTGAGATCTTTGGAGAAGGGAGCGTCGTAGACGATCTCGATCGTGGCTTGCCCCTTTGGCACCGGCCGCTCGAAGTGGAGTACGAGCTCGGAAGGATATTTGCCGCCTTCCGCCAGGCGCGGCGTAGCGGTCGCGCCGATCGAGGCCCCGGCGATGAGGGCCACGGCACGGGCGACGGCGATGTCGCGCGCGTGCAAGACGACGAACGACGTCGCCTCTGGCACGTCGACCAGAATTTGTACCGTGCCCGAAAAACGCGGCTGATTGGGATCGATGTTGAGCGCGGCCGTATACCGAACCGGCGCTGCGAAAGGAGGGAGCCGCCCGTCCTTCTGCGGCGCGGGCACGGCCTCCGCCGCGGCGGGCGGTGGCGTTGCCGGCGGCGCGACCGACGCGACGGGTGCGGGCGCTGTCTTGCAAATGGGTGGCTCGGCGCCGCACGACGCAACTGGGAGTGCGGCAAGCAGGCAGAACAACGAACGACGCATCTTCGCTCCTCTAGGTTCACGCTGACGGATGGTGGCGGCGCCTTCGCGCCGTTTTCACGGTCAGACGGCGGCGCCCGCGGGTCAAGAGCAACTAGGGGAGCACGAATTGATGCATGAATGTCCAGCCATCGCGGCTCGCGGAAATGTCGGTCGTGAAAGGCTTGCCCCCGGGGCAAAACGCGGTGCCGGGCCAGCAGTGTCCCATACCTTCGGCGGTGCACAGGGAGACGAGCACGCCGCCCGTGCACTGCGACCATGTCTGGCAGGTGACCGACCCCATCTGGTAAGTCGCGTCGGGGCCCTTGGTGCAGCCATTGCGATCGGCCCAGCGCTTCATCATTTCGGGGACATCGACATTTTCGCCGGAGAGGGCGGGGCTGTCATAGAGGATCGTCTCGTCGGCGGTGCCGTGGAAATGAATGACGGAGATCGGGCGTGAGGGCCGGCAATCGGCGACGCCCATTTTCCCGGCGACAGGAGCGATGGCAGCGAACACGCCGGCGGCCTCGCACGCCAAACGGTGGGACATGAAGCCGCCGTTGGACATCCCGGTCGAGTAGACGCGCTTGCTGTCGATGCAGGCTGCTTTCGAGATCTCGGCCACCAGCGCGCTGGCGAAACCGACGTCGTCGCGATCGGGCATGCCGCCCCCGTCGAGGAACATCGAGCAGCAAGTTCCCGCGGCCCAGCTCCGGTCGGGGCCATCGGGATACACGACGATGAACCCTTGCTCATCGGACACGAGGTTGGCGTTGGTGAAGAGCTGTTGTTGGACGCCGTCGGAACCGAGCCCGTGCCAATTGACTAGGAGCGGAGTTCGCTTGGTTCCGTCATAGCTCGGCGGAACGTGCACGTGATAGCCGTAAGAAATTCCCGCGTGCATCAGGGTGAACTTGCCGTTGGCCAGCGTGCTCCCTTCGCAAGGGCGCATATCCCCCTGCGGCGCATCGGCGGCGCCGTCCAGCGTCGAGCCGCCGGCTCCCCCCGATCCTCCGGTGCCCGCGCCCGCCGATCCTCCCGTACCTGTGTCCCCCGTGCTGTCGGTGCCGCACCCGGCGGCTGTGAGAGCCAAAAACAAACATCCCAAGATGCCGATTGTCACGCGCATGATTTCCCCATTCGACGGCTGATTCGTCATTCGGCCGATGACCGCCATCGTTCGAGGTTAACGTGGGGCCGCCGATCGCGACAAGAATCCGTCGGCTCACAGCGCACTCTTGCTGTGTGGCTAGAAGTAAGTGGGTTGGCTTGTTGAACCCACACTAGGCAACTACGATGGTGGGATGGCCTGTGGTCGATTTGGCGCGAATCGGGCGGGGGCAGTCGCAATCATCTTCATGTTCGCAACACAAGCGGCGTGCTCCGGTACGGACACGCCGCAAGTCGCGGGCACCGGATCGACCACGACGGGAAGCGGCGCAAGCAGCGGCTCGGGCGGCTCGGGCGGCGCCGGTCGGGGCGGCGCGAGCAGCGGTGGTGCCGCGGGGAGCGGCACCACCACCACCACCAGCACCACTGGGTCCGGCGGGTCGACAACGACGGGCACCGCTGGGTCGGGTGGCACCACGACCGCGGGCACCACCGGAACGGGCGGAGCAGGAACCGGTGGCGCAGCGGGTAGCGGCGGTGCCGGTGGACAGGGCAAGGGAGGTTCGACGCCCGACGCCGCGCCACCGCCCACCGATTCCGGTGGGGTTCGGCCCGACGGCGGGACCATGCCCGACGCCAGCGCTCCGCCGGACGCGACGCCCGACCCGGGCAGCGACGAAATCTTCGACCCTTTGCGCATGCCGCGATTCGACATCGATCTGCCGCAAGCGTCGATCGAAGCCCTGAACAGGGTCACCGGCTCGTCCGACCCGGCCCAAGACGTCTACGTTCACGCCGGGTTTCGCTACGGCGCGGAGACCTTGCCGGACATCGGTCTTCGCATCAAAGGCGAAGCGAGCTTCCGCAAGCTCGACAAGAAGGCGCCCTTCAAGCTCAAGTTCGACGAGTTCGTGAACAATCTGTCGTTCCGCGGGCTCAAGCGCCTCACGCTCAACAACATGGTCGAAGATCCGTCATTTCTCGCGGAGCGTATGGCCTATTATTTTTATCGCGCCGCCAAGCTGCCCGCGCCGCGCTGCAACAGCGCGCTCGTCTATGTCAACGGCACGTTTTACGGCGTCTATGCCAACGTGGAAGCGGAGGACAAACCGTTCCTCCGTCGCTGGTTCGTGAACGACGAGGGCAACCTCTACGAAGAGGGGCAAAAAGACTTCGTTCCCGGCGCGGAAACGGCGTTCGATCTCGAAACGAACCAGACGGCGAACGACCGCAGCGGTCTCGCCAACCTCATCGCGGTCTTTCAAGCAACGACGCCGGCGAACTTCATGAGCAGTCTCGGCAGCGTGCTCGACATTCCGCACTACTTTCGGTTCACCGCCGCCGAAGCCGCGGTCAACCAATGGGACATGTACAGCTACACCGTGTTTTATCCCAACAACTTCCGCATCTACCACGACCCCACTTCGAACAAGTTCGTGTTCCTTCCGTGGGGCATGGACATGTCGATGAAGCCCTACCGCGACTCGCGAAAGCCTCATATCCGCATCTTCGAGCTGGCGCGATCGCGCGACCGGGCGGATGCCGGCGTGACGGCTGGGCTCATGTTCCAGCGCTGTCTGGAGAGTTCCGATTGCAAGACCGCCTATACGGCGGCGGTGCGGGACATCGTCGCCGTGTACGAGGCCGCCGGCATGGAAGCCACGGCGGTCAGTTATTACGACCAGATCAAAGCGCAGGTCATGGCCGACCCTCGGAAGGAAGTCACCATGGCGGCGTTCGAAACCGGCTACCAGTCGATGCTCAAGACCATTCGCGAGCGCCCATCTGCCATTCGAGCGGACATCGGGCCCTGACGAGCGCGGAAGCGCTTGACGTTCCGGGGCGGATCGGGCCTATGGTGCGGCCCCCGCACGTCGAAAGATCCTGGAGGAAGCGCATGGTCGTGTCCACCCGCTGCACGATGCTGTCCCTCGGCAAGCTGCTCCCCGGCGTCATCGCCGCCGTTGGCGCAGCAGCTTGCTCCGCACCCGCCGGCCCGCCGCTCGACCCCGCACGGGGGTTCGTCGAGACGCCCTCCGGTCGCAGAATCACCGTCGAAATCGGCTCGTCCTCGGGTGCGCTCGAAGCGATCGCGCCGGAGCTGGCGGTGCCGGATGCGCCTTTCGTCATCGCGAAGTTCGCCGGGGCCGCGACACCGGAAGGGCGCCGAGCCCTACGGCGAGCCGGGTACCGCGAAGTGAGCTATCTGCCCTACGACGCGCTTTTGCTGGAGCGTCCGCGCGACGCAAGATCGGTGGCCGTGACTGGGTTGGTGGCCCTTTCGGCCTATCGCGCCGAAGATCGCGTCGCACGCGACCTCTTGCCCGAGGCCGTGGCGCTGCGCGTCAGCCGCGCGGACGTTCCGGTGATGATCCACGTGATGCCGGGGCACGACCGGGCCGCCGTTCGGGCCTTGGCGGAGGCGCGTGGCGCCAAAGTGGCGGGGGACGACGTGGCCGGCGTCTTCGGCCGCGTGACCGCGATCTTCCCGGTGGGGGCAGTGGCCGACGGCGCTCGCGCGTTGGCCGACCTTCCCGAAGTTTTTCTCGTCGAGCGCATCCATCATGTCGGTTGGCTGAATTCCCGAGCCGCGGGGACGATCCAATCGGGCGTCCAGGGGCGCGACATGGGGCAGACGCCCATCTGGGCCCACGGCATTCGTGGCGAGGGACAAATCGTCGGCATGGCCGACACCGGCCTCGATGCCAATTCTTGTTACTTCAATGGCGACGCGCTCCCCGTCGTCAACACTTGGTCGAACGGAGCGTATGGGACGTTGAGCGATCCCACGCATCGCAAGATCGTCGCCTACGACTTTTTGTATTCCTGCGATCAGTGGCCAACCGCCAACTGCGAAAACCCCGCCGATTACACCAAGTGGGACACCTTCGGTCACGGAACCCACGTCGCCGGCAACATGGTCGGCGACAGCGACAACAATCCGGAAAACTTCGCAGGCGAAGACGGGATGGCACCCGCCGCCAAGATCGTGGTGCAGGACGCTGGTTTCGCGAGCAACGCTTGTTCGGACGGTCCCGGCTTCGATTGCCCCGTCATGAAGCTCGATCCGCTCTTCGAACAAGCGCGCGTGCAAGGGGCCAGCGTTCACAACAACTCCTGGGGCGACAACGAAGACGTGGCGCCGCCGCTTCAGTGCAATTACTCGGCGCGCTCGCAAGACGTCGATCGCTACATGTGGGAGCACAAGGACTTTTTGATCGTCTATGCCGCCGGCAATTCCGGAAGCAACAATGTCGATTTTTCGGTGGGGAGCCCGTCGACCAACAAGAACGGGCTCTCCATAGGCAGCTCGCGCAGGAGCCCCACAGCCACCAGCGACGACAACATCTCCGCCTACTCGTCGCGCGGCTGGACCAGCGACGGCCGTATCAAGCCCGATCTGATCGTGCCCGGGAGCAACGTCGCCGCGGGAAGGGACATGACCGTCGACGGCACGCCGAATTGCAACACCAACAGCGGAGGCGGCACGTCCTACGCGGCGCCCGTCGCGGTCGCGGCCGCGGTTCTCGTCCGCCAGTACTACATGGATGGCTTTTATCCATCGGGCGAGAAAAATACGGCGGATGCGCTCACGCCGACGGCGGCGCTCATCAAAGCGACCATGATCAACTCGGCGGTGTCGATGAAGGGAACCGACAACGCCATGATGCCCATCAGCCCCATTCCCTCCAACGAGCAGGGCTGGGGGCGCGTGCAGCTCGATCAGGCGCTCCTTTTCACAGGGTCGACGCGCAAGCTTCACGTCGACGATCACCGCGACGGCTTCGCCGCCGGCGCGACCACGCCCCTCACCTATGCGATCCATGGCGTCGATGCCGGACAGCCGCTCAAGGTGACGTTGGTCTGGACCGACTACGAGGGGACACCCGACTCACCGCCCATGGGAGCCACCATCGGCAATGCTGCCAGCTGGAATGCGGCGCGACTCGTCAACGATCTCGACCTCACGGTCACGGGGCCGGCCGGCACCTACCTCGGCAACGTCTTCACCGACGGCGTTTCCTCGATGGGCGGCGACCCCGATCGGCGCAACAACGTCGAGCAGGTACTACTGACGGCTCCCGCCGCGGGCACGTACACGATCACCGTTCAACCGAGGGCGATCATGGAAGGTCCCCAGGACTTCGCGCTCGTCGTCACCGGCGCGTGGGCCAACGTCGGCGGCACGCCGCCACCGACGGGGACCGACGCGGCGACCCCGGAAGGCGGCGGCGGGGCGGGTGGAGCAGGCGGTGCGGGGCCGGCCGGCGCGAGCGGCGGACCGAGCACGCCGCCGGCTGATGACCACGTCGATTGCGCCTGCGTCCTTGCGCGACGATCGCCGATGTCGGGCGCGGCGATGCTGCTCTTGGCAACGGCTCCCCTCGCGCTGCTACGGTGGCGGAGCCGGCGGCGGTTCGACGGCGGGCGCGCCTGAGCCGCGCGCCAACCGCGCGCGGACCCGCGCCGAAAGGGCGAGCAATGCCGTGCGGTCGAGGCGGATCAGCGCCACGATGCAAGCGAGCCAACCGAGACCGAGCGGCCACGCCGCCCACGCCGTCGCGTAGAGGAGCACGGGGCGAAAAGGGCGCTCGCGCGTGACGAGCTCGCGCGTCGCGTAGACCGAACGCTCGTATTGGGGCAGCGTCAGCGCCACCGGCGTCACGCCTTCGAGCACGCCGCCCGCCGCGTCTTGCGCCATGAAATTGCCGCGCCGAGACATGATCTCCCCTTTGGCTCGCGTGCCCGCCGGCGCGTCGTCTTTGGCCGCGCCGGCACCCGACACCGCTCCTTGTTCCCGCATTTCTTCGGGTGCCGCCACGGACGCGGGCACCGGCTCGTAGTGAAGCTTGGCTTCCGCGCCCGATCGCAGCGCGACGGCGATCACGCTGACGAGGAGGGCGAACCCTCCCGTGAGCACCAGCGCAGCCACCGCCAAGATGAGCTTTTTCCCGGACAAGAGACGCCCGAGGATCCAGAAGATCGCGACGAGCACGATGAGCCCAACGGTGGCCACAAAAAGCGGTTCGGCGATGAACCACAGTCCTGCCAGCACGATCGCCCCGAGAACTCGGCGCAGCCATCCTCGCAGGGCGAGCCCGGCGACCACGAGGGCCACGGCCATCGCCAGCAGGTCGCCCCCATCGAGAAACCACTCGGTCCGATCGCCACCGAAAAACGCGAGGGGATACACGAGCCCCGGCAGGCCGAGCCGTACTCCGACGCGACTGGCGGTGAGCGGATAAGTCGCGAGCGGAACTTCGACCCGACCGAAGAGCCCGAAGGCCGTCTGCGCGAGCGCTTGCAGGTGCACGGTATGGCTACCGGTACGGAGCGGCACCATGACCTCTTCGGCGCCCTTCTCCTTGTGCATGATGCGCTCCGCCTTGCCGTCGGTGGCGAGGTAGATGGGCCGACCGTCGGGGTTCATGAGAAGGTAGTCGATGCCGTTGTTTTCGTAGCGGAGCGTCTCGTCGGACACGAGATCGCCTTTGCGAGTGAGAACCACCGTGCGATCGTGGGAGCGTATGACGGCGGCGAGGACATCGACGCTGCTCAAGGTCTGGATGGAGACGTCCACCTTTTGCCCTCGCTGAACGAGGTAGAGACGCGAAGTCGGCAGCTTGCGCGAGATGGGCGATTCGGCCGAGTCGTGCTGGCGGGCGTCGCCCTTGACCGTCACGCGATGCTCCGCGTCCGACTCGAAGAGCCACCATTCGTAGGGTGAGCGCTCGTCGGGTTGGAACGAACCCACCTGAGGGAGCGTTCCCGAGATTCTGATCTCGGCATTGTGGCCGGACGTCGGCAGAATCAGCGTCGCGGCGTCGACGCGAAATCCCCCTGCGCCGGCCACGTCGAGCACGCGCTCGCCGAAAGCGAGCGGCAACCGCACGACGCCGAGATCGGAGCCACTGCGCATGACGAGCTTGTATTCGAAGTTGACCTCGCGGCCGACGCGTACGGCACGCGACAGTTGGAAGACGGTCGGCTCCACACCGGGTTGGGTGGTGACCGCGCGATCGAAATGGATGGTCGTCGACGTGAGGCCGCTGAGCCGCGAGCCTTCGACGCATCGGCCGTCGCTGAGGTCCGCCTCCAGGGTATTGAGCGGACCGGGGATGGAGAGCGCGCGATCTTCGTCGAGAACGAGGGTGCCTTTGAGAACGAAGCGGCGCGACGTCGCCGCGTAGTAGTAGTGATCGCCTTCGAAACCGATGGGAGCCGGCTTGCCGTTTTCGGTGGCTTGCTCGATGCGCACGTGCGTGGGTGCGCCGAAGATCGGAACGACGAATGGACCATCGACCAGGAGATTGCCTTCCAGCTCGAACTTCAACATGCCGGTGGCGACCGAGCCGCCGAGGCGAAGGCGCGTGAGCGCAAAACAGCGCTCCGTGCAACGAGCGCCCTTGTGTTTGGTGATCCAGGCGCCGAGGGCATCCAGCTGACCCGCCCACGAATCGGGCGGCGCTGGAGCCGTTTTTTCCGGCGGATCAGCCGAAAGATCCTTGGGCCAGAGGAGCAGCACCACGACAGCGCAAACGAACCAACGGCAGACACCTCGCTCGGCGATTCTGCTCACGGTGCACCTCCGCTCAATTTAGGTAACACCACGCCACGCCTCAGGTAAAGGCGCGCGCCGGACGCTGCCTTTCGACTGAGCCAATCCCGCGTCTCGGGGCACTTACTCCTACACGGAACCCTCGTCCGCCCCCATGCCGATCCCGGCGGATCTTCCGCTCGCCTCGGGGCACGGACGACACGGCATCCGCCGCTCTCGAGTATCATGGCGAACCTCCTCATCGGGCGAAGGACATTCGGCGCGGCGATCGGCGCGTCGCTCGTTGCGGGTTCGTTTCTGGGCGCGGCGCGGGGTGCTCCAGCGAGCCGGCAGGCGCCCAAAGTCGCGAAGCGGTTGGTCGTCTTCTTTACACCCAACGGGACGATTCACCGCTACTGGCGTCCGTCGGGCAGCGGAACGACCTTTTCATTCGTTCCAGGCGGCATCTTGGAGCCGCTCGCCGCCCACACGTCCGAGCTCGTCATTTGCGACGGTATCGACTTCGTCGGCTTCGACAACCATGCGCCGGGCATGGCGGGGATGCTGACGGGCAACGGCGGAGCGGGCTCGGCGACGCGCGGGATGTCGGTGGACCAATACGTCGCAGGTGGCCTCGCCGCGGGAACACGTTTCGACTCGCTCGAGTTCGGCGTGCAGACGAGCGCCTGGGGCGGCCAAGTGCAAACGCGGATGTCCTATTCGAGCGCGGGCACGTTCGTCACCCCCGAGGACAGGCCGCGCAACGCGTTCCGACGCATGTTCGGCGACGTCACCGGCGATCCCACCGATCTCGACAAACTCGCACTACGCAAGCGCAGTATCCTCGACGTCGTCAAAGCCGACCTTGCCGACCTCTATCCTCGTCTCGCCCGCGAGGAGCAGATTAAGCTCGAGCAACATCTCGACGCCCTGCGCAAGACCGAAAAGGGGATGATGGGTGGCGCGACTTGCGCTTCACCGCCGTCCCCGGCTGACATCGATCCTTACGCCAACGACAACTTTCCGGCCGTCGGGCGCGCGCAGATGGACCTGCTCGTGACGGCGCTTGCCTGCGGGCTCACGCGGGTCGCCTCCCTCCAATGGGCGCACACCGTAAGCCCCACCGTCTTTCGCTGGCTCGGTCTCGGCGAAGGGCACCACGATCTGTCGCACAAAGACGATTCC
>Ga0190265_10001327_pt1 | contig 16172 bp, 14 predicted proteins | sample Popmic124T_FD_133135 | JGI IMG/M metagenome (GOLD analysis project Ga0190265, IMG submission 133135) | Populus adjacent soil microbial communities from riparian zone of Indian Creek, Utah, USA - 124 T | ecosystem: Environmental > Terrestrial > Soil > Riparian zone | place: USA: Utah | collected...
GTCGACGTCGCCGACCTCGAGCGCCACGTGGTTGATCCCGATCAGCCGTGCCACGGGTCAGACCCCCCTCAGGGCCGCGCGGTCGGCTTCGCTCAGCTCCCACTCGCCGGCCGCGGCGTTCGCCGCGACCTGCTCCGGCGACGTCGCGCCCGCGATCACCGACGGGATGCCGGGCTGGGACGCGAGCCCGGCGATCGCGAGCTCGAGCAGCGTGCGCCCGCGCTCGGCGGCGAGCGCCTCGAGCGCCTCTATGCGGTCCCACGGGGCGTCGGCGAGCCGCTCCGGGCGGCTCGCGAGCCGCGTGCCCGCGGGCGCCTCCTCGCCGCGCCGGAACTTGCCGGTCAGCAGCCCGCTCGCGAGCGGGAAGTACGGCACGAAGCCGATGCCGAGCTCGCGCGCGAGCGGCAGCACCTCCGCCTCGGCCTCGCGCTCGATCAGGCTGTACTCGTTCTGCAGCGCGACGAGGCGCGCGTCGCCGAACGCCCCCGCCTCGCGCAGCTGCGCGGCGTCGAAGTTGGATGCGCCGAACGTGCGGACCTTGCCTTCGTCGGCCAGCTCGGCGAGCGCGCCGAGGGTCTCGGCGAGCGGGGTCACGCCGTCGGGTTCGTGGTAGTAGTAGAGATCGATGCGGTCGGTACGCAGGCGCTCGAGCGAGCGGTCGACGGCGGCGCGCAGGTACGTCCGCGAGCCGCCTGGCGCCGGCCCCTCGGCGCGCATGCCGAACTTGGTCGCGAGCACGACGCGGTCCCGCCGGCCGTCGAGCGCCTCGCCGATCAGGCGCTCGGAGGCGCCGTCGCTGCCGTACACGTCGGCCGTGTCCAGGAACGTGATGCCGGCGTCGAGCGCGGCGTCGAGTACCCCGCGGGTGCCCGCGAGGTCGAGGCGGCGGCCGAAGTTGTTGCAGCCGAGGCCGACGGCCGACACCGTGAGGTCCGAGCGTCCGAGTGGGTTCTCCCGCATCCTGTGAGCATGCCAAAGCGCCCTGATCGGCACCTTGCAGAGCGTGTGCCCCGCGGCGCGATCCGATAGGAACGACGAGTGCGCCGCCGCCGTCGCCGCCGCCGCCGCCGTTCCATGTTCACCTCCTCGGCCGCCGGGCCGGGCGGGGTGCGCTGGCTCCAGCCCGTCCAGCGCCGCCGCCGGCGCCGTGTGCCGATCCTCCCGATCCTCGCGCTGCTCGCCCTGATCGCTGCCGTGGTGGGCGCGATCGCGCTCTGGCGCGCACGTGACGACGGCGAGGATCCGTCGCGCGCCGTGGCGCAGCGCTTCGCCGAGGCGTGGGCGAGCGGCGACCTCGACGCCGCCTACGGGCTCACGACCGCGCGCACGCGCAGCGAGCAGCCGGCCGCGCTGTTCCGCCAGAGCTACCGGCAGGCCAACCGGGCGGCGACCGTGGAGGAGATCCGCGTCGGCGAGGCCGCCGAGCCGCGCGACGGCCGCGTCGCGATCCCGGTCGTCGTGCGCACGCGCGTGTTCGGGGAGCAGCGCGGGACGGTCACGTTCCCGCTCGAGCGCGCCGGTGACACTGCCCGCGTCGCCTGGTCGCCCGAGCTGCGGCTCCCCGGCCTGCGGCCCGGCGAGCGCGTGCAGCGCCGCACGCTGCGCGAGCCCGAGCGCGCCAGCGTGCTCGACGCCGGCGGGCGCCGGCTCAGCCGCGAGCCCGCCGCCGCCGGGCTCGTCGAGGGGCTGGAGGCGCACTACGAGCGGCGGCTCGGCGGGCGTCCCGGGGCGGAGCTCCGCTACGGGCGGCGGGTGGTCGCGAAGGTCGCCGTCGTGCGCGGCCGGTCGGTGCGGACGACGATCCGCCCGTCGCTCCAGGCGGCCGCGACCGGGGCGCTCGGCGACCGGCTCGGCGGCGTCGCCGTCGTGCGGCCGCGGACCGGCGACGTGCTCGCCATGGCGGGCCTCGCGGTGTCCGGGCCGCAGCCGCCCGGCTCGGTCTTCAAGATCATCACGCTCGCCGCCGCGCTGAACGAGGGCGAGACCGAGCCGGGCGAGTCGTTCCCGGTCCAGACCGCCGCGACGCTCGAGGGCGTGCAGCTGCGCAACGCCGGCGACGAGGCCTGCGGCGGCTCGCTCACCACCTCGTTCGCCCACTCGTGCAACTCGGTCTTCGCACCGCTCGGCGTGCGGCTCGGCGCCCGCCGTCTCGTCCGCTACGCCGAGCGCTTCGGCTTCAACGAGGAGCTCCCGATCCCGTCCGCCAAGCCGAGCACCATCCCGGACGACCTCACGGACGACCTCGCGGTCGGGGCGAGCGCGATCGGCCAGGACCGGGACCTCGCGACGCCGCTGGTGATGGCGAGCGTCGGCGCGACGATCGCGAACGGCGGCGTGCGCCGCACGCCGCGGCTCGTGCGCAGCGAGGACGGCGGCCGGCGCCGGGTCGTCAAGGCGCGGGTCGCCGCCCAGGTGCGCGACATGATGCTCGAGGTCGTCCGCAGCGGGACGGGGACCGCGGCGGCGCTCCCCGGGGTCGAGATCGCCGGAAAGACGGGGACGGCCGAGCTCGTCCCCACCGCCGACGGTCCGTCGAGCCCGGAGAACACCGACGCCTGGTTCGTCGCGTTCCCCGCTGCGGATCCGTCGATCGCGGTCGCGGTGATGCTGATCGGTGCCGGTCAGGGCGGTGCCGCGGCGGCGCCGGTCGCGCGCGCGGTGCTCGACGCGGCGCTCTGACGATCGCTCGCCGGCGCGGGTGACGGTGCCGGCGCTCGCGTACGGCGGCATCGAGGGGAGGGCGCGGAGCGCCGTGGCGCTCGCTCCGGCAGACGCGGGGCGCTTTAGGGGCCTATGTGACCGGTAAAGCGCCCCGGGGTCCCGCCGCGGCCTCGATCCCGCACCCCTCAATGCCGCCGTACGGGCACGCTCGCACACGGCGTACGTCGGAACATCGCGCCGCGGCGCCGGCCCCCGCGGTCGTTCGCCGGCGTGGGTGATCGCGCGGGGCGCTCGCGTACGGCGGGCATCGAGGGGAGGGCGCGGAGTGCCGCGGCGTCCCGACCCGCTCCCTTCAATGCCGCCGTTCACGGCGTCTCACACACCCGACCGCGCCGGCGCCGAGCACCACCGCCGCCCGTGCCGGACGTGCTTCTTCGCGGCGGCCGCGCGCGTGCAGGGCGCCGGCGAACTGCGGCAATGAGGGAGTGGGTCCGGGGTGCCGCGGCCTCGATCCCGCTCCCTTCAATGCCCGCCGTACAACCACGCGAGCACCACGCGAGCGCCCGGGCATCGCGCCACCGCGCCAGGGGTCCCGCACCCCGGTGGCATCGAAAGTCAGGGGTGCGGGACCAGGGTCCCCCCTGATGTGCGCGGGCGGGCGCGCGAGGAGGATGCGGTCATCGAAGGGAATGCCCCCCACGCCCCGGACGTCTCAGGTGACAGGAGACAGCACAGATGAGCCCCGTCGTCACATCCGATCCCCGCACCGCGACCCGCCGCCTCGAGCAGCCGGACCGCCCGCTCGCGCCGACGCGGTCGCGGCCTCCCGTCACGGTGATCCGCGCGTTCGCCGCGCCCGTCGTGCGCGAGCTGCCGCCGCGGCGTCAGGCCGCCGGCGGCGCCTGGTAGCTCAGACCGCGACCGGCGTCTTCGGCTCGTCCGGCGCCGGCTCCGGCTCCGGCTCCGACCCCGGCTTGTGCAGCTTGGCCTCCTGGCGCTCCGGCGCGATCCGGACGACGTTCCAGGCGAGGCCGACGCGCTCCATGCCGCCGATGATCAGCGCCGAGATGTCGATCTCGCGCCGGCTCAGGCCGTGGCTGGCCGAGCGCGGGAATGCGTGATGGTTGTGGTGCCAGGCCTCGCCGAGCGAGGGCAGCGCCAGCCAGGCGACGTTGGTCGAGTGGTCCTCGACGTCGAAGCGCCGGCGGCCGAAGTAGTGGCAGACCGAGTTGATCGACCACGTGATGTGGTGGAGGAAGAACGCGCGGACGAGCCCGCCCCAGATGAGGCCGCGCAGCGCGCCCTCGGCGGTGAACCCGTGCAGGACGAAGCCGAGCGCGGTCGGGATGAGCAGGCTGAGCAGCGCCCAGTACGGGAAGAGGCGGTTGATCCGCTTCATGCCCTGGTCCTCGTAGAGCTCGCGGGCGTACTTCTTCCAGTCGGCCTGGCCGTGCGTCTCGAACAGCCAGCCGGTGTGCGCGTGCCAGAGGCCCTTGATCCCCTCGCCGTGGCCGACGTGCGGGGAGTGCGGGTCGCCCTCCTGGTCGGTGTGGGCGTGGTGCTTGCGATGATCGGCGACCCAGTCCAGGACACCGCCCTGGAGGCCCATCGAGCCGAGGATCGCCCAGCCGTACTCGACGGGCTTGTAGGTCTTGAACGCGCGATGGGTGAGCAGCCGGTGGTAGCCCACGGTCACGCCCATGCCGCAGAGCAGGTACGTGACGGCGAGAATGCCTAGGTCGGTCCAGTCGACCCAGCTGTTCCAGAGAAGGGCGATGGCGGCGATCAGCCCGATGAAGGGCACGACCACCCCGATCATGTTCGCAGTGCGCTCAGCCTTGGTCATGCGTTGCAGGTTGACGCACATGGACTGTCCGTTCTTGTGGACTTTCCCGGGATCGAGCGCGCTGGATTTGTAGGAAAGCTCTAACGAATGCGGAGCGTGCGCCGTGCCGTGTTGACCGTCGTCGCAAGCGTGACACGCCACGTGCCGCGGCGCAGCGGCATGCCGAGCAGCTGCTGACCGACGATCCAGCGCGTCCGGCCGGTCGGCGCGCGGCGCGTCCGCTCCCGGGCGGGGCGCCAGCGGCAGCGCGTGCGCACGCAGGCCCGGCGCTGGAGGCGCACGGTGACGGCGGCCGCGGCGGCGAGCCGGAACGACAGCGTGGCGCTGCGCGACTGGCACCCGCGGCGCCCCCCGCACAGGCGCGGGCGCCCGGAGAGGCGCAGCGCGCTGATCCGCGGCCGGGCGGCGCGCGCGGCGGGCGGCGGAGCGGCCTCCGGGACGGGCGCGGCGCCGAGCTCCGGCACCGCCGGCCCGAGCGTCCCCGCGTCGGGTGCGATCGGCTCGCCGGCGCGGCCCGCCGCGATCAGCGCGGTCGCGGCGGCGTTGAGCCGGCCCCCACCGGCCGAGACGCCGGCGAGGCCCGGGCGCGGCTCGGCGCCGGCCATCAGCGCCGCCTTGAGCTGCGTCCCGTCCCAGGCGGGTTGGAGCGCGGCGGCCAGCGCGGCGGCGCCGGCGGCGTGCGGCGACGCCATCGAGGTGCCCTGCATGACCTCGAAGCCGTCACCGGTCGGGAAGTACTGCCCGAGCAGCGTCGTGCGGCCGCGGACCCAGCCGGAGACGATGTCCTGGCCGGGAGCGAACAGATCGACGCTCGCGGCGCCGAAGTTGGAGAACGCGGCGCGCGCGTCGTTCTGGTCCGTCGCCCCGACGCAGACGAGGTTGGGCTCCTCGTGCGCGCACGGGTACTCGCGCGTCGCGTCGTCGATGTCGTCGCCGACGCCGTCCGTGCCGCCGTTGCCGGCGGCGACGACGTAGAGCGTGTCCGGGTGCTCGCGGATCGCGCGGCGCTCGACCTGCGAGGGGTAGGCCGAGCCGAGCGACGCGTTGACCACGCGCACCCCGCGGTCGCCCGCGTAGGCGAACGCGGCGGCGACGTCGGCCGAGTTGCCGCCGCCGCGGTCGTCGAGCACGCGCAGCGGCATGATCAGCGCCGCGGGCGCGACGCCGATGACGCCGCCGCCGTCCTCGCCCGCTGCGACGGTGCCGGCCACGTGGGTGCCGTGCCCGTGGCCGTCCTGCGCGTCGGCATCCTCGTCGACGAAGTCGTAGCCGGGCACGATGCGCCCCGCCAGGTCCGGGTGGCCCGCATCGACGCCCGTGTCGACGATCCCGACGGTGATCCCGGTGCCGCGGCTGACCGCCCAGGCCTGCGGGGCGTCGACGTCGGCGTCCGGCGTGCCGCGCCGCCACCAGACCGGCTGGCCCGAGTTCTGAAGACCCCAGAGAAGCCCGCCCAGCGCCTCGCCGGCCGCGTTGCGCGGCCGGTTGGGCTCGGCCCAGGCGACATCCGGGTCGGCGCGCAGCGCGTCGAGTGCCGCGGCCCGGTCGCCCGCGGCGCTGACGACCTCGACGCCGTCGAGCGGCAGCGGCCGCTCGGCGCTGACGCCGGCGCCGGCACGCTCGCCGTGGGTGAGCCCGCCGTCGCGCATGACGACGATCTCGTCGGCGACGTCCGCGCGCGCGGACGCGGGCAACGCGGCGGCCGCGAGCACGGCGAGGCAGGGGAGCAGCAGACGGCGGCCATCCATGGCCTCCCTGACATCGACGCCCCAGCGGGACCGTTGACCGGTCCGGACGGATGTCGCAACCCTGAGCGCGCCGGCTCAAGCGCCGCCGGCGGGGCTACCTCAGTTGAGCGACGGGTCGGGCGGCATCGTGGAGAGCAGCGCGAACTCGCGGCCCATCCGCCGGAGCACCGTCGCCCAGAGACCCTCGGGATCGGCGCTGAACAGCTCCTCGCGCAGCGGCGTCTCGACGATCCAGGCCTCCTCGGCGAGCTCGTCCTCGAGCTGGCCGGGACCCCAGCCGGCGTGGCCGGCGTAGACGCGTGAGCGGCGGATCGCGGCGGCGATGCCCTCGGTGTCCTCGGCCTCGCCGGGCACGAAGCCGAGGTCGCCGTCGACCAGGACGACCGCCTGGGCGGGGTCCTCCCACTCGGCGAGCACGATCACGCCGTTCTGGGCGACCGGACCGCCGACGAACACGCTGTCGTCCGGCTCGGCGACCCAGATCAGGTCCGGGACGGCGTCCGCCACCGACGCGGTCGACGGGCGGTTGAGGATCAGGCCCATCGCGCCCTCGTCGTTGTGCTCGGTGATCAGCACGACGGCGCGATCGAAGTTCGGGTCCTTGAGCGTCGGGCCCGCGAGGATCAGCTTGCCGCGGAGCGTCTCGGTCATGCGGGCACCAGGTCGCGCTCCGGCTCGATGCCCCAGCGCGCGGCGAGCGCCGTCAGCTCGGGGGTGAGCGCCCAGCGGTCCGGCCGCGGCTCGCCCTCGTGGTCGGGTGCCGCGCCCTTGAGCGTCATCGAGCCCGTGTTGTCGCCGATCGCGCGCAGCGCCGCGACGTCGTCCTCGGAGAGCACGTCCTGCTCCGGCACCGCGGCGAGCTCCGCGCGCTTGGCCTCGATCGGCTTGGCGGACGGGCCCGGCTCCTGGATCAGCGTCGGCGCGACGCACCGCACCGGCGGGTGCGCGAGGTTCCACTGGCACGCGAGCTGGAGCAACGTGAGGCCGTGCGCGTCGGCGATCGGGCGCATGCGATCGAGCCGCTCGCGCCCGCGCTCGACCCACCCGTCCGGTCGGAAGCCGCGATGGTCGTGGCGCGGGAACGCGTGGCCGGGCAGCACGTCGTCGTGGAACAGCCCGCCGTAGTCGACGACGCGGGTGATCAGCTCCACGTCGTGATGGCGCGCGGCGGCGAGCACCAGCTCGCCGGGCCACGGCTCGAGCGGGTTGAGGATCACCATCGCCCAGTCGATCAGCGCGCCGAAGCGCTCGAAGCAGTCGAGCACGTCGAGCGTGAACCCGTTCGCCGGGCCGGGCGCGATCCCGAGCCGCCGCGTGAGGCCGGCGTCGCGCAGCGCGGCCAGCCCCTCCCACACGGCGGGGCTCGTGTAGCCGACGCGGTCGGGGTTGTGCAGCAGCAGCAGGTCGAAGGCGTCGGCGCCGAGGCGCTCGAGCGACCGCTCCGTCGCCATCCGGAGGTAGTCGGCGTAGCCGTCGGCGCCGCGCAGCCGCGGGTCGGTGAAGCGCGGGAAGCCCTTCGAACCCTCGCGCTCGCCCTCGTAGAAGTCGTGTCCGACGGCGCCGACGAGGCAGTAGGCGTCGCGGTCGACCCCGGCGAGCGCGCGGCCGAGCAGCGCGTCGGCGTCCCCGGCGCCGTAGGCGTCCGCCGTGATGACCGTGCGCAGCCGCTCGTCGGGGCGCAGGAGCGCGACCAGCCGGTCGTCGTCGAGCGGCTCGCCGAAGTGCATGAAGCGGCCGCCGCTCCAGGTGCCGATCGCGGTGCGGGTGGGGTCGGGCATCTCCCCAGATGTTGGCATGAGTAGCGTGCGGGCGATGGATGCGCGGCTCGGCGTGCTCGCCTTCGGCGACTCGATCACCAACGGCGGCGGGGAGCTCCAGTGGGGCGTCGCGCTGCAGTCCTGGGCCGCGTGGACGGCACGCGGACTGGGCATCCCGTACACCGGCTGCGCGGTCGACGGCGCGACCGCCGCGCACGTCGCCGGCGTGCAGCTCCCGCGCTTCCTGGCGCAGACCGCCGCGCCCGACGCGCGCTACGACGTCGGCTGCCTCTACGTCGGCGTCAACGACGTGCGCGGGACCGGCTGGGACGCCGCCGCGTACGCGCGCGACGTGCGCACCGCGGTCGCGTTCCTGCGCGAGCGCTGCGACCGCGTGCTGGTGTGCACGCTGCCGCTCGACCTCGGGCGGCCCCGCTCGGATGCGCGCCGGATCGCGGCGGCGAACGCGACGCTCGCGGCGGCCGGCGCGCTCGTCGTCGACCTGGGCGACTTCGGCGCGCGCAACCGCGTGATGGTCGACGCGGTCCATCCGACGGCGTTCGGCCAGGTCGCGATCGCGGAGCGGGCGCTCGACGTGCTCGCCGCCGACGGCATGACCGTGCGCGTCCGGCCGAGCACGCTGATCGCCTACGAGACGACGCGGTGGCGCCGCCTGCGCGGCGACGCCACCTACGTCTATCGGCAGCTCAAGCAGACCGGGCGGATCGCGCGCGGCGGCTGAGCCGTCAGCCGCGGAAGCCCGACCGCGGCATCGGCGGCGCCTTGCGGGGCGCCGGGCGGGCGTTCATCTGCCGCACCTGCGGCGGCAGGGCCTTGCGCTTGGGGGTGAAGCGCTTCGGCTTCTTGTTGGTACCGGGCAAAACAGCTCCTTCGGGTCGCGGGTTCGGGACAGGGCCCGGCGCGCGCGCCGTCGGGAGATGTGCCGCTACAAGCGGGCTACGTGTCCAGGACGCGGAAGGCCGGGCAAGCAGGACGCCGCCGGAGGCGGGCCGCTGCGATGCTCGTGTAGACCATTCCGCTGTCCATGACCGCTCACGAGCCTACCGGATCGCGCGTCAGCTCGCCATCCACGCGGCGCCAGATCCCGAGCGGGTTCTCGTCGCGCAGCTCGGGCGGGAGCACGGCCGCCGGCGCGTTCTGCCACGCGACGGGCCGCAGGAAGCGGCGGATCGCGGTCATGCCGACCGACGTGTGGCCGGACGCGGACGTCGCCGGGTACGGCCCGCCGTGCTGCATCCCGTGGGTGACGGCGACGCCCGTCGGGAACCCGTCGTAGACGACGCGGCCGGCGCGGGCGGCCAGCAGCGCCGACAGCTCGGCGAGCAGCTCGCCGTCCGCGTCGGGCTGGGCGTGGATCGTGCCCGTGAGCTGGCCCTCGAGCTCGCCGAGCGCCGCGAGCAGCTCCTCGCGCCCGCCGTAGCGGAGCAGCACGACGACCGGGCCGAAGTGCTCGTCCAGCAGCGCGGCGCCCGCGGCGACGGCCGCCGCCGGCGCCTCGTACGCGGCCGGCTGGTGGCGGTAGCCGCTGCCGGAGAACCGCGTCGCCGATCCGAGCGGGCGGACGCCGGGCTGCTCGGCAAGCCGCTCGACCGCGGCGGCGAGCGCGTCGCGCAGCCGCTCGTTGAGCAGCACGGTCGGCTCGACGCGGTCGAGCTGCGCGGCGACGGTCTGGGCGAACGCGTCGCCCGCCGCGCCGTCCGGCACGAACACCACGCCGGGCTTGGTGCAGAGCTGCCCGCCGAAGTTCGACACCGAGGCGACGAGCCCGTCGGCGATCGCCTGCGCGCGTGCGGCGAGCGCCGCGTCGGTGACGACGATCGGGTTGATCGAGCCCATCTCGGCGTAGACGGGGATCGGGACGGGGCGCCGCGCCGCCCGGTCGGCGATCGCGCGGCCGCCGGCGGTCGAGCCGGTGAACCCGACCGCGGCGATCGCGGGCGCGTCGACGAGCGCCTCGCCGACCTCCACGCCGGCGGCGAGCAGGTGCGCGAACGTGCCCTCGGGCAGGCCGGCGTCCGCGACCGCGCCGTGCAGCTCGCGCGCGACGAGCTCGCCGGTGCCGGGGTGCGAGGGGTGGCCCTTGACCACGACGGGGCAGCCGGCGGCGAGCGCCGAGGCGGTGTCGCCGCCCGCGGTCGAGAACGCGAGCGGGAAGTTGCTGGCACCGAACACGGCGACCGGGCCGAGCGGGACGAGCATCCGGCGCACGTCCGGGCGCGGGATCGGCGTGGCGTCCGGATCGGGCGTGTCGAGGATCGCCTCGACGTAGTCGCCGGCGTCGAGCACGGCGGCGAACGCCTCGAGCTGCCCCGCGGTGCGCTCGAGCTCGGAGCGCAGCCGCGGCTCGGGCAGCCCGGTCTCGCTTCCGGCCGTCGCCACGACGTCGTCGCCGGCGGCGCGCAGCCGGGCCGCGGCACCGCGGAGCAGCGCCGCCCGCGCCGCGCGGTCGCGCAGCTCCGGCGCCTGGAACGCGCGCGCCGCCGCGGCGACGGCGGCGGCCACGCCGGCGGCACTCGCCTCGTCGTAGGACTGCTGCGGCGTGCCGGTGCGGGGATCGACGGAGTTGAAGGTCGCGGGCATGACCGGTACGGTACCTGGTTCAGTGCTCGAACCAGTTCACGTCATGAGCGGTCCGCTGAACGAGCCGCAGCGGTACGAGCGGATCGCGGAGCGGCTCGCGGCGGACATCCGCGCCGGGCGGCTCGCGCCCGGCGAGCGGCTGCCCGGCGAGCGCGAGCTCGCGCGGCGGCTGGAGGTCGGGCGCGCGTCGGTACGTGAGGCGATCGGCGCCCTGCAGCTGCGCGGGGTGCTCGAGACCCGGCCGGGCTCCGGCTCGTTCGTCGCCGCCGACGCGCTCGAGCGGCTCGGCGCCGGCGCCGCGCTGACCGCGCACGACGCCGGGCCGTTCGACCTGCTGGAGGCCCGCCTGCTCGTCGAGCCGGGCGTCGCCGCCCTCGCCGCGCGCCGCGGCCGCCGCGACGCCGAGGCCGAGCGGCTGCTCGACGCGATGGACGCGGCGGAGGCCGGCGGCGACCGCACCGGCTGGAACGACGGCGACCGGCGCTTCCACCGCCAGCTCGCGGCGCTGACCGCCAACCCGGTCCTGCTCGGCCTCGCGGACCAGGTCGCGGCGCTGATGGACCAGCCGCTGTGGCAGCGGCTGCGCGACGACTCGGTCGCGCAGCCCGGCCGCGCGCGGATCCACGCGGCCGAGCACCGCATGATCTACGAGGCGATCGTCGACGGCGACCCCGCGGCGGCCTCGTTCTACGCGACGCAGCACCTCGAGCGGGTGCGGCGCTACATGACCCACGACCAGGAGAGCTGACCCGTGCGCTTCCCCGGCATCATCCCAGCCGTCACCACCCCGTTCGACCCGGACACCGGCGCGATCGACGTCGCCGCCTTCGAGGGCAACCTCGCGGCGCTGCTCGACGCCGGCGTCCACGGCTTCGTCGCCACGGGCACGATGGGCGAGGCCGGCTCGCTCACCCCTGCCGAGCGCCGCACGGTCGTCGAGACCACGGTGCGCGCCGCGGCCGGCCGCGTGCCGGTGATCGCCGGCGTGTCGTCCGGCACGCCCGCCGCCGCGATCGGCTTCGCCGCCGACGCCGCGCAGGCGGGGGCGGACGCGATCATGCTGCTCCCGCCGCTCGGCTACCGCGCCGACCCGCGCGAGACCGTGGCCTACTACCGGGCGGTGGCCGACGCGACCGCGCTGCCGATCATGGCCTACAACAACCCCGAGGCGAGCGGCGTCGACATGGCGCCGGCGCTGATCGCGCGGATCGCCGCCGAGGTCGAGCAGGTCGTCGCGATCAAGGAGTGCTCGGGCGACGCGCGGCGGATCGCCGCGCTGCTGGCCGAGGCCGAGCTCGAGGTGCTCGTGGGCGGCGACGACTGGGCGCTCGAGGGCTTCTGCGCCGGCGCGACCGGCTGGGTCACGGGCGTCGCCGACTGCGCGCCCGCGGAGTGCGTCGAGCTCTACGACGCGTGCAACGCCGCCGACCTGGAGCGGGCGCGGGCCGTCTACGCGCGGCTGCTCCCGCTCGGCCGGCTCGACATGACGCCGAAGCTCGTGCAGTTCTTCAAGGGCGCGCAGGATGCGCTCGGCTTCACGGGCGGGCCGGTGCGGCCGCCGCGGCTCGAGCTCGACGCGGACGACCGCGCCGTGCTCGACGCCGCCGTCGCCGCGCTGCGCGCTCCCGCCACGGTCTGATGCGCGCCGCGCGCGCGATCGCCGCGGTCGACTCCCACACCGAGGGGATGCCGACGCGCGTCGTCGTGGGCGGCGTCGCGCCGATCCCGGGCGCGACGATGGCCGAGCGCCGGCTGCACTTCATGGACCACATGGACGACCTGCGGCTCCTGCTGATGCGGGAGCCGCGCGGGCACGGGGCGATGTCGGGCGCGATCCTCCAGCCGCCGGCGCGCGCGGACGCCGACTGGGGCGTGCTGTTCATCGAGGTCTCCGGCTGCCTGCCGATGTGCGGGCACGGGACGATCGGGGTCGCCACGGTGCTCGTCGAGACCGGCATGGTCGAGGTGCGCGAGCCCGAGACCGTCGTGCGGCTCGACACGCCCGCCGGGCTCGTCGAGGCGCGCGTGGCGGTCGCCGACGGCCGCGCGCGCGGCGTCACGCTCCGCAACGTGCCCAGCTTCCTGCACGCCGCCGGTCGCGAGGTCGACGTCCCGGGGCTCGGTCGCGTCGTCTACGACATGGCGTTCGGCGGCAACTTCTATGCGCTCCTGCCCGCGGAGTCGGTCGGGCTGGAGGTCGACCCGGCGCGCGCGTCCGAGCTGGTCGACGCCGGCCAGGCGATCATCGCCGCGATCGACGCCGCCGACCGCCCGGTGCATCCCGAGGATCCGCGCCTCGCCGGCTGCAAGCACGTGGTGCTGCACGCGCCCGGCCGCGACGGCGCGGACTCGCGCGCGGCGACGTCGATCCATCCCGGCTGGCTCGACCGCTCGCCGTGCGGCACCGGCACGTCGGCGCGGCTCGCGCAGCTGCACGCCCGCGGGGAGCTGGCGGTCGGCGACGCGTTCGTCAACGAGTCGCTGATCGGCACGCGCTTCACCGGCCGCGTCGCGGCGGAGACGACGGTCGCCGGGCGCCCGGCGATCGTGCCCGAGATCACGGGCCGCGCGTGGATCACCGCGACCGGCCAGTACCTGCTCGACCCGGACGATCCGTTCCCCGCCGGCTTCGCCCTGTGACCGACGTCGTCGTGGTCGGCGCCGGGATAGTCGGCGCGGCCGTCGCGCGCGAGCTGGCGGTGCGGGGCGTCGGCGTCACCCTGCTCGACCGCGGGGCGGTGTCGAGCGGCACGACCGGGCTGGGCGAGGGCAACGTGCTCTGCTCCGACAAGGACACGGGCCCGGAGCTCGCGCTCACCCGCGCCGGGCTCGCCGTCTACGCGGAGCTCGAGGCGCGGATGGGCGACGTCGCGCGGATCCGCCGCAAGGGCGCGCTGATCGTCCACCCGGATGCGGAGACGTGGGCCGGCGAGCCGGCGCGGCTCGCGCGCCTCGGGATCGTGGACGCGGAGCTGATCGGGCCGGAGGAGCTGCGCGCGCTCGAGCCCGAGCTGACCGGGCCGGTGCACGGCGCGAGCCGGTTCCCCGGCGACCTGCAGTGCGATCCGCGCGCGATCGCCAGGGCGCTCGCGGGCGAGGCGGCGGCGGCGGGCGCGACCGTGCGCGAGGGCTGCGGGGTCGCGGCGATCGAGCCCGGCAGCGGCGTGCGCACCACCTCCGGCGAGCGGATCGCGGCCGGCGCGGTCGTGCTGGCGGCGGGCGCGTGGAGCGCACCGCTCGCCGCGGGCGCGGGCCTCGCGCTCCCGGTCGAGCCGCGCAAGGGCCAGCTCGTCCGGCTCACCGCGCCCGCCCCCGGGCTGATCCGCCACAAGGTCGTCGACGGGTCCTACCTGCGCTCGGTCACGAGCGCGGGCCGCGGGCTCGAGCTCTCCACCGTGGTCGAGACGACCTGGGAGGGCGACGTGCTCGTCGGCTCGTCGCGCGAGCGGCGCGGCTTCGACACGGACGTCGATCCGGCCGTCACCGAGGCGATGGTGGAGCGCGCCGCGCGGCTCTTTCCGTGGCTGCCGTCGCTCCCGCGCGCCGCGGCCTGGGCGGGCCTGCGGCCGTGGCTGCCCGACCATCTCCCGGCGATCGGCCGCTCGGGCGCCGTCCCGGGCCTGTGGGTCGCGACCGGGCACGAGGGCGCCGGCGTCGCGCTCGGCCCGGTCACCGGCGTGCTCGTGGCGCAGCTCTACGCGGGCGAGGCGCCGGTCGTCGATCCGGCGCCGTTCGACCCGGACCGGTTCACGCGGTCGTGAGCTGCGCGCGCGGCTCGCCGACGTCGACCTCGATGCCCTCGGCGTCGAAGCTGACGTGGCCCTCGGCCTTGATCGCCTCGGGCAGCGGCGTGTCGTAGCTCCACGCGGCGTCCGCGATCCCCGCGACCGACCAGTACGTCGCCTGGCCCTTGTACGGGCAGATCGTGCGCTTCTCGGCCGGCGCGAGCACGCCCGCCGCCACGTCGGCGCGCGGGACGTACACGCGCGGGTCGAGGCCGGTCTCGAACAACAGCTTCGGGCGCTCGGAGCGCGCGACGACGGTCCCGTTCGCGCGCACCGTGACCGGGCGCGAGCTCTCGTGCACGTCGACGCGGTGGAACGGGTCGCGCAACTGGCCGAGCACCGGCTCCTCCTCGACGAACCAGGCGCTCGCGAGCTTCCAGTACAGCGCCGCGAAGCCGCGCAGCCAGGGCGCTGCGGGCAGCGGGTCCGCGTAGGTCCAGACGGCGTTCTCGAGCACCTCGTCGCCGGCCCGGAGCGTCCAGTACGACGCGTCGCCCTTGAACGGGCAGTGCGTCGTGTGGCCGGTGCGCTCGAGCAGCTCGTGGTCGAAGTCCTCGAGCGGGACGTAGGGCACCGGCAGGATGCCGGTCTCGTACAGCAGCTTGCCGCGGGTCGTGTCGAGCGCGACGTGCTCGCCGACGAGCGCGCGCAGGCGGCGCGGGTAGTCGGCGAAGAAGATGCGGTGGGCGGGAGCGCCGGAGAGATCGAAGTTGAAGGCGCCGCCTGGCTGGCCGGCGAGCGGACCGGTTCCGAGGGTGAGGCTCATCCTCCGATGGTGTCAGGCGGCGCTGCTCGGCTTCCGGGCGGTCAGCATCAGGTTGTAGAAGCCCGCCGCCGGGAGGTGCGGCTCGAGCACCGCGGCGTCGACCTTCTGCAGCACGATGTAGCCGCGGTAGGCGTAGCGGAACCAGCCGAACGGGATCTCGTCGTGCACGGCGGTCGCCTCGAGCGTGCGGTTGAACCACCCGAACAGGTTCGCGAGCAGCTCCTCGCCGCGCACGCGCACGTCCGCGAAGCCCGCCGCGCGCGCCTGGCGCTCCAGGTCGCCGGGGGTGAAGGCGTGGACGTCGACGACCGACTCGAGCGCCTGGTCGGCGGGAGCGGCCCCGTTGCCGTTGCCACCGTGCGCCGCCGCGGCGCGCACGCGCACGAGCCGGCGCCAGAGCGGGGCGGCGGCGAGCCCGGCCCGCTTCGGCACGGCCGCGATCCGGTCGCCGTGGCGCGACGGCTCGCCGGCGAACAGCAGCACGCCGCCGGGCGCCAGCACGCGGAGGAACTCGCCGAACGCGCGCTCCAGCTCGGGCAGGTGGTGCAGCACCGCGTGGCCGAGGACGAGGTCGAACGCGCCGTCCTCGAACGGCAGCGCGGCGGCGTCGCAGACCGCCGTCCCGACGTCGAGACCCAGCCGCCCGGCGTTCTCGCGCAGCGTCGCGACCATGCCGGGCGAGACGTCCGTGCAGACGCCGGACGCGACGACGCCCTCCTGCATCAGGTTCAGCGTGAAGTAGCCGGTCCCGGCCCCGATCTCCAGCGAGCGCGCGAACGGGCCGGGTCGCTCGCCGAGCAGCTTCTCGACCTTGCCGAGCACCTGCGCCCGCCCGACGGCGCCGAAGTCGACGCCCCACTTCGCGTCGTAGTCGGCCGCCGCGACGTCGTGGTAGCGCCGGTGGACGTCGAGGATCTCGTCGGTCGTGTCGGGCGCGGCCATGCCGCCCGCAAGTCTAGGACTCGGCGGCTCACCCCACGCCGGGGGCTGGCGCGTACTCGCCGAGGA
>Ga0190265_10001328_pt1 | contig 16166 bp, 6 predicted proteins | sample Popmic124T_FD_133135 | JGI IMG/M metagenome (GOLD analysis project Ga0190265, IMG submission 133135) | Populus adjacent soil microbial communities from riparian zone of Indian Creek, Utah, USA - 124 T | ecosystem: Environmental > Terrestrial > Soil > Riparian zone | place: USA: Utah | collected...
AACAAAATCAAAGTGATCAAACGAATGGCGTACGGGTTTCGAGATGACGATTACTTCTTCTTGAAAATCCGTGCCGCCTTTCCCGGAAATCCGTGAAGAACCATTTATTTTTCGGGGTTGAAAAAGCCTGAAAGCGTCTGAAACGCCTTTCGACAACTGCATTTTTCGTGGGAAAACGGGGGTGAGGTCGTCGGAAGATTTGAAAAGCTGGGACATTTGACCGCGCCTCCATCGCCCGCCGGCTTCGCGAATTGAGCCGTGAGGGTATTTAATAGGGATGCTCAGCGCATCGCTGGCGCGAATCGCGAACGGCGAATAGCGAACGGAGAAAGGGTGGCTGATACTTCGGTGATATTGGGGGTTGGCGTTCTTTCGCACATGTTGATTAGGAATGCTCAGCGCTTCTCATCCGAGCTGTGAGAAATGTCGGGTATCGGACTCGACCTGCGAGACTCAGATTGCAAACTAACGAATTAACGCATGAGGAATGATCCCACCGCCGATATCAGCGCGATTGCACCGACGAGTACTGTGAGGGTTTGAAGGACAAGCATTTTCTTCTGAAGGGCTTTCTCCAAGTCAGCTATCCTCGTAAGGATTTCCGGTCCGCCGATCCTTCGCAGTTCTCGCACGATGGCCCCTGTATCCGTGGCGATCGACTCCGATGATTCAAGGAACCCCTCCAGTTTTTCTCGAATCGAGCAGAGTTCGTCTTTCGCGGATTTGTACGATTTGACCTCGGCATCTAGTGCCTGCACAGCTTCGAGAAGTTTGTTGGCCGCCTCCTCTGTGGTTAAGAACGAGTCTTCCTGAGCCATGTTCACCTACCGCGTTTTCAAGAAACTCTTCACTCGATCCGCAAGCCGAGCCACCAAATACCACTTTGCAGCGTCAACTTCTTCTGTCGAGATTACACTCAATACTTCGCGGGCAAGAATGCGAGTTCCTGAGCGGTGTAGAATTTTTTCCGTCAGTTGCCTGCCCAGCGACTTATCTCGCCGAATAATAAGCGATAATGCCCATGTCCGGAATTGATTTCCAGCAGGCTCTGTCACTCCATAGTAGTTGTCCAACGAGTTGAGCGATGCCAAAAAGAACTCTTTGACTAATTGTAAATCGCAGTTGCGCGAGTATGCCTCGGACAGCGCTCGGAGCATGAGGAGGGACGGGTGATCGGGGTAGGATTCCAAATACCTGCCTGCCTGCCCTCGAAGTTCTGCAGCTTGGTTGGGCGATGAAAGCTCGTCAACGATGTTTTGGATCAAATCCAGCCCCGCGTCGTCCCGCGCGAGAATGGCCTCGAAATCGTCCGAATAGGCTGAAGCGTCAAGATATCGGAGAATTCTTGATCGAAATCCGTCTTCGGTCTTCTCGTTCTTGCATGCAGCCAACATCTCGCGAAGCGCAAGACGGCGACCTCGCTCGATAACCTCGTAAACGAACCTCAAGAGCAACTGGCTCATGCCCAAGATAAACTTTCGAGCGTCGCTGCCGAGAAGGGCTGATGCCTTCTGTATTTCCGGCTTGATTTTGGCCCGAAGATATCCCGACAAGTATTTCAGATACGCTTCGATACATTGTTCCTGTGAAGCGCCGGCCATTAGTATTGAGAAACTGTGTGAAGAGTAATCAATCGAATAATCCGCAATGAGTCCAAGGACAAGGAGCCGATGCAAGGCCTTCTCTGTTAACGCTCGGTCTTCCTTCCTGACGCGAATCGTTGCACGAGGTCGAATTGTGAAATCGCCGAGACGATCGACGATTGCTTCGACGTCCTGTAGCTCTTTCTCAACACCACGAAATGCGTTAACGTGAAACCACAAGGCACGCGTTATGTCATCGGCGTCCTCCCACTCTACCGAGTCGATGACACTACTAACTTCTTCGATGGTGGTTGTTGGCGACAGCAATCGCTGAGTTCGTTCGGGCTGATCATCTGAAAAGAGAATTGTGCAAACTGCCTTGCGCTTATCGCGCCCTGCTCTGCCTGCCTCCTGGTAAAAGGACTCTATTGAAGACGGAAGTCCATTGTGGATAGTGTACCGGACGTTTGACTTGTCTATCCCCATACCGAAGGACTTGGTCGCAATAAGCAACGAGAGTCTATTGCGTTTGAATTCATGGGCTGTCCGTGCCTTCCCTTCATCATAGACGTTTTGAACGATTCCCTTGGGAGCAGTGCCTGAATAGATCGCGGTGGGGATAGATAACGCCTGTTCAATCTGTTTTGCGACCTGAACAATGCCAAAGTTACCCCCGACATGAGGACAGAAGACGACGCCACATCGGGTATATTCTCCGCGCGCTTGAAAGAAGGCAGCCGAGGTCTCTTGGAACTCTCGCGGCAAGAGTTGACCGAGTAACCCCTTCATTCGAGCTGTTTTTTCTACAGACGTGCAACTTATTCGAAGGAGTTTCAGTTCCTTGCGGTCAAAAGACTTGGGCGTGACGAGTGCCTCAAAATCCGTTATTTCCAGCTCTCGTTGAACATCCCGCAAGACAGCCTTTGAGGCCGTCCCAGTCAAGCCAATGAGGGGTGGCGGACTTCCGTAGAATGAACAGAACTCGCGTGCGGTGCGACCAATATTCAAGTACGCAGTTCGAAAGTCATGCCCCCACTCTGAAACGCAGTGAGCCTCGTCAACTGCCAACAGCGATACCGGCGTTGATACTGTTAAGGCTCGAAGGGCCTCCCGAAAGGACTCGGTTTGAAAACGCTCGGGTGCGACATAACAGAAAAGAAAATGCCCCTGACCGAACAAATCTGCGACGGATTTGCGGTCAGCGCCATGGATGTGGCTAGTGATTTTGGCAACCCGGTTAATGCCATACGAGCGAAGATTGTCAATTTGGTCGTCAATCAGGGACAGAATCGGTGCCACCACGACTGCTACGCCCGGCAAGAGCATCGAAGCGAGTTGAAACGTGATTGACTTTCCGGCCCCCGTCGGAAGCAGAACCAGCACGTCCTTTCCCTGTAAAACGCGCGTGATGGAATCAGCTTGTCCCTCCCAAAACTCGTCTTTTCGAAAGAGAAATCGCAAGAAATACAAAAGATCGTCGGACGCTGGTTCAGTGAGCTTGGCGACTCCAGAGGGCACCGGTTGGGCCGCAAGATCAAACGGCACATACATACTCGAGATGTGAAAGACGGTCGAAGTCGGATGAGTGCCTCCGCTAAAGCTGAGGTGAAGTGGTTTAGAGGTGGATCTCGGTAAGTCGAATCGGTAAAGAGCAGCGAGCCTTGAAAGCAAAGTCTGCATGCCCGTGCTTGCTAGTCGGACCAATGCCCCAAATTCAGTTTCTTGAAGTCCATACTTCTGCGAATAATCGAAGGTAATATCCCAGGGTCCTGAAGACCCGAGCAGGCCGATTTGGATCGCCTGTAGAATCGCAATTTGAATAGTGTGGACGTAGCGACATGCGGGCACGAGCCTATTTTGCGTGTTCGTATCTTCGGGTCGACTATCAGGCGTGCGGTGAAGTTGCAGAAGGGCGCGAAGTTCATCAAGTTTGAGCCCAGTTCCCGACCGCACTTCGTCAACCGGAATACGAAAAATTGTGCAGCCGCATCTAGATAGCGCCGCATCTCGAGCGTTATCGAGTTCCCACTGCTGTTCGTGAAAAGCGCCGTCGATCTCGATGATGAGTTTGAGGGACTCAGGCTTGCTCACAAAGAAATCAACTCTTTGTTGCAAGAACTCCTCCGCCTCCGACGGAACCAAACTCAGCAGTTCAGTTTGAGGGATGACCCAGCGCGCGAAATCTACACCAAGCGTCTGGGGGAGAAACTCGTTGTAGAATCTTGTTTCTTCGTCGCTGTCGAGCCATGGCCGCGGTTTGATTGCGGAAATTGGTTGCCGGAATTGGTGATCTTGGTCCCCGCTACTTCCTTCCGGAAAAAGCGCATGAAGTCCTGCTTCGATTTCCGGTTGAAGACAAGTAACGGATCCCCGCGTCAGAATCTTTTCTGCTGTACCAATAATTTGGCGCGTGATCGGGTCATGCTCAAGTGAATGGAGCGGGGTCACGAAATCCAAGCGCCATTGAGACGCGAGCCGAATATCCGTCAAGGACGCATCGTCCATTATTGCGCGGAGCTTGGCGAAAGGGACGGCAGTAGTTTGAAAAAATCTTGCTTGATGTGCGGGCGAGAGGCTTCTCGCCGAGAATTGTCGCGGGATACTTACGGTGGCTCTAGTTAGCGTTTCCGACTGGATCGGTCTTGTGTCGCCATCAACAGGACGTGTTCCACGCCAACCATGTTTATACCTTGAGCACCCGTAGAAAGATCCTCCGGCGTTCGGGCCACGTCGGGCGACCCGAAGCTCCATCGCGCTCCCGCAGATTGGGCAAACTGGCATTTCGTCGCTCAAACTCGGCAACTCCGGCGATTTGTGCTGATTGAGTGTTCATTGTCGGATAGACGCCACTCAGATTCAAGCTGGATTGTTGTCTTTATCGTGCCGTGTGTCGAACGGCGAGCAAGCCCAATTCCAAATGCTCAAGACCGCTCCATCCCTTCCGACCGCGATCTCCTGGCCCTATGGACCGTTTGGATCCCTTCCCATCCGCCACGGGATGCCCCCGTTTGTGCTTCTCCCGAACCAATGAGCGCCGAGCACCGCGCACGCCGGCTTCAGAAATAGTCACCTTTTTCAACACCGGCGATGCATGTAGGACGAGCTTGAAAACATGGAAAAAGACCCGCCTTACCAACCACGGCGAGTCTGCGACCTTCGAGGGGAAGGAGCGAAACACCCTCACCCGGCCTCTCCCTTCGAGGGAGAGGGGCAAACGTTCCGCAGGGGCGCCGAGGCTACCGGCTATTAGCCGGTGCCACACCCTCCACCCGGTTTGAAACCGGTGCCACACCCTTCACCGGTTGGAAACCGGTGCCACACACTTCACCGGTTGGAAACCGGTGCCACACACTTCACCGGTTGGAAACCGGTGCCACAGCTACTCCGGTGCCACACTCACTCTGCGATGCAGTACAGGTGCGAGCGGCCGCGGAGGAAGATTTCTTTGCCTGCGATGGCGGGCGAGGCGTCGAAGCCTTCGTCTAGGATGTTGGTGGCCAGCAGCTTGAACTCCGGGCCGTCCTCCAGGACCACGACCGTTCCGTTGCGGCCGGCGATATAGACCTTTCCGCCGGCGGCGGCCATGGAGGCGTAGATGCTGTCGAGGCCGGGGAGGCGCTGCTTGTCGTAGACGGGGGTGCCCTTGCGGGCGTCGAGGCAGGTGAGGATGGGGCGGTTGTTCTCGAGGAAGTAGAGGCGGCGGTTATAGACGACGCCGCTGGGGACGTAGGGGGTGTCCTGGGCGTACTTCCAGACGATGGCGTCGCCCTCGGTGATGTCGCCCTTCGCTTGTGCCGCACGGATGGCATATGCCGCGGCCCCGCGGAAGCCGCTGATGACGAAGACCAGGTCGCCCTCGCGCATGGGGGAGGGGACGGTATTGTCGGTCATGCCGGTAGCACGCCAGATTTCCTTGCCGGTGGCCAGGTCGTAGGAGCGGATGAAGTTGGTGTTGTTGACGATGACCTGGACGGGTTTGGATTTGGGGCGTTTGCGTTTGACGGATTTCGAGGGCTTGGGGGGTGCCCAGCTTAACAGCTCCGCCGCCCCTTCGGGGCGGACTCGTAAACCGGGGACGTGGTCCACGAGTTGCGCTTCGCTCCACCCGTGGCTACATTCTGTCGCCCCTTTGGGGCTGGTAGGCAGGTCGGACTCGAGCATAGGGGCGTCGGGCGGGGCAGATTCCAGAATGGGGGCTTCGGGTGTATTGGCCCGCGCGGGATTCCTGCCGGCGGGCTTGCGGCCGTGCGTTTCGGGGGCGGGTTTTTCGCTCATGTCCACGATGAGGGGCGTGGCCCAGCTGGTGGGCTCGTCGCGCTTGCGGCGCCACTTCTTCTTGCCGGTTTTCTTGTCGAGTGCCATGATGAAGTCATCGCCCTCGTGGTCCCAGACGACGACGAGCGTGTCGCCGTGGAGGGCCGGCGAGGCGCCTTCGCCGAACTGGTTGCGGGTCTGCTGGTCGCCGAAGTCCTTTTCCCATTTCACGTTGCCCTGCATGTCGAGGCAGTAGAGCCCGCGCGATCCGAAGTAGGAGTAGATGTGCCGTCCGTCCGTCACGGGCGAGGCCGAGGCCTGGGAGGCGTCGCCGTGGCCGGCTTCATGCGGCTTTTCCTCGCGGACGGTGCGGGTCCAGATGGTTTCGCCGGTCTTGCGATCCAGGGCGATGACCTGGAACTGGAAGACGTGCCTGGGCGGTTCGGCCCCGCCGCCGAAGCCGCCGCCGCCTCGGCGCCGTCGACGACCGCCGTCGGGCGGCGGCTGCAATGCCACGATGTCGTCATCGTCGGGCGAAGGCGCGATCGCCCCGGCCGCCTCGCTGTCCTTGCCGGTCGCGGCGGTTTCGCGCTGGGTCTCGACGGCCGTCTGGATATAGACGCGGTCGCCCCAGACGATGGGCGTGGCATGCCCGCGGCCGGGGATGGCGACCTTCCAGCGGATGTTCTTGTCCTCGGCCCACTCTGCCGGCGGCGAGGCCTTGGGCGCGACGCCATTGGCGAGCGGGCCGCGCCAGGCGGGCCAGTTGGCGTCGGACTTCAGCTGCGCGCGAGCGTCGGCGCAGAACGCGAGAACAAGTGATGTCACGAGCAAGATTTCTTGTATTCGATTCATGATTGCACTCCCAAGGATGAGTCCTGAACGACGGCGAATTTAGTCGCCGAATTTGATTCCCTGCGCCAGTGGCAGCTCACGGGTGTAGTTAATGGTGTTGGTCTGGCGGCGCATGTAGGCCTTCCAACTGTCGCTGCCGGATTCGCGGCCGCCGCCGGTTTCCTTTTCGCCGCCGAAGGCGCCGCCGATCTCGGCGCCGCTGGTGCCTATGTTGACGTTGGCGATGCCGCAGTCGCTGCCGGCCGCGGTAAGGAATTTCTCGGCCTCAAGGGCGTTCTCCGTGAAGATGGCGCTCGACAGGCCCTGCGGCACGTCGTTGTGGTAGTGAATGGCTTCGTCGAGATCGTGGAGCGAATCCGCGGCCGCGAGGGTGTCCGGATGGGTCTGCGATTCGCCGACGCCGCCGATTCCGCGGCCGCCGGCGGCGGCGGGAGTGCGTGCCGCGTCGCGGGCACTAGAGATGCCGCTAGCGCTGGGCGGCTGCGTGCGCGGTTTGGTGCGGCCGTCCGGCGAGCCGTAGGGGATTACATAAAGGATCGGCGCGAAGGTCTCCTCCTGCACGATCTTGAATTCGTTGCGGGCGGCGGCGATGACGGGGGTGACGTAGCAGCCGCCGGGATACTCGGGACCGGAGAGCTTTTCGCCGCCGCAGAGAATCTCACCGCCTTCGGCGCGAAGCTGGACGAGTGCCTTCATCATGTCTTCGACCGCGCCGGCGTCGATGAGCGGACCCATCAGCGTGCCCTCGTTCATCGGGTTGCCGATCTTGACCTGCTTGTAGGCCGCGACGAGGCGCTCGGTGAGCGGGCGGCGGACGCTTTCGTGGACGATGATGCGGCGGGTGCTGGTGCAGCGCTGGCCGGCCGTGCCCACGGAGCCGAAGAGAATCGCACGCGTCGCGAGATCGAGGTTGGCGTGCGGTGTCACGATGATGGCGTTATTCCCGCCCAGCTCCAAGATGGTGCGGCCGAGGCGATGGCCGACGATCTCGCCGACGTGGTAGCCCATTCGGCAGGAGCCGGTGGCGGAAACCTGCGGAATGCGGCGGTCGGAGATGAGGGCCTCTCCGATGGTGCTGCCGCGGCCGATGACCAGGCTGAAGATCGCGGGGTCGACGTTGCACTCGATGCAGACGCGTTGTGCGATTTTCGTGGTGGCGACGGCGGTAAGCGGGGTCTTGCTGGAGGGCTTCCAGAGGGTGGCGTTGCCGCAGACGGCGGCAAGGGCGGCGTTCCACGACCAGACGGCGACGGGGAAATTGAAGGCGCTGATGACGCCGATGATGCCAAGCGGGTGCCACTGCTCCATCATGCGGTGGCCGGGGCGCTCGGAGGGCATGGTCAGGCCGTAGAGCTGGCGGGAGAGGCCGCAGGCGAAATCGCAGATGTCGATCATCTCCTGAACTTCGCCTTCGCCCTCGGCGCGGATTTTTCCCATTTCGAGCGTGACGAGGGCGCCGAGGTCCTTCTTGGCGTCGCGGAGAGCGTTGCCGAGCTGGCGCACCACTTCGCCGCGCTGAGGAGCCGGCACGACGCGCCACGATTCGAACGCGCGGCGGGCGGCGACGACGGTTTTCTCATACTCATCCGGCGTCGCCTGAGCGACACTGGCGATCAGGCGGCCGTCGATCGGTGAATGGGAATCGAGCTTTACGTCTGAGCCCATCCAGTCGCCGTTAAAGACGCCGGGGTTGACGCTTTCGAGGCCGAGACGCTTGAGAATGTCCTGCATAGCGATGAATTCCTTCAGTGTCCTTAAGTCGCGTGCGGATTGGGCGACACTATTTGCTCCGTCCGTCGAGACAGCAGACGCTGCTGCGCCGAGGGGGCCGGGCGCTACCGGCTCGGCCGAAAGCGCGTACGGCCTTTGGGTTTGGGAGGCTCAGGCGGCTTGGGTGGCTCGGTCTCCTCGGCGGCGGCCTTGGGGAGGAAAAGCGCGACTTTGATTTTTTGAGTTGCCGCCACCGCCTGGCCGACGCCTTTGCCGACGATGTTGAAGTCCTTCAGTCCCAGCGAGAATGATGCGTTTATGCGGATACCCTCTTTCACTTCTTCGCCTTCGGTGGGCGCATCCTCGCCATTGGTCTTTGGCGCAGCGCCATCTTTGGCAGGCAGAACGTATTGAAGCGTGGCCGGAATGCGCATCTTCCTTTCGGCGCCGTTGAGGGCGAACGCGCCGACGAGGGTGGCCTTGAGCTTGGTCCCGCGCTTGTCGACCGTCTTCATCTTTTCGATGCCTTCGAGGGTGAAGACGATTTCAGGGAATGCCGAGGCATCGACCCAGGGAGCGGCCCGCATGTGCTGGTTCATCCCCGGCTTTCCGGTGTCGAGCGCGCTCCACGCCACCGTGAACTTGCCTTTCGCATCCTTGAGCGACTTTGGCTTGGCATCCAGCGTGCCGGTGACCTGCCCGGCCGTGCCCACGATCTTTTCCTTGGGCGCCACGGACGTGAAGGTGACTTCGTTGCCTTCGGCCGCGGGGTCGATCTCGAAGTGCGAGAGATCGCCCGGGGCCGCGCGGAAGCCCAGGGCCGGGCGGCGCTTTTTCTTGCCGTCCTTTTTGGCGCTCGATTTCGCGCCTTTCTTGGACTTGGGCGGCGCGGCGAAGGACGAATCCAGTGGAATGAGTGATGAAGCGGCGAACAGCAGCGTCAGCGATAGCACGTTTGCGAGATGTCTGGCTTTCATGATGAAGCCCCCTTGCATGAGGACATACGGGCGGAGCAGGTCAAACGGGCGACCTGTTCGAGCGAGAGCGTCCATGATATGAGGAAATGCGGGGAGATTCCATGCACGGGGCCCATACGCTGACTGGTTGAAACCGCCGCCAGATGGACTCGTGCCTGCCGGCCCCGGGTAAAACGACGGGCGTTCTCTGCATTTCTGACGGGTTTTCGGTTAACTTAGAGCAGTCAAATTCGGCACACCTACTGGGCCATCGGAGTCCGCAGCGCCATGCTGTCACGCGAATTTGAGATCAATCCGCTGGCCTCCTCCTCGCCTCGCGAATGGGATGCGCTGATTGAGGCGGTGGGGCCGGCGTCGCTGCTGGTCGTGATCGAGTCGCGGATGAGCCATCCGTTGAAGCGTGAGTGCGCGGCGGAAGACATTCTTCAAGAATCGCTGATGCACGCGTGGCGCGACCGGTCGGCCTGCCAGTGGCGCGGGGTGCGGAGTTTCCGGTCATGGCTGCTGACGATCATCGATAATCGTCTTCGTGAAGCGGCGGATCGAATGATGGCGCAGAAGCGCGGGGGCGGCCGGCAGCCGGTATCCGCCGGCGGCGGGCCTCCCGACGCGTTCACTGCTTTTTCAGATTGGGGGCCGGTCGGTTCGACGACGCCGAGCCGAGTGGCGATATTTCGCGAGCAGGCGACAGCGATGCAGGCGGCGGTGGCGAAGCTGCCGGAGGAGCTGCGCGAGGTGGTTCGGCTGCGGCTGTTCGAGCAGCTCGGGATTGAGGAGATCGCAGGACAACTCGGGATCGGCGAGGCGGCGGTTCGGCATCGCTTTCGCAAGGGCGCGGAGATATATCATCGATTTCTGCGCGACGTGCTGGCGAGCGGCGGGTCGATGCCGCGAAACGACGCGGCGTCGAGGGAGAGCAATTCCTCTTCTTGAGATGTGCATCCGGGATCCGCGCGAACGTGCGACGGCGCATCGCTCCGCCGTCCCTTTTGGGGCGGACTGAAGAGGCAGGAGTTTCCACGGGGGTTCCGCTTTGCTGCACCCCCGCCGCGGCGGGCAGGCAGTGGCTACACCCGTCGCCCCGGTTGGGGCAAATTGCGTTCGGGGCGACGAGCAAGGTCGGGGCGTGCAAACCGTCGGGGCAAAAAAACATGCGGGGCCAGGAGAGGTTGTGCTGGCGGAGTCTGCACATTCGGATTTGAACGAGGCGCAGCGCTTTCTCGACGACGTGTTCGAGCGGGCGGTGCGGCTGGTGGAAGACGGCGTCGCGCCGGAGGTCGATGCGCTGATCGACGGCCACGACGCGCTGCGCGCGGAGGTCGAGCGGCTCATCTGGCTGGCGCAGCACGTCGCGATGGCGCCGGGGTCGCGGCTGCCGGCGTTTGCGGGATTCACCGTCCTGCAGGAACTCGGCCGCGGCGGCATGGGGGCAGTCTATCTGGCGCGGCAGGAGTCGCTGGGCGGGCGGCCGGTGGCGCTGAAGGTGCTGCCGCAGTCAGCGGGTTTGTCGTCGCGGGCGCGAGACCGGTTTCTGGTGGAAGCCCGGGCGATCGCCAAGCTGCGCCATCCGAACGTGGTCGCCGTGCACGACGTGGTGCAGCAGGACGGCGTCTGCGCGTATGCGATGGAATGGGTCGATGGCACGTCGCTGGCATCGCTGATCGACTTTCTCACCGCGCAATTCACGGCCGGCGGCACGCGGACTCGCGACGGCGCGACGATGGAACACATTCGCGCGGGGTTGGGCAATGAGGCCGGTCTGAACGAGGCGTCGCCGGTCGTCTTTTTCGTGCGCATCGGGCTGGCGATGGCGCGGGCGCTGGCGGTCGTCCACAAGGCCGGACTGCTGCACCGCGACGTGAAACCCTCGAACATTCTGCTGCGGCGGGACGGCACGCCACTGCTGGCGGATTTCGGGCTGGTAAAGGACGCCGACTCGTCGCTCCACACCCAGGCCGGCCAGTTCGCCGGGACGGTGGCATATGCGCCGCCGGAGCAGCTTCGCGGCGAGACCGAGGCGATCGATGCGCGCAGCGACGTGTATGCGCTGGGCGTGACCCTCTATCACGCGTTAGCGCTCAAGTTGCCCTTCGAAGCGCGCGAGCCGGCCGGCATGTTGCGAAGAATCGAGTTCGGCGCCGCTCTCCCGCTGCGCGCAGTAAACCCGCGCGTGCCGCGCGATCTCGAAACGATCGTCGCCGCGGCGATGGAGGCCGATCCCGCACGGCGATATCAGTCGGCCGACGAGATGGCGGACGATCTCGAACGGCTGCTCAGCTTCCAGCCGATCCGGGCGCGGCCGGCGGGGTTCGTGACGCGCGGCCTGAAGCTGGTCCAGCGGCACCGGGGCGCGGCCGTCGGATTGACACTGGGCAGCATCGTGACGCTCGCAGCGGCCGCCGTGCTGGTGGGGTACGTATTCTTCCTGCCCGGCTGGGTTGCTGCGCATCTTCGCGACGCGCGACTGGCACTGCTGGACCCGGTCCAGGCCAATAGCATCATCTCTCGCGTTTTCTGGGGCACGAATCAACCACCGAGCACCGAACAGGTCGAAAATCGCAAGCAAGCGTTAGGCCGGGCGCTCGCGTCGTATGCCGCCGCGCTGCGCCTCGCGCCGTTTGACAAGTCGATCCGTCGCGAGCGCGAGCTCGTAGCCAACGTCCGAGCCCGAAGCGCCGGCGAGGCCGTACGTAGGGTGGGTCGGCCTTTTGACCCACCTTCCGGCGAAACAACCGCTTCTGCGAAAAGGTGGGTCGATAAGGCTGACCCACCCTACGGCGCCGAATCGCCGCTGCGCGACGAAGGCCTTTACGCCTTTCTGACAGATGACTACGGGACCGCGATCAAGGCGTGGTCGGAATGGGAGAAGACGCGCGATCCGCTGGCCGAGCCGGACCCGCTGGTCGATGCGGCCTTAGGCATTCTCTATCTCTTCGACGATCAGGCGGCGCGGGCGTATCCGCGATTGCAGAAGGCGGTCGAGGCGTTTCCGGACGTTGGGTTCTTGATGGAATACCTGGCCGACGCGGCCGCCAAGTGCGGCGATGCCGAGCGGGCGCGGCGGTGGCTGGAAGAATCGAAGCGGCTCTCGCGGCGTGACACGATGGGGGCATCTGAGCGCATCAACGCCGGCGTGCTGGCGGCGGAGGGCCACATTTCCGAAGCGATCCACGCTTATCGCACGATACCCCGGATGGGCCCGCCCGAGGTGGAGTTCGCCGCCCTGCTCCGACGCGAAGGCCGGTTGGAGGAAGCTGTGGGCGTATTCGTGGGCATTGCGGAAAGATTTCCGTCATCAAACCGCGTCCAGACGGCCTTTCGCGAGTGTTCCGATCGATGGTGGAAATCCCTGTCAAAGCAGGAGCGGCGTCGGGAGATTCGGGCGGTGCTTGATAATGGCGATTTGTTGAGGGTTTTGCGGGCGCATGGGCGAGCCACGAAGCCACGAAGCCACGAAGCCACGAAGGGAGCAGAATATGGAAAACGAGAAAAATCAAATCAAGACGTTTCGCAACCTGGTCGCCTGGCAAAAGGCGAAAGAGCTGGCGAAGGAAGTCTATCTCAGCACGATGAACATGCCGGACCACGAAAGATTCGGACTGACTTCGCAAATGCGTCGGGCAGCAGTGTCAATTCCGTCGAACATCGCCGAGGGACATGGGAGGGGAAGTCTGGCGGATTATCTGAGATTTCTTCGGACGGCTCGCGGCTCGCTAATGGAGCTTCAAACGCAACTTATTCTCACGGAAGAGCTTGGATACCTGAAGATAACACCAAAGCTCACCAGCCTTCAGGCGGAAACAGATCGCGTGCTTCAAGGCCTCATTCGCAGCCTCGAAAACTGGAAGGGTTAGCGTCGAGCCTTCGTACTATCGCTTTCTCTTCCCCTTCGTGGCTTCGTGGCTCCGTGCCTTCGTGGCTTTTTCTCCTATCCGCGACGCTCGTCGACCTCTTTTCCTCTCCATCTCTAGAGAGCCTCTCTTTGAATGAGCTGGCCGAGAGAATGGAGGTTGAAGACATGGCGTTTTGGAATCGAAGTTCGTCGTATCCCCGCGTTTTGCAGGAAATGCAATTCGCCGCATGGCGCTGGCCAGTTCTCTCAACATTTCTTCGGCCGATGCCGGGTGGCAGTATTCGTGCACCGAGGCTTGCGGCTGCAACACTGGTCGCAGGCCTAGGCATGGTCGGTCATGCCGTTGCCGAGGTGATTCCGGCGCCAGGATACCAGGCGACATTGTTCTCCCCGCTTAACAACGACCTCTCCTACCAGATTAATCTCGGTAGCTATACCGCGGGCGGAGATCTACTCGTGATATCGCGCGCTGCGGTTGACCCCGTGGCGGATCACAACGTGCTGGCAATCGATGAGCTAGGGAATGATGCAGTCGTTTCATTGCCCGCGCAATATCCTTCAGGCGATCGATATGGTGTCGATACGTTGCCCCATGAATCATCCCCCAATCTGGCCTATTTGCTTGACGCGGGGAGACTCTTAGCCAGCGGTAATTTGGACGGGAGACTTTTTTTGCTCGATCTCCTTACGGGCAACAGCACCGTGCTGATTAACTCAGGTGAGATGTTAGACCCCTTCGGCATGGATCGCGACCCGACGACAGGTGACATACTTATTGCCGACGGCGGGCGGATTGACGTGAATAACGACGGGGCGATTTATCGTTGGAATGGCTCAACATTATCGACCGTTGTGAACGAAGGAATAGATCCTTTCGACGTATTATTCGTCGCCGATGGGACATATTACATGAGTGGTTCCGTAGCCGGCGTTAGCGGGGTTTATCGCATGTCGGGAGGCACCGTGCTTCAGACTTTTGCCACACTTCCTTCGGCGTACCGGCTCGCCTGGAACAGTATTGACGAGTTGATGCCTGTTGGCCTGTATGTAACATCCGGCTTCGGCCCGGGAAGCGTCTATTGGCTCCCTGACCAGGACAATGACTTCATCGCTGACAGTACCAACCTCGCAGCTACAGCAGGAAACCCGAGCATTGCTTTTGATCCTCTAGGAAGGCTTCTCATAGGCGATTCTGCGTTCGTCGGTGGAAATAATGTAATTGCGGCCATAACTCAGAGCTGCGTAGTTCCCCCCTGCTTCCAAGGCCTCGGCGACCTGCCGGGCGGCGCATTTGATAGCTCGGCTTACAGTCTCTCAGGCGACGGAACGACGGTAGTCGGTCGGAGCGCGCAATCCGCCGGCTTTGAGGCGATTCGATGGCAGGCCGAAACCGGCATGGTCGGACTCGGTGACCTCCCAGGCGGCACCTTTTTTGGTTTGGCCGATGACGTTTCCGGTAACGGGGATGTCGTGGCGGGCACTTCGGACTCGGAGACTTCGAGTGGCTATCCCTATGAGGCATTCCGGTGGACAAGCGCTACCGGCGTGACGGGACTCGGCGGCGGCGGATTTAGCCGTTCCACCGCACGCGGAATCTCAGAAAACGGCGCGATCATTGTTGGCTGGGGCGACATGGGGGATATCGCTATGCCCTTCCGTTGGACATCCGCGACGGGAATGCAAGCGCTTCCAATTCCGCCCGGCCAACTGGGTGTCGCGATGGCGATTTCGAACGACGGCCAAAAGATGTATGGCTGGGCCGGCCCCACGAACCTCGACACTCATATGATTCGTTGGACGGACACGGGCACCTTCGATGATCTGGGCCAAATGTTGGGCGCTGGTTCCGAAACTACTCCTTATCGTGCCAGCGATGACGGACAGTCGGTGGTCGGATATGCCTGTACGGGCGTCTGCATTCCGTTCGAGTGGACTCCGGGTCAGGGGTTCGTCGAGCTTGATGGACTTTCCGGCGGTTCGGACGACGGACGTGCATTTGGCATTTCGGGGGACGGACGACTCATTGTCGGCTACAGCGTGTCGGACGCGGGATCAGAAGCGACTCTCTGGAACGAATCGCGCCAGCTTTCTCGCGTGGTCGACGTGCTCTCGGACAACAATGTGAATGTTCCGATCGGTTGGATGCTCACTGACGCTTTCGGCGCCACGATCAATGGCAGCGTTGTGACACTCTGCGGCCGCGGAACCAACCCCGACGGCAATACCGAAGCCTGGATCGCCCGCTACGAATTGCCGATCGAACCGCCGCCCTGTGACGAACCCCCCTGCTTCCAAGGCATCGGCGACCTGCCGGGCGGGATCACCGAGAGTTATGCGCATGGCGTGAGTGCAGATGGCTCTACGGTCGTCGGTTATGCCAAGTCTGGCAACGGGCAGGAACCATTCCGCTGGCGGGCATCCACCGGCGTGGTCGGACTGGGTTCGTTGCCGGGCGGCACATACAACGCTGGGACATTCGCGGACGACGTATCGGCCGATGGTGAGGTCGTTGTTGGGAGCAGTGACTCGGCGGCTGCCGCCGGTGGGGGCGGTGGGATTCCCTCGTCGGAGGCCTTTCGCTGGACAGAGGCCGATGGGATGCAGGCATTGGGCGATCTTCCTGGAGACACCTACTTCAGCCGGGCCCATGGCGTCAGCTCCGACGGATCGATTGTTAACGGTACGAGTGATGCAGGCGATGGTTGGGGACTTCGGGCGTGGTATTGGACGCAGGCGTCCGGGTTGGTCCCAATGGGTGATCTTCCAGGGGGGATTAACGACAGCAACGCGTCGAACATGTCCTCAGACGGCGCTTGGATGGTCGGCTATGGTGGAACGGACGCTTCCGGGTCAAATTTGAGCGAGGCGTTTCGATGGAGTGCGGCGACCGGCTTCGACCCATTGGGATTCCTGCCCGGTGGATCAAGCAATTAC